>Ga0310811_10001969_pt1 | contig 25522 bp, 28 predicted proteins | sample YCmetagenome_FD_207642 | JGI IMG/M metagenome (GOLD analysis project Ga0310811, IMG submission 207642) | Soil microbial communities from experimental microcosm in Duke University, North Carolina, United States - YC | ecosystem: Engineered > Artificial ecosystem > Soil microcosm > Unclassified ... | reverse complement strand
GTCCGCGTCCTTTTGGTTTGATACCGCAACGTGGGGTCACGTTATCGGCTCGACGAATGCGGTCTTCGACTTACATCAATCGAATGTACATTCCGCGGGCGCAGAGTTCAAAATCAAAGTTGGGCAATGGGGGGACAGGCGGATACCATCCGCAACGGTATTGAAGGGACGCGCCGACAAATCGTCACGGCGCGGTGTCGCCTAGCTCTTCTCCACCGTGACCACGCGGCCGCGGTCGATGGCCAAAGCCAGCTTCCCGTGCTTGAGCGCGAGCGCTTTTTCGCCGAACAATTCGCGGCGCCAGCCTTTCAGCGCCGGCACGTCGGCGTCGTCATCGGCGGCGATGCGCTCCAGTTCGTCGACGGTGGCGATCACCTTGGCGGCGACCGCATGCCGCTCCGCGGTCATGCGCAGCAGCACCTTGAGCAGTTCGACGGTGGCGGCGCCGTTCGGTGCGGAGCGGAAGCGTTCCAGTCGCGGCAGCGTCTTCGGATCGCGCTCGAGTCCGCGCTTGACCGCTTCGACGATCTGTTCGCCCCAGCGCGAGCGCTCGAAGCCTTTCGGGAGCGAGCGCAGCGAGCCGAGCCGCTCGACGGTCGCCGGCGCCTGCACGGCGATGTCGCCGACGACTTCGTCCTTGAGCACGCGCGAGCGCGGCACGTCGCGCGTCTGCGCCTCGCGCTCGCGCCAGGCGGCGACCTCGATCAGCACCGCCAGATCCTTCGGTTTGCGCACGCGGCTCTTGAGCCGTTCCCACGCGCGCTCCGGATCGCCGCGATAAGTCTCCGGCGACGTGAGCACGTTCATCTCCGCCTCGACCCAGTTCGAACGGCCGCGCTTGTGCAGGTCGGCATCGAGCTTGACATAGACGTCGCGCAGATGCGTGACGTCCGATGCCGCGTATGCGATCTGCGCGTCGGACAGCGGACGCCGCGTCCAGTCGGTGAAGCGGTTCGACTTGTCGAGCTGATCGCCGGTGATGCGCTGGACGAGCTGATCGTAGGAGATCGAGTCGCCATAGCCGAGCACCATGGCGGCGACCTGGGTATCGAAGATCGGGTGCGGGATCTTGCCCGCCATGTTCCAGACGATCTCGATGTCCTGCCGCGCGGCGTGAAATACCTTGATGATGCTTTCATCGGCGAGGAGCGCGAAGAAGGGGGACAGGTCGATGCCTGGCGCCAATGTGTCGATGACGACGGCTTCGTCGGGCGAGGCCATCTGCGCCACGCACAACAGCGGATAGTAAGTGGTCTCGCGCAAGAACTCGGTATCGACCGTGACAAAGGGGTGGCGCGCCATGCGCGCGCAAACCTCGGCCAGCTCCTGGCTTGTGGTAATCGGCTCCATTGGAGCTGGCACACTAACCCCATCCAGGGCGGTTGTGGCAACCCGCTTCATTTCCCGCGCACGCGTGACATGTGGATGAATTCCCAAGGAGATGGCATTGGTCCGACCGGGACCTCGATCAGCGTCGGCTCGCGGGCCGCGAAGGCTTCGCGCAGCGCCACGCGCAGCTCGTCCGGCCCGCGCGCGCGTCGCCCGGCGGCGCCGAAGCTCTCGGCGAATTTGACGAAATCGGGGTTTGTGAGATCGCAGGCGATCTGCCGGTTGCCGAACATCTCTTCCTGGATGCGCCGCACATTGCCGAAGGCGCCGTCATTGAAGATGACCGCCACCAGCGGGATGCGGTGGCGCATTGCTGTGGCGAGCTCGTTGGCGGTGAACATGAACCCGCCGTCGCCATTGATCGAAAGCACCGGCACGTCCGGCCGCGCATGCTGCGCCCCGAGCGACGTGGCGTAGCCCCAGCCGAGATTATCCTGATAGCCGGGTGAGAGGAATGTGCGCGGCTTGTAGACGGGCAAAGCGAGGCGGGCGGCAAAGCCGGTTTGCGTAACCTCGTCGACGTAGATGCCGTCTTCGGGCAATTCGGCGCGGATGGCAGCGAGGAAAGCAAGCTGTGGCTTCAGCTTGTCGAGCCGCTTGCGCCATTTGGCCTGGCGCTCCTGCATCTCCTCGATGCGCGGGGCGCGCTTCTCGTTGCTGCGTTCGAGCGCCGCAATCAGGCGCCTAAGGACCGGCGCAGCGTCGCCGACGAGCGCGACTTTCGGCTTATGCAGGCGCGCCGGCTCTTCCGGGTCGGCGTTGACGTTGACGATCGCCAGGTCGCGGTCAACGCCCCAATGGGTGACCGGTGTGAGCAGGCGCGTGCCGACCGCCAGCACCGCGTCGGCTTCGCCCCACAGGTCGCGTCCAATCGGCAAGGTGACGCTGAAGGGGTTGCGGCTGTCCAAGACGCCGCGTCCGCGGCGATAGGCCAGCACGGGCGCCTGCAGCATCGCGGAAAGTTGCGTGACCTCGGCCGCCGCGTCCTGTGCGCCGCCGCCGCAGACGATCAGCACGCGCTTGGCCTTGCCCAGGACGCGCGCCGCGGCGCGCACCGCGTCCTCGTCGATCGCGCGAGGGCGGGGCGGGGCGGGTGGTGCAATCGCGGCCACCGGGCCGCGCTTACCCCAGACGTCGATGGCGCAGGTGAGCACCGCCGGGCCGGGCCGGCCCGCCGCCATGGCGCGGATCGCCTTGGCGGTTGTCGCAGAGGCGTCCGCCGGCCCCTCGACGCGGGCGGAGTAGTCCACCAGCCGGGAAATGATGCCCGCCTGGTCGCGGATTTCGTGCAGATGGCCCTGACCCTTGCCGATGGCCGCGGCCGGAATCTGCCCGATCAGCCCCAGGACCGGGGCGTTCATGCCGTAGGCCGTGAGGAGAGCCGCGCCTGAGTTCAGGAGGCCCGGCCCCGGCACCACGGCGTAGGCTTGCGGCCGTCCGGTCGCCAGCGCGGCACCGAGGGCCATATAGGCGGCGCCTTGCTCATGCCGGGTGTGAATCACCCTGAGACGGTCACCGGCGCGGTGGAATGCATCGAACAGGTGATCGTTGTGCACGCCGGGCAGGGCGTAGACGGTGTCGAAGCCGTGCGACAGCAGGGTGGCGACGGTGGCTTCCCCTGTCGACATCTCGGAGACGGCCGGCTTGGCCTTCTTCTTGGAACGGCTTCTAGGCATCGCGGCGTCCGGCGGCGGAGGCTGCCAATGTGCAGCGCGCCCTTGAGTCTGTCGACCCCGGAGCGGTCGTCCTCGCCTTGACAAAGGCGACCCCCCATGCGTCTTTCGCCCGCCTTATCACCCGCCCCTGACTCGTCTCGGAACCGGCCTAAAGAGTTGACCATGCATCGTTATCGCTCACACACCTGCGGCGCGCTTCGTGAGGGCGACATCGGCAAGGAGGTGCGTCTCTCAGGCTGGGTGCATCGCATCCGCGATCATGGCGGCGTGCTGTTCATCGACCTGCGCGACCACTACGGCATCACCCAGGTCGTGGCCGACCCGGACTCGAAGGCGTTCAAGCTCGCCGAGACGCTGCGGTCGGAATGGGTCGTGCGCGTCGACGGCAAGGTGCGCCGGCGCCCCGACGGGACCGACAATCCCGACCTGCCGACCGGGCAGGTCGAAGTCTATGTCAGCGAGATCGAGGTGCTGGGCCCGGCGGCCGAGCTTCCGATGCCGGTATTCGGCGATCAAGAGTATCCGGAGGACATCCGGCTCAAATATCGCTTCCTCGACCTGCGCCGCGAGAAGCTGCACAAGAACATCATGCTGCGCGGCCAGGTGATCGACTCGATCCGCCGCCGCATGAAAGAGGGCGGCTTCTTCGAATTCCAGACGCCGATCCTCACTGCGTCCTCCCCCGAAGGCGCGCGCGACTTCCTGGTGCCGTCACGTCTGCATCCGGGCAAGTTCTACGCGCTGCCGCAGGCGCCGCAGCAGTTCAAGCAGCTCATCATGGTGGCGGGCTTCGACCGCTATTTCCAGATCGCGCCCTGCTTCCGTGACGAGGATGCCCGCGCCGACCGCTCGCCGGGCGAGTTCTACCAGCTCGATCTCGAGATGAGCTTCGTCACGCAGCAGGACGTGTTCGCTGCAGTCGAGCCGGTGATCCGCGGCGTGTTCGAGGAATTCGCCAACGGCAAGAGCGTGACGCCGAAGTTTCCGCTCATCCCTTACGCGGACGCGATCGCCAAATACGGCACCGACAAGCCCGACCTGCGCAACCCCATCGTCATGCAAGACGTGAGCGACGCTTTCCGCGGCTCCGGCTTCAAGATCTTCGCCAACATTCTCGCCAACGACCCGAAGGGTGCGGTCTGGGCCATCCCGGCGAAAGGTGGTGGCAACCGCGCCTTCGCCGATCGCATGAATTCCTGGGCGCAAGGCGAGGGCCAGCCCGGCCTCGGTTACATCTTCTGGCGCGAGGGCGAGGAGGGCGGCGCGGGCCCACTCGCCAAGAACATCGGCCCCGAGCGGACCAAGCAGATCGCCGACCAGCTCGGCCTGGGCGTCGGCGATGCCTGCTTCTTCGTCGCCGGCAAGCCGAAGGACTTCTACAAATTCGCCGGCCTCGCGCGCACCAAAGTCGGCGAAGAGCTCAATCTCATTCCGCAGGATCGCTACGAGTTCTGCTGGATCGTCGACTTCCCGATGTACGAATGGAACGAGGAGGACAAGAAAGTCGACTTCTCGCACAATCCGTTCTCCATGCCGAACATGGATGTCGACGAATTCCTCGCGCTCGATCCGAAGGACGAAGACAAGCTCCTGTCGATCAAGGCGATCCAGTACGACATCGTCTGCAATGGCACCGAGCTGTCGTCCGGCGCGATCCGGAATCATCGCCCCGAGGTGATGAAGAAGGCCTTCGCCATCGCCGGCTATGACGAGAGCGTGCTGGAAGCCAAGTTCGGCGGTATGCTGCATGCGCTCTCGCTCGGCGCGCCGCCGCACGGCGGCATCGCGCCCGGCATCGATCGCATCGTCATGCTGCTGGCGGGCGAGGAGAACCTGCGCGAGGTGGTGCTCTTCCCGATGAACCAGCGCGCCGAAGACTTGCTGATGGGCGCGCCGTCCGAGGTGACGCCGAAGCAGCTCAAGGAACTGTCGATCCGGCTGGATTTGCCGAAGAAGTGACCGCTCTTGCGGTCATCCCCGCGCAAGCGGGGATCCGGCTTTGCTTCGAAAGCAGCCGGGGTCCCAGGTCAGCAGTGCACCGCTTCGCGCTGCGCTGCGTCCGGGGCGCGAGAGTGCTCGGCTTGTCAAAACACGTCGAAACCCGTACATAAAGCCTCAACATCAAGAGTTGGGCGATGCCCGACGCCAACCTGCTTCCCGAGCAAGGTGGCGCTCCCCTGAAGGGAGGATGTGGCCGGACCGGCAACGAAACGGGTTCCGTCACATTCGGTCTTGCCTATCAATGCGAGGCCGACGCGACGATGCCGATCAAGATTCCCGATAATCTGCCCGCCCGTTCCGTGCTGGAGGCGGAGGGCGTGACGGTCATGATGGAAACCGACGCGGTGCGGCAGGATATCCGGCCGATGCGCATCGGCCTGCTCAACCTGATGCCGAACAAGGCGAAGACCGAGACGCAGTTCGCCAGGCTCCTCGGCGCGTCGCCGCTTCAAGTCGAGTTGACGCTCGTGCGGATGACCAACCACATCCCGCGCAACACGCCGAGCGACCACATCGCGTCGTTCTATCGCGCGTGGGAGGAGGTTCGCGCGCAAAAATTCGACGGGTTCATCATCACCGGCGCGCCAGTGGAAACCATCGCATTCGAGGAGGTGACCTACTGGGACGAACTGCGTCGAGTCTTCGACTGGACGCAGACCAGCGTTCACCGTTGTCTCAATATCTGCTGGGCGGCGCAGGCGGCGGTTCACCACTTCCATGGCATGAACAAACATCCGCTCAGCGAAAAGATGTTCGGCATTTACCGGCACCGGAATCTCGAGCCGGCATCGCCTTACCTGCGCGGTTTCTCGGACGACTTCTCGATCCCGGTGTCGCGCTGGACGGAAGTACGGCGCAGCGAAATCCCCTCAAGCAGCGGGATGCAGGTGCTGATGGAGTCTGACGAAGCGGGGCTTTGTCTTCTCGACGATCCGGGTCACCGGTCGCTGCATATGTTCAATCATATCGAATACGACACGGGCTCGTTAGCGGATGAATATTTTCGCGATCTTGCCGCGAGCAAGCCGGTTGCTTTGCCGGATAACTACTTCCCGCACGACGATCCTAGCCTTGCACCATTGAACCACTGGCGCAGCCACGCGCACCTCCTGTTCGGAAACTGGATCAACCAGCTTTACCAGACGACGCCGTTCGACATTGCCGAGATCGGCACAGCGACCGTCAGCCCCGATGCCGATGTTACTTCTTTGGCCGCGGAATGACTTGAAATTGCTCTCTGCGCTTGACGATGCGGCGCGCTTTCGCTCGCGTCGTGCGCCGCAAATGTGTTGAAGACGTAACCTCGCATATACCGCATTGCGGGCCGCAATGGCTGCGTATACCGCCGCCGTGACGCTTGATTCGTGTTTTGATTTCAGATTGGATTTAGTCGCGTTCGAGAGACGGCGACAATTGCGCACGAACGCCGCAGGAACGACAAATCATAAAAGCTTAGATCCCTCGGGAGGGAAACAATGTCCGAGTTGGAGCGGCGCGCCCTGTTGAAGGGCGCGGGGCTGGGTGCGCTTGCCTTTTCGGTTGGTGGCACTGAACTTCTGCTGACACCGCGCGCGGCACGCGCGCAAAACGTCCCCTTCAAAACGCTGACGCCTGCACAGGCCGAAGCGCTCGACGCCTTGGGTGAAACGCTGCTGCCGGGCGCGCGGGCCGCCGGCATCTCGCACTACATCGATCAGCAGATATCGATCCCCGCGGACGAAGCGTTGCTCGAGGCGCGCATCCTCAACATCCGGCCGCCTTATGCAAACTTCTATCGCGCCGCGCTCGGCGCGATCGATAAGGCAAGCCGCGCGCACAATGGCGATCGCGGCGTGGCGCAATTGAGCGAGAGCGAGCGCCACGCCTTCGTCGATCAGATGCGGCAGAACAAGGTCGAGGGCTGGCAGGGACCGCCGGGGCCTTTCGTCTATCTCATCTTGCGGAGCGACGCGGTCGACGTCGTCTATGGGACCATGGACGGCTATTCGGGCCTCGGCATTCCGTACATGGCCCACATCGAACCGACGAAGAGGTGGTGACATGGCCACGCACGAGAAAGTCGATGTGGTCATCGTCGGCGCCGGCGCCTCGGGATCGCTGTATGCCGCCGAACTGACGAAGGCCGGCAAGAAGGTAGTGCTGCTGGAAACAGGGCCGGACTGGCAGCTGACCGATCTCATCAGCTCCGACATCTGGGGCCGGCGCATCAAGCCGGCCGGCATCCCATTCCTGCTCGAAGGCAAGAATCCCTACGGCTTCGCCTATCAGGCCGGCTGGGGCGTCGGCGGCGCGGCGCTGCATTACTTTGCGAACTTTCCGCGCTATCTGCCGAACGACTTCAAGGTGAAGAGCGAACACGGCAAGGGTCTCGATTGGCCGATCTCTTATGCCGACCTTGCGCCGTTCTACGACAAGGTCGCGCAAGAGGTGGGCGTGTCGGGCGACGCCAAGGCCGAGGAAGTCTGGCGGCCGAAGGGCCAGCCTTATCCGATGCCGCCGATGAAGACCTTCCGCAATGGCGATGTCTGGCTCAAGGGTCTTGAGTCGGTCGGCATCCGCATGGTGCCGGCTGCCGTCGGCATGAACTCGACAGACTTCAAGGGCCGTCCGGCCTGTCTTTATGACGGCTGGTGCCATGTCGGCTGTCCGATCGGCGCGCTCGCCAATCCGCTGGTGACGTATCTTGCCACGGCGCGCAAAGGCGGCGCCGAGGTGCGGGCACATTCGACCGTGACGCGCGTACTGACGAATGCGGCGGGCGACAAAGTCACCGGCGTCGAATACTACGATGCCAACAAGGAAAAGCAGGTGCAGGAGGCGAGCGTCGTCGTGATGTCCGCCTGGGCGGCGCAGAACCCGCGGCTGCTCCTGAATTCGGCGACCGACAAGCACCCGAAGGGGCTCGCCAACTCAAGCGGGCTGCTCGGCCATTACATGATGGCGCACTATGCGGCCGGCACCTGGGCGATCTTCGACGAGGACGTCGAAAGCCACATGGGCACCGTCGGTGCGCAGTACATGTCCTATGACCGCTACGACAAGCTCAGCAAGAAGGACAAAGGCGCCTTCGGCAGCACCTATATCGTTGCGGGCACCGCGTTGAAGACCACCGATCTTGCCGGCTTCGCCAATGCGCGCATGGACCTGTTCGGTCCGCAACTCGCCGATTTCATGAAGAGCGCCAAGCGCGGCATCACGCGGCTCACCGCCTTTGGCGAGGAACTGCCGAACATCGAGAACCGCATCGAGATCGCCGACGGCAAGGACGAGTTCGGCATGCCGCTGGCGAGGATCGTGCACAGCTTCGGTCCGGAGGCGGTGGCGTTATGGAACGCCAACTTCGAGGAAGGCCTCGCCGCGGCCAAGGCGGCGGGCGCCAAGGAGTTCTGGTCGGCGCGGGGCAACATGCCGACGATCCATTTGTTCGGCGGCACCATCATGGGTACGGATGCCGGCACCTCGATCGCCGACAGCTACGGGCAGACGCACGAGATCGCCAATCTGTGGATCGCCGGTCCGGGCCTGTTCCCAACCGAAGGCGCATCGAACCCGACCTACACGATCTTCGCGGTGTCGCAGCGCGGCGTCGAACAGCTCGTGGCGAAGTGGGGCAGCGTGGCGGGGTAATGCCGATCGCGCGTGAGCGCAGCGAGTACGGATTAGTTTGTCATCACCGGGCCGGCGCGCCAGCGCCGTGTCCCGGTGATCTCGCTTAAGAGCGCAATGTGCCTTGCTGAACGCGATCACCGGGTCCCGCCGTTACGCGGCGGCCCGGTGATGACACGCAGGAGCGTGTCACTTCTCCGGCAGAGGAATGAATTCGATTTCGTCGCCCGGGACTTTCTGGAAGTGTCCGGCCTTCCAGTCGGCCTTGGCCTGCTCGATGCGCTCTTTGCGCGACGACACAAAATTCCACCAGATGTGACGCGGGCCGTCCATCGGTGCGCCGCCGACAATGACGAAATGCGCGTTGGTCACCGCCGCGATGGCGACTTTGTCGCCCGGCTTGAATACCAGCAGGCGGCCGGCGTTGAAGCGGTCGCCGGCGACGTCGACGGTGCCGTCGATGACATAGACCGCGCGCTCTTCATGATCGGCATCGAGCGGCAAAATTGATCCGGCCTTGAGATAAACGTCGCCGAAGATGGTCTCGTGCACGGTCGGCACCGGCGACTTCGCGCCATAGAGCGAACCGACTACCACGCGCACGCTCTTGCCGTTTTCCTCGATCATCGGGAATTCCGCGGTGTCGTGATGCGCGAAGGCCGCCTCCATCTCCTCTTTGTCGGCGGGTAGGCCGACCCACATCTGCAAGCCGTGGATCGGCGAGCCGGTCGTGCGCTTCTCCGCGCCCGTCCGTTCGGAATGCACGATGCCGCGGCCGGCCGTCATCCAGTTCACCTCGCCCGGCTTGATCGCGAGCGCGGTGCCGAGACTGTCGCGATGCATGATCTCGCCGTCGAAGAGATAAGTAACCGTGGCGAGACCGATATGCGGATGCGGCCGCACGTCGAGGCCGTTTCCGGCGCGGAATTCCGCCGGTCCGAAATGGTCGAAGAAGATGAAGGGGCCGACCATGCGCGTCTGGCTAGAGGGAAGGGCGCGGCGCACGGCAAAGCCGTCACCGAGATCGACCGTACGCGGGACGACGACATGAGCGATGGCATCGCAGCTATAGGTGTCACCCGCGACGGGGTCCTGACCGGGGAAGAAGCTCATGGATCATCTCCTCTTGCGGGGTGGGCGTGCGGCGGCCGAACCCGGTCGCCGCACAAATATAGCGTCTCCGGCCTGATCCAACAGCCGTCCGGCGCGTCTCAGGTCTTGAGACGCGGGAGGAGGCTGAGCGCGGTCTCGCGCTCGATGGAGCGGAGCACCTCGGGATCAAATCCGTAGGCGGCGATGCCTTCGTTGACCTCGGCGCCGCCGCGGAACGGGAAATCGGTGCCGTAAAGCACCTTGTCCACCGACACCATTTTCAGCAGCGCCGCGATCTGGCCCGGCGTGTTGCCCTGCGCCAGCTCATAATAGAGCTTGGCGAATTCAGGCAGCGGTCCTTTGGGCAGGAAAGCCGGCTTTTGCACCTCAGCCTGACGGACGAAACGCCCCGTGAGGAACGGCAAGGTGCCGCCGCTGTGCGAGAAGATCCAGCGGATGTCGGGATAGCGGACCGTCGTGCCGCTGAACACCAGACTGGCGATCGTGCGCGTGGTGTCGGTCGCGTATTCGATCGAGCCCGCCGGAATGCCCGGCACCAGCTTGCCGCAACAGGCCGGCGTGGTCGGGTGCACGTAGATGAGCGCCTTGCGGCGGTTGAGCTCTTCGTAGATCGGCGCAAATGAGGGATCGCCCAGATATTTGGTGCCGTAGCTCGTGAGCAGGCAGATGCCCTGCGTCTTCTGCGTGTCGAGGCCGTATTCGATTTCTTTCAGGCTGCCTTCGATATCGGGCGGATAGAGGCAGGTGAATTGCGCAAACCGGCCGTGGTGATCGCGCACGAGCGTCGCACCGTAATCGTTGAGCTTGCGGGTCAGCGTACGCGTGCCCTCGAGATCGCCGGTCCAGGTGCCCGGCTGGATGATCGACAGCACCGCGGTCGCTGTGCCGTTCTTGTCCATGTCTTCGATCGACATGGCCGGAGACCATTTCGGCCAGGGCCCGTCGCGGCGGTCGCCGAGGGCGTCGCGATGGAAGGCGGGCGCAAAATGATGATGAACGTCGATGTGGCCGGGACCGGATTGGGCCTTGGCCGGGCGTGAAGAGAGCGCCGCCGCGGCGGTCAGGCCGGCGCCGATCGCTTGAGCCAGGAAGCCGCGCCGGCTGGTGCCGGTGGGCTGGTCGCAGCAAGTGCAGGAGCGGAAAAACGTGCGGGTAGCCTCGGACATCGAGCGTCTCCCTGTGGCCATTCTCTGATGGAATGGCTTGATGACTGCGCCGCGCGTGTGCGGCGGTGCTGAATGTATCGTGATGCTTCGGCGGCAAGCAATCGGCGACACGATCGAGCCATAATTCAAATCGAGTGCTGGCTTTCAAGCGCCGATCGATCGGCTGCGCGCCCTGCGAAAATTGCCTCTGCCGTTGTGCTGCGAATTGGAAGAATCTTCTTGATCCACCGGGCGCTAGCCCTTATGTGGACCCCGCTAGAGTGACGCGGCCGCGACAGGCGTGTGACAACGGCAATCACTCCGCGAGCCGGCATGCCGGTCTCTCGGGTTCGATCTCTGGTTGGGGAGAGCGGCATGTCTCAGAACGCCCTCTTGCGATCGGGGAAGGGCTTGGGGACTCCAGGTACCACCCGACAAAATCATAATACGGCAGGCGCGACTGCGCCCGTCATCGTCGATGCGCAGGACCGCGACGATCATTTCGTCGTGCGGAACGGCGTGCGTTGCGCCGGCGCGCATCTGATCGTCGACCTCTATCACGCGAGCCGCCTCGACGACATCGCGCATATCGAGGAGACGCTGCGCGCTTGCGTCGAAGCGGCGGGCGCGACGCTGCTGCACATCCATCTGCACCATTTCGAGCCGAACGGCGGCGTCTCGGGCGTAGCAGTGCTGGCGGAAAGCCACATCTCGATCCACTCGTGGCCGGAGCACGGCTATGCCGCGCTCGACATCTTCATGTGCGGCAATGCAAATCCCGACGCCTGCGTGCCGGTGCTGCGCGAGGCGTTCAAGCCGAAGAACGTCGCCGTGAGCGAACACCTGCGCGGGCAGGGCGTCACGGCCTGACCTTCTCCCGTTCGTCTGCTAAGACCTAATCATCTTGTCGTCACCGGGCGTAGCCGTTCGCAAGAACGGCGTCTCTTCGAGACGCCTATGTCCCGGTGACCCGGCTTGGGCTGGCATCGTGCCCGCTCAAGCGAGATGGCCGGGACAAGCCCGGTCATGACATGCGAGGGGCAACACGTCATGGCCGCCAAGCGTTGGATTTCCGAGACGCTGTTCGACGCGCTCGGCTTCCGCATGAGCTACGAGGTCGGCCGCGTGCTGCACGAGGCGAAGACCAAGCATCAGCACCTCGTTCTGTTCGAGCACAAGTTCTTCGGCAAGATGCTGATGCTCGACGGCGCGACGCAGATCACCAGTCGCGACGAATATGTCTATCAGGAGATGATGAGCCATGTTCCGCTGTTCGCGCACGGCAAGGCCAAGGACGTGCTCATCATCGGCGGCGGCGATTGCGGCATCGCCGAGGAAGTGCTCAAGCACAAGTCGGTGAAACGGCTGACGCAGGTCGAGATCGACGCGTCGGTGGTCGCGTTCGCGAGGAAATACTATCCGGAGTTCACCAAGCCGGTGTTTGCCGACAAGCGCTTCGAGAGCGTGATCGACGACGGCGCGAAATTCGTCGCGACCACCGAACGGCGCTTCGACGTCATCATCATCGACTCGACGGACCCTCAAGGGCCGGGCGCCGTGCTCTTCACCAAAGCGTTCTATGCCGATTGCAAGCGCTGCCTGAGCAAAGGCGGCGTGCTGGTGACACAGAACGGCGTGCCCTTCCTGCAGGCCGACGAGCTCAAGACCAGCCTGCGGCATTTCCGGTCACTGTTTAAGGACAGCACCTGCTACGTCGCCGCCGTTCCGACCTATGTCGGCGGCCACATGGCCATGGGCTTCGCCACCGACAACACGGCCCTGCGCCAGACCTCCGTGAAGGATATCGCGAGCCGTTACGCCAGGGCTGGGCGCTTCGCCACACGCTACTGGACGCCTGACCTGCATGTTGGCGCTTTTGCTCTGCCGCGGTTCATAGCCGGTCTGGTCACGCCCAGCGCCGCGCGAAAGGCGGTTGCACGGCGAGGGCATTAACAATCCATTTACCCTGACGGCCGTGCCGGGGTACCTCCGGCTATTTTATGTGACACCAGGTTGCGGGTTTAAGGGGGCCTTTACGCGCGCGTGTCTGACTGACCGGGAAGCAGCAAAGGGGTGACGACCCCGGTACCAGGATGGTCAGGACTGTGCGCGCATTCACGCGCCGGAATTTCATTGCGATTGCCGCCGGAATCTTGCTTGCCGGGGGGCCTTTGGTCGCCTTTGATTTTTGGCTCGGCACAATGATCGATCGGCAAGGCCAGGAGGAGGTCGCGACCTCCGCCCGGCGCGCGATTGGGCTTGCCGAGACGCGCGTGATGCAGGTCGTCGACGCGCTCGACGGACTTGCGGCGCTGGGCGTCAATTCCTGCGGAATCGAAAACGTGATGGCGATGCGCCGCGCCGCGTTCGATACGGTGCCGATCCAGGAGATCGACATCATCGCGCCGGATGGGCGGACCCTCTGTACGCACCTCGATTTGCCGCTCGGCGAGCGCAAGGTCGTGGCGTCCGAAATGCTCGGCGACCTGGCCGGCTACTGGTTCGAGATCGTATCGATCGATAACGGGCGGTCCATGGTGCGGCTGCGCCGGATGTCGGCAAAAGGCGGCGATGGCCTTGCCGCGCTCGTGCCGGCCAATCTGTTTCTGCCGCAGGTCTCGATGCAGGGCGGCCCATTCACCGCCTTCGCGCTGATCGCGACGCGTGCCGGTGCGATCATCGATACCGCGGGTGCACGACAGGCGGCGGGGGACACCGATGGGATATTCTCCGCCGCCGCGACGTCCAAAAGATTCGGCTTCAACGTGCAGATCGAGACATCGCGGAGCCGCATCATCGCTGATCATGACAATTTCAGGCGGCTCGGCCTCTATGGCGCCGGCGGCATTCTTGCGCTGTTGATCGGTTTCGGCTTCTTGTACCCGCGCCGCTCACCGACGGATCCGATCAGCGCGCTCAAGCTGGCGCTCGCGAGCGGCGAACTCGTGCCCTATTACCAGCCGATCGTCGATATCCGGTCCGGTCAGTTGCGCGGCGCCGAGGTGCTCGTGCGCTGGCGCAAGCCGGACGGCACGCTGGTGCTGCCGGGAGCGTTCATTCCGCTTGCGGAATCGAGCGGGCTGATCCGCGAGATGACCTACGATCTGATGGAGAGGGTCTGCGCCGAAGTCGGCGACAAGCTCGCGCATCGCCCGGCCTTGAAAGTCTCCTTCAACTTCGCCGGCAAACTCTTCTCCGATCACGTCATCGTCAAAGACGTCCGCAGCATCTTCGCCAAATCGCAGATCAAGCTGGCGCAAGTCGTGCTGGAAGTGACCGAGCGAGACCAGATCGAGAACTTCGTCGCCACGCGGGAGATCATTGCGGCGCTTCAGGCGCTTGGTGTCCGCATCGCCATCGACGATGTCGGCACCGGCCACAGCGGGCTATCCTATATGCTCAAGCTTGGCGTCGACATCATCAAGATCGACAAGATGTTCGTCGATGCCATCGGCACCGACCGCAACTCCACGAAGATCGTCGAAACGCTGGTCGATCTCGCACACAACATGCGCATGGATGTGGTGGCAGAGGGCGTGGAGAATTTCGAGCAGGTGATGCAACTGCGCGACCTCGGGATCCGTTCGGCGCAAGGCTATGTGTTCGCCCCGCCGCTGCCCGGCAAGGCCTTCCTGCAACTGGTCGAGGCGATCGATCCGCTCCCGGCGCCTGCGCCCGCCGAAGCGGGCGAGCGCGCCGCTGCGTAGCGTGCCGGCGCGAGCCGCTGCGACCGCGGCGCAAATTGAAAAATCGCGATGATTGCCTTACAAGCGCGGCCCTGACGGGGAACGGGGGGGCATTCTCATGATTCGTATTTTCGCTGCAGCGCTGGTGGCGCTGGTCGCCGCGATGTCGATGCAGACGGCGTCGGCCCAGGACAGCACGATCGGCGGCGCGCTGCTTGGCGGCACGGCCGGCGCGATCATCGGAGGAGCCGCGACAGGCAAGGCCGGCGGGGCCATCGCCGGCGGCATTATCGGAGCCGCGGCCGGTGCCGCGATTGGCTCGCAATTCGAGCCCCGGCGCGGTGGCTATTACTGGTATCACGACCGTTGCTGGCGGCGCTACGGGGACGGCAGCTACCATCGCGTCTCGCGCCGTTATTGCTACTGAGGTGCGGCTTAGGCGGCCGCTATAGCGCGGCACGCAAAAAAGGGCGGCCCACTGGCCGCCCAGTCCAAACGCCACGCGGGAGGAACCTCAAGTCGGGTCGACACATCCGCCGGCCCACGCGATCGAATTTCACCCGCTAGTCCGTCACTCACGGCTCGATTCGTCAACGGTATTCTATCAGATTTGTGACGATGCTCGGCCGCTGTGGTACCTTGGCCGCAGTGTGCGCGGCCAACATGCAACCACTTCCGCTCAGGCCGGGAGGAGCTCGTGCTCGATGGCAGCCAGGATTTTCGGATCCGTCGGCTCCATCGCCGAGGTGAAACCGGCGCGCAGACGGCCGTCGCGGGCGATGAGATACTTATGGAAATTCCAGCGCGGCGCTTCCAGCGGCCGCTCGAGCGCAGCCCATTTGTAGAAGGGATGGGCGTCCGGCCCCCTGACGGCGACCTTGGCCGTTAGCGGGAAGGTGATGTGATACTCCTCGTGCGCGGTCTTCTCGATGTCCTGGACGCCGCCCGGCTCCTGGCCGCCGAAATCGTTCGAGGGGACGCCGAGCACGAACAGTCCTTTGTCGCGATAGCGCGTCCAGAGCGACTCCAGGCCGGCGTATTGCGGTGTGTATCCGCAGAGCGATGCGGTGTTCACCACTAGGATTGGACGCCCGGAATGCGATGAGAGCAGGATTTCGCCGCCGTCGATGCCGGCGAAAGTGAAGGCATAGGCGGTCACGCGGCTCATGCCCGTCTCCGCAGCCCGGCCCGCACGAACCACCGCGCCCGAAAGCGTGGCGGCTGCAAGGGTCAGGAGATGGCGGCGGTCGATCATGCCGCCATCTTAGCGCAGCGTTCGGGCCGCGCTTGTACAAAATTGCGTGGCAGGGTGGCACACAGATTGCAAATTCGGCTCGGCCATAGCCGCGAGCCGATGGCAAGGCCCTGCGCGATTGTGCGAAGATGCCGGGCCTAGCGTGCGCGCCGCCGGTTGTAGGGGGACCGGTTGGTCGGCCGCAGTGAGATGCCTTCGCGCTGCGCTTTGCCGCGTATGGAGATTGCCGTGCGGCCAAGCTTCAGCCCGATCGCGCGCGTCGGCATGTTTTGTTTGGCGAGCTGGCGCAACGTGCGCACATCACCGGCCGTCCAGCGATTGTAGTTATTGCGGGTATAACGTGGATGCGCCTTCCGTGGCCCCTTGCGGCCGATCGGCGAGCCCGCCCGCTTCCAAGTGGCGCGACTTCGCGGTCTTGCTGCCATGACATCTCCTCCAGCAATTGTGTCTGCCGTCGGACAATGCATGGCACGGAATGATTGTTCCGGACTGTTGCGTCCGGTTGCAACGGAGTGCGTCAAGAGCCGGCCAGCGCTACGTACGCCGCTTTTTTCTGGCTATGGGCGAGGGCGCGTGCGCCTGGCCGGCTCCTGATCTCTTCAATCAGACTTGGTCTGACCGTGTTCTGCACCGCTTGATGGCGACGCCATTAAGCAACAGCGGCGAAGAAGCGTACGGTCGTTTCGAAGGCGTAGTCGCACGCCTCGCAGCGCCAAAGATGGCGGATGCGTCCATCCTCAAGCTGTTCAGTCCACTCCGGCATGCCAATGCCCCTGCCGCACTGCTTGCATTCGATCAAGCACCGCGTCCGCGAGCGCGGAATGCGCGCGCGGTCGAAAACGAGCTCCATAAGACGTCCTCCCGCTTGCTCTATTCGCATGATCTTCCCCGAAGGTGTGTCGGCTTCGGGAGCCATGCTTTTCACGCGGCTCGCCCCATTACCAATCTCCCACGCATGGTAGTCGGCACACGCGGGCAATGAAGCAGCAACACTGACGTAACTCGCCATCATAATCGTTTTGAGAAGCGCGACGGTTGCGAGTCACGGGTGATTGTTTTTTGGCGGAACCCGAGTGTGAGGCTGGCCGTTTCACCTGCTGACCGTGAGGAGAAACAATGCGTATTCCGCTCGCCGTAGTTTGTTTGGTTTGCTCCGCCGGCGTTGTTTTTGCGCAAGCACAGCCGCCCAACAATCCCTCCGATGCTTCGCAACAGAGCACTGGCCGAAGTGGTCCCGAAGCGAAGGGGCAGAAGCAGCCGCAAGGCTGGACGGGGCCGCTTGACACCACGACGGGAGGCGCGCCCGCGGAGAGCCCTCAAGGGCAAAGCCCGCCCGGCATGCAGGCGGCACCGGGAGGATCGTCAAACACAATCGTCGCGCCGGACAAGAAGGACTAGGCGGCGGGCCGTGGCGCGCTACGCGGTCAAATCTTCGTCCGCCAGCAATTCCCTCAGCGCGCCGATGGCTTCGATTGCATCCTCTTCGGTCTTCGCATCATCAAGCCGGGCTTTGATCTCGCGCAGCGTGACCAGCCGGCGCTGATGCAGCATCTCATCGACGTAAGCACGTGCCTCATTGAGCGTGGCAAGCGTTCGCTTGTGCGGCGTGTCTTTGACGACGATCGGCGGGGCGACGGGGAAGTCCAGCATAGGATTTGACCTTCTGTTTTTCGAGAACCGTGCCGGTGGCAAACGGGCGGCGATCGGTCCGGTTCCGTTGCGTTGCAACCTAAGGGAACGTTCCAGTTGCACGCCTATAACAGGCGGTTATTGTCAGAAGCACGAGACGCTGGAGAAACTATGTTCTCGATAGGCAGCGCGGCTGGCACTGATCGAACGCGTCTTCTGGCCGCTCCGGCAATTGCAACGGCGGGCGAGCGGCGCCTTGCCGCGATCCTGGCCGGTGTCGCCGCGGTCGCCTTTGTCGTCATCGTGCCCTTTGCGCGGCTGCCGCTCGGCGTGACCGGGTCGTTCATCCCGAGCTATGAAGCGGCCCTGGTCTCCATCGACCTGATCACGGCGGTGATGCTGTTCGACCATTTCCTGCGGCTACGTTCCGCGGCGGTCCTTGCGCTGGCGATGGGCTATCTCTTCGACGCCATGATCATCGTTCCGCATGCACTGAGTTTTCCAGGTGCATTCGCCGATACCGGCGTGCTCGGGGGCGGCCCGCAAACGACAGCTTGGCTCTATGTATTCTGGCATGGCGGCTTCGCCCTGTTCGTGCTGGCCTATGCATTGCTGCGCCGTCGCGAGGCGCGGGGCCGGCTGCTGCCGGTCGCTCAGCCGCGCACGGCGATTCTCTTTGCGGTCGGCGGCGTGGCCGCTCTGGTGTTTCTTTTGACGGCACTGACCGTGTGGGGCCATGATTGGCTGCCGGTGATGATCCGCGGTGCCGACTATTCGATGGCGGTCACCAAGGGCATCACACCCACGGTTTGGGTACTGACGCTGATCGCTTTGGCAGCGCTCTGGCAACGCGAGCCGCGCGCCATCGATCTGTGGCTGATGCTGGTGATGTGGGTCTGGCTCTTTGACATTGGGCTGTCATCGATCGTCGGTTCGAACCGTTTCGATCTTGGCTGGTATGCCGGCCGCATCTTCGGCTTGATCGCGGCAAGCTTCCTTTTGGTCGCGCTGTTGGTCGAACTGGCGCGGTTCTACACCGGTGCGCTCGATGCCGCCGCCAATGCCGAGTTGCGGCTCGCGGAGTTGCTGCGGACGCGGCCGAGTCTTGATCCTCAGCCTGACCGGGACGGCGCCGATACCTTTATCGAGCGCCAGAACATCGCCAATTACCGGGCGCTGCTGGGCTCGGCGACGCTTGACGCCGCACAGCGCCGCGCCATCGAGGCGCTGCTGGCGGAAGAGGAGGCCAAGCTCTGGCGCAAACTCGCACCCTAGGGGCGGGAAATGTCCGGACAGCCATGCGGTGCGGAGGCCTTGCCTGCCCCCGCCTTGTCATCAGATGATATCGTCTGGCCAGGCGCGGATGCGCCGGATCCGGACCGGCGGATGTGGCGCTCTATTGGTGTGCCGCCGCTGTATTGACTGGCCGTCGAAACTGGCGCGATCGGGGCGACCGATCGTGACGAGATAGAGGCGCTGCATGGCCGACATTGTCGAGAAGCCACGCACCACAGCAAAGCCCAAGACAAAGCCGAAAACAGAGCGGCCGAAGCTCTACAAGGTCATCCTGCTCAACGATGACTTCACGCCGCGTGAATTCGTCGTCCTGGTGCTTAAGGCGGTATTCCGCATGAACGAAACGACGGCCTATCGCGTGATGCTGACCGCGCATCAGAAGGGCGCCTGCGTCATTGCCGTCTACACGCGCGACGTCGCTGAGACCAAAGCGAAAGAAGCGACCGAACTCGGCAAGAGCAAAGGTTATCCTCTGTACTTTACCACCGAGCCCGAAGAATAGGCAGACGGCCTACGAAAATACCAAGCGGGCCGGCGTAAATTTCTCGCGGACAACTACGTGAGGGCTATTCCTGAATCGCCAGCGCGTGACGATGCACATAGATCGTCCGGCATGGCACTCTTCCAGGCAAATGACTCGTCCACGGCACCTGTGTGTCCCCATTGCGGGGTACGGATGCGGCTTGTGCATGTTGTGCCGCGCGCCTTCGCCTTTCCGGAGTTGCGCAGTTACGGATGCCGTGCCTGTAACGAAGCCGTCACAATCGAAGTTGAGCAGCCGCGCGCGATGTCGTCCAAGCATCACGCGCGCAAAATTGACATATCGTTCGACGGTGCTTCCGACGAGATGTGATTGGACCAGTATAAATTACGGTGGTACGCATGGCCCCAAGGGGAGTAAGGGGGAATCACACCATGCCGTCAGCCGCGAGTCCCGCTCGGCTTGCCCAGATCGCGCCGCTCGTTTGTCCGGAATGCGGTGGTAAAGCTCACCTTGCGCGCCGCACACCCGATGCGTTCAAACGCGATGGCAAGACCGAGCATTGGACATACGAGTGTTTCGATTGCGGACACAGAATCGAAAAGACTGTCCAGATTTGAATCGAGTTGAGTTGCGCCGTGCGCGCTACTGTCCGCAATTCCACATCATGCCAATCGGCGTATAGGTCCAGCACGGACCGAAGCCGCCCCCATTCCAGCGGCCGTGAAAGAAGCGCGGCTGCTCGAGCGGGTCGGCCATCCAGTCGCCATAAACGTAGATCTGCGGACGACGGCGCTCCTGCTCGGCGCGTTCGCGGGCGATCTCGGCCGGTGGCCGATAGCCGGGCAAGAAGCCGTAGCCGTGCCAGCGGCGGACGGTGAGGTGGGGCCGTTTGTGCGCGGCATGATGGCGCTTCGGCGCGGTGTGATCCATCGCGGCCGCCGCGTTTATGGCCGGGGTGAGAAGCACGCTGCTAGCCAGAACGGCAGCCGATATGAGACGCAGCATTCCGATCCTTCCAAATTCACGCATCGCGGCCGCCCAGACGGTATATAGACTGCGGCAGGGGACGACGGGAGACGTCACTTATGCTCAGAAAATGCGCGCATGCGGGCGCGGTCCACGACGTGACGCCAAGCGCGCGGGGCTGCGAGGAATGTCTCAAGACCGGGAGCCCCTGGGTGCACCTGCGCCTGTGCCGCAGCTGCGGCCATGTCGGCTGCTGCGACGATTCCCCCAACCGGCACGCCCATAAGCATTTCGGGGCGACGAGGCACCCGATCATCGAAGGCTACGATCCGCCGGAAGGGTGGGGCTGGTGCTATGTGGACGACACCTTCGTACGGCTCGATCACACGACAGAGCAGGTCGGTCCGATCAAGCGCTGGGTGTGAAAGGCCGAGCCGCGTGTCCACGCGCGGTAGCAACTCCGCAGCCCGGCCTCTTGGCGCTAGTGAAGATTGTACATCCGCTTCGCGGCGGTGAGGGCCCGGGTGCAACCGGCGCCGTCGCCGCGCGCGTCGAGCCGTTTGGCCCGCGCCAGCGTTGTGTCGAAGGCAGCTTGCGCCTCCGCCTCGGCATGCTTGACCGAGTCGGGCGTTGGCTGGCGGCTCATTTGTGCACCAACCGACTGCCGCAGGTACGGACCTGCATCCGGCTTGCCAGCGGATTGGTGCACCCGGGCTTCGAACGCCGTGATCTCGGCGGTGCAGGGCCCGGCATAAGCCGGTACCACGTTAACGACCGGCATGGCGGCGAAAGCCGCCAGCGCGATTGCGCATCCCTTCAGTGACGCCATCGCCCCTCCTTGACCGTACAGCGTGCGCCGACCGCGTCAGGCGCTCCGATCAAGGTATAGCTCGGGCAAAGGCTTTCCAAGCGATGCCGGACATGCGCTTCCGCGTCTCAAGGCTCCGGCACTTCGTCGACCGGCAGGACCTTCATTTGCGGATGCTGGACATGAAGATCGTAGACCGGGACTGAAACCTGGCTGATCGTCGGATCGATGCCCGCGGCGGTCTGGCGCGGCGCGATGGCCTTCACGAGAAGCGCGGACAAGACGAGAACCGCGGCGGTGAAAGCGATCATTCCTCGGCTGTTCATGTTCATGTGAGCCTCCTGCTGTGGTGCCGTGCGCAGCACCATCGCTCCCGGAGCGCGGAACGGATGTGAGGCGGCTCACACTGCAAGAAGAAATGTTTTTGACGGGCGCGGCATCGAGCTCAGGCGTCGCCTTGCTCATCCGGGCGCCAAGTTTTCCTCGGCCAGGCGCAGCAGCGCCTGCGTGCGCTCGTGCACGCTCGCGCTCAATGCCGGCGTGATGCGCGCGCGCCAGAGCAAGAAACGGACCGTCTGCGCGAGGCCTTTCGGATTGAGCTTGGTGGTGACGACGACGTCCGTTTCGCCGTCGCCTTCGCTGATGCGGTAGTCGGTCTCCGCGGTGTAGTCGTCATCCTCGATGACGAGCGCGAGATGACGCGGCGCCTCTGCCGCGGCGACGCGGTAAGTGAGATCGGCGGCCGCACTGTTCGGCACGGCGCGCGTGCGGATGAGGGTGCCGGCGGCGAGCGGGCCCGCAGGCTCGAGGATCGCGTGCGCCATTGTCGGCAGCACTTTCGGCCACAGGTCGACGCTCTCCAGCGCCCGCCATACGGCGGCGGGCGATGCGGTGGTCGAGAAGGTGTGGGTCGCGGTGAGCGGGAAGGGCATGGCGCCGGCTACATACACCGGCCGCCACGTCCGCGTCACGGGGCGGCTCGCGGCCATGCCGCGCCCGGTCGCCGCGGTCCGAGCCGGACAACTGCTCGCGATGCCTCCGCCCTAGGGCTTCGGGGCGTAGCGCGAGGAGTGGCTCGCCTTGCTGACCCGGATGATGTCGTCGGGAGAGTGGCCCGGCGGGGTGGTGATCGACAGGTTGTCCGGCCACGCGGTCATCCTGCGAAGCTCGCCGACCGTCCGCGCGGAGACGCCCAGGTTCGGATCGCACTCGACCCGTGTCCGATCCGGAAATCCACCGATAACGATCTGGAGCGCGGCAACGCTTTTGGCTTTGTAGTGCATAGGCTCCCTCCCTGCCGGGCATCCGGCTGGCTCTCTGAGGAACCGCTTCGACCTTGGCCGCCATCGACAGGCCGAGAGCGTCCGGCCAGCCTCACGCTTACTCACTATAGCGCACACTGGGGCGGAGTGTGGGCAAGAACTGCCCCGGCAGCCAACGCAAGTGGCCCTCGTATCGCGGCTTGCGCGACCATCGCGGCTTTCGCGGGCGCGATGCTCCGGCGTGACCGGCATAGTCACGTGTTCGAAAACTTGCCGCGAACGGCATAGCGCGTGTCGGTGACGTGTCCCGTTTCCATGATCTCCTTCAACCGACGCAAGTTCGCCGCCACTTCTCCGGCTGGGAACTTTCCGATCGACGCGAGCAGGAAGCGGCCAAATCTCCCGAGAGGCATTTCCATCATTTCGCGAACGATCGTGTCGCCGCCGTCGGATGCGGGGACGAATTGGATGGTCCAATAAGTTCTCAATCCGGGCGCCGCGATCGTCTCGTAGCGAATGAGCGCGTTTGCATGCACGTCGGTGAGACGCACCGTCTGCCTGGTGCGGATGCCGAGAGGGCCTTGGATCGTCCACCGGTAAGTGGCCCGATCGATTTGTTCGACCGCGACGACGTCACCCAGGAAGCGCGGCAGATTCGTGAGGTCGCGATAGAAGCTGAAGACCGCATCGATCGGGCGGTGGATGGTGACGCTCGCTTCAATCGGCGTGTTGTGCGACGGCATCGATGAAGCCCCGCAGGTTTCAGCGAACTTGTCTCACTGTTTCAGCGTACGCCGAAGATCAACACGCTGCGGGAAATGCGCGCGCGATAAGCCTGATTGCGTTGTCGAAGCATCGCAACCGATCCGATTTAAATTTGAAAATTCTCGTCGATACGAAGACGCGACCACTGCGATCAATTGTCTCATCCATCTGCGTCTCAGATCGCGCGAAGGTACGCGAGTGGCTTGCTGCGTCATCGTAACGCGGCAGGTCAGGTGGAGGAAATCTAATGGAGAAACTCAGAATGAAGAAACTTCTGGTTGCCACGGCAGTCGCAGTCGCGTCTTTCACGGTTCCACATTTCGTGGATCAGAGTCTGGCTGCGACAGGGAGAAGTCCGTTCTGTGATATGGAGAAAACGCAGAGAAATCCCGTTGGCTGGAATGCTTACTATCACTGCCACGGAGTTCCAGCAGGGGAAGCGGTCGCAGCGGTCGCAGCGCCGGAACGCCGCGCGCGTGATCCTTATTGCGACATGGCCAAGACGCAGCGGAACCCTGTAGCGTGGAATGCCCACTACCACTGCCTCGGAGAGGTGCCGCGGCCAATGCCGGTTGTCGCGCAAGTCGCGGAGCATCGTGACCGAAACCCTTATTGCGACATGGCCAAGACACAGAGAAACCCGGTCGCGTGGAACGCCTATTACAAATGTCTGGGCCGCTGAGCGCCTGACCCGAGGCAAGCCTCAGGGCTTGCTCAACGGACACCGGCAGTTCACGAAGAGGGCGGACAAGGTCCGCCCTCTTTTTTTGAATTGTTGCGTAGGCCTCTCACGCGCATCCCGTCTTGGCTCGGTCCATAGCGAATGTCTTGCGGACGCTGGTCGCGAGTCTGTGTATCGCGTTCACCGGACGTCGTGCTCCTCAGCCTTGGCGAATGCCACTGTCCGATTGCCGGCTTTTGCGCTGCCTCTCTCAGCCTCGTGGTGAAGCCAACCCTTATGTCGGTAAGTCAGCGTGCAGCAACTCTGTTGCGATAAGCCTTCAGAGTACATTTATCGCAGGCCGCGCAATTGCGTCGCATCAGCACCGGATGCATTGAACGTTTCCGCCGATTCCATCGTGTCGTGCTTGAGCAAAAGCCATGCATCGAAATGATGCCGATCACGACAGAAGCCGCGGGACGCCGCGTTGCGTGTCCACAATGCGAACAATTCACGGCGTGAATCAAGGGCTTGCATGTCCGCGATACGGACGCATCGGACCACGCCTTTGCTTGCTACGAACAAGCGGAAGTGCTTGGCTATGTATGCTCACGGATCGAGTCCAATGAAAACAAGAATGAGCAATCAAAACAAAAACGGGGAGGTACGAACCGATGAAGGAGAGGCGGTTTTCCAGGGTATTTGCGTTCGTCGCGCTCGCAATCATGTCGATCAGCGCGAACGCCGCGCGCGCGGAGTGGCCGGACCACACGATTACGATCATTGCTCACTTCGCGCCCGGGGGATCAAATGATTTGCTCGCGCGCTTGATCGCCAGCGAACTCGGTCCTGCACTGCATCAAAAGGTCATCGTCGAAAATCGTCCGGGCGCTAATGGCAATATCGGACTTTCCGCCGCGGCGCGCGCGGCACCCGATGGCTATACGCTCGTGGTCGCATCCGGTGTCGTGCTGATCAATCCCAGCATCCACGAGTCCGGTTACACGATGAAGGACTTCGCGCCGGTCGCTTATCTCGGCGCATCCCCCAACGTCATCCTGACGCGCCCTGCGTCGGGCATCACATCGATCAAAGATCTTATCGAGAAGGCGAAAGCCAATCCGGGCAAGATCACCTTTTCCAGTCCGGGGGTCGGCAGCACGTCGCAGCTCGCCGTCGAGTTGGTCAAGCTGCGTGCCCACGTCAATCTGACGCACGTTCCGTTCCAGGGCGCTGCGCCGGCGGCGCAGGCGGCCGTCGCCGGGACGACGGATATCGCATCGGTCAGCGTCGCGGGGCTGATCGGCTTCATCAAGTCCGGCCAGCTCAAAGCCCTGGCGCAAACCGGCAAGGATCCCTGGCCGGATCTTCCCGATGTTCCGACGTTGGAGCAGGCCGGCGTGCCGAATGCAGTGGTGGAGACCACGCAGATGCTGCTGGCTCCGGCCGGGACGCCGAAGCCGATCATTGATCGCTTGGCCGGAATCGTCCTGAAAATCATCGAGAAGCCTGACGTGCGCGAACGCATGCTCAACGCGAGCTTCGCGGTGAAAGGAGAGGGGCCGGATGAGCTGCGCGATCGTATCGCGCGTGAAGTGCCGATGTGGCGCGACCTTGTGCACGAGGCCGGCATCACAATCAAATAAGCCCGCCGCGATGATGCCGGCTGCGGCTATGCCGGGCCGGCATGCTCGCGTGCGGACAACAAAAAATGTCGTTCGGTGGGAGGGGAAATCATGTCGCGTGTGTTGTCGTCGTTAAAAGTGTTGCGGGCGATCCG
>Ga0310811_10001968_pt1 | contig 25527 bp, 21 predicted proteins | sample YCmetagenome_FD_207642 | JGI IMG/M metagenome (GOLD analysis project Ga0310811, IMG submission 207642) | Soil microbial communities from experimental microcosm in Duke University, North Carolina, United States - YC | ecosystem: Engineered > Artificial ecosystem > Soil microcosm > Unclassified ... | reverse complement strand
CACGTGGTGGGGAACGGCTCGGGCTGGCCTACCTGGATGGTCATCTCCGCCATCTGCTGCCTCCTCATCGGGTCGAGCATCGCCATCGGCGGCGTCGGCCCCTGGCTCTCGCCGACCCGCGGCAAGAGCAAGAAAATCAAGGTTGAGGGGCCGCCAGTCGACACCGTCGGCGCCTAACCCTCGCCACCGTTCCCGGTGCCGAGCTCTGCGGCCAGTGTCAGGCTGCCGCCCAGCCCGGCGCCGGGAACGCCACCGGGACGGCGGCACCGAAGCTAACGGCCTGTTGCGGCTCACCGCGCCGGCGCGGCGGTGGCCGCCATCATGGCGGACAAGCCGGACCGCGAGGTCACGCCGAGCTTGGGGAAGATCCGGCACAGGTGGCTGGACACGGTGCGGGGCGACAGGTAGAGCCGCTGGCCGATCTCGCGGTTGGAAAGGCCGCCCGCCGCTAGCTGCGCGACGTGCAGCTCCTGCGGCGTCAGCAGGTCAAGCGCAGTAGGCACGCGCACGGCGCTGTCTTCGCCGGCCACGCGCAGTTCGTGACGCGCCCGCTCACCCCATGGCAGCGCACCGGCGGCATCGAACAGGTCCCGGGCCTGGCGCAGCGTTTCCTTAGACCTGCCGACCTGACGGGTGCGGCGCAGCCAGCCACCGTAGGCGAACAGCAACCGGGCGCGGTGTAGCGGCAATTCCGCGAGGTCGGCGCCGAGCGCTTGCGCGTAGCGGTGACCGGCGGTGTCGTCCGGGTCAAGCTGCGGCGCTGTGGCTGCTCGGCATGGCGGCCCACGCGGTGGGCGACCCAGTGCGCGCGGTCGACTTCCTCGGTCGCGCGGAGATCAGGCTGCGCCAGCAGGGCAGGCTCGGGTTGCTGTCCCAGGTGCTGATCATGCAGGTGCTCGACCACCTGGAGCTAGGTGACCGCGCCCGCGCCCTCGTCGAGGAGGGGCGGCGGCTAGCGCGGGAAACCGGCCAGCCCATCTGGGACGCAGGCTCGCTCTCGTTGCACTGCGTCGTCCTCGCGCTGCGCGGGAAGACTGACGAGGCGCTGACCATGGCGGCCGAGGCCGAGCGGGCCGCCGGCGGGCGCCGCCTCGGCGACCTGCTGGCCTGCGTCCAGCTCGCCCGCGGCTATGCGCTGCTCAACCTGGGGGAGTACCACCAGGCCTACGAGGAACTGCGCCGCCTGTTCGACCCCCGGGACGCGGCCTTCCACCAGACGGAGCGGTTCCACGGCGTGATGTACCTGGCCGAGGCGGCGCTGCACGCGGGCCGGGTCGACGACGCACGGCAGGTCATCGCCAGGATCGCGGCCGACGCGGCGACCACGCCCGCGCCAACGCTGCACCTGCACCTCGGCTACGCGCGGGCCGTCCTCGCACCCGATGACGAGGCAGCGGACCTGTTCGCGGCGGCGCTCCGCGCCGACCTGGTCCGCTGGCCCTGGCTGCGGGCCAGGATCGAGTTCGCCTACGGGTCCTGGCTGCGTAAGCAGCGGCGCGGCGGTCAGGCACGGCAGCTGCTGCGCTCCGCGCTCACCACCTTCGACATCATCGGCGCGGTCAGCTGGGCCGAGCAGGCCCGCGCCGAGCTGCGCGCGTCCGGTGACCGGGCCGGCCCGCCGGCCGCCGCCCAGCACCCGGACATGCAGGCCGCGCTGGCCGCACTGTCGGCGCAGGAGCTGCAGATCGCCAGGCTCGCCGCCGAGGGCCGGTCCAACCGGGAGATCGGCGAGCGGCTGTACCTGTCACCGCGCACGATCGGCTCGCACTTGTACCGGATCTTCCCCAAGCTCGACGTGACCTCGCGGACCCAGCTCGCGGCTCTGCCGGGCCTGCTGTCCGCCCCCTTCGAGGCAGGAGTGCAGTCGGCGGCGCAGCCGACGATGCAGTCGGCTGACTGAAGGCCCCTCGGCACGATCGGCGTCGACCTGGGCCTCATCAGGCCGGAAAACTACGCGGCCCTGGTGACCGCCGGGCTGCTCTCGGTCATTGTCTTCCCCCTGCTCGCGCTGCCCCGGCTTGCTGGCACCGGACCGCGGTCCGGTGCGGTGACTCAGCCGTCCGCGCAGTCGGCTGACTGAAGCCCGGGCCGCCGTGCGCGGGCGACCATAACCGGGTAACCGCACCGATAAGGAGTACCGCTCATGACAAGCACCCGCACCCCCGTGGTGTTCATCCACGGGCTCTGGCTGCACGCCACGTCCTGGACCCCCTGGATTGAGCTGTTCCAGGAGGCAGGCTACGCACCCGTCGCGCCAGGCTGGCCCGGCGACCAGGAAACGGTCGAGCTCGCCCGGGCCAACCCGGAGGCCCTCGCTGGCCACGGCATCGACGAGGTCACCGAGCACTACGCCAGCATCATCGACAAGCTGCCCGCCCAGCCGATCCTCATCGGCCACTCCTTCGGCGGCATGATCGCGGAGAAGCTGCTCGGCGAGAACCTCGGGGCGGCCATCGCGATCGACGCAGCGCAGATCAAGGGCGTCCTGCCGCTACCGCTGTCGTCGCTGCGCTCCACGCTGCCGGCCTTCAAGAACCCGGCTAACGCCCACCGCGCTGTCTCGCTCACCGCCGAGGAGTTCCGGTACGCGTTCGGCAACACGGTATCGCCGGAGGAGTCGGACAAGTTGTACGAGCGCTGGACGATCCCGGCGCCAGGCAAGCCGCTGTTTGAGGCGGCCGCGGCCAACTTCTCCCCGCACTCCCCGGCGAAGGTCGAGACGGGCAACGAGGGCCGCGGTCCGCTGCTGCTTATCATGGGAGGGAAGGACCACACCGTGCCGGAGGCCATCACCAGGTCCACCCTCAGGCAGTACCGGGGGTCGTCGGCGGTCACCGACCTGGTCGAGTTCAAGGACCGTGGGCACAGCCTGACCATCGACAACGGCTGGCGCGGAGTGGCCGACGAATGCCTATTCTGGCTGGGTAAGCAAGGATTCTGATGTCAATGCCGAACACCATGATGGCGCTGCGGGCGCACACCAGAGGCGGCGCTGAGCAGCTTGTCTACGAGCCCGCCCCGGCTCCGGTGCCCGGACCGGGCGAGGCCTTGGTCGAGGTGCACGCCGCGGGGATCACCTTCGCCGAGCTGACCTGGGACCAGTCCTGGACGACCAAGGACGGGCAGGATCGCACCCCGGTCATCCCGTCGCACGAGGTATCGGGGATCGTGGCCGGGCTCGGCCCTGGTGCCGAGGGCGTCACTGTGGACGAGGAAGTGTACGGGCTCATCGAGTTCGACCGGAACGGGGCCGCGGCCGAGTTCGTCACGGTGCCCGCCGCCCACCTGGCCGCCAAGCCGACCTCGGTCTCGCATGTGCAGGCTGCCACCCTGCCGCTCGCGGCGCTCACCGCATGGCAGGCACTCGTCGACTACGCAGCGCTGGAATCGGGGGAGCGGGTCCTGGTGCAGGGCGGGGCCGGCGGGGTGGGCGGCTACGTGGTGCAGCTAGCCGCCATCCTCGGCGGCGACGTCACCGCGACGGGGCGAGCCGAGGACCGGGACTTCGTGCAACACCTCGGGGCGTCCAGCTACCTGGCGATCGACGACGGGGGAGCCGTCGCCGGGAAGTTCGACGTGGTCATCGACACAGTCGGCGGGCCCGTCCTCGACGCTTCCTACGCGCTGGTGCGCCCGGACGGCCGGCTGGTGACGCTGAGCGCACCGCCAGACGCGCAGCGGGCGGCGGACCTCGGCGTGCATGCCATGTTCTTCGTCGTTACCCCGGACGCGGTGGAACTGGCACGGCTCGCCGCGCTGGTCGACGACGGCAAGCTCCGCCCGGTGCTGAGCCAGGCTTTCGCCCTCAGCGAGGGCCGGCTGGCCTTCGAAAGCGCCACCAAACCGCACCCGCCGGGCAAGACGGTGCTTAGCGTCCGCTGAACATGAACGCCGCATAAGCGGTAAGGGTGACCCGAGGTTCCTCGGGTCACCCTTACCGCTTACTGCACGGGGTGGGTGATCCGCGGGAAACGAAAGTCCTACAGTGTTAGGCGAGATCTCAGCCGTCGTCGTCCTGCGCCCGTGTCCGACGACCGGATCCCCGCAATCCCGCCCCTTCGCTGAGAGGTCTGATTGGCAACCAACGCCAGTTCCGGTGATATCCAGGCTGTGCGCCGATTGGCGGGCATTCTCCGGCTGTTCAGCGAGTCCACGCGCGGCCTCAGCGTGGCTGAGGCCGCCGAGCGAACTGGACTGAACCGGTCGACAGCGCATCGCTACTTCAGCACGATGGTGGCTGAGCAGATCCTGGAGCGAGATCGTGAAGAGCCGTCGACCTACGTGCCTGGGCGGCTCATGCTGGAACTCGGCACGATCGCGCAGGGTCAGCGCCGCGTTCTTGAAGTGGCACATCCGCACATGCGCGCTCTGTCCAGGGCCACGAACCTCACCGTGACCTTGAGCCTGTGGTCCTTCTTCGGTCCGATTGTGACGCTGGTATCCGAGCCGAGCACCCATCCGGTCCTGTTCACCGTAAGGGTGGGAAGCCGGCTGGGCCTCGAGTCAGCGCAGACGAGGTTGTTCCTTGCCCTCTTGCAAGAAGAAGGACTCGCAGAGCAGTTCCTCAGGCCGCTCGCGCCGCGTGATCGGCAGCAGCTGGAGGCGTCGTTCGCGGAAATCCGCCAGACAGGCATCTGCCGAGTGCGCCTGCCGAACATCGACGCCGTCGGCATAGCCGCGCCGGTGTTCGACCATCACGACCTCGCAGCCACGATCGCGCTGCTCGGCACGGTCTCCTCGCTGACGATCACCGGGTCACCGCAGGAAGAAGCGCTGGTCGACGCAGCCGCAGCGGTGACTGCCGAGATGGGCGGCACCGAAACAGCGCGCCGGCTGACCAGCCGCTAGAGCTGGCACCGTCCCGCCCGGCTCAGCTGAAATAGAGCTTGAGCGCGGTCCGATCGATCGCACGCCGCGTCGCGTTCGACGGGATCGCGTAAATATACGAGTCGACCCGGTCCTTGTAGGTCACCTCGCCCTCATGTCCCACGAAAGGTGCGTCGCTTCCCCACACCAGCCGATCCGTGCCGTATTTGTCCAGCAGGAACGTGTCGAGATGGCGCTCCCTGAGCCGAGCCTCGGCGTAGTCCGCTGCGGTGCGAGGTGCCCTGGCGTCGGTGAGGCGGAATCCGCCAGAAATCTTGATCCAGGTCCGTCCAAGGTCCACGGAGCGAAGGATCGCGGCGTAATGAGGGCTATGTTCAAGGAGCTTGAGGTCGACGTGGCCGAAGTGGTCGACGACGATCTTCACTCCCGCGGCGTTGAGAACGTCGAGAGTCGGCCCGAAGTGCTCGGGTAGCCCTACGACGTGCACGTGCCAGTCGAGATCGCGGACCCGCCGCAGCAGGACTTGGTACTCGTGCGTCTCAAGGTCCTCAAGAGCTCCGAAGCTGCTGGTAGACCGGAACAACCGGATGCCGACGACACCGGCCTCGTTCATCTCGCGGAGCTCGCCGCGGCTGATCGTCGGGGGTACGTAGACAGTGCCCCGGAGGCGACGGTTGGTCCGCAGTGACTCGACCACGTAGTCGTTGTAGAAGCCGGTGAGGCTCATCGCGGCGACGACGCCGAACTGCACGCCGTGCTCATCCATCGTGGCGACCTGCTCTTCCACCGTCAGGCTGTAGTCGGGCCGCGAGTGCGCCGTCGCCGTGTACGGCAGGCCTAGCGGGAAAATATGGAAGTGCGAGTCGACGAGCGGCGGCTCCACATCGATCGATGCACTTGGGGTCAACTGCTGCTCTGCGGCTCTGAGGGCCATCCGTTCGTCCTTCTTTCCCTGGTTTGTCGTTGCATTGACACCACCGAGCGAAGCGGCAAGACTCCGGGCTTGTGCGAGATGGTCCATCAGAGCTGCGCCTGCCACCGCTGAACGCCTTGCGCGCCTTCGAGGCCGCCGGACGGCTGGAAAGCATCCGCGGCGCCGCAGGGGAGCTGGTCGTCACTCCCGCCGCGGTGAGCCGCCATATCCGGGTGCTGGAGGACTGGCTCGGTGTGACCCTGTTCAGCCGTACCGCGCACTCGGTGTCGCTGACCCAAGCAGGGAAGGCCTACCTCGCTGGGGTGGGCCCCCATCTGCGGGCCATCGCGGTCGCAACCGAGCGGGTCGCCGCCGCCGCGCCGGAGACGCAGCTCCGGGTACGAACGTGGACGTCGTTCGCCGGCTGGCTGGTGCCGCGACTGCCAGAGTTCCGGCGGTTGAACCCGGGCATTGAAGTGCAGCTCATCGCCTCCAGCCAGGGCACCGAGTTCCACCAACCCGACGTTGATGTCGAGATAATCGGCTACGGCACCTGGGACGAGGCCATCGAGACGTACCCGGAGACCGACTTCGAGCGGCTCCCTGACCCGGCCCACGAGGCGGTTGCCGTTGTCCACACGCACATCGTGTGCGTCTGCGGCCCTGCATACCTGGCCGGCCGCGGCATCGTCGCACCCGAAGACCTGCTTCGTGCCAGCGACCACTGCCTGCTCCAATCCTTGAGTACGCCCGACCTCTGGGACCGCTGGCTTCGGGCGGCCGGATTCGACGGCGCCGGGTCGCGGCGTGACCTTGTGTACGGCGACGCCGCGCTCACCGCACAGGCGGCCCGGGCAGGCCAGGGCATCGCGATCCTGCCCGAGACCGTTGTCAGGGATGACATCGACGAAGGCCGCCTTGTCGTGCTGTTCGGTCCAGAGGTTGTGAACTGTTCCTTCGACTACTACCTGCTCGCGCCGCCGGACCGGTTGCGGCGCCGGCCGGTGCAGCTGCTCCGCGACTGGCTGAGTGTCCAGCCTGCCTGACGCACGGCCGAGGGCCTGCTGCGCGGCCTCGTCCGCCTCGCGCAGCAGGCCGCCGGGCGGCTCATGCCTGAACAGTGTCCAGCTCAGCGCCGGTTTCAACGGTGTGCAGATCGACACCGCGCGTTTCTGGTCCCAGCACCGCGGCAGTGAGCATGATGACGCCGCCGACAACCGCCAGCAGGGCGGCTGTCCACACGAACGGCATGACGTGGCCGAGCCAGACCATGTAGTAGGAGAAGAACGCCGGGATGATCACTGCCGTGCCGTAGGCGACGCCCCACCCGGAGGACCGCACCGCGGTGGCGAACATTTCGTTGACGTAGGACGGCAGCAGGCCGAAGAGCATCCCCAGGCAGATGTTGTTGGCCGTGGCCATCAGCGTCAGCAGTGCCCAGCTGTGCACGTGCCCCAAGCCCATCAAGGTGATGAACACGGGGATCACGATGATGCTTGTGCCCCCGGAGATGTAGAGGGCGCGCTTGCGGCCGATGTGGTCGGACACCCAGCCCATGACGATGTACGCCGCTGCGGCAGGGAAGGGCGTGATGAGGTTGGTATGCGCCAGTTCCGAGGCCGAGAAGCCGGCATCCTTCAACAGGAACTGGGGCCCGACACTGCCGGAGATGTTCGAGAAGAAGAAGATGCCAGTCATCAGTGCCCATGCGGTGAGGAAGACGCGGCGAGTGTTGCCCTTCAGCAGTTCCAGCAGCGGGGAACGGTTCGTCTTCCTGGCCGCGGCAGCAGCCTTCCAGGTCTCCGAGTCCTCCACTTTGCGGCGCAGGAACCACGCCACCAGAACAGAGAGGATGAACCCGATGATGAACGGCACCCGCCATCCCCACTGCTCATACGGCGAGCTCACGCCGTGGTTGGGGGCGACGAGGAGAACGAGGTCCATCACCAGGGCGACGAAGAACGGCCCGATGCTGGCGGCGCACTGAATGCACGAGGCGACGAGACCCCTGTGGTTCGCCGGCGCGTACTCCACCGCCAGCGGTGTCGCGGCGGTGTACTCGCCGCCGAGGAAGATTCCCTCGATGAAACGGAGGAGGAGCAGCAGGCTGACCGCCAGGCCCGCGCCGACCGTGCTGGCACCGGGCAGGCACGCGATGAGCAGCGACATCGTCCCGAACCCGAGGATGGTGATCGTCCCGGCGTTCCGGCGGCTGAGCCGGTCGGAGAAGTGCCCGAAGATCAGGCCGCCTAGCGGGCGCCCTACCAGGGTCGCCGCGAGCGTCAGGCCTGCGAAGATCGACTGGTCGCTGGCGGACATGTGCGTGCCCTGGAAGTAGGCGAGCGCGGGCAGCAACGACGTCGTCGTGATGTAGATCGAGTACGAGTCCATTCCAAATCCGGCCCACGCGCTAATGACCGCGCGTCTGCGTTGCCTCTGGAATTCTCGCGTAATCGGGACGGCTATAGCTTGTTGGGTCATGACAGCACCTTCCTGTCAGATGACGGCCACACTAGGTAAGTCTGGCTCTCAGCGGAATTGGGGAGTGGGAATTCCATCACTGGAATATCGGCTTTGCGTGCAAGCACCCTAAGAGCGTTACTTGAGCGTGGCATCGGGATAGGTGGGAGACAAGGCTCAGTTTTTCTTCGCGCGAGGATGACATTAAGCTGCTCTCACGCCGGGTCGGCGGGCGGCGGGCATGGTTAATAAGGCCATGCGTCATGGCCGATAGTCAGACAATCGCAATGTCAGTGCAGGCGAAAATGGCCAGCGGCGCGCATAAGGCCGGATGGCGCACTGGAAAAGGCGGCGGGTCGCAATATGCGATTCGCAATTCGCCGACAATTATCCGTGCCGCCCCGGCACCCGCACTTGGCCCGGCGGGCAGTGTGCGGGTGCTGCGACGGGGTGCTAAGCGAGCGTGGGCCGACCTCCGATGTCCGGTCCAGGATGACCGACGTCAACGTCTCACTTCGCAATACGACTGTCAAGTCTCACATCGCGAACATGCGCCCATGAGTCGGCAGCTGTTGCCAGGCACTATCGTCTGGTTCTGCGATTGTGCGTGAATGATGTTCGTATTGCGAACATCACCTATGTCGGTCGAGAGAGTTCCCATGCGGCCAGCAAGTCGTCGGGCCCAAGGAAGGTGACGCCGGTCGTGGTGGTGGCGGTACGGGAGACGGCTAGCAGTGGGGTGGTGTCGTCGGCGCCTGGGAGTTGGCTGCGGTGGATGATGAGCCTCGTGAGGTCGTGTCCGTCCAGCGGCTTGTTTTCCAGCCACTTGATGGAACCGACGACGGTGATCTTCCTGGCGATGGGGGCGCGGTCCGCGCCGACGATGTCGATTTCGGGGTCGTTGCTGCGTGTCCAGTAGCCGCCGACGGCATCGGTTCCCTCAGGCAAGGTGCCGGCTGGGAGGCGGAGCAGGCTCTGGCGGATGACGGGTTCGACGGCGCGGCCACGCCAGGAGTTCCACTTTCTCTTGATCGTGGCGAGGACCTGGTCACCGCGTCCGCGTTCGATGGCGGGCATGGCGGAGCCGATGAAGGACAGCCAGAATCGGAGGTGAGGGTCGGCAACGTGGTAGCGCGTGTCCTTCGACGGCTGGGTCGATAGCGGAAGGCATGCCTCGACGAGCCGTTTGCTGGTGAGGATGTCGAGGGAGCGGCTGAGCGCGCCGGGGTTGAGACCGCCTGCGGCCCGTCCGATGCGGGTGAAGGTTCGCTCGCCGTGGCCGATCGCGCCGAGTACGGTGCGGGCCTGGGCCTCAGCGGGGAACTCGGCGGCGAGGGCTCGTTCGCCGCTGACGATGAGAGCTGAGGTGGGCCGGGTCACGGCCGATTCCAAGTACTGCCACAGGGATGCACCCAGGGGCCACTCGTCCAGGATGAGCGGGAGGCCGCCGGTGACGAGGAACGCGTCGATGGCCTCGGCCGGGGGAGTGCCGAGCATGGTGGCGACCTCGGCTGGGTTGAGCGGCGGGATGGTCATCTCGGTACCGCGCTGGTAGAAGGGGCGGCCATAGGTATTGAGCGCTTCCATCATGGCCAGGTCGGAGCCGATCAGGACCAGCAGCACCGGGAGCCGTGACAGGGTGCGGTCGAAAGCCTTCTGGAGCGTTCCCTCGAAGCCGGGGTCTTCCTTGGTGAGGTACGGCATCTCGTCGAACACGACCATGCTCGGCTGGTCGACGGGAAGTATGCCCGCAAGCAGCGTCAGGGCGGCGTCCCAGGTCTGCGGGGTAGCGAAGTCGGCGAAGCGGGCCGCTTCGGGCAGGTCAGAGGCGGCCACTTCGGCCGCGAAACTGGCGAGTTCCTCCTCGCGTGGCGCGCCGGTCGCGGTGAAGAACACATGCGGGAGGGATGCCCGCTGGGCGAACTCCTCGACCAGGCGCGACTTTCCCACCCGGCGGCGGCCGCGGATCAGCACCGCTCTGCCTGGCCGCCCGGTCCGCCCTCCGGCGCGCACCCGGTCGAGCAGCTCGCCAAGCTCCGCCAGCTCGTGCTGCCGCCCCACGAACCCGCCCGTCATCTGCTGTCCTTAATGTAACTTTCTTCAAGGTAACTTTCTTTAATGAAAGTTATATTGACATCCTACACGGCAGGACAGGCGGTGGCCCCACGACTCGCGGGGGAGGTATCCCGACAGGGGTTATGGCGGCAATTGCTCGAGGTACGGCCAGAACTCAAGCTTCGTGGTCCGGTAGTCATAGAAGCTGCCGCCGGCCGCGGCGGTCTCGCGAGCGGCCCGGGCATAGTCGGCGACCTGGGCGAGCGTCGCCGTGTCGCCCGATCCGCCGATCACGTGGACCGGCAGGCCGGTGTACTGACGCGAGAGCAGCACGTTGTCGCGGGTGTACTGATAGGCGCAGTACTGCGCGTCGCCAGCGGCGCAGCGGGGTGCGGGGGTGAATGACGTCCAGTAGCTCATCGGCGCGACGGAGTTCGCGTTCGCGGCCAGGGCCGACCACGGAAACGTCGACCAGCGATCAGGGTAGAGCCGCATCAGCACCGGCGGCAGCACGATGGCGGCGACTGGCAGTGCCGTGCCCGCCCGGACCCGGGCCAGTTGCGTCGCGACCGCCTGATTCCACGCGTCCGGGTTGGTGCCGGCGGGCATGTACTCGATGTCGATCCCGATCGCGTCGAACCGTTGCCCGGCCGGGCTGACATAGCTGGCTACCGCGAGCGTGCGGCGGACGTCGCGCGTGAGGTCGGCATAATCGGGGACATACCAGCCGACCACCCTGATGCCGGCGGCGTGCGCCGCGGCGAGCCAGGCGGCCACGTCGTCCGGATAGAGGATGTCGGTGGCGCTGTCATAGCGTGCGGTGCCCAGGTACAGGGTGCGCACCCCATGGGCCTTCAAGTCCGCGACCGCTGCCGCTGGGTTCAGCGCCGCGTAGTCGTACACGTCCACCCAGGCACCCAGGCCACGGAACGCCAGCGCGGCATCGGCAAGTTGCCAGCCTGACCACACTTTCGCGGCCGAACGCTGCCGGTAGTAGTAACCGCCGTTGGCGTTGCGGACGAAAACCGTCACGACGCCTGCGGCGGGCACCGCCGCGCTAGGGCTGGAACTGAGGGCGCCGCCCAGGCTGGCCCATGTCGACCAGCCGGCTCGGCTGACGTTGTAGTTCCTGTTAAACAGTGCGTTGCTGGTCCCGCGGCCGAACAGGTCAAGTTTGCCTGTCCCCGTTGAAGCCGCCCCAGGTTCGCCAACGATCCGCCCGCCGAGCGACTGCCATCCCGACCACTTCCCGCCGGTGAACCACTTGTGCCACACCGCGCTGTCGGTGCCGCGAGCGAACACATCCAGGCGTCCCGGCCCCCAGGACGCTACTGCGGGCCCAGATGTCAGGACGCCGCCGAGGTTGCCCAACGCGGACCAACCCGCCGATGCGGTGTAGTGCATGGTGTACAGCTGGTTGCTGGTGCCGCGGAAGAACACGTCAAGCCTGCCGGCACTCCATGCCGCTGCCGCCGGCGGCGAACTAGCTACTCCGCCGAGTGACTGCCATCCAGACCACGTGCCGCCGCTGAGCGACTTGTGCCAGATGGCGTTGTCGGTACCGCGGGCAAAGACGTCATAGCGCCCGACGGCCCACGAGGCGACGGCAGGCTGAGACGTAAGCGCGCCGCCCAGCGATTCCGCGGCCGTCCAGGCGGCCAGTGCCCCCGGTACGTACCACTGATGGGCTAGCTGGCCGTTACGGCTGTTCCGGTAGAAGAGGTCAAGCCGCCCGTTTCCCCATGAACCTGCCGCCGGGCCGGTCAGCGCCGCCGGGGTCGCCGCGGCAACGGTCACTGCGGTACCCGCGGCACCGAGAGAGACAGTTGCGGTCTCGCTCGACCGCGAGATTTGTGCTGAGTCGTGCTGCGCCGCGCCGCCGGACGCGCAGGCAGCCGCGACTACCGCAAGGCCTGCAAGCCACGCGGCAGTTACGCTGAGCCAGGCCCGCCTTGGCCGACTCCTGCACGGCGTGCCCACGCTCTAAGTATCACAGGCGGGCGGCAGCTCCCGAAAGAGCCGAAAGTCCCTGATGACCTGCTGCCGACGGGTCATTCCTCGGGTCCGAGGTAGCTCCAGGCGGGCGGGAATTGCCCGATGCCGATGGTGCGGCAGGCCTTCTGGGCGGCGCGGGCCAGGGTACGGACCGGCGTCGGCCCGCGGTTCAGGTTGGTTCCCCCGACCCGCTCGGCTTCCAGCAGGGTGACATCGGCGCCCAGTTCCCGCGCCTGCAGCGCGGCGGCAGCACCCGCGGGCCCGGCGCCCACCACCAGCACCCTCAAGGTGCCCCCATGAAATCCTCCACAAAGGTGTCAGGACCCTTCGGCTGGGCCCGGCGGTGTGCACCGGACTTTCCGTCCGGATGCTAATGCCTACAGTCTGTTATTGTCGGTACGCCGTTTCTTCCCGGGCACGTACCGGGTCAGCCTGTGGGGGCCGGGGCCGGGGCCGGGGCCGGGGACGGGATGAGGCCGAGCTGTTCGAGCATCTGCAGCCGGTCGAACAGCAGGTTGAATGAGACGTGCTTGCCGTCGCGGTAGCGGAGCACGTGGATGTAGTGCACTGCGATGGGGCGGCCGGTGGCGGCGATGTCGGCGGCCGGGCCGTGCAACGTGCCGTGGTGGGTTCCGGTGAAGGTGCCCTCCTCGACGGCGATGTCGCCGGCGATGTGCACGGCGTGGACATCGACGTGGGCGTCCGGGAAAGCGCCCCACCAGCCGGCGAAGAACTGCGCGCACGCCGCCTTCCCCCGACCCCTCATCCCGCCCGGCGCCTGATAGACGACATCGTCGGCGAGCACGCTGGTGAACCCGTCGATGTCATGGGCGTTGAAGGTGTCCGTGCCCTTCTGAAACGCCTCGCGTACGGTCATTGCCATCGCATTCTCCTTCAGCAGGTGAGGTGACAGCCATACCGTCGCGCATCTGACCGGTGGTTCGCCGTAGGGCCGGCCCCTAGTCTTTTCTGCTGTCGAGGGCCTGCGACAGCTGATCGCGGCCGTCGATCCCGAGCTTGGCGTAGGCGTGGGCCAGGTGGCCCTCGATGGCCTTGAGGGTCACGTACAGTTCGCCGGCTATCTCGCGGTTAGACCGGCCCTCGGCGGCCAGCCGGGCGACCCGCATCTCGCGGGGGGTCAGCGCGTCTACCCCGGTGCGCCACGGGCGCCGCGGGCGGGCGCCCGCGGCCTTGAGCTCATCGCGGGCCCGGGCGGCTAGCGGCCGGGCGCCGCACCGGACGGCTAGCTCCAGTGCCTGCGCCAGCGGGTCGCGGGCCGCTGCGCGCTGTCCGGACCGGCGCATGGCCGCCCCGTATTCGGCCAGCGAATGGGCGCGCTCGAGCAGGGCAGGCGAGGATTCAAGCGCGGCGACTGATTCATGCAGCAGCGCAAGGCCTTCCGGCCCGCCGCGGGCCAGCCCGGCAGCGCGCAGCGCGATCCCCAGCGCGCGCGACGCGCCGAACACCCGCACGTCGGCGAGTTCGGCACCGGCCAGCTCACGTGCATGATCCTGCTCGCCAAGCCGCAACAACGCCAGCGCGGCGCCCGAACGGGCGTGCACGTACCCCGTTTCGCGGATCGGCATGCCCCATACCTCGGCGCTGAACAGGGCCTGGCAGGCCTGGAAGCTGGCCAGCGCGTCGGCGGCCCGGCCCTGGGCTAGCAGCAGCCGTCCTCGGGCAGCCGGGATGAGCACCGTGCCCACGCCCGCGGGCCACCCCTGTTGGGGGAGCAGGTTCAGCAGCGCCTGCGCCTCGCCAGGATCGCCGGCCTCAACGGCGATATCCGATAGCACGGTGGCGGCGAATCCGAGCCCAGGCCCAAAGTCGCCTTCCTGCAGCACGCGCAGCGCCGTCCGGGCCGCTGCGTCGGCCTCGTCCAGCGCGCCCAGCCGCAGCTTGACCAAGCCGAGGGTGGAGTAGGCGGCCACCATGCCGCGCGCCGAACCGCCGCGGTGCACTTGGGCCAGCATCGGCTTGAGCGACTCCTCGACCACGCCGAACCGCTCGGCCACCACCAGCACCCACAGCAACGCAGCCCGCGTATCCCAGTTCTCGGCCCCGGGGCCCGCGCGTGCCAGCGCACCTTCCAGCAATGCCGCGATCTGGCTGGCTGGTCGGCCCGTCAGCAGCATCGTCATCGCCTGCGAGACGGCGGCCGGTTCGCTGGCGGCCTCTAGAGGGCGGGAGGCGAGCCGGGCGAGCACCGGCGCGACTCGGCCCGCGCGGCGCGCGTCATGCAGGCCGCTGACCACCAGTTCGCCCTCCAACCGGGCCGTGACCTGCGGATTGGCATCGCCGAGTTCGGCCAGCGCCCGTTCGATGACGTCCACCGCGTCCACCCACCGGAACAGAGCCGCGTACGCCTCGGCGACCTCCAGCGCGATCCCGGCACGCTCAGCCGGGCTGGCGGCTAGCCGCAGCGCCTCCTCCAGCAGGACGAACACCCGCTCCCGCCCCGCGGTCACCTGCGTGCGAGCTGCTTCCCGCAGCACCTCGGCCCGCTGCCCGGGAGGCGGAGGCTCGGCCAGCGCCCGGTCCATCAGGATCGCCGCGGCCTGCGGCGCGCCAGTGCTCATCGCTGCCTGCGCCGCCTCCCGCAGCCGGGCCAGCACCCAGCCATCACCGGCGGGCCGCACCCGAAGCAGATGCGCGGCCACCTGCCCGGGCAGAGCGCCCTCGCCGTGCAGCAGTCGGGCCGCGATGCGATGGGCGCGGTCCTTTCCGCTGCTGTCCAGCGACGCCTCCAGCGCATCACGGAGCACCGGGTGCACGAACAGGGGCCGGTCACCGGCGGTGAGCACTTCGGCTCGGACTAGGCCCCTGGTCAGCCGCGCGGCGACGGCCGGGGTCACGTCGGCGATCGCGGCCGCGTGCCGCAACTCGCAGCCATCGCCCAGCACGGCCAGCGCCTGCGCTAGGACCAGCGCGGCCGGGCCCAGGCTGTTCACCCGGGCGATCACCTGCCGTGTTATTCCCTCCAGGCCTCCCGCCAGCAACTCAGCCGGCTGTAGCGAGGCCAGCGGCCGGCCGCTGGCCTCTGCCGCCCGCAGCAGCTCGGCCAAGTACAGCGGATTACCGCCGCAGGCCGCGTACACAGCGGAGCACAGCTCATCGCCTGCCTCGCCGACGACCGCAGCGCGGACCACAGAACTGACCGCCGACTCGCTCAACAGCGCCGGCCGCAGCACCGCCGCCTGCGCGCGCACCGCCGCAAGCGGGACGCTAATCTCCGCCGGGTCATCCTGGCGCATCGCCACCAGCAGCCCCGCTGCCAGCCCCTCCAGCCGCGGTGCCAAGTAAGCCAGCCAGCGCTGCGAGGGCTCATCAGCACAGTGCGCGTCATCAACGGCGATCAGCACCGGCCCGTCCGCCACCAGATTGACCACCAGCCAGTACAGGCCGTGCACTACCGCGAACGAGTTATCCCCCGTAGGCGGCGCGGAGACCTCGCCAGACAGCAGCGGCCACGCCGCGGCAGCAGGCCCGGCCAGCAGCGCCGCACGTTTGCCCTCACCCGTGGCCGCCAGGCGCCGTTCGAAAAGCTGGCGCACCACCCCGAACGCGAAACCAGATTCCAGCTCCGAACCCCGCGCGAACATGACCTCGTGGCCAAGCTCGTCCGCCCGTGAGCACGCCGCCTCAACCAGCGATGTCTTGCCGATCCCGGCCCGGCCCTCGATCAGCAGCACCCCGACACGGTGGTGCAGCAGTTCCTCGATCGCCGCCAGGTCACGCTCGCGCTCACACAGCCTTCCCACCAAGCCAGCGTGCAGCCTCCACACCAGACCGGTCCAGTCCACAGCATGCCGACTACAAAGATGCCGAAACTCGCAAGGTCACTGGTCGCGAGCGTTCCGCGTAGGCCGGCTCTATCAGGTCCGTGCCTACCGGCTGGGCCGCATGCGGGCTGCCGTCGGGTAGGTTCGCTCCCCAAACCGGACATCGCTAAAGACAAAGACCCCGGCCCGTTTCCGGACCAGGGCCACTGACCTGCTACTTCATGGGGTGAGTGATGGGACTTGAACCCACGACACCCAGGACCACAACCTGGTGCTCTGCCAGCTGAGCTACACCCACCATGACTGCCTTCACGTGGAGGCAGTCATGAGTATAGCGGGCCGTGAGACTGCTAACGAATCAGATCTTAAGACTGCTTGTTCGCGTAGCGGGCGGCGATCTCCCGGGCGGTCGCGGAGTCAGGGCCGGGCTGCGGTACGAACACAGTCTCCCGGTAGTAGCGCATCTCGCGTACGGACTCGATGATGTCGGCGAGTGCGCGGTGCCCGCCGTGCTTGTCCGGGGAGGCGAAGTAGACCCGCGGATACCAGCGCCGTGCCAGTTCCTTGACCGAGGAGACGTCGATCATCCGGTAGTGCAGCCAGTTGTCGAGCTCTGGCATGTCTCGGGCGATGAACCAGCGGTCGGTGGCGATCGAGTTGCCGCACAGCGGCACCTTCCGCGCCTCCCGCACGTGGTGCTTGACGTAGGCGAGGATCCCGTCGGAAGCCTCGGCGAGCGTCATGCCCCCTTCAAGGTCGGCGAGCAACCCAGAGGTGGTGTGCATGTCCCGCACCACGTCGCTCATCTGGTCGAGTGCCTCGGCCGGCGGCTTGATGATGAGGTCAATCCCGCCGTCAAGCAGGTTCAGTTCAGAGTCCGTGACAACGCACGCGATCTCTATCAACGCGTCCCGCTCGATGTCGAGCCCTGTCATCTCGCAGTCGATCCACACTAGCCGGTCGTTCATTCCATGAAGATTAACGGCATAAAACGATAATCTCGAACGCGGCGCTGCATCCTGCATGGCAACGAGCCCGCCGGCGAGCGAAGGCGCAAGCCTCCCAGCCACCCCGCGCCACGCCAGGGCTCCTGGCGGACGGGGCGAAGCAAGCGCCCGTTCTGACTGACTCGCCGCAGCAGCCACGGCAGACCCGCACGGGCACGACTGCGGTTGCGGCGCAGGCCCTTGCTAGATGGCCTTGTGTGCCACAGCCACAAGGCCAGAACCGTTCCGTCCTCGTGCGCCGCAAGGACACAACGATCGTGGCCGTGGCCCCTCGACCGCGAGTTCGCCGCACCGTGGCCGCCCTGGAGGCCCGCGGCGCGCGGCCGCTTCTCCATGTCGCGGCAAGCAAGCCGAGCCGGTGAAAGCGCGGGCTAAGCCGGGATGGCCAGCATCGCCTCGGCGCGCGGGCCCGGCTGGTGGCCGCGGGCGCGGACCTGCAGGCCGTGCGGGCCGGTGATCCGGTCGATGTCGATCGCTCCTGGACCCGCGTTGTCGCAGCCAGGCACCTGTGACGCACCGAAATGGCCGCCGCGCGCCCATGCGACGCGGCTGCGCTGGCCGGTCATGGTCGGCCCTTCGAGGTGATACCGCTCGGGGCGTCCGGCTGGCCAGCGGCGCGGCACGCCCCAAGAGTCGAGCCAGCTCACGATGGCGTCAATCCCCACGAGCGGCCCGTTGGTGAACGGCTCGCCCGGGTGGCCGAGCACGCCGATCTGCACGCAGGCCCGGCCCTCGGCGTTTACGTTCTCCGGGTACGCCCGGACGCGGCCGGGCGACCAGTCGAGATGATCAACCGCCCCAAGCGCCCGCCCGGCCCGCAGCACGGAGATAAGCTGCGCGACCTCGCCGGTCAGCGGGTCCCAGATCAGATGGCACGGCCGGCGCTCGCTGACCAGCCGGCCCGCCGCGGACTGGACGGACACCGCGCCGGGAGCGGTCCCGAGGGTCAGCCAGACCGCCCGGGGGGCGCCGCCGATCAGGGGGCCTCCGTCTGTCGCCCGGATGCGACTTGCTCCCGGCATCCATGCGTGTGCCACGACTCTGGCTCCCCTTCCAGATAGGTCTAGACCGCGCCAGCCCACGGCGTCTCTCCCTGCTTACTTCAGCCGCAGTGATTAGTCCAGAGGGGGCCAGGAATCCGTTGTGCAAGACAGCAAATCAGGAGGATTCAACAAATTGCCGCCATTACCTGCAACGTACTCCGCAACAACAAGGCCCGTGCAAAGGCATTTACCTCATGAGGCAACGCGGGTCACGAAGAACGCAAGCGCATCCCTAACGCCGGCCTAACGAAGCCCTAATACGGAGGGGCTGCTAGCGGCGCGCGGATCGCTCCTGGAAGTACGCGCTGGATTCGCCTCGCCACAGGAAGGCGATCGCGATCACGCCGATGACCCAGCTCGCGAGCGTCAAGACGATGTACACGATGTCGGCCACCGTGAGCGTCTGCCCGTTGTGCAGCGAGTTGACGAGGCCGAACGAAAGATAGGTGTCGACCGCGCAGAGCGCCGATGCGACCCATCGCGCCCATTTCGCCCCGGCCCGGTTGAACCGCGCCATCAGCACCCAGAGCGCCACGGGAATCAGGAACTCGACGATGAACACTTGCACGACGCCGCCGGCGAACTGGCCGTTGGTCAGCTTCTTGCCGTTGGAGTCGGTGAGCGCGTTCTTGTCCGCGAATGCCACGATCAGCCAGAACACCGCGACGAGCAGGGTCATCGCGGCTCCGCCGAGCATGAACCTGACTGCCTTCCGTATGGAGGCGGGGATGGACGAGTCCTCTGGGTCGCGACCTACGAGTTTCGTCTCCAGGCCTGTGAGGACCGACTGACCGTTGCGGTCGTCGGCGGAAGTCTTCAACATTGGATGCCCTAACGTAACGCGCTGACGCACGAAGCATAGCCCTGATCTGCCGTGTTGCGCGCCCCTGCCCGCTGTCGCGGTGATCTGATTTGGATTCGAGTAGTTCATAATTGCCAGAATCTCGTGTCGCGACCCAAGGCGCGATAAGATCTGTGCGTCGTCGACCGCTTGCATGTGCAGACACCACGTGCAGATGCAGCGGGAAGATGCCAAGAACCGCTGGTGAATGGGGATCGCCGGCAACGCCGTACCGCCGAGAGGGGACCGCTGTGAGTGCTAGTGCGCCTGGAGGCGCCACTCCTGCCGGTGGTCCCACCGTGCTCAGAATGTTGCTCGGCGCCCAGCTCAGACGCCTCCGCGAGACCGCGGGCGTTTCGCGTGATGATGCCGGCTACCACATCCGCGCCTCGGGCTCGAAGATCAGCCGGATGGAACTCGGCCGGGTCTCGTTCAAGGAACGCGACGTCACCGACCTGCTTGAGTTCTACGGCATCGACGATGTGGCGGAGAAGGAGAAGCTGGTCCAGCTCACCAGGGAAGCGAACGCGACCCCCTGGTACCAGAAGTTCCAGGATGTGGTCCCTGACTGGTTCCACGTCTTCGTGGGCCTCGAAGAGGCCGCGCAGCTGATCCGTGTCTACGAAGTCCAGTTCGTGCCCGGCCTGCTGCAGACCGAGGAATACGCGCGCGCCGTCATCCTGCAGGGCGCCCCTGGCCTTGACCCGGACGAAGTCGAGCGCCGGGTCGCGCTGCGCATGGGCCGGCAGAAGCTGTTGACCAGGGAGAACCCGCCCCGGTACTGGGTGGTCATGGATGAGGCCGCGCTGCGCCGCCCGATGGGCGGCCGCGACGTGCACGTCGGGCAGATCGAGCGGCTCATCGACCTCGTCGGCGAGCCCAACATCACCATTCAGGTGATGCCGTTCAGGTACGGTGGACACGCGGCCGAGGGCGGCGCGTTCACGATCATGCGATTCCCGGAGACTGACCTCCCGGACGTGGTCTACATGGAGTACCTGACCGGCGCGAACTACGTTGACAAGCCGGAAGAAGTCGAGCGCTACGCTGCGGTGATGGAACGCCTCTCGGTCGCGGGTACGTCACCCGACCGGACCAGGGAGATCCTGTCCGGCATGCTGAAGGATCTGTGAACCAAGCAATGTCAGACGAGGTCTACAACGGAATGCCCGCGGACGACCTGCCCGACCTGCAGTGGCGCCTAGCGGGCGACGCCGCGACCGGCGTGCAAATGGCCAGGCTCGCCGACGGCAGGGTTGCGGTGCGCAACGCGGCCGACCCGCACGGCCCGGCCCTGATCTATACCAAGGTCGAGATCGAGTGCCTGATCGGCGGAGCCCAGGACGGGGACTTCGACAGCCTTCTGGCCTAGCTCTGCCCATGTCTGCGACAGACCAAGATCAAGATAAAGACCGATCATCCAGAACGGGTTCTTGGTTCCAGTTGACCCGCCCGGACGATGCTCCTGAGCTGTCTCGGCGGGAACGGGTCCTGCTGCGCTGGGAGATCATCTCGGTCTTCGCGGTATCGCTCGGCGCGAGCGGGGTCGGTGCGTTCATCTCGCTCGTCGGCTCGCTGACCGCGCACCACTCGCTCGCGTCGCAGTCGGTGACGCTGAACGGGTCGCAGGCACCGGGCCGCCCGCTGCTCGACCTGTCGCTGCAACTGTTCTCGATCGCTTCGGGCGCCGCCCCGGTGATCTTGGTGTTCTACCTGCTCGCACGCTCAGGTGACGGCGCCAAGTCAATCGGGGTGGACCGTACCCAGCCTTGGCGCGACATCCTGCGCGGTGCCGGCCTCGCCGCGCTGATCGGCGGCAGCGGGCTCGGCCTGTACTTCATCGCGTACAAACTGGGCATCGCGCTGAACGTCGTCGCGGAGAACGAACCGGCCGTCTGGTGGCGCTACCCGGTGCTGCTGCTGTCCGCCCTGCAGAACGGCCTGCTCGAAGAAGTCCTCGTCACTGGCTACCTGCTGATCCGGTTGCGCAGGCTGGGCGTCAACCCATGGGGCGCGGTGGCGATCAGCGCGACGCTGCGCGGCTCCTATCACCTGTACCAGGGCTTCGGCGGCTTCGCGGGCAACGCGATCATGGGGATCATCTTCGGCACGCTCTTCCTGCGCTGGCGGCGCGCCACCCCGATGATCATCGCCCACACGCTGATCGACGCGGTGGCTTTCATCGGATATGCCCTCTTGGTCGGTCACGTTTCCTGGCTAATGTAGGGAACCGGGCCGGCTTCCGGTTCGTTACAGCACTCAGGCGTTTACATAGCGGGCTTGCCGTAATCACCCAAATGGGCATTTGTTTCACATTTCACGCCAATAACGGGTGCCGCTTGACGCCTTCCGGAAAAGGTCGTTATCGTATCGCGACACTCACACTCTAATTAGCTGAGAAAGAGTCAAGTGGCCACTCAATCAGCCTCCCGTGCCCTGCAAGGGGCAGGGGAGGGCGTGTCGGCAGCATCCGCCTCTGGTGCCGAAGGAGCTCGCCGGGTACTGGCGGTGCTGCAGGCTTTCTCACCGCACCGGCATACCCTGACAGCCAGGGAACTGGCGGAACACACGGCGATTCCGCTGCCCAGCATGTACCGCTATATTGCGCTGTTGCGCGATTTGGGATTCATGATCGGCGATGAGCGCGGCGCTTATCACCTGTCGCCGAAGTTCATCTCGATGGCCCGCGCGGCCGAGGCCGCCGAAACGCTCATCGAGTTCGCCGACCCGGTTATGCGAGAGCTTGTCCGCGAGTGCGGCGAGACGGTGATCTTCGTCCGGCTGATCGCCGGGACGCCCGTCTGCGTGCACCGGGTGGAGTCCGAGCACCACCTGCGCACCACGTTCGAGCCAGGCCAGTCGCTGCCGCTGCTGCGCGGCGCGAGCGGGCGGGTGCTGCTGGCGGGCATGCCCGAACGGCAGCGGCGGGAGGCCCTCGCCCGGCTGGCGCAGTCCGACCCGGCGGCGGCCCTCGCGCTCGAGGAGGCCATCGCCAAGGTCGCGGCCCGTGGCTGGGCAACGAGCGAGGAGGAAATCGACGTGGGCATCTGGGCGGCATCGGCGGCGGTGACGGACGGCCGCGCCACGGTCGCGGCGCTAACCGTGCCGTCGCCGCTGGTCCGCGCCCCGTCGGTGCAGCAGGAACGCCTGCTCGGTCAGGTCCGGGCCGCCGCGTCGAGGCTCAGCAAGCTCATCGCGGAAGCGCAGGTAACCTGAGTTGGCTTGCGCTGACTTGGGACGGTCTTAGCGATTCCTTAATGTATTTACGGCAGTCTCATCCGGTTACGGAACCGCTATTCAACCGTTATCCTGCCCGCATGCCCGATTTCCAGCGTTCATCCGAACTAACACCTGAGTTTGATAGTGCGAGCAACGATATTGTTTCGACCTCGGTTGCCGGGTTGCGGCATGCGATGGCCGATGAGGGGCTGACCGCGACAGCGCTTACCCAGCGTTACCTAGATCGCATCGCAGACGTGAACCCGACGCTTGGTGCCGTGATCGAGACTTGCCCTGACGCGCTCGACCAGGCGGCCGAGAGCGACAGCGCACGGCGGGCCGGGCAGTCACGCGGCATGCTGGAGGGCATCCCGGTGCTGGTCAAGGACAACGTTCAGGTGGCCGGCGTGCCCGCCACGGCGGGCTCGCCGGCCTTGCTGGCCGCCAGCCCGCCGGACGCGTTCATCATTTCCCAGTTGCGTGCGGCCGGGGCTGTCATCTTGGCTAAGGCGAACCTGTCAGAGTGGGCGAACTTCCGGTCGACGAGATCGACAAGTGGCTGGTCAACACTCGGCGGCCAGGCAGCGAACCCGTACGCGCTCGACCGTAACCCGTCGGGCTCAAGCTCCGGTTCGGCGGCTGGCTTGTCGGCGGGCTTCGCGCCGCTCGCCATCGGCACGGAGACGGACGGGTCGATCGTCTCGCCGTCGAGCGCCTGCGGCGTAGTCGGCCTCAAGCCGACGCACGGCCTCGTCAGCCGGGCCGGCATCGTGCCACTGTCGCTGGCGCAAGACACCGCGGGTCCGATGGCGACTTCGGTCGCGGACGCGGCGGCGCTGCTGTCTGTACTCGCCGTCCCCGATCCAGAAGACAGCGCACCCGATCACCCGGGCGTCATCGATTACTCAGCGTTGCTAAGCCCGGATGCGCTGGAGGGCGCGCGGATCGGCATCTGGCGCGCGGCCTCGGACGGAGCGGACGCCGCGACCGAGGCCCTGCTCGAAGCGGCGGTGAACTGCCTCACCTCGCTGGGAGCGGTTGTGGTCGACCCGGTGGACCTGCCCGGCATCGACAAGGTCACCGAGCCCGAGTTCGAAGCGCTGAATTACGAGTTCAAGAACCAGATCAACGTCTACCTCAGGTACCTGGCCAAGTACGCCGACGACTCCGGGGACGAGCTTCCGGGAAGCCTGACCGACCTGATCGACTTCAACGAGCGACACGCCCGCCGGGTCATGGCCCGGTTCGGCCAGGAGATCTTCCTGGCGGCCGAGGCGACCAGCGGTGACCTCACCGATCCGGCTTACCTGGAACTGCGCGGCGCGGCTAGCTCCCTGGCCAGGACGGCCGTGGAGACGCCAACGGTGGACCACCACCTGGACGCGATCTTCTCGCTGACCGCAAGCCCAGCCTGGCTAACCGACTACGTACTCGGCGACCACTGGGTCTTCGGCACTTCCCGCCCGGGGGCGGTGTCCGGCTGGCCGGCGATCACCATCCCGTTCGGCTACGTCTGCGGCCTCCCGGTCGGCGTCTCGTTCCTCGGCCCCCGCTGGAGCGAGCCCCACCTCCTCGGCTTCGCCTATGCCTTCGAACGGGCCACGAGGTCCCGCCGAATCCCGGCGCTCCTCCCGTCGATCAGCTCCAGGCCTTGTCATTAGCGCACGCATTTGCATATGCGTTTGCAAATGCAACCTGGCCAAACGTGTGTACTGCGACACCTGCCCCGGGTGATTGCCCTGATTTCCGGTGGACTTCCGGGAATGTCGGGCGCTGGCGCGCCACGACATTCCCGGAAATTTCATGAAACGTCCCGTCGTGCGCCGCAGGTGCATGAAGCGCGGGGGACGCCCCCGGGCTCCCGCCAGTGCGCCATGATCGCGAAGGATTTTCCTCCCGCGAAGGATTTACATCGAATGCGCTGCGGATCCTTCGTGATCATGAGTGGGCGCACAATCCGCAGGTAAGGTCCAAACATGACTGAGCAGGCGAGCGCGGACACACCGATCACGGGCGTCACGGTCTTCACCGACGGGGCGCGGGTAACACGGAGCGGCACCACGACGGTGCAAGCGGGTGTGCGGCCGGTGGTGGTCGCTAGCCTCCCGGAGAACGCCGACCCGTCGTCCGTCCGGGTGGCCGCCCGCGGCCACGGCCTGGCGCTGCGCAACGTGGAAGTGCAACGCCGGGTCGGCACCGAGCCCCGGCGGGTGTCGCTCGCCCAGTTGCGGGCCGACGTGGAGCGCTGTCGCGACGCGGTCAAGGAACTCGACGACGCCGACGAGGCCGAGCGCGCCGGGATGGGCTTCATCACCCACCTGGCCGAAGCGGCCGCGACCTCGCTCGCCAGGGCGGTGAGCAACGGGCGCGCAGGCTACGACGAACTCGCCGGGATGGCCGGCCACCTGTCCGCGTCAACCGCGACCGCACTCGGCAAGCGGCGCGAGATCGCGGTCCGCAAGCGGGACGCGCAGCGGGAACTCGACGCCGCGGTGTCACGCCTCGCCGGGGCCGAGCGGCCCGGCGAGCCGGTGGTGTTCACCGAGGTCTCGGTCCTGCTTGAGGCGGCGGCGGCCACCGCGGCGGAGATCGAGCTGACCTACCACGTGAGCGGGGCATCCTGGCAGCCGCTCTATGACCTGGTGCTCGACGGGGAACGGCTGAAGGTCTCCTACCTCGCCGAGATCACCCAGCGGACCGGCGAGGACTGGCCGGAGGTCACGCTGGTGCTGTCCACGACGCGGCAGGGGCTGCGCCACACGCTGCCCGAGCTGCAGCCCTGGTACATCGGGCGCCCCAAGCCGCCGGTCTACCCGGTGGCCAGGGCCAGGGCCATGTCCGTACCAGGCGCGTCAGCGGCCGCGGCCGCCCCGGACGAGGTGGTTGGCAGCGCGCCCGTCCCGGCATCAGCCTCCTTCGGGGCGGCGCTCCCCGAAGCCAAGCTGCTCGCCGCGGAGCCCGGGCAGAGCGAATCAGGGGCGGGCCTTGTCTATACGGTGGCCCGTCCGCTTGCCGTGCCGGGCGACGGCGACCCGCACAAGACCCTGGTCGCCCAGTTCGACGCGGACGCGAAACTCGACTACCTCACGGTCCCCGTCCTCGCGGCGGAGGCCTACCTGCGCGCCACCGTCACGAACGGCCAGCTCCTCCTCCTGCCCGGCCAGGCCCGGATCTTCCATGGCCCGCAGTTCGTTGGGGAAACGCGCCTGGAATCGGTCGCCCCGGGCGAGGAGTTCGAGGTCCAGCTCGGCGTCGACGACCAGATCAAGGTCGAGCGCAAGCTGCGCCGCCGCACCACGAGCAAGGCAGTCCTTGGCAGCACCAGGACGATCGACATCGCCTATGAGATCACGGTGGAGAACCACCGCGACCGCAAGGCCACCGT
>Ga0310811_10001966_pt1 | contig 25534 bp, 29 predicted proteins | sample YCmetagenome_FD_207642 | JGI IMG/M metagenome (GOLD analysis project Ga0310811, IMG submission 207642) | Soil microbial communities from experimental microcosm in Duke University, North Carolina, United States - YC | ecosystem: Engineered > Artificial ecosystem > Soil microcosm > Unclassified ... | reverse complement strand
CAGGACCGCGTCCGGCACGACGCGCTGAGGGGATGGAATGTGTCTATGCTAACGATATTTTACGTTGGTCGTCCACTAGGCAGATGGCTGGGTGCTAGGCAGCAGGGCATGAACCCGCGCAGGCGCTTTCGCCGGATGCATGCCGTCGGGTTCGTCAGCTTTTGGACAGCTATTCGGTGTACAATGACTCTTGAAGTTAGCGGCGCGTGGTAGGGACAGCGCTCGCCCCGAGTATGCGTGGGGATTTCGGCGCCGAGTCACGCTCCTGCTAACTTCAACCAGTCGCGCATGCGCGGCAGAGACAGCGTCTGATCCATCCACCCGACCAGCGCCCCCGCTGCTTCCCGCGTAATCGGATCCACGCTACCGGGCGCCGGTCATCCGAATTAGCTAAATACCCCCCATGCGAGCGCTCCGCGCAGGAACTCCTCGTCCAAACTTCGCGATGTCACTCGCACTATTCGGCACTTTAATCCGTGAAAGAGTGCTCCAGCTCGGCGCACAATTCCATTGAGAAGCTTGGAACAACACAGCGCTGCAATATCACTGAGTCAGATCGCGGATGAGGTCCTCACCGAAGCCGTCAATCAAGTCCAGCGACGAGAGAAGGCGGATTGTCGCGGAGCTCGTGGCGAGCGATGACTGGCTTTGAGGCGCCGGTGCGACGGCAAGCCGATGCCCCCGGCAGCAGCTATTTGGTTGGTGAGCTCACTATAAAAGCGGCTGGCGGTGATTCCGAAGCAGATCGGCTCCAGCTAGTGCCGACTCTGTGGATGCTTGGTTGCCGACCGGCCCCCTGAGCGCGATTGGGCGTCGGGTAACGCAACCCTACGAGGAGGTTAGCCTAACGGGCCGCCGGTCCGGCCTGAGAGGAAGCGCAGGCGATTGCTCTGACACGCGATGGCGCGGGGCTCACAAACCTCAGTGACCGGCGAACCTATGTCGCTAAACATTCCCCTCTCTGCACTACTTCCAGAGAACTTCCATCGAGAGCATCGATTGAACATCCACAGAAACCGCGGCGGGTGAAACAAGGCGGGCGATGCGGCTGCCTCGTGTCTACCGATGAGGTTCCGCGCGCGGGAATAGGGCAAGGTCCGTTGCATTGGGATGCCCATACCTGATCCTTTGTGTGACGACCGCCGAAATATCACGTTTGTTCAGGGTGCTATAGCGCTCGGCAAGACTCTTAAACAACCCTCCGACCCGATCTGACGGAACAGTAAATTCGCCATAGTTAGGATCAGAGAGGATCGTCGTTCCATTCGACGTTGCCGTTGCAATCGTGTGGGTGCCGGCGCCAGGTTGGACGAATTTCAAGCTGACCAAATGGACGGATGGATCCTGCGCAAGCTCGTTTACGATCTTGTCGATGCACGAAGATGTACCAAACCTATATCGCGTCTCTTCAGCAGATGGTTCTAGGCCGGCGTCACGCAAGATTGTGCTTTTTGCCTGGAAATTGTGAGACCCTTCCGCCTTATCCTCTTTCAATTGAGTCTTAAGCTTTTCAGACTGTTCCTGCCGTCTTGCCGCCGAGCGGTGATTTTCCGTGCCCGGGAGCAGAACCCCCATTCGGGAGGAAGCGCTGCTTGGGAGATCAAGGAGCCACTCCGCGGCCAATCCAACACAGATTCCACTGACATTGGCTTGGGGCAATTCCGCCGTCCTGTAATCGAACAGAGGACGGACAGGGCTAGTGGCAACGGATAACTCGGAGCTGGAGGACAGAGAGGATGTGCTGAGGCCCGAGGTGTTTGAACTATCATCGATTGCATCTGAGGTATGCGGCTTGCTGAAGCAGAGCCCCATTCTATCGAACAATTCGCCGGGCGCCAGGCTCTCCAGCCGCGCGATTTCGGTGAGTGTTTGGGCACATTCGCTACCGTCTGCGGGCCAACTCGATTCCTCAGCTTGCTCAGTATGTGCGTATTCGCCATCGACTCGATTATACATGCTGGTTCACCGGCTTCTTCCGCGTGCGTCTCCTCAGAGGGCGCGCTGCTCACATCTTGCCTGCGACCGATATCGCGGCAAACTGACGAGGAGCTGGCCACCACACAAGCTTAGGGAAGCTATCGCCGTCATGGCAAATTGGCTGTGCGACAGTCCCAGCTTCCGGGCGCTGCTGCAGGTGTGAGGCGGTGGCCGACCAGCTAGTGACTCTTGCACAGTGAAAGAGGTCGCGCTCGTGTAATTTCAGCTTCAGTCAGGATGATGGCTGCGTTAGACGATGCCTTCACCAAACCAGGCTCGGTCGTGGGCTTGAGATCGATCTCACCCTCATCGTGCCGCGCCGCCCGGCGCCCAAAACTTCGCCTCCAAAGAGCGCGCAATTCGCGTCCCCAGTTCGCCCCGTGATCGGCTATCAGCGAGCGAGATGCTGTTGTTCGCTCTGAGGCTGCTCCTGTTTGACAGCGGCATTTCATCTCAGCCCGCCTTGCACGCCGCAACGGCCGAGCGAGCCTGACATACACCCGCTTCTCATCGGGACGCCGAACCGGTGCTTGTGCACCCGCTCGGCCTCACCTTGTGCTCGGATATTGTAAACTCAGTCCGTCATGCTGTCGCGCTCATCCGCGCGAACAACGTTGCCGCATCTGAGGGACTCAATCCAACGACGCCTACGAAGCTCGGAGACGGCATCGGAATGTCTCGATAAATGGGTCTCCACAAATGAAGGCAATATCGGCTGTTATTCACATAACGCGAATGTGGCGGATGCAGTTGCATGACGCACTCTTCTTCATCCCAGAACATGTCTTTGACAAAGCACATCTCCTCCCAGTTTGGACAACGCCGCGGTGTCGAAACAGCGACATGCTCCCACCCAGGACGGACAAATGCACTTATCTTTAGTTCACACCCGCAAGGCCCCTGCACAAAGAAGAGACCGCAAGGGCCTGATCCCGGAGCAGTCGCGAACCGGCCATGCTGCACCCGGCCCGCCTCCAGCTTGTCTACCACCTGCGCTCGCACGCCCGCTCCTTTGCCTCTCGGATAGCCCTGAACTCTACGTAGAGGACGTTGTCGCGCAACAAGTCAACCTCCGCGATTCTCGGCCCAGCTTTCCTGAACCACTCTACAACGCACCATCCGCAAAAGCGGTAGATGTCTATCATCACTCACGCTCCTCTAGTTATGCCTCTGGTGCTCGAATTGCGCTCGGTGCCGCCGGTTGCCTGAGGACGGGCGGCGGCACGATCTGTACGTTGAGTTAGGCGACCCGCCGATCGAATCTTCCCGCTACTTATGTAAGTCCGCCATTGAGCCTCTCCGCGGCGAAGCAGTCTTGATCGGTGCCAGGCATTCACTGCTCATCGCCGGCAGAGCGCACATCACGCTTGAGCATGCGAAGTCGGCGGCTCTTGAGGCCTCATCTCGTCTTCAATGAATTGTCCCTCATCATGCCATGCTCTCCTATTGGCGGCGGAATCCAGACTTCATGATGCTCGCAGTTGCCGCACCAGATAGCTCCGGGCGACATTGCTGCTTCTGCGGGAGTGTACTTGATCCCTTGCGGCCTTCTCGCAAAGGCTGAACAGTCCTAATGCGTCAATTATGTGAAAACCATTCAGTTTTATGGCGTCCAAATCGGCTCGTACATAGCCGCAGACGTCTGGAATGCACTTCTTAGCTGGCACATCCAGCGGACCGCTGCGACCTCGATCGTCAGCTAACGGTCAGGAACAATGATTAACCGATCTCATTGGCTGCCACTGCAAATATCGCTCGATTTATAGGCCTCACTAAGATGCGGCCCTTAACGCGTTGGCTACGTGACCTTGCCCCCATATGTGGAACGGCCCGCGAGGCAAGAGCTTTTTCAGTCGATTTCACACATTGGAACGGTGCGGTCATATGTCCGGCCTTTGCGCGCGGCACAATATGGCCGCTGGCCTCGATGAGATCCGCGGAACGAGGAGCTAAATCAAGTTTACGCGCTTGAGCGCATTGGGGGCAGTAGCTTCACTCGTTTCGGGATTTCGTCCCATGGGTTCATCGCCTGTTGTTGCACCTCGCCCTCTGCCGGCCTGCGCCGGTCAGATCGTTTTGGCGGTCACTGCGTCACCGCGGCAATCGCCAATGGGTCGGGACGCCGATAAATTTCACCCTTGTCCAGGAGCGCCCAGATGATCCGCGCCGTCTTATTGGCCTGCGCGACGGCGGCAACCTTGAAGGGGCGTCTGGCGAGAAGCGCCTTCAGCCACGGCCGCGCCCGAACGTCGTTTCGGACAAGCCGCAAGACGGCCGTTGCCCCGACAACGAGGATAGAGCGGAGTTCTGGATTTCCCATCTTCGATATTCGTCCCAACCGCTCTTTGCCTCCGCTTGAATGAGGCCGCGGCGTCAATCCCAGCCAGGCGGCAAAGTGGCGAGCCGACTTGAACCCGCCGGGATCCGGCACAAGCGCTTTGATGGTCGCCGCCGTAATGGCGCCGACGCCAGGGATCGTGGTCAACCGACGCATGTCCTTCGTCGTGCTTGGCCTCCGCGACGATTGCGCGCTCGAGCCTCTCGATCTGGTCGGCTGAAGCTTCAATCTCGTCGGCAATAGCCATCAGCGCGAAGCGCGCTGCTGCGGGCAGGCGTGCATCTGTCTCATCCCGTATGATTGCGACCAGCGCCTCAACCTTTGCCAGGCCGGCGGTGGCGATGATCCCCAATTCTGCCAGATGCGCGCGCAACGCGTTGACCGATTGCGTTCGCTGCCGCACTAGAAGAGCGCGGGGTCTTCAGCACCATCGCGGCAGCCTGTTGCTCAGCCGTCTTAATCGGCACGAAGCGCATGGTCTTTCGGGTCACCGCTTCGCTGATGGCCTCAGCGTCCGCCGAATCCGTCTTGCCACGCTTGACGAAGGGTTTGACATAAGCCGGCGGAATGAGCCGGACCTCATGACCGAGAGCTGCGATCTCGCGCGCCCAATAGTGGGCGCTACCGCATGCTTCCATCCCCACCAGGCATGCTGGCAGCTTCTCAAAGAAACGCAGAACTTCGCTGCGCCGTAGCTTCCGGTTGAACACGGGTGAGCCCTCGGCATCCGCCCCGTGAACCTGGAAAACGTGCTTGGCCAGATCCAGCCCGATGGTGATAACCTGTTTCACGGAACGGTCCCTCCTTTGTGGCGTTCGAACAACGACCACGTTCTAGCACTTTGATGCTGTTGGAGCGGGCCGTTCCACCACATCAAGTTTTATCCGGTCCTGAGTTCGCCCCGGCTGTTGGATTTGCTCGGTTGGGCGGTGGCAGCGGCGGGAGCTGGCGCGGAGCCATCGGCATAGCGCAGCGCCAGATCCCGTCGCGGGTTGCAGGTGAAGGCAAACTCCGATGGTGTTTTCCATCCGAGTTGCGAGTGAGGTCGCGTATCGTTGTAGTCGGCCCGCCAATGTCCGAGTTCGACGCGGGCCTGGGCCAGCGACGTGAACAGCGTCTCGTTCAACAATTCGTCTCGGAGACAGCCATTGAAGCTTTCGATGAAGGCATTCTGCGTCGGCTTGCGGGGCGCGATGTAATGCCAGTCGACACGGCTCTGGTCGGCCCATGTCAGGATGGCGTTGCTGGTCAATTCGATGCCGTTGTCGCTGACCACCATTTTGGGCTTGCCGCGCTCAATCATCAGCCGGTCCAGCTCCCGCGCCACACGGGTGCCGGAGAGTGAGGTGTCGGCCACCAACGCCAGGCATTCGCGCGTGCACTCGTCGACCACGGTCAGGATGCGGAAGCGGCGGCCATCGGTGAGCTGGTCCGAGACGAAGTCGAGCGACCAGCGGTCATTCGGCGCTATCGGCACCACCATCGGCGCCCTGGTCCCGAGCGCCCGCTTGCGGCCACCACGGCGACGGACCGCGAGCCTCTCTTCCCGGTAGAGCCGGAACAGTTTCTTGTGGTTGACCAGATAGCCCTCCCGCCTGAGCAGAACATGCAGGCGCCGATAGCCGAAGCGACGGCGCACCTCGGCAATCGCTCTCATGCGTTGGCGTAGGGCCGCGTCGTCCGCCCGGGTCGTCCGATATCTGATGGTCATGCGGCAACAGCCGATGGCTTTACACGCCCGCCGTTCGCTCATCCCGTGGGCGTCCACGATCGGCCAAAAGCCGCTTCAGCCGCGTGTTCTCATCCTCCAGCGTCCTCAGCCGCTTGGCCTCCGAGACCTCCATCCCGCCAAACTTGGCTTTCCATTTGTAGATGCTGGCATCGCTGACGCCGTGCTTCCGGCACAGATCGGCAACCGACACGCCAGCTTCGTACTCCTTCAAAATCCCGATGATCTGCTCTTCCGTAAAGCGGCTGCGCTTCATGCTCTGGTCCTCATATCGGCCAGAGCGAACTTCAATCTGGATTAAGTCCACGGGGCAAGGTCATACGGCATGACGCTCGCGAGGCGCTCACCTTTTGCTGTCGAGTAGGCCGAGGGAGTTTCACCCTCGGCCGCTCACAGATCCGGACGTGATACTCTCGCATCATCCGGCTCCTGTTATCCAACCGTAGCCCGTCCAAGCTTTTGCCAATGGACAAAGAGCTTTGGATTTTGCTTCGCCATCTCGTTGAGTTTCCGCAACGACCGTCCCCGATGGCCCTTCAGTTGCTTGTACTTGCACCGAAGCCACGCGCCGAGGCGCTCATCGAAGTACTCATAGAGCCTACGCAGTTCCGTCGGGTAGAATCGCCCGTAGTATTGATCCCAGCCCCGAAGGACGGGGCTGAGACTACGCGCGATGTCTTCAAGCGGAAGCGGCGAGTGCTGAGGCAAGCGCCATCCTCGAATGCGAGCCCTCATCTCCTTGAGAGAGTTCGGACTCACGCCCGGAAGGAAGCAGGTGAAGATCCTGCCCCACCGGTTCTTCGCCATACGGGGGCGGAAGCTAAAGCCCAGGAAGTCAAAATGGATCTGCGGGTAGGACCGCCGTCGATTGCTGTCAGCGCAGTAGACCACTTTAGTCTTCTCCGGATGCAGCAATAAATGGCAGTCAGCAAACCGTCGTTCCAGCGCCGATTTGAGTTCCTCCGCTTCCTGCCGCGTGCGGCAATGGCAGATGATGTCGTCGGCGTAGCGTTCGAACGGAATGTGGGGATAAGACCCCTTCATCCAAACATCGAACACGTAGTGCAGGAACAAGTTTGCCAGGATTGGACTGACCACACCCCCTTGAGACCTGCCTGTCGTCCTCGCCCGAACCGATCCATCGGGCATCTCGACCGGAGCCTTAAGCCACCGCTCAATGTAGAGCCGGATCCAGTCAGCTTTCGTGTGTCGATAGACCGCGCGCATCAAGAGTTCATGATCGATCGTGTCGAAAAAGCTCTTGATGTCGAGATCTACGACCCAGTCGTGCTGCCAGCACCGCTTACGCGCCTGCTCTATGGCCTGATGGGCCGATTTTCCGGGCCTGTAGCCGTAGGAGTCCGGATCAAATTCTCCATCCAACACCGGCTCCAGACACCGTTTGACCACCATCTGGGCGATACGGTCCGCGACCGTCGGTATGCCAAGAGGACGAATCCCACCGCCGGCCTTAGGAATCTCGACCCGCCGCACTGGTGGCGGGAAGTAACTTCCTGACACCAACCGATTCCACAGCCGGTAGCGGTGGTTCTCAAGATCGCCGGCAAAGTCTTCGAGACTCTGGCCATCGACGCCCGCCGCCTTTCCCTTCTTCACAAGCTTATAGGCTTCCCACACCATCCGCTTGGTGATGGGCAACGGTTTGCCGGAGTTCACCGTGCTCCTCCCGGTCTTCCCGGTTGGCGCAGTGACGCCGGCAGGATAACGCAACCCCTTTGCTCCACGGCCATTACAGCCGCTTCCTCACTATTACGGGTTGCTCCGCCCCTGACGCATTGCGTCAGGTTCCGACGTTCCGTGTTGAAGCCTGTGACGAGATCATGCCGCCTATGCACCGGCTGCCGCGTGGGCCGTAAACAGGCTCCGCCCACACTCCTCCGAGCGCTACTACCCCACGCCCGTCTTGACAGCATCTTGAACCCATTTCGATACGTCATCGGCGGTTCGCTTGCACTCATCTTCTTGTCACTTACCTGACGGTTTCATTCACCGCCTTTTTCCTCATCGCTCACCACCGCGCCTTTTGAACGCGGCAGCATGAGGTGGTTTGAAGCCTGCCCCTGAAGGCCGGCTCCGGGAGGCCAAACTCCCATCTTCAACACAGCATCACCGGCGTCGCCGCCGGTGTTCGTTGCACACGGTAATGCGGGTTTTGTTTCCGACAGGAATGTCGCGACTCCGACGTCGCGCAGCGGCTCCGTTTGACCAACCCATCAAATGAAAGGCGCTGCCGACAGTTCTACCTTCTGGCATGTAGCTTGCTGCGTGGGCCGAACGCGACCTTGCCGTTCCGAAGATACACGAGCAATCAATCGGCCGAGTGGTCGCGACGCAACGAACATCGTTTCTCCTACCGCCCTATGAAGAGAGGACTGCTAGCTTATGAGTGATAGGAGGCATGCAAAGCTTGGCATATTTCTGTTGGCCGGCGCTCAGCGCAATGAGACGTACATTCGCGCGCAACAAAGCCCCCAATGATCAAGCATTTCGGCGCCGATCGTCCCTCCTTGCAACCGCAGAGAAGGTGGAACTGGGAGCTCCTCGTCGCACTTCTCATAAATGCGGTGCTTTGGGCTGGAATCTACTTGGTCATCACAGCCTTCTTCTGACAGCCTCCCGTGCATGGCGACCGCGCGAGGCTTCTAGGGCCTATCGCATGCTGCAGCCGCCACGGCTGCGAATAACCTGATGCCGGCGCGCAATTCGCGCTGCGACCTGGATTTAGAGTGCGCTGTTCCGGCGACCGCAATAGGAATTCCGACGCATAACCCAGATGTCTGAAATGAAAGACACTGATATGCCGTTGCGGCCGCGGCTAAGTGCCAAAAATGACCAGTAGCAGCTCGACGTACCGCGCAGGTGGCATCCGGGCTTCCTCGTTAGGCGCAACGGATTGACTGCAAGTGAGAACTGGTACTCCGCATTACCGTTATGTGAAAGCTAGCTTTCGAGAAGCTGACGAAGCAAAGAGACCTGAAGGAACGTTGGGCAAGCGGCCGGCTCCGCCCTCACGTCCTATGGCATAGGACGGCCCGGCCGCCTCGCTCCTCGCTCCCGCAACGCTCGGAGCAGGCGGGATTGACTTGCTTGTTGAGCGATATCAGCCTCGCCCTTGGGTTGGGTATAGTTCAAAAGGCTGAAGCCTTGATTGGCCGTAGCAGCGCTTACAGCTCTTGCTCAGGCCACGTATCGTCCTCATTTTTGCGCATCCGCCACACGAGGGCGCGCTGCGCTAACTTGTCGTATTCGAAGGCAATCTTAAGCAACCTGTCTTTTGCTTTCCCGTCAACGAGCGCTGCCGCCTTCTTTCGCGTTGCTTGCGCGCGGCCTCGCCAGTGATCGGGTTGGTAGAGTTTGCTTTTCGGATTCATGCCGAGAGCATGCAATTCGTAGATCAAAAAATTGCGACACCTACGCTCCGTATCATCACGTAGGAGCGACGCTCGTGGCTCGGCTGCCGAAGCGGTCGATCCCTAGTCCACAGCCCCCGACAGCTTTAGACCATCGGTCTTATGAAGAGACTTTGAATCGCATGCATCGTTAGATTGTACGAGTTGGGACAAGTGGGGATCACCACTGAGAGCCAGGGGATTCCTGACATCACGACATTTGCGAATGCTTCAAATATGTACGCTAGCCCAGGACGACGAAATAGAGAGCCTAACACCATCCGGTGCAGGCCTACCCCCGATTCATCGAATGTCATTCCCGGCGGATGACGGGCTCCGTACAATGAGAACCGCAAAGTAGAATAACGAGCTTGCCGACAGCCAGCTAAGCAGATCCGCAGCTTTCCGGTTGGCAGATGATGCGCTCCGCACACAGCAAGAACAAAACGTCACCCCACCCGAATTGAAGGAATGTTATGATTCAGAAACAACGAACTAAGTTGGCTTCGGACCTCGGACTTCGCTACGGCGCCATCGCTCTTGGCCTGGCAATGACAACGGTCATGCTCGCGCCAGCCAACGCGCTTGATCAAGCGCCGACCGCAGAGGAGAAAGAGGCCTGTATGGAAGACGTGTTACGCCTTTGTAGTAGTCATATACCAGATCGCTTTGCTATCACTGTCTGCCTCAGATCCAAGCAAGATCGCCTCAGTCAGCAATGCCGATACGTGATCTCCGGGCGGGACATCGGCAATCAGAGCAGCAGATCGAAGTGAAGGTGCTACGACTTGTCCGCCCGGCTCCTTACCAGAAGTCGTCCCAGCTCACGTGCAGCACATCGCACGAAGGTTAACCGGCGGCCCCCGCCACGGCGGCGCCGGAAGCCAAAAGCCTTGTGACCCTCCTAATATCGCCGGCAAGCAGGCTCGAGACGACGCTATTGTTCTGGTATCAAGCGACTGCAGTCCTCTGACCAGCCGCCGGCGTCCTATCTAGGGCACCATCGAATGGAGAGGGCTTGACCCTCACGTAGCGTCAGGTTGTAGCGTCGCCACAGATGCTCACGTTTCATCTGTCGGCCGCCTGTTGGACAAGTGCGGCATAGCGAGTGCGAATAGACAGGCAGCTGCAACAAGGCACTCGGCTGCAAAGACGTCTGGCTGAACGGTCGCAGCTCAGATTGGACAAGGGACGTGCACAGTTCGATGGAACCGCTCAAGTCGATCATCGCGAAAGTTGCCACGGGCGCCATACTGACGCGCGAGGAGGCTGCGTCAGCGTTCGACAGCATGATGTCGGGTGACGCAACTCCCTCGCAGATCGGTGGCTTGTTGATTGGGATGAGAGTCCGCGGCGAAACAGTCGAAGAAGTCACCGGCGCCGCGTCCGCAATGCGGAATTTAATGCCCAAGGTGGAAATGCAATGCGACCCCATCGATATCACTGGTGCGAGCGACGGGGCGATGCGTCCGCTCAACGTATCGACGTGCGCTTCCTTCATCGTCGCCGGGGCCGGCGTTCCTGTCGCCAAGTATGTTAACCGCGCTGCGACTTTGCGTTCAAGCACCGCAGACGTGTTGGCGAGTCTAGGCGTAAAGGTCGATCTCAAGCCTGATGCGATCGCACGTTGTGTGCACGAAGCCGGCATTGGCTTCATGTTTGCGTCAGCCGGCTATCCTGCGATGCAGCGCATCAGCCAGATCCGAAGCGTGCTTGGAACCCACACAATGTTCAATCTAATCGAGGCTTTGTCTAATCCGGCCGGCGTCAAGCGGCAGATCCTTGGAGTTTTCGCTCGCAAATGGGTGCAGCCATTGGCGTACGTCTTGAAGAACCTGGGTGCCGATTCGGTATGGGTTGTTCATGGCTCGGACGGGCTCGATGAAATATCCCTCGCCGGGACAAGCTTTGTTGCTGCGGTCGAGGCCGGTACAGTCCGCACGTTCGAAGTGACGCCGGAAGAAGCCGGGCTCCCCCGCTACCGCGCCGATGCGCTGGAGAGCTGTGATTGCGAGTCTCATGCCATTGCGTTAGAGAAAGTGCTCGACGGCCTCCCAGGCCCTTTTCGTGATGCCGCACTTTTGAACGCGGCGGCGGCACTGGTGGTGGCCGGTCGTGCCTCGAACCTACAGCAAGGCGTGGCACTTGGCCAAGAATCACTTGATCACGGCGCTGCAGCCGCCCGGCTGACTCGCTTGATTGCGGTTTCAAACGCCTAAAGCTGAGCTGGCTGAGGCTCGACTAATGCGATCAAGAGTGCAGCTTACGTGCGCAAGAATATTGCAGCTGCAAATGCGCGCCACTTCTGCGGAATTTGAGTGAGCGCCGCTGACGAAACAACTCGCGCTGAGCAGGTGTCCGACAGCCACCCCTTTGCCGACTAGAGGCTGTTCTCGGCCCGGTTGCTGAGGTGAGGACCCGCGGCGCAACGTGCGTTACGCGCCAAAGGAGACAATGGATGATGCCCTGGCAGAGGATGGAAACACTGGGAACGATCGCAACAATAGAACACATCATCCGGAAGTTTCGGGAATTGATCGATACAGATAGCTCCATCCCGCCAGAGCTGCGGCGTGCGCTGCACGATACCCTGGATGAGCATCTTTTCGAGGCAAAACGACGTGTTCTGCTGAGAGCGCATTAGGTGCGCCGTTGCCGCCTACATGCCGAGAGACTGGCAGGCCAGCGTGGCGCTTTACGCAAACGCCAAAAACACTTGCCAAGCTTGGCTTCGATATCTCGCCTTCTCAGACTGACCGCCGATGGTGATTCCCGCATACGCCCCCTGAGCAACTCCAAATTTCGCCGGAAGCGAGCGGCGACGTGCGTTGGGTACGCCGCCGACGCGTTCGCTGGATCTCTCCTCAATGGCCCTCATTAACTGGGGCTCGCCCCCCTCACGGCGGCGCTACATGTTCGCGATAGCCCCTTGGGGGACTGCTTGGGCCAGCATTACCTTGGTCACGTTTTCATAGGCCGCAAAAAAGGGGCTTGAATCTGACGTAACGTTAAATCGTACGCTCTCGGGCGTGGCACCTATCGTGTGAGGGACTGCGAATGCCTCAGCTGGTCATATCCGCTGACCGATGGCCGGTCATGCTCCTCATTGTCTATAGTCCCTCGCTCGGGAGGGCTGTGCAGCGAGTTCCGATCGCGGCGCCAGAGCTCGCACGTAGCTCTAAATGGTTCGGCATTTCTGATCCTGACAATATGGCCGCCGGCGGCCACTTCGCCACGGGAGCCGATAAGGTCAGAATTGATCGACGTGGAAGTCTATCGGAAGCGCTTAGGTGGCGCCCGCTTCCTGAAGCTGCTCGTCTCGCGCAGCAACGCACAAAACTCAGTTCGCCGAACCCGCCACCTTCAAGCTCCTTTCCGCACCTGGCAAGGCGTTTCGACCGTGCAAGGTTTGGCAGATGGTGAGCCCGCGCGGGTTTCGACGAGTGGCCCGCGCGGGCGACTCCGCGTGACCAGCGCGGCATCGGAAGAAATTGTTTGGCAGGCTGGAGCAGCAAGTTGAAAGACCGCGATGGCCTTAAGAAGGTCCTGTTAGTTCATCATGTTGAAGGCCAGTGCCGTTGCATCATCGGTTTCAAAGATGGAGATATGAGAGCGGCCTATATGTGCGGCGAGCCTGTATATCAAAAACGCGGCAAGAAGACCTCTTCGTGGTGTGCCGATCATTACCGGAAGATGCACACCGCAGCTGAGCAGAGCGGAGTGATCGATCGATCGGCAGATTTCCCTCGAGCGATATCCATCGTTCGCACCCCATGACAGCCATTAAAAGAAGGCTTCCGCCAAGACCGTGTGAGCACAGCCTGTACAAGCGCCAGCCGAAGCATATGACCGGGGCCTCGTCAGGATTTGGGGGGCCGTTGCGGGTGGCGCAAACAGAATGCGCGGACCTGACACGCATGAATAGCAAGCTGAATTTTTCCACCCCGGCCGAGGGAAGCGCTACCTATACCTTTGACAAGACCGCGATTCATTTCGAACGGAAGCCGTCCAGCTATGTCATCCTCAATCGATACATTGAGCGGATCGCTCGCGCCTTGGAGAGCCATGAGAGGAGCCCGACTCGAGATCCCCAGCCTCGCCGGCGACAATGGACACTGCGAGGCCGATGGATCTATTCCGCTTCACCGCGGCAAAACAACTCTCGATTATTTCAAGCGAGAATATCTTTCCAGCAAGAATAGAGCGAGTGCTTACGGAACATCCAAATGTAGCCGAATGCTGGTCGGTCGAGCCGTTGCTCGATGGGAAGACGCACCCGCCGCTTATGTGACCAAGCGGCGGCGACTGCCGGATCGAGGCGCAAGCGCTGATCGCCCATGTTTGGTCAGAGCCCGTTTATCGGGCTCTGCGAGATCATTTCATACGCGGCCGAGCCATAAATTGAGATCGGCAGATTCGAGGCGGGCCGTTCTCTCCCGCTGCATCGCAGGTGACATCGAGATGGCGCAAATTCTCCCCTCTCCCAGAGCCTTGCCACGGCATGGCAACGACTTCGTGGTTGCCATGACGATCCCATCCTGATCACGACCAGATGTCCGGAGGTCGAGAATGCCGCGAATCCTGATTATGAATGCCGGTACGCCTCAGATGTCGGGCGCCCACCTAACAAAAGCTCAACTTTCGCTGGCCGCCAACTCGGCATTTCGTTCAGCGTGGTTTGCTCAGGAGGGCGACCTGATAGTCTCTCCGGTAGTGATCCCGGCCGATCTGTTATCCTTCATTGGCGGAACGCTCAATTTCCATTCATCGGCTCTTCGCCTGCTTGTACCTGCGAGCCGCCAATCGACAATCCTCGATGATTGTACGTTACTGTCCAAAACTGTTGTCGAGCGGCTCAAAAGACATATTCGCCAGAAATCAGACTGGCAATTGTATCCCTGCTACTCTACTGAAGGCGTCGCACGCTTGGCGGCCATTCTAGGCATACCGAAGACCGGTGACGACTTCGCTTTGCAGCGCGGGCCTGATCTGTTGAATCGCAAGAGCCACTTCCGTCAATTGGCAACAAGCGTTGCACTTCCGCTCCCCCATGGATCAGTCGCGACAGACCCAAATGGACTGTTCAAAGCCGTCACCTCCCTCAAATCCGAGACCGGCACGGTCATTGTAAAGTTGGATAATGGAGCTGGTGGAGTTGGAAACGTCATCCTGACCAGCAATAAGAGCGATCCGCTACCTGGAGCCAGAGATACTCGGTGGGTTTCGTGGCCGTCGTTTGATCCCGAAGCATTGTGGTCTGAGATGACAACAGCCTCGTGTAAGACGCTGGTCGTGGAATCGTACCACTTGGCCCGATCTTTATTCTATCTCGAGTATACAATCCAGGATGATGCATCAATCGCTTTTGTCAATAGTGGAAGCATACGTCTGCGTAAAAGCGCAGACCGATCCGAAAGAGCTCTGATCCGGACGGGACTTGAGCTTCCAAGCGACTTGGAGGAAGAGCAATTGTTAGCTGCCCAGGCCCATGCCTACCGTTTTGTGGCACTCGCGCGAGACCTGGGGTATCGCGGAATGATCAACATCGACGCCATTTTCGCACAAGACGGGCGGTTGCTGTTCAATGAAGCGAACGGCCGCTGGGGTGGCGGCTCGGTGTTACACGACATTGCCGTCCGGCTGCTAGGCGTCGACTATTTCGGCTGTAACGTTATTTTATCTGTGAGAAATGTGCGATCAGCATCCTTCCGGGCGGCGCATGATCGTCTCGTCAAGGATGGACTTATATTCGACCACACACGTAAGGAGGGCGTGATCCCGCTTGCTGCCGATGAAAAGGCTGGCACTGTGGAGTGCGTTGTGATTGCGCCGAACAGGCCCGCGGCCCACGATCAGCAACACCGACTATTGAAGTCGTAGCAAACATCGTCAGCCGCTCAATTCATCGCTTCGAAGCCTGGGATACACCATCGCGCACCGGGAACGCGCGCCTCCCTTCCTTCACGTGGCGACGAAGGTGCCCCAATCACCGAGCAAGCTTTGGTCGGACGATGAATGGTGGCCCTATGAGAGTGCTCTTGTTCGTCCCGGACGAGACCAGCGGTGCGCCGAAGCTTGTACAGCGACGAGCGTCATGGCGTAAGGCTGCCAGCGCAGTTGCCGACCCCAAAAGCTAATCGCATTGCACGTCCTGCTTGGCCGATTTGCGACGCCTACGTTGAAACTCGACAATACGATGCGCGATTGCACTCGCTGGCTTGGGTTTATGCGAGTTTCACTATGAAATAAGCGGCCCCAAAAGACCGCACTTTGCCGGCACGTAAATTGCTGCATAGGAGCAGGAGTTGCCGCAAAGAACGCGGCCGCAGCAGCTATCTTCGGAGCCCCAATGAGGCTGATCCGATTGATCTTGTTCGACTTGGCTTTGATTCTGCTTGCATCTGGAGTTGCAAAAGCCATGAATGTGGCCGCTGGCGCAAGTTCCGCATTTGTCAGGCAGACTGCTCTGCGCGAGGTGGCACCGAGCTCCAAGCATGGTGGTCCCTACTACAGCCAAACGCCGCTCGTTCCCGGGCAGCCGCCGGACAACCCCGGTCGGGACCAGCTGGCTGACAATTCCGCGGGGATGCAACCCAGCTTTGGATGTGTGGTCCGTGAGTCCCGACGCCCGACTAGCTATATCTTCGATAGCACTGAGAGGCTCAATCTCCCGCCCCGTGTGATGCCGTCGATCTGCAATCCTATCGCCTCGCCTCTCAGCCTCCTACCTGCGGGCAGCGGAATGGTCATCATGGCCTTTGCGACCACTCTCCTCGTGATTGTGGTGATTGTGGTGGAAATATTCGGCCCATTGTAACGGCGTGAGGCCCCAACCGCTCCCCTTTCGGCGCCCGCGATACAGCTCGGCATGAGCGGATCCGTGGAGGAGGAACGATGGCAAATACCATGCTCGAGCCAGTAGCAAGGTGATCGTCGCGTCGAGGTGATCACTGGGATCGTCGCCGACGATGGACGGGCGAGGAAAAGGCCCGGATCGGGGCGCAGAGCTTGGAGTAACAATGACACGACCAAAGCGATCACTTCATCGCCACAGCCAAGCCCTAGATCCACAGGCTTGTGCTGGCCTGCCTGCTGGATCATCTCGCCAAGCGCGTCCACGAACTCACGCCCGGAATTGGTAACCTCAGAACGTCGCTCATGCCCCATGAGCGAGGTCGGCCATCCGCTCAAGACGCCCAACTAGGGGCCGTCACCGGACGCGTACGATCAATGTAAGCCATCGCTTGCGACCAGACTCGTGTCGGACCTCACGAAGGACCCGCAAGATGGGAAAGCCATCAATTCCCCGGAGAGCTCGCTCAGCCCACGATTTGCAGAGACCCATACCAGGCGCGGCACGCTAGGGCCGAGCGTTAGAACCCTCGATGATCCGGCGGTTCACGCCGCTGCGTTTTGAACAGAAGTATACGAGGGATCGGCGCTCCCCGCTTGATACCGGCTTTACCTCATGCCGGACCTTACAGGTTGTGACAAGCACAGCGCCAAATGGCGGCCGGAATACGTGTTGTTCGTACCCGGTTGGATATACCACGAATTCACCGCCGTCGAAGTCTCTCGCTAGCTGCACAATCACCGAGTACTCGAAATCCGGATCACTCGCCGCATCCAAATGAATGCCGATAAAGGACCCCGGCGGCATACGATGCATCTGGCATCGGCGAACCACGTAATCTGCGGATGCTCCGAAGATCTTTCTTAGCGCGAAGCTGCGATCTCTACTTTCGAGCAGCTCCATGATCTGACCCGAAGCAGTACCACTCACGTTGCTAGGCGCGTGGCCGGGCGGGTCTACCCTCACGCGCTGGACAAAGACGCTGTGCAAGTCGCCCGCATCTCCCTCCCGCACTTCTTCTTCCGGAATCTCAGCCTGCAGCTGATCGATCCTGGCTATGTCGTCTTGAGTGAATAACATTTGCGGGGCGATTACGACGGACCCCTTTACTAGCAGCTCAATCCGGTACTTTGTCAGGACTTCTTCTGAAAGAAGACAGGATTTATCTTTCATTGCGCGCGCCATTCGAGCTCACTCCTTTGATCTTCGAAGCATGACTCCGGGTCCTGCTGCATTGACAGGAATGCTTGCTCCCAATGCGCGCCATCGAACTCAGATATTCTTAAGTGCTCGATGGTCTTTCTATCCAGACATCGGATATTTACGCTGTACCCGGAGGGATTCGACCTCGGCCTATAGAATGGCTTTACGCCACAAAGCCGGCAAAACGTGTGCCGCGCAATATTCTTGTTGAACTGGTATGTCGTGAGGAACTCTTCGCCGCACTCGATGCGCAGCTTATCGCCAGGTACGAGCAAGTGGACAAATCCAGACATTTGACAAATTGAGCAATTGCATCGAACTGCAGAGAGCTCTCGAGGTGCATTGACGTAGAATTTGATAGCGCCGCAATGACAACGGCCATGATGTTGCATCTCGGAGTGATCATCTCCCGTACGCGCCGCCGTTCCGAGCAGATCGCGACACCACTGGACGCTGAGCCGATAGGCTCGGCCGAATTCATTCAAAAAGCGATCATTAAGGCCAGGCTGCACAAGTTCACCAATCAGCCGGCCTGTCATTTCTCCGTGGTACTTCTCCGCGGGATCTTCTCCGCCGACATGGCCGCGAAAATACTCAAGATCGTCCGGCCGCGCCTTGAAGGTTTTGACCAGAGTGGTCCACAGCGACTGGATCATGTCTGCAGCATGGAGCTCAAAGGCGACCATGTAGGCGCAACGAACCAGGGGGTCTTTCGATGACAATCCGGCATAGAGAGAATGCAGGTACTGCTTCGTCCTGTCGCTATAGTTGGGCCTTATCGCTCTGCCGAGTAGTCGTGCAGCATCCTTTCTCAAGAGGTTGGAGTGAAAGTTTTCTGTCAAAAGAATATCGGGCAACGCCGCCTTGCCGCCCCGGAGAATCCCGCCATGGCCACCGGTCTCATCCCAGCAGATAAAATTCGCGACCACGCTGGTCAGTTCAATGTCCCTCCCAATGTCCCGATTTTGATGCATTGCATCGAATATGAGGTCCCTTTGCGACCCTGCCTGCAGGTACGGGAACGCCTGTGACATCGCTAGGTATTCAGGCAGCAGGCTGGCGACCTGGTCTCCGGACATCTGGGAGGCGAACGGATGCGGGCCGAACAAGGCTCGCACTCGCTCAGTCAAGTACTCGCAGGATAACTTCGGAGGCTGATCCGGTGCAAATCGAGACGCTTGAGATATCATTTGACTCCCTGCAGATGAGAAGCGAAACGGTCCTTGACGAAGCTACCTTCATGTCCGGGCCGACTATTGACCGCGCTGAGTTCATTGGCTTCAAAGGGCCTAATGTTGCGTTCACCTTTCACGCAAACTTTCGTCGTTCTCCTGGCCACGGCAGATTGCGGTCTTCTCTGTCCTGGTCATGCGCATCGAAGGGACTTCGTTCATTGAGGGAGCGGCGAGGATCCGGTTGGCTTCCAGTCCAGCAGCAATCCGATGCCGCAATGGCAGCCACGGCGAGCATGCGCGCGGAGAATCGTCTTGGATACTTCGCCGCGCATGCCATTCTGATGCTAATGCCGCATGCGCGAATGACACGCCTAGTCGCGCGGTGCAGCTTTGGCTGCCTGAGCAAATGAATGAAGCCCTCGCGGTTGCTGCTGCCGCCATTTCATCGAACCGCTGTCAACTTGGTACAGCATTGTAAAATCCAATTCGTGCCTACCGACCTCACAGGGCCTCAGGTCGTTCGTGGCATGCCGCTCGCCTGTTCTTCGCATTCGCGGTTACCCCCTCTTAATTTTTACTGGCTAACAGCAACCATCATGCCAACTCTTGAATTTGCTCCGTCAGATTCCGAAGAAGCTGGTATAACACTTGTGACCTATCCTCATAGCAAGTGCATAGCACTTGAGAGGCTGCGCACCGCCGTCAGGAACGAAACAGCGGCTGTTCACATACACACGGCTGCTGAATTGGCGGATTGCTTCAAAGGCGCCGCATAGGTTGGCTTTGCTCCTTAAAGCCAGCGACAGGGCTTTGGACGTGCAGACGGCAGCGCTAGCATGGTGACCCGGGTTGCTGACGTATTCCGTCTTTGCTCGCGACCGGTACGGAGGACGCAATGGTCTTCCACGGTCGAACACGACAAAACGGAAGATCTGAAATATGCGCAGGCCTGTTTGGCCGTGCCCCGGCAATCCTGGGCGGCTCCGGACTCGATCGTAGCGATAACGTGCTCTACGGAACATGCGGCCTCAGCCGATGGCGAGATCGACGGATGGCATAGCAAACTCTTATGGTAGCTTACCGCGTTGCACAACGACATGTTGCGCTCTCATCGACTCGGGTGCGAGCGTTGATACATTTCTTGGAGCGCGTTGCTAACATTGCCCGGACAGTCCAGATCGGGCGTCACGAGCAAGTGTCGCCAGATCGGTTTCGAGCTTCGGTTGATTCAAGAAGATTGCGTCTATTAGCGCCTGCGCCGGCTGCTCGGCGGACTCAACCAGCGCCGCCCTCTCGGCCCGCGCAGGGGGAGCGAACACACGTTTGACGACAGTCGGCGAGCCCTTGAGCCCACATTTGGAGATGTCTTCGACACCTGCATCTTGCGCGCTCCATTTCACGATTTTGGCTCGCGCGGCACGCAAGGCATCCGCCATCGCGCCTCGCCGAATCTGATTCGTCGCCTCAAGCATGGTGATGAGGCAGGGCAACCTAGTGTGCAGAACCTGCACACCGCCTTCCGAGCGCCGCTCCGCTTCAATTGTTTCATTGGCGACGTCCACGGATCTGACCTTCGCAACGTAAGTTAGCTGCCCTACGCCCAGTCGCTTCGCGATGCCAGGACCAACCTGCGCTGTATCGCCGTCGATGGTCTGCTTTCCCGTGAAGATGAGGTTTGCCGGACCATATTCCTTGCCAATTTTCCGGATCGCTGTTGCAAGCGCATACGTAGTGGCCAGCGTATCCGAGCCCGCAAAGCAGCGATCAGTAAGTAGGACGGCGCGATCAGCACCATAAGTCAGCGCCTTTCGCAACGACTCCTCTGCCGATGGCGGCCCCATGGTAAGCACGGTAATTTCGCCACCGAACCGATCGCGCAGCCCCAGCGCGGCCTCGAGCGCGAATAGGTCATACGGGTTGATGATGGTCGGCACTCCCTGACGCATGATTGTATTGGTCACGGGGTGCACGCGGATCTGCGCCGAGTCCGGAACTTGCTTGATGCAGACAATATTATGCAAGGTGTTGCTCCTAAAGTTACGTCAGTTGGGAAGAGAACAGCAAGTCTTGTACCATCCCCGCCGCTTGGGACCGCTCGCTGTCACAAGGCTTAACACCGGGTAGTGCGCCCTCTCTACCCCGCGCTTCCTGAAAGGGATGCCGGCACAAAGCAGGCTCGGACAGCGCTGTTTCGCAGCACCACGCTGGCAAGTGGCGGCGGGACTGCTTGCGGATTGACTGCCGCTAATCCCCTGCAGGCCCGGACCGGTCGAGGGTCATTAAGCATTGCGTTCGCCAATCCGGCTTGATTGAGATAAGGATGATAGCTCTTTGCATTTCGAGCAACCGGCGGTTCGCGATTGTGCGACTCGCAAGTGAGGCTCTCCGCCCCATCTGTCGCTGAATAGTTGAGCCCTTCTCGGGGTCGTGGCAAGCCGACGCCCCCGGCGGTCCATTCCCCTCAGATTGCTAGATTAACTACGCGGACCGTCTTCACTTATCGATTTGGCGGAATCAGTCCAGGCCGATGCGGGGCGCTCAGAACCGCTTTATCTCGATTCCGTATTTCCTCAGCGCGTAGCCGACTTGGCGCGGGGTTAGCCCGAGTAGGCGCGCTGCCTTGGCCTGCACCCAGCCAGACTTTTCCATAGCCGCAACGACCCGCTCGCGATCAGCCATTCTCGCACCACTAACGAGAACTGTGCCGGAAGGTGCCAATGAGCCCGGTTCGCAGACAGCCTGCGGCGGAGGGGCCGTTTCAGCCAGCGGGATGATGGACTTTGCAGGCACCGGTTGCATCGGTGCCGCCGGGTCTGTCTTGCCATACGATGTGCTTTTCCAAAGCGTCGTGGAAAGGCATTGGCCTTGGCTGCATGCAAAGTCACTTCTTACAATCGATGTTCCGGCACTGAGTGTCGCGGTCCGCTCGATGCAGTTCTCGAGTTCGCGGACATTTCCCGGAAATTTACAGCTCATCAGTACATCGATCGCACTCGCCTCCAGAGTAAGAGAGCGGCCGTTCTCGCTGTTAAACTTTCTGAGGAACTCTCTTGCGAGCAGCGGAATATCACTGCGTCTTTCGCGAAGCGGCGGCAACAACAAGGGAACTACGCTAATACGATAGTAGAGGTCCGCGCGGAATTCGCTCCTTGCCACAGCCTCTTCAAGGTTCCTGTTGGTCGCAGCTATCACCCGAACATCGACTTTAATCGTGTGATTGCTGCCGACGCGCTCGAACTCCTGCTCTTGCAGAACTCGCAGCAACTTCGCCTGGAACGGAGGTGAGATCTCTCCGATCTCGTCAAGAAATAGCGTCCCTTTGTCAGCAAGCTCGAAGCGCCCCTTGCGGGCGCTGACAGCACCGGTAAAGGCACCTTTCTCATGGCCAAACAATTCCGATTCCAGGACCGTCTCGGGGAGCGCCGCGCAATTCAGCTTAACGAACGGCCGCTTAGCACGAACGGACGACTCGTGAATGGCCTTGGCTACCAGCTCCTTCCCGGTACCGGATTCGCCACGCAGCAGAACCGTGCTGTTTGATCTGGCTACAACGACAATCTTCTCAAGCAGTGCGCTCAGCGCCGGGCTGTCGCCAATGATCCCGTGTGCCTGAAGCTGCTTGCGCTCGCGAGCGGGCGGCCCACGATCAACTGTCTGTTTCTCTAGCCGGTCCTTGTCCACCAACGATTGTTCGCGATCGCCGGCGAACAAGCGATGTAACTTGATCGTTTGTCCTATCACGTTCGCGACCATGGCGAGCAGCCGCGCATCGTACTCGAGAAGACTTGAACTGCCTTCCGGGATACGGTCGATCGTCAGCGTACCAACGACCGTCGAATCAACGCGAATCGGGACCCCGATGAACGCTACCGGTATACTATCAGAGGCGCCGAGAACCTCCCGGTCGGCAGCGCTGAAGGCCGTCTCGGCGGCTACATTCTCGACCATAAGAGACCTGCCTGTCGCTACGATCTCGTGGATTGCTTTCTGCGGCACGCACGTCCGGTAACGTTCGTCAGTGCCTTCGCTCCAGCCGGCGCCAACTGTAAGTTCTGGAACGCCGTCATCGTTGAACAGCGAGACGAGGCCGTGTCGCATCTGCACAAACGATTGCAGAAGACCGAGAACGTTGGCCAAGGTGACTTCGAGCCGGCCGGGAGCATTTAGTATTTTCGATATTTCGTAGATGCCGGCCAGCGCGCTCTCATGCGACGGCTCCCCCGGGGGGGCACGCTCCGGTTCCGGCTGCGAGGCAGGTCTTTCGCTCGAGGAGGGGATATGCAGCATAAGCCTGTCTCCGTTTCCTTGATCATCCTCCCTGGACCCATGTCCGGATTGGCGAGGTTCGTTTTGCATGTCACTCTCGATCTAGCGCCAAGTGTTGACGAGATGACATCGAACCGTGACACTTTTTCATGGCACGACAGTAAACTTGCCGTGTGCCTTCGATTCATTTTCTGTTGATTGTATGCGCGTGGTCAGCGGAGAACGTGAGTCCGTTGGGAAGCTCAAGTCAGCTTCGCCGCCGGGCCGGCCGCTTCACAGATGCTGGCCACCGTTGATCGGCACCTCGGCACCCGTAACATAGCTCGCCGCATCCGAGCATAGGAAGAAGATGACCTTGGCCACTTCGTCCGGAGTACCCACTCTGCGCAGCGGGATACTTGCCACGACGCGCGCTTCCGCGTCGGGCGACAGCATGTCGGTCCTGATTTCGCCGGGCGCGATCGCATTGACGCGAATGCCATGCGGCGCATAGTCGTGGGCCAATTCGCGTGTGAGGCTCGCAAGCGCAGCTTTCGAGGTCGCATAGGCGCTACCGGCGAATGGGTGCACCCGCGAGCCCGCGATTGAAGTCACATTCACGATCGATCCTGACGCGGCTCTTAGCTCATCAAACAAACCCTGCGCCAGCAGGATCGGAGCCACCAGATTAAGATGAAAGACCCTCATCCAGGTATCGGTTGAGGTGGTCAACGATGTCATCCGATCGCCTGTGGGCGTTTTCGGCGACACACCCGCATTATTCACCAGCGCGTGCAAGGGCGCACCGGCCAAGCGTTTCTTAACCTCGGTGATTGCGCGCGGCAGCATTCGATGATCGCCGAGGTCGACCTGGAAATGATCGTCATTCCCAGCCTCCCAGGGGCATCGCTCGCCGTCGAACGGTTGGCGTGCGCAAGAAATGATGCGCCAGCCTGCCTCCGAGAATAGCTTGGCAGTGGCATGGCCAATTCCGCGCGATGCGCCGGTGAGTAACATCACCTTCGGTTCTCCACGATCAACGCGCGCATTAACAGCGTCAACGAGGCGATCCAAATGTGCTTCGGGCAGCGGACCTCGGATCAGATTGTCATTTGGCAGATCGAGACCCACGGCCGCCTCCTCTACTTTTGCGCCCGCGCACGCGTAGCAGGATTTGCGCCACTGCGATGTACGTAAATGCGCTTCCGTTTTGCGTCCTAATGTCGCGCACGCGGAATGCTTGGCGCATTCAAGACAGCGGAGGTGAGCTTTCTGACAGCGATGGTGACTCTGCTACGTAAGTTCGCGAGCACTCGCCCGCTTCATGAAAGGGCTACCCAGCCCGCGTTCGCTTTCACGATCGCACAACCGTACGAGCCTGCGGCTGGCCGGCGCCTCTCGTCGAAGTCGAAAAATGCCCGGGGATAACGGCCACGGCCATTAGCCGCCCCAACATAAAACTGATGTACCAAGCTTGCACGTTAGATTCGTCGGCGGCCACTTTTGATCTATCGCGCCATGCTCTGAGCGGCACTGGATTTCGCGGCGCTAGTTCCAAGCATGAGCTGGCGAGCTGAAATGTTCATCCGTGATTGAGCGTTGTTTAGCTTCCGTCTGCGGCCCGCCCGAAGCGAAGACGAAGGCGTGCTCCTTCTGTAAAACGCAGCGGCACTTTAGGGCCGTTGTTGTCGAAGCCGCGCCTTAGCCGAACGCATTCGGCCGCGGCTTCGTTCTCTTCGCCCCTGGAACGTTGCGGCAATGACAGCCCGCGGGCCAGAAAATCGTCGCCCGGAGAAGAACTTCCACGGCTATCGGACGTAAAGAGCGGCGGTGAGATCGATCACGCGGGTTTGCGACTTTCACGAAGCCATAAGCGCTTGCGAGTTGTCTTCAATCAGGATCAACCGGCCCGGATCGTTCAAATCGAATTCTATAACGCGTGGGGCGAAAAGACGCGCATAGCGCGTAAAAGCGCTCGTTGGCGGAAAACGGATCACCGTGTCGCAGCGGGCAAGGAGATACATCTCGGTGAGGGCAGAAAAGCCGCCTTCAGCTCCGAGGGCGGGATGGTGCAATGGGCCCGCTTGAGGCGCCTGGAACTGCTTTGGAATCGCGAAGACATCGGGAAATTTAACCGAAACCTGCTCGAGGACGAGCGCACTGTCCGTGCACAGGAACGCCCTCACAGGTTTTGCGTGGGATAAACTCCTGGCCTCATCAATGGCATTGTAGATCTGCCGCAAGGCGCGCTCCGTGTCCGCCCAGTAAGGGGCATGCCCCATAATATCTTCGCCATTGCCATGCCGGACATGAATGCCGATTACGCTGTACGGCTCAAAGTGCTCGCGGTAGATAGCATCAATCCGGGCCTGAATTTCAGGCCGCGGCTTAATACTCCGGAAGATTTCGCGTTCCGCTTCCTGATCGCAGCGCCACATCAGGCAGGCATCACACACAACCGTGTTAGCGTCACTATCTCTCTGACTTTGGAACAGTTGATCGAGTTGATCGCGTTCCCTGAAAATCTGCTCGTCCGGTCGATAGATGCAATCGAAAGATGGCTTGTTCCACCATGTTGGAAAGAATGGTCCTGGAAACGAACGC
>Ga0310811_10001965_pt1 | contig 25536 bp, 24 predicted proteins | sample YCmetagenome_FD_207642 | JGI IMG/M metagenome (GOLD analysis project Ga0310811, IMG submission 207642) | Soil microbial communities from experimental microcosm in Duke University, North Carolina, United States - YC | ecosystem: Engineered > Artificial ecosystem > Soil microcosm > Unclassified ... | reverse complement strand
GCTTTCGCGTTATGCGCGCGTCGAAACCATCGGCTTTGATTACGGCCAACGGCATGCGATCGAGCTGACGGTGCGACCGACCGTGCTGCAAGCCGTGCGCAATCTGTCACCGGAGTGGAACGGCAGGTTGGGCGAGGACCACATGATCGACCTGTCGCTGCTGTCGGCGATCTCCGATACGGCGCTGACGCGCGACGTCGAAATCACGATGCTGGAAAACGGTCTGCCGAACACCTTCGTGCCCGGCCGCAATCTGCTGTTCATGACGGTCGCCGCCACGCTCGCCTACCGCCGAGGCCTCGACGTGCTGGTGGGCGGCATGTGCGAAACCGATTTTTCCGGCTATCCCGACTGCCGCGACGATACGATGAAGGCATTGCAGGTTGCCCTCAATCTCGGCATGGCGACGAAGCTGAAAGTCGAAACCCCGCTGATGTGGATCGACAAGGCAGCGACGTGGAAGCTGGCGCAAGATCTCGGTGGGCAGCCGCTGGTCGATCTGATCCGCAAGGGCACTCACACTTGCTATCTGGGTGAGCGGGGCGAACTGCATGCCTGGGGTTACGGTTGCGGTGAATGTCCCGCCTGTGCGCTGCGCGCCCGCGGCTATGAGGAATTCGTCGCGACGCAAGCCTAAGAAGGATCGTCAGATTCGACGAAAAAAAAAGCAGACCGAGGTCTGCTTTTTGTTTGCTTCACTGATGCCGGGATCAATAACGGCTCGGCATGCCGCCTGAGCCGGATGGTTGGGCTGGCATGGGCATCGTACTGCCGGCAGGCGAGGACGAAGACGGAGAAGGCTCGGTCACGACCGTTCGCGTTTCACGCAGGATGCCGCCTTCGCCTACGCTGCCCGAGGCCGTGCCATCGCCTTCGACACGGCGCACGCAATCATCGCGATCGGCTTGTGGCAGCACATTGCAGCGCGCCAGCGCATTCTGGCGATAGCGATCCGGCGTATCGGTCAGGTTACCCTTCTTTGCCTCCCCGGCGGCGGCGGCAGCTTCCTTCAGGCACACATCCTTCGATTCATAGGTCTGGCCATTCATGCAGGCCTGACGCGCCTGCTGATAGTTGCTCGACGGCGTCTTCGATGCGGCATGCGCCGGAGAAGCAAACATGAGAGTGCCGCATGCGAGCGCCGACATTGCGGCCAACAAAGAACGGAAACGATTTTGCATAAACCCTCCTGTAAATAAAACATGTACGGCGGCGCAGCATCACCGCGCTTGCCGTTCGACAATGTATCCTTCCTTTTTTTAGAGAAGCACGATTGCCGGCGGTTCCATCTTTAGCCATACTGCCGGCATCATTAAACCCTTGCGCCTGATCGCGGGTCTATTGATAACCGAGTCTGTTCCCGTTCGCCTGACTTCCAATTCCTACAATACGAGACCACCATGCGCTCCAGCGGCAATCCTCCCAAGCATTTTTCGATGCTCCGCGGCTTTCATCTGGCCGACTTCTTTACGCTCGGCAATGCCGCATGCGGCGTTACCGCCGTATTTTTCGCCATGCTTTACATGCGCAGTGCATCGCTGTCGGATTTCTACTGGGCGGCCGCGATGGCGCCTGCGGCCTTCATCTTCGACGTGTTGGATGGCCGTATTGCGCGCTGGCGCAATCAGCATTCGCCGCTCGGACGTGAACTGGATTCGCTGGCGGACGTGATTTCCTTTGGTCTGGCACCAGCTGCGCTCGGCTTCGCCGCAGGGCTGGATGGCGGCTGGGATTGCGTGGCGCTCGTATATTTCGTCTGCTGCGGTGTGAGCCGCTTGGCGCGCTACAACGTCACGGCAGAAACGCTGTCGGCCGGCAGTAACAAGGTTGCCTATTTCGAAGGCACGCCGATTCCGACAAGCGTCGTGCTGACCGGCATCCTCGCGCTGCTCGCCAAGTATGACGTTGTCGGCGACACGCTGTATGGGGGCGCCTGGCAAATCGGTCCCTGGCTGCTGCATCCGCTGGCATTGATGTTCGTGTTGTCGGGGACGCTGATGATCAGCAAAACGCTGCACATTCCGAAGTTCTGATACGCACATTGCGACGGTGTAACAAAGCGTAAATGCCGTAGCCGCTCCTCGCACGCCGTTTTTTAATGGCGGTTCGCCAAGGGAGCACTATGAACAGCAAATTTGTCGCGATCGCTGCGCTGGCGGTCGCTCAGCTGGCGGGCAGCAGCCTCTGCAGCGCACACACGACTCAACAGACTTCCATGCCGCAGGCGCTGACCAAATCGCAGGCGCAAGCCGCCGGCATGGTCACAGTGGTATTGCATTTCGAGAAGATAGACGCGAATCGAGATGGGCTCGTCACACGCGAGGAGTTACGCGCTTACGCACTGGCGAATCGCCGTTACGTGCCGATGACTTGAGCGGGTGGCGGCAATCAAGCACCGACTGAACCGCTATTGCGGCTATTGCGTGCAGCCTCGACCTTGTCTTCGATTGCGTGAATACGCGCATTGCGTATCGCTTCCGGCATGCGTTCTGGCTGGTCCGGATAGCGCTGCCGCGCCAGTTGCGCCACTGCGCCGCTATCGACAGCCTGCACCGTCTGCAACAAGTCCTGCAGATAGGGCTTCTGCGGGAAAGCGCGTTCGGCAAAACCGGTGCGGCCGCGATGATCGCATTCGGATGCGGTCAGCATGTCGATGAAGCGTTGCGGCTTGCGAAAGGCATCGCAGCGCTCGAACAACAGCACGACGGTACGCGCGCGCAGCTCGAATGCGCGCGCAATGTTGCCGTGTTCGCGCGCCGTCATCAGTGCAAGATCGCGGCAATCGTTCGGAATCTTCAGCCGCTTGCACACCGCTCCTACCAGCTTCTCGCTATGCATTTCATGGCCGTAATGCTTCGGCCATTGTTCGGGCTGCGTAACGCCCTTGCCGAGATCGTGGAATAACGCGGCGCAACGCACCGGCAAGCCGGCAGCAATCTGCGCGGCATAATCGATCACCATCATTATGTGCACGCCGGTGTCGATTTCCGGGTGATGCTTCTCCGGCTGCGGCACGCCCCATAAGGCATCGAGCTCGGGCAGAATGCGCTGCAGTGCGCCGCAAGCGCGCAGGACCTCGAACATCCGCGAGGGCTTGCCTTCCATCAGTCCGCGCGCCAATTCCTGCCACACCCGCTCAGGCACCAAGGCATCGGCCTCGCCGGCGTCCACCATGTTCCTCATCAGCGCGTTCGTTTCCTCCGCCACGCGGAATTGCGGGAAGCGCGCCGCGAAACGCGCCACACGCAGAATACGCACAGGATCCTCGGCAAAGGCGGGCGACACATGACGGAAGATCCCTTGCGCGAGATCGGCACGCCCGCCGAAGGGATCGACGATATTGCCCGCTTCGTCCTGCGCCATCGCATTGATCGTCAGGTCGCGCCGTATCAGATCCTGCTCCAGCGTCACACCGGCATCCGCGTGAAACACGAAACCCTTGTATCCCGGCGCGGTCTTGCGCTCGGTGCGCGCGAGTGCATATTCCTCATGCGTGACGGGATGCAGAAACACCGGAAAGTCTTTTCCTACCGGCGTGTAACCGTTCGCAAGCATCTGTTCCGGCGTTGCGCCGACCACCACATGATCGCGATCCTTGACCGGCACCCCAAGCAGCGCGTCGCGCACCGCGCCGCCGACGACGTAGGCCTTCATGTCAGCGCTCAAGCCGGATAGACATCGTACTTGCCGATGTGCTCGGCTTCAGCCAGCGCTGCGTCGATCCACTGCGCAACGGCCGGATGGGCCGCGACGCGCTCGACATAGGCGTCAAGCGCCGGACCGAGCGCCACGTCGTAGGTAATGAAGCGCGTGACGACAGGCGCGAAATACGCATCGGCTATCGAGAAATCGCCGAACAGAAAACCGTCCGGCCCCGATTGCGACAGGCAGTTTTCCCATATCTCGCTGATACGGCCGATGTCTGCCTGCGCTTCCACCGTGCGCCCCTTGCCGGGAAAGCGCGCGCGGATATTCATCCACATCGCCGAACGCAAACCGGTGAAACCACAATGCATTTCGGCGCAAATGGCACGGGCCTCGGCGCGCGCCACCACATCCTGCGGCCACATGTTCTTTTCTGGGAATTGTTCAGCCAGGTATTCGCAGATTGCCAGCGAGTCCCAGATCACGGTATCCGCGCTCAGCAAAATAGGCACACGGCCCGCCGGCGAATAATTCAGAATACGGGCCGAAGTATCGGGACGGCCCAGCAGCACGCGGATTTCCTGGAACGGAATATTGAAGGCACGCATTGCGACCCACGCGCGCATGGACCAGGAAGAATAATTCTTGTTACCGATGACCAGCTTCAACGCGCTGTTCTGCGCATCCTCCAGCGTCTGCGACAAGGCAGGATCGAGTTCGGTGGCTTGCATGGTCAGGTCTATCATGGCTGGCAGGCTTTCTGCGCGGGCATTCCCGCATCATGCAGCGAAACCGTCATTACGGCAAATCGATCGCCTGCGGCGCGCGCGGCGCAATCGTACCGAGCCGCGCCTTCAGCGATTGCGGCCTGTCCTCGAACAGCGCGGCGTAATAGGTCGCATTGGACAACACCTTCTTCACGTAATCGCGCGTCTCGGTGAACGGAATCAGTTCGGCGAACATCGCACCTTCCATCGGCACGCCAAGCGTCGCGCGCCATGCGACTGCGCGGCGCGGGCCGGCGTTATAGGCGGCGGTCGCCAGTACTTCCGAGCCATCCAGGTCGTTCAGCGCCATTGCAAGATAGCTCGCGCCCAGCAACAGGTTGGTCTGCACATCGTTCACGGCGGCCGGCGTGAAATCATTCATGCCGATTTTTTTCGCCACATAGCGAGCCGTGCCCGGCATCAGTTGCATCAGGCCGGACGCGCCTACCTGAGATCGCGCATCGTGCACGAAACGCGACTCCTGGCGGATCAAGCCATATATCCATGCCATTTCCAGCCCGGTGCGCTGCGTGGCGACCTGCATCGCCTCACGATGCGGTGAAGGAAAGCGCTGTGTGTAGTCGGATTCATTGCGTGTACGGTCGGAAGTATTGACCATGCGGTCGAGCACATTCTGCCGCCGTGCAAATTCCGCAGCGGCGAGCAGCTGCCGATCCGTCATGCCGCGCAGTTCCCAATTCCATTCGCGATAGCCTTCCGGCCGCATATTGAGATCGAAGAATTTCAGCGCGCGCTGGAATCCCTCGTTGCGCGCCATCGGCAATATTTCTTCGGCTGTTGGCGGCGCAGCACGTGGCGGAATCGTGATCGGCTGACCCAATTCCTCGGTCGCCAGCTGGCCGTAGAAATGGGCTTGCGGCGCCAGCAGCGTGAAGCGCGCGTTCGCCTCCTCCGTCTGGCCCGCTTCGCGCATTGCACGCGCCATCCAGTAGATCCATGCAGGATCATCCTGCAAGCCAGTCGGCATCGCTTCGATATAACTGCGCACCTGCTTCCATTCGCCGGCGCGCAGTGCAGCGCGCACCCGCCACTGGTAGCCTTCGGTCGTCAAGGGCACTGCGTCGCCGGCCTTGCGCCAGTACTCAAGCGCTTGCGGCGCACCGTTGCGCGACGCGGGCAGCGCAATTTGGGCCCACGCCAGCGCCTCTTGCTTCTTGTTCAGCAGCAGCGTGTTGTGCGACAGCACTTCCGCGGCCTGCATCCAGTCCGTTCTGGCAAGACGCCCGAGCGCAATCACATAGACTTCGTGCCGTACGCGACGGAAGCCAGCGCCGCGCTTGAGCAGCTTGCCGGGATCATCCATCGCCTGCACCAGCAGCTTGTCGTCGACATCCGCCAGCGCGGCAAAGCGGCGCACATAGTCGGCCGAGCCGGTTTCCGCGGCGCGGCGCACCTGTGTCCACACGTCTTCGCTCTCGAACTGTCCGTTTTCCAGCAGCTGCGCAACCAGCGCGATGCAACCATCGCCGACATCGCGCGGCACGTTGAGCAAGGCCCTGGTATCGGCCGCGACATTGATGCCTTTGCTCGCCTTGGACATCAGCGCATAGCACTTGACCTGCGTATCGTCGTTCAACACGAACAGCGGATACTGCTGATCGAAGTTCGTCCAGTCGCGGCGTCGGCCAAGTTCCAGCAGCCAGTCGTTGCGCAGGCGATCGGCGATCGCCGTACCGGGATAGCGCGCAAAGAAAGCCTGCACGTCTTGCGGCGTCGCATCCCGCAGATGCGGTTTCAGACGGTAATACTCGACATAGGAAGGGATCGGATAATTGGCGAGCGTGGCGGCGATGCCGTCTGCGGCCAATACATCGCCGCGCCGCGACGCATCGCGCAAGGCCTGGAAGGCGGCATCATCGCTGACAAAGCTGGCCGGGCGCTTCTGCGCATGGGCGAGCGGCAAAAGGAAGGTCGTGCTCGCGACGATGCAGATGGCGCGCGCAATAAATTTACTGAAAAACATGAAGGAGCAGCCCTTGCTTATACTGTTGGACGAGCCGATCGCCATTCATTGAACTACGCGAACCGAAGCGATCGAATATGACCCCAAGAATAGCACGCGATGCACGATGCATTCGAGCGCCAGCCATGCAAAACAAGACCGATATCCGACGTGAATTGCTCGAAGCGCGCAATGCGCTGACGGCCGATCGCCGTGCGAGCTTTGACAGCACGATTGCCGCAAAGATTCTCGATTGGTGGCGGGAAAGTTCCATCGTCCGTTTGGGCGTTTACTGGCCGATGCGCGGCGAGCCCGACCTTCATCCGCTGTATGCGGAACTTGCCGTGCGTGGCGTCGAGCTTTCGCTGCCGCTCGCGACCGCGAATGAACCGCTGCGCTTTGCGCCATGGCGACCTGGCGAAATCATCGTCCGCGACCGCTACGGCGCAGGAGTTCCCGCTGTCACGCGCGACATCGTTCAACCGGAGGCGCTACTGATTCCCTGCGTCGGTTTCGATACGGCGCGTTTCCGTTTAGGCTATGGCGGCGGCTTCTATGACCGCACGCTGGCGCAGATACCGCGTCCCTACACCGTCGGCGTCGCGTACGCGTTGTGCGAGACGCGCTTTGCGGTAGACGAATACGATGTGCCGCTGGACAGGATCGTCACGGACAAGACCGTGCTGGCATAAAAAAAGCGCACCGCAGTGCGCTTTTACCTTACTGCACCATCACTTCTTCGGCAGATTCAGGCGCGTCCAGATCGCATGCGTGGCCGTCGGCTGGTTCAATGTGTAGAAATGCAAACCCGGCGCACCACCCGCCAGCAGGCGTTCGCACAGATCGGTGACAACATCCAGCCCGAAGGCGCGAATCGATTCGGTATCGTCACCGAAGCTCGCCAGTTTCAAGCGTATCCAGCGCGGAATCTCGGCACCGCACATATCCGAAAAGCGCACCAGCTGCGAGTAATTGGTGATCGGCATAATGCCCGCGACGACAGGCACTTCGCTGCCCGCCTTGCGCGCTTCGTCGACAAACCGGAAATAGGCATCCGCGTTGTAGAAGTACTGCGTGATTGCAGAATCGGCGCCTGCCTTCACCTTGCGCACGAAACTGTCGATGTCGTCCTGCGGCGACTTTGCCTGCGGATGCGTCTCGGGATAGGCCGCGACCTCGATATGAAACCAGTCGCCCGTTTCGGCACGGATGAACTCCACCAATTCGTTGGCGTAATGAAACTCGCTCGAGGAAAAATCGCCGTAGCCGCTCGGCAAGTCGCCACGCAGCGCGACGAGACGCCTGATGCCGTTTGCCTTGTACGTCTGCAGTATCGCGCGCAGGTTTTCGCGCGAACTGCCGAGACAGGAAATGTGCGGCGCCGCTTCGTGCCCAGCGGCACGAATCTGCAGCACCGTATCGAGAGTGCCTTGCTGCGTCGAACCTCCCGCGCCGAAGGTCACCGAAAAGAATTGCGGCTTCAGCTCAGCGAGCTTGGCGCAAGTGGCGCGCAGTTTCTCCACCCCTGCATCGGTCTTCGGCGGGAAGAATTCGATGCTGAAATTCTGTTGAGTCATTGTTATTTGTTATCCAGTAAAAGCGAAGACAGGATCCACGAAATGATGCTGTACAGGATCGCACCGCCGACCGCCGACCAGAAACCTGCAACCTGGAAGCCGCCGATCATCTGTGCCGTGGCCCAGAACAACAGGCCATTGATGACGAAGATGAACATGCCCAGCGTCAGAAAGGTGACCGGCAAGGTCAGCAATACCAGCACCGGACGAATCAACGTATTGACCAAGCCCAGCACCAGCGCGGCAATCAGTGCGGTGCCGATGCTGTCGACGGTGATCGAGCTCATCAAATAGGGCACGGCGAGCAAGGCAACGGCGTTGATGATCCAGGTGATTAGCAAACGCATGCGGTCCTCCTTTGCGGTTGAAGATGCAGCGAACAAGGGTGCAGCAAAAACGGGACATCCGCACCGCTGCGCACCCTATGCGCAGCGGCCGAATCATCACGACAGCCTGCGCCAATCAGTAACGATAGTGCTCCGGCTTGTACGGACCTTCCTTCTTCACGCCGATGTAGCTGGCCTGTTCCTCGGTCAGCGTGGTCAGCTGCGCATTGAGCTTCTTCAACTGCAGACGCGCGACTTTCTCGTCCAGATGCTTCGGCAAGGTGTACACGCCGATCGGATAGTTCTTCGTGTTGGTGAACAGTTCGATCTGCGCGATGGTCTGGTTGGCGAACGACGAACTCATCACATACGACGGATGGCCGGTACCGCAGCCAAGGTTCACCAGGCGTCCCTCCGCCAGCAGAATGATGCGCTTGCCGTCCGGAAAGATGATGTGGTCGACTTGCGGCTTGATGTTTTCCCAGGCGTACTGCTTCAGCGCGACGACTTCGATTTCATTGTCGAAGTGGCCGATGTTGCAGACGATGGCCTGGTCTTTCATCTTCTTCATGTGCTCGTGCGTGATCACATGGTAGTTGCCGGTGCAAGTCACGAAGATGTCGCCGTGTTCCGCAGCGTAATCCATCGTGACGACGCGATAGCCTTCCATCGCGGCCTGCAGCGCGCAGATCGGATCGATCTCGGTGACCCAGACTTGCGCCGACAACGCGCGCATCGCCTGTGCCGAACCCTTGCCGACGTCACCATAACCGGCGATGACGGCAACCTTGCCGGCGATCATGACGTCGGTCGCGCGCTTGATGCCATCGACCAGCGATTCGCGGCAGCCGTACAGGTTGTCGAATTTCGATTTGGTAACGGAGTCATTGACGTTGATCGCGGGGAAGGCGAGCTTGCCTTCCTTGTGCATCTGGTAGAGGCGATGCACGCCAGTCGTGGTTTCCTCGGTCACGCCCTTGATTTCCTTCAGGCGCTTCGAGTACCAGGTCGGATCGACGGCCAGATGCTTCTTGATCGAATTGAACAGGCATACCGCTTCTTCTGAATCGGGATTGTTCAAGACGCTCGCGTCCTTCTCGGCGCGCGTGCCGAGATGCAGCAGCAAGGTCGCATCGCCGCCGTCGTCGAGGATCATGTTCGAGTAGCCGCCATCCGGCCATTCGAAGATGCGGTGCGTGTAATCCCAGTATTCGTCGAGGTTTTCGCCCTTGACTGCAAACACTGGCGTGCCGTTGGCAGCGATCGCTGCAGCGGCATGATCCTGCGTCGAATAGATGTTGCACGAAGCCCAGCGCACTTTCGCACCAAGCGCTTCCAGCGTCTGGATCAGGACCGCGGTCTGGATCGTCATGTGCAGCGAACCGGTGATGCGCGCGCCCTTCAGCGGCTGCGACTTGGCGAATTCTTCGCGGATCGCCATCAGGCCGGGCATTTCGGTTTCGGCGATCTTGATTTCCTTGTTGCCCCAGTCGGCCAGCGACAGGTCGGCAACGATGTAATCCTTGGAATTGGAATTCAGTACTGCGGCGTTCATCACGCCCTCCTTTCGTAGAAAAAGAAAACGTGAGCGCGGTTGAGGTGTTGATGCATCAAGCCTGGCAGGCGTGAAACCTGTCGCAACGCTCCTTGATGCGGGTTGCCATTTTATCGAAAAAGGACCGCAGCGTCACCCGCGACGCACGCATGTGTTGCGGGCATATCGTCAGCGCTGCAGGCGCTGCGGCATTTCATCCGAGGCGGGCAACGCGGCCGACCGTGTCCTCGCCGCGCCGGATTGCGATACGACGTGGCCATTGATCCATTGGAGCATATCGGTCCAGATACGCTGCACCTCGGCGTCAGTCGGCATCTTTTGCGCATTCGGCAATTCGATCGTGATCACCGGCACGTTCTTGTGCAAGCCGCTGTAATTGCCCAGCGAACCGGGATAAACACCCACCTGGTTCAGCACCAGTCGGCCGAACTTGTGCGGCGCCGGCACGGAGCCATCGAAATCGAGCAGACCGTAAGGCGCATGCACGGAGATGATCACGTCCGGACGAAAGCGCACCATTTCGTCATTGACCCAGCGGCTCTCCGGCTCGGACAGCGGCGCGTGTCCGGGGAATCGGCGCGGATCGCTGCGCGTACGCTGTTTCCAGTATTTCGGCGCGTCCTTTTCCCAATCCGGCGTGGGGAAATTGCGATTCAGATCGACGCCATTGGCATTGACACGCTTGGGCTTCGGGGCGAGCAGGCCGTCCGGGTTCACGATCGGCATCACGCTCCATTCGAACTGTTGCGCCTCCGGCGTATTCATGCGCTGCATCCAGCGAAACACGATGGAGGAAGATGTCAGTTCGTCACCGTGAATGCCGCCCATCAGCAGCACGCGTAGCGGCGGCTTTGAAGAGACTGGTCTGGCAACCGGAATCTGCCGCGCAAGCAAAGGAAAACCGCGCAAGGAGCTGACGCCGGCAGGCATCAGCTTGCTGTCCTGACAAATACTATTGGAAATGCCGGGCAAGCGCGGCGTCAGCTTCGCACACCATTGCGCGGCCTGCATCACGGTCGCATTGCCGGCCTGCGTCGGCAGACCGGCAAACAACGCGCACAAGGGGAAAAGCGAGCGCGAGGCAAATTTCAAAAACGACATGCAAGGCTCACACAACGAGGGGATCAGAATGGTGCACAGATTACCTCATCGTCACCGCAGATTACAGTCCCGCGAAGGTCGTCCGGTTCGCACTCGCATCGCCACGCGGATACGCTTCGTCAAAAGACGCAAGGGTTCAACTGCGAAACTGGGTCTTAGGCCTGCCGCTGCACGCAGCTGAAACCTTGTGGTCTGCACTCACATCCGCTGCGCGGATATGAGTTTCGCCCCAAAGCTCATGGTTTCGCCGCCGTGAATCGGCCTACAGGCCTGCCGCTGCACGCAGCGCCTGGGCTTTGTCCGTACGCTCCCAAGAGAATTCCGGCTCTTCGCGGCCGAAGTGGCCGTAGGCCGCGGTCTTGCCGTAGATCGGGCGCAGCAGGTCGAGCATCTGCACGATGCCTTTCGGGCGCAGGTCGAAATGTTCCTGCACCAGTTGCGCAATCTTCTCATCGCTGATCTTGCCGGTGCCGAACGTGGTCACCATGATCGACGTCGGCTTGGCGACACCGATTGCATACGAAATCTGAATCTGCGCGCGCTCGGCCAAACCGGCGGCGACGATATTCTTCGCCACATAGCGGCCGGCGTAGGCAGCGGAGCGGTCGACTTTCGATGGATCCTTGCCGGAGAACGCGCCGCCGCCATGCGGCGCTGCGCCGCCGTAGGTATCGACAATGATCTTGCGGCCGGTCAGGCCGCAATCGCCTTGCGGGCCGCCGATGACGAAACGACCGGTGGGGTTCACCAGGAAGCGCGTATTCTTCAACCAGTCAGCCGGCACCACCGGTTTGATGATGTGTTCGATGACCGCTTCTTCGATGTCCTTGTGCTGCATTTCCGGCGCATGCTGCGTCGACAGCACGATGGTGTCGATCGAGACGGGCTTGCCGTCTACGTAACGCAGCGTGACTTGCGATTTGGCATCCGGACGCAGCCACGGCAGGCGGCCATCCTTGCGCAATTCGGACTGGCGTTCGACGATGCGATGTGCGTAGTGAATCGCGGCCGGCATCAGTTCCGGCGTTTCGTTGCAGGCGTAACCGAACATCAGGCCCTGGTCGCCAGCGCCCTGGTCGAGATCGATACCCTTGCCTTCGTCGACGCCTTGCGCGATATCCGGCGACTGCTTGTCGTAGGCGACCAGCACCGCGCAGCTCTTGTGGTCGATGCCGAAGTCGGCGTTGTCGTAGCCGATGCGCTTGATGGTGTCGCGCGCGACATTGATGTAGTCGACGTTCGCGGTCGTCGTGATTTCGCCGGCCAGCACGACAAGCCCGGTATTGCACAGCGTTTCGGCAGCGACGCGCGCCTTCGGATCCTGTGAGAGGATCGCATCGAGAATGGCGTCGGAGATTTGATCGGCCACCTTGTCTGGATGGCCTTCGGAGACGGATTCGGAGGTAAACAGATATTCGTTTGCCATTGCAGGACTCCCTTTCGTTCAGTTGGTTATATGTCGCGGCCAACTTAGGCGAGCCTGCGACGCTTTAGCGAGATTTATAGACCGCCTCGCAAGTTGTCATTAACTCGGCGGGTGAAAAAACTTGTGCTATTTTACGCGTCTTGAAAAAATCGGCAACGCCCCTTCCTTTCGTCAACATCAAGCGGCGCGTCCTGTTGCAGTCGTTTTCCTCAGACCGTTATTGCAGGCTCGTCATTCCATGCTCGTTTTCTTCTTCCGCTTGCTGTCGCTGCTACCGCTGCCCTTGCTGCACGCGCTCGGCGTTGCGCTCGGCTGGCTGGTGTACGCAAGCACGCCCGGCTACCGGCGCCGCATGAAGGAAAACATGGCGCGTGCTGGCTTTTCGCAGCATCTGCATGCGGCAATCGGCGAAGCGGGCAAGAGCTTCCTTGAACTGCCTTTCCTGTGGTGCGCCTCTTCCGAACGCCTGCTGAAAAAAGCCTCGCTGGAAAACTGGCCCACTGCGCAAGCGATCATGGATCGCGGACAAGGGACGATTTTTCTGACGCCGCATCTAGGCTGCTTCGAGATGCTGGCACAGGAAGCAGGCACGCGCATGCAGCTCGCCGTGCTGTATCGGCCGCCAAAGCAGGCAGCCCTGCGACCGCTGGTCGAACAGGCACGCGCACGCAATCGGCTGACGCTGGCGCCGGCCAGCCTGTCCGGCGTTCGACAGTTGCTGAAGATACTGAGGCAGAAAGGTTCGATCGGTCTGCTGCCGGATCAGGTGCCGCAATTCGGCGAAGGCGTGTGGGCCGATTTCTTCGGCCGGCCCGCCTATACGATGACGCTACCCGGAAAAATGCACGAGATGACCGGCGCACCCATCGTGCTCGCCTTTGCCGAACGCCTCCCGCGCGGCAGGGGATATCGCTCGCGCTTCATTCCACTTGAGCTCGCCCCTGGCCTGTCGCCGGAACAGCAGGCGCGCGCAATCAATGCGGCGATGGAGGAAGTGATCGCGCAATGCCCGGCGCAATACTTCTGGAGCTACAACCGCTACAAGAAGCCGAAAGGCGTCGAATCACCCGAAGCACGAAGAGCCGCCTCATGATCATGCGCCTGCTGGTGTTGCTGATGTGGCTGCTGCACTGGTTGCCGCTGCCCGTGATCGGCCGGCTCGGTGTCGTCATCGGCAAGCTGCTGTTCGCCACCAAGAAGAAGCGCCGCAATATCACGCTGACCAATCTGCGACTGTGTTTTCCGCAATGGAGCGAAGCGCAGCGTCACGCGGTCGCGAAGCAGCACTTCGAGAACTACGCACGCAGCGTACTCGAACGCAGCATTCTATGGTGGGCCTCCGAGGCGCGGCTGAAGCGCCTCATCCACGTCGAACCGCGCGTGCCGCTGGATCAGATTGCGGACAGACCAACCATTTTGCTGTGCCCGCATTTCGTCAGCCTGGACGTGGCCGGCGTCGCCGTGATGCTCGAATCTTCGCTCTGCTCGATCTATACCAAGCAGTTGAACGAGGTGTTCGACAAAGTACTGCGTAAAGGGCGCTCGCGTTTTCGCCCCGTCAAGTTGTTCTCGCGCACAGAAGGCGTCAAGCCGATCATCCGGGCGATGCGTGAAGGCCTGCCTTTCTTCATGCTGCCCGACATGGATTTCGGCGCAAAGGATGCCGCCTTCGTGCCTTTTTTCGGCATCCCGGCAGCGACGCTCACGGCACCGGCACGCATCGCCGCCGCGACCGGCGCGCAGGTGATTCCCGTGGTCGCCACCTATCTGCCGCGCTATCGTGGCTGGACTGTGCGCTTCTATCCGGCGTGGGAAGATTATCCGGGCGAGGACATGGTTGAAGCGACGCGCCGCATGAACGCATTCATCGAAGCGCGTGCGCTTGAAACGCCGGCCGAATACTTCTGGACCCACAAGCGCTTCAAGACGCGCCCCGAAGGCGAGCCCGGTTTCTACAACCGGCGTGAGACCGACGACGAGCCGGCGTTCTGAACACGTCCGCATCGCCGCGCATGCACGCCGCTATAATCGCAGCATGAAACTGAAATTCACGAAAATGCATGGCGCCGGCAATGATTTCATTGTCATCGACGCCATCCACCAGGCGGTCGACTTCACACCTGAACAGTGGCGCAGGCTGGCCGATCGCCGCTTTGGCATTGGCGCCGACCAGATTTTGGTGGTGGACAAGGCGCAAGGCGACGGAATCGATTTCCGTTATCGCATCTACAACGCCGATGGTGGCGAGGTAGAGCAATGCGGCAATGGCGCGCGCGCCTTCGTGCGTTTCGTCACAGAAAAGCATCTGACCGACAAATCGGTGATCAAGGTGGAGACCTTGTCCGGCGTCATTGAACCGCGCTTGGAGGCCGATGGCCAGATCACGGTTGACATGGGTGCACCGATCCTGGCGCCGGAAGATGTGCCTTTCGACACTTCCGGCCTGCTCGGCAAAGTAGAGGAGCAGGACACGCTGTGGCCGCTGGATGTAAAAGGCGAAACGAGCTGGATCTCGGTGGTCTCGATGGGCAATCCGCACGCGGTGCAACTCGTCTCCAATGTCGACAGCGCCCCGGTCGAGGCGCACGGCTTTTTGATCGAACGGCATCGCCGCTTTCCGAAGCGCGTCAATGCCGGCTTCATGCAGGTGCTGGATCGCCACCACATCCGTCTGCGGGTATTCGAGCGCGGCGCCGGGGAAACGCTGGCCTGCGGCACCGGAGCCTGTGCCGCGGTGGTTGCCGGCATCCGGCGCGGCCTGCTCGATACGCCGGTCAAGGTCGAAACACGCGGCGGCGAACTGACGATCGCCTGGTCGGGCGAAGGCGCTTCGGTCTTGATGAGCGGCCCGGCCGTCACGGTATTCGAGGGCGAAATCGACATTTGAGGCAGCGCTGCCGCTTCGCCTTGTCTCGTTGCGCTTCTTTGTAGTTACAATCACGACGCGTCACCATCCACCTTTCCATACAGATCAAGATGACTTCTCCACTGGATTCCAACACCGTTGCCGACTACCTGTTGAACCATCCGCATTTCTTTGAAGAGCATGCGGAAGTCCTCGGCCAGGTGCGCCTGTCCAGTCCGCTCGGCGGCCGCACGCTGTCGCTGCAGGAACGCCAGATGGATGTGATGCGCGACAAGCTGAAAATCATGGAGCTCCGTCTGGCAGAGCTGATCCGCATCGGCCAGGAAAACGACAGCATCACGCACAAGTTTCAGGAATGGACGCGAGCACTGCTGCTGGCGCGCAACGATGTCGACCTGCCGCACACGCTGACCACCGGCCTGCAGGATGTCTTCAAGGTGCCGCATGCAACCTTGCGCCTGTGGGGCGTGGCCGAGGAATATGCGCACACCTGGTTCGCAGCGTCGGTATCGGAGGATTCCCGACTGTTTTCCGGCAGCCTGACTGCTCCCTTCTGCGGCAGCAACAACGATTTCGAAGCCGCGTCCTGGCTAGAAGATGCACCGTCCATCCAGTCGGTCGCGCTGGTGCCGCTGCGCCGCGACGATACGCAGGAGGCCTTCGGCCTGCTGGTGCTCGGTTCGCCGGATGCCAGCCGCTTCACTTCCGATATGGCGACCGACTTCCTCGACAATATCGGCCGTACGGCGAGCGCCGCCCTGTCCTGCCTGCTGGACTGACGGAACGATGAAAACCGATATGGAGCAGGCCCCGCCTGAGGACCATATCGGCGCCTGGCTCGACAGCCTGAAAGCTGAACGCCAGCTCTCCAAGCTGACAGTCGAGCATTACGGCCGCGACCTGCGAGAACTCGCAGCGCTGGCACGCGAAACCGGCGTTGCGGTCGCTTCGCTTAACCACTTCCACATCCGCAAATTCGCGGCACAGTTACACGCGCGCGGCGCCAATGCGCGTTCGATTGCGCGCAAGCTCTCGGCATGGCGCGGCTATTTCCGCTGGCTATCCGAACACAACCTGGTCGGCGCCAATCCAGTGGATGGCATCAAGCCGCCCAAGCGCGACAAGCCCTTGCCGAAGGCCTTGTCGGCCGACGATGCGGTCCGCCTGGTCGCCGAAAAACGCCCGGGCAATGCCGCCGACGATACGGCCCAGCTGTGCAATCGCGCGATGTTCGAGCTGCTGTACTCCAGCGGCCTGCGCGTGTCGGAACTGGTCGGTCTCGATCTGCATTACGTGCGCGAAGGCGATTACGTCTCCGCCGGTTGGCTGGACCTGGCAGAACGGGAAGTGCACGTCACGGGCAAAGGCAACAAGGCCCGCAGCGTGCCGGTCGGCGAACATGCGATTGCCGCGCTGCAGGCCTGGCTCGCGGTACGCAGCAGCGCGCAAAAAGGCGATCCGCATGCCTTATTCCTGAGCGAACGCGGCGCGCGGATGTCGACGCGCGTCGTGCAACTGCGACTGAAGGCGCATGCACGCGCGCTCGGCTTGCCGGTCGATGTGCATCCGCACATGCTGCGGCATTCGTTCGCCTCGCACGTGCTGCAGTCCTCGGGCGACCTTCGTGCGGTGCAGGAAATGCTCGGCCACGCGTCAATCTCTGCGACCCAGATCTACACTGCGCTCGACTTCCAACGGCTTGCACAAGTCTATGACGCGGCCCACCCGCGCGCCAAAAAAAAGCCGGCATGATCGTTGCGGTTTCCTGCAACAGAATTGCAAGTACGGCATAATCGTTTCATCTTTCGATTTCCGGATACCGCCATGAAAAAGACCGTCGCGGCGAAATCATCATCCAAAACCGCCGCGCGCTTCCATGCGATGGCAGAAGCACAGCTGCGCGACAGCCGCATCCGTGTCACTGACGCACGCGTGAAGGTGTTGGCCGCGCTGCTCGGCGCGCCCTATGCGTTTTCGCATCAGGATGTGCAGGACACGCTGGCCGACATGGATCGCGTGACGCTGTACCGCGCACTCGATTGCCTGACCGATGCCGGGCTGGCACACAAGATTGCCGGCGACGACCGCATATACCGTTACAACGCTGCTGCGGAGCCGCACGAGCACGGCGACAAGACGGCGCCGCAGCATCAGCATGGACATTTCAAGTGCACCCGCTGCGCACGCGTGTTCTGCATCGACAGCGTCGATGCCTCGGCCGATGCCGCGCTGCGCAAGGAACTGCAGAGCGCGCTGCGTGCCACGCTAGGAAAAGGCTTTCGCAGCCACGATATCGAACTCACCATCAAAGGACTGTGCGCCGACTGCGCGCATTGACACTTACACGGATACCGCCATGTCGTTGATCCCCGCCACCATCCTGACCGGCTTTCTCGGCGCCGGTAAAACCACGCTTCTCAACCGCATCCTGCACGAACCACACGGCCATAAAATCGCCGTGATCGAAAACGAGTTCGGTCAGGAGAATATCGACAACGAGATCCTCGTCCACGACAGCAGGGAGCAGATCGTGGAAATGAACAATGGCTGTATCTGCTGCACCGTCCGCGGCGACCTGATTGCCGCCTTGACCAATCTCGCGCAACGGCGCAACAAGGGAGAACTGGATTTCGACCACGTGGTAATCGAGACCACCGGCCTTGCCAATCCCGGCCCGGTCACGCAGACCTTCTTCATCGATGAAGAGGTCGGCATGCACTACCTGGTCGACGCTGTCATCACGGTCGTCGACGCCAGGCATGCGATGCAGCAGCTCGACCGCCACGAAGAAGCGCAACGCCAAGTCGGCTTCGCCGACCGCCTGCTGCTGTCCAAGACCGATCTGGTCGATGCGGATGCACTGCAGAAATTGACCGAACGGCTAAAGCGCATCAATCCACGCGCGCAAATCATCATCAGCAATTTCGGCGGCGTGCCGATTGCCGATGTGCTGGATTTGCGCGGTTTCAACCTGAACGACAAGCTTGAACTGGATTCCGACTTCCTGTCTGCCGAGGATGAGGAGCATGTGCATGACGAGCATTGCGGCCACGACCATCACGATCACGCGCACGACCATCATCACGGCCACCACAGCGACAATATCGCGGCCTTCGTCTTCAAGAGCGAACGGCCCTTCCACACCGCCAAGCTCGACGAATTCCTGGGTGGTCTGGTCCAGGTGTACGGCCCGCAGATGTTGCGCTACAAGGGCGTACTATGGATGGAAGGCGCGGATCGCAAGGTCATCTTTCAAGGCGTCCATCAGCTGCTCGGCACCGATATCGGTGGCAAATGGGGCGAAAACGAGACGCGGAGCAGCAAAATGGTCTTTATCGGACAGAATCTGCCGAAAGAGATTTTTCTTCGCGGTTTGCAACAATGTTTGGTATAAACTATGCCGGTTTTGAGCTCTGCAGGGTGGTCGCCCGCATGACGTGAAGCATCTGATGGCACGCGGCGGCCCGACAAGATCGAGGTGTGGCAAGTTCGTTGAGGGACAGGGGACCATGAACGCAACCGTCGCAAAATCAGCCAAAAGCACAAAAAAAATCGCGGGCACATCACGCGCCAAACCTGCCGCTAAACCTGCTGCGAAGAAGACGGCAAGAACCGCCGCCAAATCGGCAGTGAAAACTTTTGCGAAAAAGGCAGTCAAAGCATTGACCGAATCGCTGAAGCCGGCGAAGAAGTCGGCGGCCAAACCGGCTGCCAAAAAGTCGCCTGCGAAGAGTACGGTAAAATCGACCAAGACAGTAGCAAAGACCAAGGTGCCTAGCGCCGCCAGATCCGGCGCGGCAAAGCCGGCAAAGAAAGCAGCGACACCCGCTACCAAGGCAAAGCCGGCCGTCAAACCTGCAGCAAAGAAGACCGCGACCACCGCACAACCGTCCACCAAGGTGGCCGCAACAAGGACAACAAAGGCGTCGCCGTCCGCTCCGGTCGCCACGAAAAAGGCAACCTCCGGGCCGACCGGCAGAATTGAACAACCCGTAGTTTCGAAAGCAAGCGAAGTGGCAACCAAGACAAGCAAATCGACCCCGACCGCTGAAAATGCAGGTGCTCTGTTATCCGAAGAAGAAATTCTGAAGATGAGCGAGAAGGATTACATGAATCCTGCACAGCTCGCCTTCTTCAAGCATCGTCTGCAGGAACTGGAAAAGGAACTGCTGAAGAACGCCGATGAAACCACCGAACACCTGCGCGAAACCGTGCTGGTGCCGGATCCGGCAGATCGCGCGACGATCGAAGAGGAGCATGCGCTGGAATTACGCACGCGCGACCGCGAACGCAAGCTGCTGAAGAAGGTGCAGCAATCGATCGCCTCGATCGATTCCGGCGACTACGGCTGGTGCGAAGAAACCGGCGAGCCGATCGGCATTCCACGCCTGCTCGCACGTCCGACCGCGACGCTTTCGCTGGAAGCGCAGCAGCGCCGCGAGCTGAAACAAAAGCTGTACGGCGACTGACCGTCGTCTGCCGCAACAAAAAGCGCGCGGTACTGGCCGCGCGCTTTGTTTTTTTATAGAATGCAACACTGTTGCAAAAAAGTCGTGCCGATCGCGCTTCCTTCGATGCATGCGACGAACGATACACTGAAGCACACGTGAAACCAGCCGCCCTTCCCTTCATTGCACGTGCAGCCCGTCGCTGCGCAATGCCCAACGACCGCACGCGCGCCGATATCGCGCGCAGCGGTTTCGCGGGAGTATTGCTGGCGATGCTGCTTTTCTCGCAGTGGCTGGGTATGCAGCACAGGATTGCGCATGCCGGCTGGTTCGACGGCCGGCCGCCTGCAATGCAATCGACCGATTTGCCTGATCCGAACGACATCGGCAGCGATGGCGAGGAACGCAAGCTGCACGCGCCGCACTCCTGTTCGCTGGTGGACGGCACCGCATTGGCGGACACCGTCGCAAGCTTCGTCTTCCTTCCGCTCTCCGCGGATTGCGCGAAAGTTCTCGCGCTCTGGCTCGCGTACCAGTCATGGGACGCGCCGCTTATCTCCTTCTTCCTCTCTCGAGCCCCACCGGCAATCGGATAGCACTGCATCGCCATGCTGGTTGCCGTATCGATCGCGGCAGCGCAGCGTTCTGCCATTGCCATTTTTCGAGAGAACTCCATGCAATTCCAACACAGTCTGTTGGCAAGCGCGGTACTGTCCGCGCTTGCGTCCCTTTCCTCATCGGCGCACGCGCAGGCTTCAGCGCCTGCCGACGATACTGTCACGACACTGCCCACCGTCGTGGTTACCACGCCATTTCAGAATGACGAGAACGCACAAATCCTCGCGCCCGCCACGGTGCTGCGCGGCGATGCGCTGAAGGACAAACTGGGCAATTCACTCGGCGACACCCTGTCCGACGAGCTTGGCGTGTCGGCCACGGCCTTTGGTGCCGCCGCTTCCCGCCCGGTCATCCGCGGCATGGGCGGCCCGCGAGTGAAAATCCTGCAGAACGGCATGTCCATCCTCGACGCCTCGGGCCTGTCCGATGATCATGCGGTCGGCGGCGAGGCATCGACTGCGGAGCAAATCGAAATCCTGCGCGGTCCTGCTGCACTGCTGTACGGCTCTGGCGCGATTGGCGGCGTAGTGAACATCATCAACAACCGCATTCCGACCGAATTGAACCGCACACCCACCGGCGAAGCGGAAGTCCGCTACGGCAGCGTCGATCGTGCGAAAAGTACCTCGTTGTCGGTCGATGGCGCCGTCGGCGACATCGGCCTGCATGTCGACGGCAACCTGCGCGACACCGACGACTACAAAATTCCTGGCGACGTGGTGCCGAACGATCCGTCTTCCGGCTCCGGGAAGCTGCCGAATTCGTTCACGCGCGCCAACAGCCTGGGCGTCGGCGCCTCCTATATACAAAGCTGGGGCCACATCGGCGCTTCGGTGGGTGTCAACGACGACCGCTACGGCATCCCGACGCCCGAGCAGTCCTACATTACCTTGAAGCAGACACGCATCGATCTCGACGGCCTCATCAACGATCCGTTCGGCGGCGCCTTCGAATCGCTACGCTTCAAAATCGGCAATACCGATTACAAGCACACCGAACACGAAGCCGACGGCACGCCGGACACGGATTTCAAGAACGATGCGATCGAAAGCCGCTGGGAACTGACACACAAGCCGCTCGCCGGCTGGCGCGGCACCTTCGGCATCCAGACCGAGAACTCGAAATTTTCCGCGCTCGCGGCCGACGGCAGCGGACCGGAAACCGTGCCGGTCACCAAGACCGATTCGTTTGCCGGCTTTATCGTCGAGGAACGCGATTTCGGTGCACTGCGCGTCAGCGGCGGCGCCCGCCTCGAATCGGTCAAGCGGACGCCGGACGCGTCCTCCGGTTTCCAGAGCCGCGACTTCGACCTGGGTTCCTACTCGCTCGGCGGCCTGTGGACCTTCACGCCGGGTTACGCGCTGAACTTGACCGCGTCGGTCGCACAGCGCGCCCCCGCTATCGAGGAACTGTATTCGAACGGACCGCATGACTCGACTTCGACTTTCGACATCGGTGATCCATCGCTGCAGAAGGAAACCTCGCACAACATCGAACTGGGCCTGCAGAAAAACACGGGCCTGTTGCGCTGGAAGGCAAACCTGTATCGCAACCGTGTACAGAACTACATCTACGGCCGCACCGCAGGTACCGTTGACGAAACCGGCACTCCCGATCCGACGGGCGAATTCACGCAACGCTTCTGGTCGCAAGGCGACGCCACCATCCGTGGCGCAGAGGCGGAGATCACGTACAACGAGCGGGGCACAGGATGGTCGTGGCGCGCATTTGCCGACACCTCGCGCGGGACGCTGGACGACGCCGGCAACCTGCCTTTGCAGCCGACCACGCGTTTCGGCGGCGACCTCGGCTATCGCAGCGGTCCCTGGCGGTCCGGCGTGTCGCTGGTGCATGGGCAACAGCAGGACCGTTTGGCCAGCTTCGAACATTTCGCCACGCCTTCGTACAACCAGCTCGACGCGGACTTTTCCTATACGCAGCGTGCCGGCTCGGCGATGCCTGTTACCTGGTTCGTGTTGCTGAAGAATCTGCTGAATGACGACATCCGCCTGTCGACTTCGATTCTGGCGGACGAAGCACCGCTGCCCGGACGCAACGTGATCGTCGGCGTACGGACGCGCTTTTGAAGCGGTATCGCCGGTGCAGCATTTTTGGCTACACTAGCGGGTGCTGGCCGGCGGAGTCGCGTGACGGCGCCGCTTTGTGTTACCTTTCATCAGCACCGCAGCGATTCGGCATCGCTTCGGGCCGGAACCGGCCCGAAGCGTTTTTCAACCTGGCGCATTGTCTGTTCGACATCGGCACTGGCCACCGTAGCTCATCAGGATCATCGTGGGGATTTTCTCGTTATTCGGCAAAAAGGAAGATCAGCCTGCACGCAAGTCTGCGACGGGTGACACGCAAAAAAAGCGTGATGCGGCTCTTGGCCCGAATACCAAGAGCCCGCTGGATCAGGCCCAGCTGCAGCGCAAGGCGGCGCGCGCCGCCACTGCGATGAAGATCGACGAAATCGAATCCGAAATGTCGTCGGAATTCGTCAAACCGCTGCCTTTCAGCGGCAACACGATGCCGGCACAATTCCCCGATACGCTGACCCGCAATACCAATGTGCGCCCGACCAAGCCGGGCGATACCGTGCCGCTGGAGCACGTGACGACCAAGCTGCCCGAGATGGGCGACAGCACTGCCTTCCTGCTCGGCGAAGACACGGTTGCCGGCCCCGTCGCCATTTCCAGTTCGGAAGCGGCGCCTGTCATCGAGGAAGCGGCGATCCTGTTTGCCAACGGCCAGACGAAGCTGATCGAACCCATTCTGACGCATGCCATCGCCGAAGACGCGCCGCCGATGGTGTGGGGCATGCTGTTCGACCTGTACCAGATCACCGGCCAGCGCACGGCCTTCGAGAACCTGTCGATCCAGTATGCGCACAAGTTCGAGATGTCGCCGCCGACCTGGATCGAAAACGACACAGCCGAAAAATCCAAGGAAGCGGCGCCGCGTGCGAGCAGCACGCCGAGTGTGGCTTTCTCCGGCAAGCTCGATGCCGGCATCGTCAAGCAGCTGGAACGCATCAAGAATCTCGCCGAGCGCAGCGATGTGCTGAAACTGGAGTTCGTGCGTGTCGCGGCAGTCGATCCCATCGGCTGCGGCCTGCTGCTCAGCGTACTGAAGAAGCTGCAGAAATCCGGCCACAACCTGATCCTGGTTGGCGCTGCGGAACTGGCGGAAAAGATTCAGTCGATCCTGATGGTCGGTCGCCGCGACGAAACGGAAGCGCCATGGCTGCTGATGCTGGAACTGCTGCGCCTGCTGAATCGCGAAGCGGAGTTCGAGGAACGCAGTATCGACTATTGCGTGACCTTCGAAGTTTCGCCGCCTGCATACGTCTCGCCGCAGGACAAGGTCACCACCGACGTCGAGGAAACTGCCGCGCAGGACGAGAAAAATGCGGATCGCTTCGCGATGCCGGCACTGGTCGACGGCGCCACCGCCACTCTGGTGCAGCAGATCACCGCGTACGCCCATGAACGCAATCCGGTCGTGCTCGATTGTTCGGGCCTGACGCGCATGGATTTCAATGCCGCCGGCCAGTTGTTTGGCGGCCTGACGCCGCTGCTTTCCGCCGGCAAGCAGATCGTGCTGTATCACCCGAATCATTTCATCGTCGCCCTGTGCGGCGTGATGGGCGTTAAAGACATGCTGACCGTCGTGCAGCGCAAGGCGTGATCGTCCTCGGCCGCCCGGCCGGGACGGCGATCTTGTAATCCGCTCGTCCACCCCCATACTTTGACAAATCCGCGCAAGGCGGCTTTTCTCAAAGGTCATACATGGAACAATTTCACGGCACCACCATCCTCTCGGTGCGGCGCGGCAATGTCGTTGCATTGGGCGGGGACGGTCAGGTCACGCTGGGCAACATCGTCATGAAAGGCACCGCGCGCAAGGTCCGCAAGGTGTACAACGGCAAGGTGCTGGTCGGCTTCGCGGGTGGTACCGCCGATGCATTCACGCTGCTGGAACGCTTCGAAGCCAAGCTGGAAAAACACCAGGGCAATCTGATGCGCGCCTCAGTCGAACTGGCCAAGGATTGGCGCACCGACCGCATGCTGCGCCGGCTGGAAGCGATGCTGCTGGTGGCGGACCGCGAGACCACGCTGGTCATTACCGGCAACGGCGACGTGCTGGAACCAAACGATGGCATCGGTGCGATCGGCTCCGGTGGCGTATATGCGCAATCGGCCGCCAAGGCGCTGCAGGAAAATACCGATCTGCCGCCGGCCGAAGTCGTGAAGAAGGCGCTCACCATCGCCGGCGAGCTGTGCATCTACACGAATCTCTCGCACATCATCGAAACCCTGGACTAGGGCAATCCTCCAAGCACTGATGCGCCGTATCGCGGCCTTTCTCTCATGAACATGACACCTCAAGAAATCGTTTCCGAACTGGACAAGCACGTGGTCGGCCAAGGCAAGGCCAAACGCGCCGTCGCGATCGCCTTGCGCAACCGCTGGCGTCGCCAGCAGGTGCCCGATCCGCTGCGCCATGAAATCACGCCAAAGAACATCCTGATGATTGGTCCGACCGGCGTCGGCAAGACGGAGATTGCGCGCCGCCTTGCGAAGCTGGCCGATGCGCCTTTCATCAAGGTCGAAGCAACCAAATTCACCGAAGTCGGTTATGTCGGCCGCGATGTCGACACCATCATTCGCGACCTGATCGACATCGGCATCAAGCAGACGCGCGAAGCGGAAATGCGCAAGGTGCGCGCACGCGCCGAAGACGCCGCGGAAGACCGCGTGCTCGATATCCTGGTGCCGCCGCCGCGCGATTTCGGCTTCAGCTCCACGCCGACCACCAACGAAAGCGGCAATGTCGCGCGCCAGTCTTTCCGCAAGCGCCTGCGCGAGGGTGCGCTGGACGACACTGAAATCGAAATCGAACTGGCGGATGCCACGCCGACGATGGAGATCATGGCGCCGCCGGGCATGGAGGAAATGACCGAACAGATCAAGAGCATGTTTTCCGGCGTCGGCGGCCAGCGCAAAAAGATGCGCAAGGTGAAGATCAAGGAAGCGATGAAAATCCTGATCGACGAGGAAGCAAGCAAACTGCTCAACGAAGATGAATTGAAACAGAAGGCGATCACGAACGTCGAACAGAACGGCATCGTGTTTCTCGACGAAGTGGACAAGATCGCGACGCGCTCCGAACACGGCGGCGCCGATGTCTCGCGTGCCGGCGTGCAGCGCGATCTGCTGCCTCTGGTCGAAGGCACGACGGTCA
>Ga0310811_10001964_pt1 | contig 25553 bp, 34 predicted proteins | sample YCmetagenome_FD_207642 | JGI IMG/M metagenome (GOLD analysis project Ga0310811, IMG submission 207642) | Soil microbial communities from experimental microcosm in Duke University, North Carolina, United States - YC | ecosystem: Engineered > Artificial ecosystem > Soil microcosm > Unclassified ... | reverse complement strand
GTGGTGGGACAGAAACGTCAAGCATCTCGTGGGACTAGACAAGGACGTGTGCGGACGTGTGCGGATACTGGCCGTGCCTGAACACCACCCGAGAAGGCGACCGCACAATGGTCCGGCCTTCCCCTCAAGTGGGATGACGGGGAAGGACGCACGGGCAGATACTCAGCCTGTGCTGCCGGGCCCTCTCGGCGTAGGAGGAGACCAGCCATGGATGAGTTGATAGCTACCGGAGCCGGCGACGCCTATCACGCAGGTGAGGACTGTTGGGCGCTCCGTGCAGGACTGTCCAGTGGGGAGAACCAGGACTACACCTTGCATGAGGTCCACCGGTTCGCATCCGCTGCCCTAGGGCTTGTCTGATAAATGATCTCTGCTGGTGCGGTTAGATGATCGTTCGTGGTGAGACGTGGTGAGCTGACCGATAAGGCCTGGCAGCGGATCGAGCCGCTGTTACCCGCCACGGACGCGCGGGGTCGTCCGTGGCGTGGCCACCGCCAGGTCATCGATGGGATCTTGTGGCGGCTGCGGACCGGTCGCCGTGGCGCGACATTCCCGAGCGGTACGGGCCCTGGCAGACCTGTTACGAGCGGTTCAAGCGCTGGGACGAGGACGGCACCTGGGCACGGCTGCTGGAACAGATGCAGGTCAAGGACGATTCGGTCGGCAAGGTCGAGTGGACCGTCAGCATCGACTCGACCATCGCCCGGGCTCATCAGCATGCGGCCGGTGCGCGTAAAAGGGGGATGACGGCGGGACGATCGATACGAAGGACTCGCAAATCCGGCAGGCCCTCGGACGGTCCCGCGGAGGATTCACCACCAAGCTCCACCTGATCACCGAGGCTCGTGGTCTGCCGATGGCCCTACACGTGACCGGCGGAAACGTGGTCGACTGCACGGCCTTCGAAGCGGTCATGGCCACCTTGAGGATCCGCCGCCCAACAGGTGGCCGGCCCCGTACCCGACCGGATGTTCTGCTCGGGGATAAGGGCTACTCCTCCCGCAGCATCCGCACCTACCTGCGCCGGCGTGGCATCAAAGCGGTCATCCCCGAACGCCGGGACCAGCTCGTCAACCGTGCACGTAGAGGCAACCAGGGAGGCCGCCCCTACGCCTTCGACGCCGACACCTACAAGCAGCGCAACCTGGTCGAACGCTGCTTCGGCAAGCTCAAACAATGGCGAGCCATCGCCACCCGCTTCGACAAACTCGCCAGCCGCTACCTCGCCGGCGCCACCATCGCCAGCCTGCTCTGGCTCCGCCACGCCGAATTGTCAGACAAGCCCTAGCTGAGGCGGCAGGCTACCGGGCATGCGGAATCTGCCTCGACGGCCATGGCCCGTAATGCCGACGACGTCCGTCGAGGGGGCGGGGATGGCCTAGCCCGACAAAGCGCGGCAGAAGTTCGGCGAGGGACGTCACCGTCGGTAGGGCCTCGGTCTGCGTCGCTAAGCGTCCGACGGCTTCCAGCGCTTCAGCACAACCGGTTCACCAGTCGGGGCAGGCCACACCTGCACCCGCAGCCGCTCCATCGTCTGCCGGGCGTTGTCGGAGTCGATTCCTAAGCGCTCTGCCTCGGCCAGGTTGCTACTCGCTACCCGGACACGAACCGGCCCGGCAGGCACCCTGAGCCTTGCAGCGTCCGACTCGTAGTCACTGCAGCCCATGATCACGATTCGGCCTGACGGAACCTGCATACTTCCCTCGACTACATGGTCGAAGTCGGCGAAGTCGTCCGCAGGCGGCACGTCCAACACCTCAACTCGCACGGCCACCGTCACATTGACCGAAGTACCGACCGCTATCGCGTCATCAGCGACGGCCAAGCGGTCGACGAACGCCTCGACAGTCCATGCCTCACCCAGGTCGCTCGTCGAACCGTCGTCGATCATGTGAATCTGGTGGTAATCCGCGAAGAGGTCCAAGCCAAAAGGTGCCACACCGTCCTCCGCAACATCGCCGACCTGAAGTCTTGCGCATCAAGGTCAACTGCCAAGCATCAGGTGGGACGGATCCGTCAAGCATGTGGTGGGGCTAGAAAAGATCGCCCGGATAAACGATTTTGGCCCGTCACTGATGGCTCAGACGGCGCGTGCCGTGGTCTGCACGCGGAGTTGCATGATCCGGCTAGGTCATCGCTGGAGTGGTCATGTGCAGCTGAGATCAGCTATGGGCGATGGTCTCGGGCATGACCCCAAGGACAAGGTTGTCCAGTGCGATGGGCATCCTGCCGAAGCTGGCAAGCCATGTCTCCACGAGATACAGCTCGGCGTGCTCGTCGAGGCCGAGGAAGAACCGCCCGTGATCGAGCTCCCCGATCGGGAAGATGTTGCGTTCGATTGTCTCGCTCCAGTCGAGGAAGCGGTCTTCCTCGCTGTTCCAGACCAGCATCGGGTCAAGCTCGAACGGTTCACGGGCGCTGGTGATCCCGGGCCCTCCCTTCCATACGGCCAGCCCACCGAATTCCGCGAGGAAGGCCTCGGCGGCGGCGTGCATGCTCATTCGTGTCTCAGAAAAGCGTGCACGCCATCGCTCAGTGTCCACTCGGCGTCCAGGGAACCAGCCGGCCGCGACAAGCGTCTCTTGCGTGTCCGCAGACAAGGAACTCATGTGCTGGAGCCGTACCCTAGTCGTCGGCCGCGCTTGGAGGGCTGACGATGGACCCCTTGCCGGGCTTGGTGGTGATGAGGCCTTGGGCGCGGAGCTGCTCCATCGCCTTGCGGACTGTGACCCGGGCGACGTCGAACTCTTCTTGTAGCTGCACCTCAGAGATCACGGTGAGAGACGGGTAGGTGCCGTTCGCGATGCGCTCGGCCACTACGTTCGCTATCTGCTCCCACTTGTAGAGCCTGGGGTCCCACTCGATCACAGGACGACTCTAGGTATGCCCCTACCTGCGAACATAGAACAGGAATTCCTAGGAACTCTATAGACAGCATAGGACAGGTTGACTTACGCTCAGACCATGGCCGCAGCGAACGAGAGCATCGACCAGGTCCAAGACGCCTTCCCCTCCTGGGCTGTCTTCCGCAGCGATGCCGGCTCGTTCTACGCGACAAGGCGCGGAGAACGACTGAGCTTCGAGGAGATCGGCACCGGCCTTCAGCAGACCGTGTGCGCTGACGACCTTCAGGAGTTCCTCAGCCTGCTCCGCGAGCAGGAGGCCAGGCGGGCAGCGACGTGACCGCTCTCCTGCCCCTGCCCGCGGCCTACCACGGCATGCACCCCGCCCCGACCCAGGCCGATTACGAGCGCGTCAACTGGCGCGAGCCGCTCCCCCGGGCTGCTCGCGTGCGGGTGCGTCGGCACACCTGCGACTGCCGGCCCATCGCCTATGAGCTGTGCCAGGCCGGCGGGCTCTGCTTCGTCCGCCGCATCTACCAGACGGACGGAATCGTGACGGTGGAAAGCGAATGGCTGCGCGCAGTCCTGGCCGAACAGCTCTGGTCCAAGATTCTGCTCGGTCAGGCGCGATGACCCGTCGATCGGACTAATGGAACACCGCCCACGTGATCCGCGTAGCCGATTAGGCGAAGCGGCAATTCACGTGAGCCTCAATCCCTACAACTACATCGCGCTGTTTCCGCAGGTCACTAATGGCCTGCGCTTCGGTGTGCGCATTGACTGGCAGTTTTTCTGCCAGTGATTGATCTCACCCCGCTTATCGTCGAAACAGACGACGAGAGGGAGGGTGGAGACGTGGCAACCGAGCACATGACCACGGGCCAGCGGATCGCGCGGGCTCGTCATCGCAAGGGTTGGGATCAGGCGGCACTGGCCGAGAAGATCGGCCGATCGGTGTCGTGGCTGTCCAAGGTCGAGAACGGCCGTCTCCCCCTCGACCGGATGAGCGTGGTCGGCCAGGTCGCCGAAGTTCTCGGCGTGGAGATCTCCGAACTGACGGGCCAGCCGTACCGCCACGAGACGGCGGATCTCGACTCCGGGCACTCGGCGATTCCGGGGCTACGGCTGGCGTTGCAGCAGGCGACCATTCCGGGGCCGGCCTGGTCGGCGAACGGGAGCCGCGGTCGCTCGACGACCTGGAGGCCAACGTCCGGCTCGCCGAGCGGCTTCGTCAGGACGCGAAGTTCACCGCGCTCGGAGAGGTACTGCCGAGCATCATCACCGATCTTCTCGTCATTGCGGCGGACTCCTCAGCGGACCGCGATCGCGCTGAGGCTCTCATGCTTCGCGCTTGTCACATGGCGCGTGTCTCCTCGAACCTGCTCGGGCATCACGACCTGGGATGGACGGCCGTGCAGCGGGAGCTGGTGGCTGCGCAAAAAGTCGGCTCTCCTGAGCTGGTGGCGGCTGCCTCGTGGGATCTGTGCGGGGTGTGGCTCCACGAGGCGTCGATCGACTCCGCTAAGAACGCGGCGCTTGCTGCGCTTGATCAGCTTGAGCCGCACGTCGGCTCGGGCGATGAGTCGGTGCGTTCGCTCTGGGGAGCGCTGCACCTGCGGGCGGCCGTCGCGTACTCGCGGCTGTGGTCGCAGGTCGACGCGGAAAGCCACCTGGAGGAGGCCCGGCGGATCGCCGAGCGCGTTCCGACGAACGGGAACGTCTTTCAGACCCAGTTCAACCGGGTCAACACCACCATTCACGCCGTTGAGATCAGCATGGAGCTGGGGCGGCCTCGTGATGTGATCACGCGGGCAGAACATGTAGAAGTCGCCGAGATCGCCTCGTCTGAGAGGCAGGCGCATTACTGGACCTGCGCAGCAGCGGGATACCACATGAATCGCAGAGAGAACGAGGCGGTGGACGCGCTCCTTCGCGCGGATCGCATTGCTCCTCAGCACGTCCGCAACCGCCCTCTGGTCCGCAACATCGTGCGTGACCTTCGTGACAGCGGTAAGCACCGTCGCCAGCGTGAGGTGTCGAACCTCGCTCAGGTGATGAGGCTTGCTTGATCCAAGCTCAACGGTGGGCCTGATCGCGCTGAGGCTCCCCCATCCATCAGGTTGCCCAGGGCACGCCAGGCCCTGCCGTAGCGATTGGGGTAGTACCCGTGGGTCTCAATGAGATCGAACGCCAAGTCCTGCTGAGGGAGTTGGCGGAGCTCTCGATGGAACTCGTCGAACTCCAGCGTCGTGCCGTACGGCTCAGCGCTCGTCTTGATCGGGAGGCGTCTGAGCCTCTAGGGCGTCCAGCCTAGAACTCAGCGTGCGCATGTGGTGGCGGATCTCTTTGAGCTGATCAGAGATGACGCGGAACTCCTCGCTGTGACCGTCCGCCTGCGCCTGGCGCTCGACGTCGCCGGCAGGTTGGGCGGTCACGAAGCTTCCCGATCCTTGGCGGGTCTCGATCAGGCCGTCATCGCGCAATACCGCCAATGCGTTGCTGATCGTCATCATGGCGACGCCGTATCGGTCGGCGAGTTCTCGTGCTACCGGGAGCTGCTCCCCCACGGCATACCGGCCGGCCGCGATACCGCGGCGAATGTCGTCGGCGATGCGCAGATAGGGCCGTCTTCGGTCGGTACTGGCCATGACCCAACAGTAGCGTTTCTAGGCACCTAGGTCTCTGGGCAAGTTGTAACGAAGCTACGAGGCAAGTTAGCTGTATCGGTTTACAGAACTAGATACCTAGGTATCTTTGTATCTAGCAGAGTCTCTCACTGGAGGTAGCAAGCAATGCGCAGCATCCCGATCCCGGTGGACACGGCCAAGCTGGCGTTCACCTGCGTGAAGGCTCCCCGGCCTCGCGTGCTCAACCAGAACACCGGCGAGATCAAGACCGACAGGAACGGCCAGACGGTGTACGAGGTCGTGATGTCGGTGGAGGACGACTTCGGCCGGATCGAACTCGTCAAGATCGGTATCTCGGGTGAGCCTCCGATCGCCACCGGCCAGCGGATCAACCCCGTCGGGCTCGTGGGCTACGTGTGGGAGCAGACCCGCAACGGTGAGATCAAGTGGGGCATCTCCTACCGCGCCTCGGCGCTGGTGCCTGCGGGGGAAACCGTCGATGTCTGACACCCTCGCCTACACGCTCGGAGCTCTGGCCGCTTGCGCGGCCGGGCTCTGGGCCTGGCGCCGCTACCACTACGCCTCGTTCTGGCTCCTGGTCGGCTTCCCTCTCATGGCCCTGTCGGTGCGCGCGTCGTGGCGGCGAGTCGCTTCCGGGTGCGGGCTGACCAAGAAGCGGCACCGCTTCTGGTTCACCACCGTCCCCGGGCTGGTCGCCTCCACCGGCGTCGTGAAGGTACGCCGCCGCTTCCAGCGGGTCGCGGTCGACGTCAAACCATGGATGTGGCCCCCCCGCCCAAGCCGCAACGGCTGGCAGGTCACCCTGCACCTACTGGAAGGACAGATTCCGGCCGACTACGCCAACGTCGCCGAGCGGCTCGCGCACTCGTGGGGGGTGCACGCGGTGCGGGTCTCCTCGTCCAAGCGTGGCCGCGTCACGTTGGCGGCGACTATGCGTGACCCGCTGGTGCGGGTCGACCTGGTCCCACCTTCGACCGACCTGCTCAAGGTCACTGTCGGCAGGTTGGAGACTGGACGCGAGTGGTTGATCGATTTCCGCACGGTCCCTCATTGGCTGAATGCCGGCGCCACCCAATCTGGTAAGTCCAACCTGGCGAACGCGCTGATCGTCGGGCTGGCTCCGCAACCGGTGGCGCTGGTGGGGTTCGACCTCAAGGGCGGGGTCGAGTTCACTCCCTACGCTCCGCGCCTGTCCGCGCTGGCCACCACCCGCGGCGAGTCCGTGGGCCTGCTGGATGACCTCGTCGCCCTCATGGTCGACCGCATGGGCCTGTGCCGTACGGCCGGCGCCCGCAACATCTGGCAACTTCCCGACGCGTCCCGCCCGGTCCCGGTGGTGGTGCTGGTCGACGAACTGGCCGAGCTCTACCTCATGGCCGACAAGTCCGAGAAAGACGAGATCGCCAAGACCTCGACCGCACTGCTGCGGGTCGCTCAACTCGGGCGGGCCTTCGGCATCTACCTGTTCTGCTCCGGCCAGCGGATCGGCTCCGACCTCGGCCCCGGCGTCACCGCGCTGCGCGCGCAGTGCTCAGGTCGTATCTGTCATCGGGTCAACGATCCCGAGACCGCGACCATGACCCTCGGCGATCTCGACCCGGACGCGCTGGTCTCCGCCCGCGCCATCCCCGCCGAAACGCCCGGCGTCGCGATCGTCGCGAGTCAAGACGGCCAGTGGTACCGCGCCCGCTCCTTCTACGTCTCCGAGCAGACCGCCGAACACGCCGCCACGACCTACGCGCACCGTGCGCCGTCCTGGTCCGACATCACCCGGGCCGGATCCGCGACTGACACGCCCGATGTGACCGACACGGACCTCGCCCACCTCCTGACCTCAGACCACCTGATCCCGGAACCGCGGAACGGGGGACACCACTGATGCGACGGCTTGCCTCCCGGCTGGTGGACTCGGGCCCCGTCCTCGTCCTGGCACTCATCGCCGGGGCCGGCTCCTTCTCCCACATCCGGCAGACCGCCGTCCAGCACGGTCAGACCGGGTGGATGGCCTGGGCCATCGCGGTCTGTGTCGACCTCACCTGCGTCATGGCCGCCCGCGAACGCCAGCGCGACAAGAAAACCGGCCGCACACGCACCGGCTGGGTGTCCTGGCCCACCCTCGTCCTAGTTGCCGGTGTCGTCCTGTCCCTGGCCGCCAACCTTCACCAGGCCGAACCCACGGCCTGGGGCTGGCTCACCGCGGGCACCCCCGCCGGGGCGTTCCTCGTCGCCGTTTCCATGCTCGAACGGCGTGCCACCGGCCCCCACCGCGGCACACAGCACGCCACCGTCCCCGCTCCTGCTCCGGTGCCGTCCCCCTCGGGTGTGGCTCAACAGGTGACAGCGGAACGATCGGCGTCCTCGTCCGTCCCCGTCCCGTCCCCCGTGGTCGATCGTCCGTCCTCGATCCCGGCGCTCCTCGCTGGCGAGGACGGCAAGGACGGCGTACGGGGACCGTCCCCGGCGCTGGTCGACTACGCCCGCCGCGTGGCCGACGAACACCATGCCAGACACGGCAAACCCATTACGCGTGACCTGCTCCGCGCGCGCCTTGGTGTCTCCAACCGCCTCGCCTCCGACCTCCTGCAGCTTTTGCGATCGACACCTGATCCCGTCTGAAAGGGAAACCGTCCATGTCCAGCACCGACCATCGAACCGCCCTGATCGCGGGTCTCCGCGCCTTGGCCGCATTTCTGGAGAACAACCCGACCGTCCCCGTGCCTCAAAGCTCGATCCGGGTCACCTACTTCGCCACCAAGGCCGCCGACGACCGGATGCGCGCCGAAGTTGACCACGTCGCCGACCTGCTCGGCACCGGAATCGATCCCCAATACCTTGCCTACGGCCACCACACCACTGGCATCGACTTCGGGCCGGTCCGCTACGAAGCCGCGGCCATCCTGGCCGACGCTCGCGCTCGACACCGGGCGTTCGACTCCTACTCCGGCTGCGTGACACCTGACCCAAGCGATCCGGCTCACGCCGCCTGAGAGGGAGACATAACGATGCGCATTCGAATTGAGGGCACTCGGGCCGAGATCACCTACAGCATGATCAGGCTCCGCGAGGTCTTCACCGTCACCTCGGTCTCCCGCGCCTACCCGGCCCGGACGAACCCGCGCTGCTACCGGATCTTCATCAAGATCCTCCCGCGCGAGAGCCGGTAACCGGCATGGACGACACCTTGCCGGTGATCCACTACCGCTGCTGCACCTGCAACGGAACCGGCCTCGACGGCGACACCTGCCGCGACTGCGACGGCACCGGAATCGACAACCACGGCGCCTAAGCCGTGAGCGCCCCCCGCCTGGCCACACAACCGCCAAGTTCCGCGCCAGGCCGGGGGCCATCCCACCCAGAACACTGGAACAGGACGGAACCCATCTTGCCCAAGACCCGAAGTCCACACGCGGTAGCCGGGATGATCTCCCGGCTCCACGACCCCGACTACCCGCGCTGGGCTAGTCAGATCCACCGGACCGGCGGCTGCCGACAGCCCATCCACCTGCGCGGCAAAGTCGAACACTGGGACACCGCCACCGGCACCCTGCTCCACCGCTACAGCACCCGTCTGGAACCGGACGGCGTCCTCCGCGTCCCGTGCAAAACCCGACGGGCCTCCCGCTGTCCGTCCTGCGCCGAGGTCTACCGCGGCGACACCTACCAGCTCGTCCGCGCCGGCCTCGTCGGCGGCAAAGGCGTCCCGGAAACGGTGGCCGCGCACCCGTGCCTGTTCGTCACCCTGACCGCGCCGTCCTTCGGCGCCGTCCACACGCGACGGGAGAAGAGCGACAAGGTCCTGCCGTGCCATCCGCGGCGTGACGCGGAGACCTGCCAGCACGGTCAGGTCATGTCCTGCACCACTCGGCACGGTGCGGATGCGGTCTGTCTGGGGGAGCCGCTCTGCCCCGACTGCTACGACTACACCGGCTCAGTCCTGTTCAACGCCACGGCTCCTGAACTGTGGCGGCGCTTCACCGAAGCCCTGCGCCGGCGCTTCGCCCGCCTCTCCGGCATGACCTTGAAGGACCTGCGCGAGCAGCTCGTCGTTTCCTTCGCCAAGGTCGCCGAATACCAGCGGCGCGGCGTCGTCCACCTGCACGCGGTGATCCGGCTCGACGGGCCCACCGGCCCGCATCTGCCCCCGCCGTCCTGGGCCACAGGTGAAGTGCTGGCGCAAGCCGTCCAGCACGCGGTTTCGGCGGTCGCCGTGAAGACTCCTGCTGCACCGGGTGTGCCTGCTCGGGTGCTGCGGTGGGGCAAGCAGTTCGACGTCCGCCCGATCACCATGACAGGCGACCTCACCGAACAAGCCGTAGCGGCGTACATCGCGAAGTATGCGACCAAGGCGGCCGAATGCGTCGGCACCCTCGACCGGCGCATCGTCCCAACCGAAGACCTGGCCACACTGCCCATCCGCGACCACGCACGGCGACTCATCGCCGAATGCCTCCGCCTGGGCGCCCTCGACAAGCTGGCCGACCTCCGGCTCACCCAGTGGGCGCACATGCTCGGCTTCCGCGGCCATTTCTCCACCAAATCCCGCCGCTACTCCACCACTCTCGGCGCGCTCCGCGCCGCACGAGCCGAACACCAACGCGACGAAGCCATCACCACCGGACGGCTGCCCCTCTTCGACGAAGACACCGTCCTCGTCCTCACCCACTGGGGGAGTACGCCGGCAAGGGCTACTCCGCCGGAGACGCCCTCCTCGCCGCCGCCCTGACCGGCATGCCCATGAGCAACCAGCTAGCCGAATTGGAGGCCTCGTATGGATGACGAACTGCTCCTGACCGTGGACGAGGCCGCCGCTCGCCTCAGGGTCAGCCGCTGGACGCTCTACTGCCTGATTCGCTCCAACGAACTCCGGAGCCTGAAGATCCGCCGACGCCGGTTCGTGCCGGTCGACGCCGTGACCGAGTGCATCAACAACCTGATGGAGGCAGCGTGATGACCACGACCGCGCTCGGCACACCCGACGAGCAGCCCCAGCGACAGAGCAGGCGCCGGATCCGCAAGCGGTCAAACGGCGAGGGAAGCATTTGGCCGCGCAAAGACGGTCGCTACGGTTTCGCCGCCTTCGTCCCGACCACGGGCGGCGCTGTGAAGCGGGTGCAGGGCTCTGCCCGGTCGCAGGAGGAGGCTCGGAAGAAGCTGACCGAGCTTCTCAAGAACGCCGACGAGGGCATACCCGTCTCGTCCGAGAACTGGTCCGTGGCCGACTACCTGAACTACTGGCTCACGCACATCGTCAGCGAGGAACGCCGACCCAAGACCTACCAGGGATACGAGGGCGTGGTCCGGCTCCACCTCATCCCTGGTCTCGGCAAGAAGCGGCTCGGCAAACTCAATGCTCAGGACGTTCGGCTCTTCATCACGCGCGTCCGCTCCGAATGTCAGTGCTGCCGGAACGGCTGGGATGCCTCCCGGGACGTTCCGGTGTGCTGCGCGGCCAAGAACGGGAAATGCTGCGACTCTCGTCTGTCCATACGGATGGTCCAGTCAGTGCATGCCGTCCTGCGCAACGCCTTGGAGTGCGCCGTCCGGGAAGAGATCATCTCGCGAAACGCGGCGAAGTTGGTCAAGGTCCCGGTGCCCAGGTACAAGGTGAACCGCGGACTCACCGTTCCTCAGGCTCGGGCCACACTTAAGGCCGCCGCCGAGCACCGGCTGTCCTCGCTCTACGTCCTGGCGCTGTGCCTCGGCCTACGTCGCGGCGAGCTGCTCGGGCTCCGCTGGGAGGACATCGACCTCGACGGCGAGAAGCTCGAAGTGGTCCAGACTCTCCAGCGAGTCGCTGGCCGCCTCCAGTTCGTCCGGCCCAAGACAGAAGACTCAGAGCGCACAGTCCCGCTCCCCTCTATCTGCGTGGAAGCGCTGCGGGAGCATCGACGCCGGCAGTTCGCGGAGCGCTCGGACCGTTGGCCCGACTGGGAGGATCACGGTCTCGTGTTCCCGTCCCGGCGGGGGACTCCAATGGAGCCGGACAACCTACGGCGAAGCTGGGGAGCGATCCGCAAGTCCGCCGGCCTCGGCGACATGCGGTTTCACGATCTCCGCCACACCTGCGTGACCCTGCTGCTCAATCTTGGCGTCCCGCCCCAGGTCGTCCGCGACATCGTCGGCCACAGCGACATCGAAGTGACCATGACCATCTACGCCCATGCCTCCCTCGACGACAAGCGCCGCGCCCTCCGCAAGCTAGGCGACGCCCTGGGCTGAAACATGCCGACACCCAGAAAGACCCTGGAGCGATCACGCTCTGGGGTCTTGTGCTTCCGACTCAGATGAAGGGTGCTTCGGCGGTCCACATGATTGTGCCGAAATGATCATCTGGGAACTCGCCGTCCTTGGAGAACTCGGCGATAGCCAACCCCTCATCGCCGCCTAGCGGGATGGTCAGAGTCGCATGCCCGAAGGAGAGGACTAACCCAGCGTCGAGAAGTTCGTCCACGGCCCGCACATGACTGCCGATGAGACCAACCAGTCCAGCAACATAAGCGGGATCGTCGCGGGCAACAGTGGTCCCGGACTGTCCAAGAAGGGGCCAGACATACACGTTGAAGCGGCTAGCGTGCCATTGAAGCTGCAGGTAATCGGCGACGAAGACCACAGCTTCCAAAGGCATACCGATCAACCCCGCCAAAGAATGCGGCAGGACCCTCCGCTCAGGCGGGTCAAGATCGGCAAGAGACAACTCGGAGAAGGACTCGGCGATGAACTCCCGGCGCTCGGTGTCCGACTCGAAGAATCGACTACCCACCTTCGGCGAGCAGTGAAGAGACAACCCCGTGTACGTGACCTGGCGCATACCCGCCTGGTCAGTCCAAGTGGTGTCGAACGTACGGAGCTCGACCTCGTACCGCTCGTGTCCCCAACGGCCAAATCCTCGCGCTGTGATCAGCTCAACCTGCTCCACGGCCTAACACTCCACTCACGCGCGCCCAATCGGGGACGTTGCTGTCAGCGTTGCTGTCACTGGAGATCAAAAACGCCCCGGCCATGATCGGCTCGGGGCGTTTGGGCTGTTCAGGTGCTGTGGTCAGGGGCAGGGTCGAACTGCCGACCTTCCGCTTTTCAGGCGGACGCTCGTACCAACTGAGCTACCTGACCTCGGCGGCTACCGCCGTACGCGGTCCTGACGGGACTTGAACCCGCGACCTCCACCTTGACAGGGTGGCGAGCACTCCAACTGCTCTACAGGACCTCTATGTCCGGAAGATCTCTTCCGTCTTGTTCAGCTCGCCTAGCCTACCAGCTTCGGGAAGGTCATCGACTTTCCGTTCCGCTGTCACGCTTGGCGATCGCGCGTGCCCCCAACGGGATTCGAACCCGTGCCGCCGCCTTGAAAGGGCGGTGTCCTAGGCCGCTAGACGATGGGGGCTCAGGGCACTGCCCTGTTTCCGCGACGCCTTCCGTCGGAGACCTCTGAAGCATAGGGGACGTATGCCCCCGATGCCAAAGCGATTGGCGACGGGGAGCCGGTGATCGTCCCCGTTGGCTGCGGGGGCGTCGTCGACTCCGGAAGAATTCTACGACCAGGGTCCGGCTCGATATGACGCGCAACCTCGACTCGCTGCTCTCCGAGGCCGCCGACGGTGATGTCGTCCCAGGCCTGGAGCCGGTGCGTGCTCTTGTTGAAATAAAGCACCGAGGCCATCAACGGGGTCGGCTCGTCCCCTTCCAGGCCGCGCAGACCCGCGCCGCCGGTCGACCCCTGGATCATCAGCCGTGTACCCGTCGGCAACATCTCGGTGGACCGCTGGTGCACGTGGCCGGCCAGCACCAGCGCCACCTGACCGGACAGCCCCCGGCCCACCGTCGGGTCGTGGACCGCCACGATGTCGGTGGGGATCCTGCCCGGGCTCGAGGTAGACGCCGACCTGGGCGCCTCAGGAGGCGCGATCCTCTCGGCCTGCGCACGGCCGAGATCGGTGAGCGCCTGACTGGAGTCGTCGGACTGCTGCACCGACTTGTCCGGTGTGAAGCGGGGATCGCCGATGCCGTAGATGCGCAGCCCGTCGACGGTCGCGGCATTGCCGTCCAGCACGATCGCGTTCTTCTGCTTGGCGACCGCCCGCTGCGTGCCCATCGCGTCGTGGTTGCCGCGCACATAGACGTACGGCACGCCCAGGCGGCCGATCTCCTCGACGAACTCGTTCTCCGCACTCGTTCCGTGGTCGCTGATGTCGCCGGTGTCGATGATCAAATTGATCTTGAATTGATCCTTCAGCGACTTGATGACGTTCCAGGCGATCGGGTTGATGTGCAGGTCCGAAACGTGCAGGACCCGGATCGTGCTGGGATCCGGGTCGTAGATCGGCAAAGTGGAGCCGGCTTCGTAGAGCTGGGAGACATTGGTCACCAGCTTCGCGAGTTGGCCGCGGTACTCCGAGAACCGGGTCACGATCGACTGGGCGTTGCCCACAAGGGACGGCACGCCCGTCAGGAGGCCCGTGTAGCGGGGCTCGGAGATCGACCGAGGGTTGAACGTCAGGGCGGTGAGCCCGCCCATGACGACGACCATGACAAGCGAGCCCAGCCCGGTCCACGCGGCCCGGGACAGGCGCCGGAAGACCAGCAGGCCGGTCATGAATCCGGCGGCGACGGCGAAGAGCAGTCCCCGGATGATCAGGCTGCGAAGCCCGTCTGTCACGTCCTGCCCGATGATCGTCGGAAGCCGGTCGGCCCATCGCGGGTTGTTCAGGATCTCCTCGGCCGCATCCGGGTGGACCGCATTGATCGTCAGGCTCAGCCGTACCGGGCTGTTATGGGTGTCGAAGCTCAGCGTGCCGAGTGGACGGACGTCGACGACGGTCTCGCCGCCCCATGAAGGGCGCAGGGACATCCCGATGTCGGCGGGGCCCACCGGCGTGTCCACGGACGCGCCGACGGCCAGGCCCAGCCATCCCCCGGCCACCGCGGCCAGGATGATCGCCAGGATCCGCGCCGTACGGCCCTTACCCAGCCGCCGGGCGGTCTCCTTCCACTTCGAGATCTCCATGTCCTTCCTGCCTACCCGAACTCGCCGCCAGGCGCGCTCGCATGCCCTCGAGGATCAGGGTCAGGCCGTGCTCGAAGGCACCCTCGCTCTGGGGACCGCCGATACGGATCATCGCTTCACAAAGGTGGGGATACGGGGCAAGGATCTCTACGGCCTCCTGGAACTGCGACCAGTCACCGACTCCCCGTTCCCTGTCGGCCTGCTCCTCAAGCACGAAGCCGCCGAGGAAGCTCGAGAGGGCCGTCACACCCCACATCGCGTCCACGACGTCGAAACCCACCCGGGTGAGCGAGCCCAGGATCATCTCGACGGTAGCCAACATCCCCTCACCTGGGTGTGTTCCCGCCGTCAGCCGCGCGGAGTCGCGGTGGGAGTTGAGCACCCGGCGTTGCTCCTTCACCCACTCCGCCAGCCAGGCCTCCCACGACTCCCCTTCGGCCAGCGGTCCGAGCCGTGGCCCGTTCTGGACGGCGATGACCTCCGTCATCTCGTCCAGCAGTTCCTGCTTGTTCTTGAAGTGCCAGTAGAGCGCGGGAGCCTGCACGCCCAACTCTGCCGCCAGCCTCCGCAGCGTCAGCTTCTCCAGCCCCACTTCGTCGAGCAGCCGGAGCGCCGTCTCGACGATCTTGTCCCGTTCAAGTGCCACGGTTGACAGCTTAACAACGTTCAATGCATCCTTAACAGCGTTATATTTAACGACGTTAAGGAGACTCCGTGATCTACGCGGAAGGACTGCGCAAGCGGTACGGCGCGGTCGACGCCTTGAAAGGGGTCGATCTCGACGTGCCGCAGGGAACCGTCTGCGGACTGCTCGGGCCCAACGGCGCGGGCAAGACGACCGTGGTCCGCATCCTGACCACGCTGCTCCGGCCCGACGGCGGAACGGCCCGCGTGGCCGGCTGCGACGTGGTCGCCGACGCCGACCGCCTCCGGTATCGCATCGGTCTCGCCGGCCAGCACGCCGCCGTCGACGAGTTGCTCACCGGTCGGCGCAACCTCGTCATGTTCGGGCGCCTCTACCACCTGCCCCGCCGTACGGCACGGCGCCGGGCGGGCGAGCTGCTCGAGCGGTTCGGTCTGGCGGAGGCGGCCGACCGGCCCGTGAAGACGTACTCCGGCGGCATGCGCCGCAGGCTCGACCTGGCCGCGAGCCTGATCGTCGCGCCTCCGGTGCTCTTCCTCGACGAACCGACGACAGGACTCGACCCGCGGAGCCGGCTCGCCCTGTGGGACCTGCTCCGCGAACTCGTCTCCGAGGGCACCACCGTGCTCCTCACGACCCAGTACCTCGACGAGGCCGACCATCTGGCCGACCAGATCGTCGTGGTCGACTCCGGCAGGGTGGCCGCGTCCGGCTCCCCGTCCGCGCTCAAGGGCAAGGTCGGCGGCGGGCGGGTGAGCATCGCCTTCCGCGAGGCCGGCGACCTCTCGGCCGGCATCGAGGTGGTCCGCGGCGTCCTTCCCGGCGAGCCGGAGATCGACCGGGGCGAACGGCGGCTCGCCGTTCCCGTCGAGGACGGCGCGGCCTCGCTCATCAAGGTGGCCACGGCCCTCGGCGCGGCGGGGATCCCCGTCGACGACCTCGGGCTGCGCCGGCCGACGCTCGACGAGGTGTTCCTCCGACTGACCGAGGTGACCGCGGCATGACCGTGCTCGAACCCCCCGCCACGAGACTCGCCCGGCTCGGCTGGGCCCTGGCCGACAGCCTCACCATCGCGGGCAGGACCTACTCCCGCCTGCGCGCCCAGCCGGGCGAGCTGGCGGGATTCCTGGTCTTCCCGATCATCATGACCGTGCTGTTCGGATACGTCTTCGGCAGCGCGATCACCCTGCCCGGCGGCGGCGACTACCGCAGTTATCTGATGCCGGGCATCTTCATGCAGGTCGCGGCATTGACGGCGGTCGCGGCGGCGACCGCGGTCAGCGAGGACATGGCCCTCGGACTCATCGACCGCTTCCGGGCGCAGCCGATCGCGCGCAGTGCCGTACTGGTCGGGCGGAGTGTGGCCGACCTGTCGATACACCTGCTCTCCGTCGCCATGATGGCGCTGTGCGGCGTGGTGATCGCCGGATGGCGCCCGCACGGCTCACCGCTGGAGACCCTCGCGGGGTTCGGGCTGCTCGCCCTCTTCGCGTACGCGATGATCTGGATCGGCACCTACATCGGGCTCTTCGTGAAGAACGGCGCGCAGGCCGACGCGGCGACATTCGGCTGGCTCTTCCCGCTGACGTTCCTGGCCAACGCCTTCGTGCCGCTGGAGGGGCTGCCGTCCTGGCTGCGCCCCATCGCGGACTGGAACCCGATGAGCGCGGTCGTCTCGGCCGCTCGCCGGCTCTTCGGCAATCCCGGCTCCGCCGCGGCGTCCTGGCCGCTGCAACATCCGGTGACGTCGACGCTCTGCTGGTCGGTGCTGATCCTGGCGGTCTCCGTGCCACTCGCCGTGCGGCGATACCGGACGGCGACGTCCCGGTGACACGATGGTGAGGTGATCGACGTCCCGCTCAACAGGTTCGAGGAACTCGTGGCAGAGGCGCTGGACACGGTCCCGCCCGATCTGGCCAAGGTCATGGACAACGTCGTGGTCGTCGTCGTGGACGATCCGCCCGAGCCCGGGCTCCTCGGGCTCTATACCGGCATCCCCCTGACGGAGCGCGGCGAGTGGTATTCCGGCGTTCTCCCGGACCGGATCGAGATCTACCGCAACCCGACGCTCGAGATCTGCGAGACGGAAGAGGACGTGGTCGAAGAGGTACAGATAACCGTGGTCCACGAGATCGCCCACCATTTCGGCATCAACGATGAGAGGCTTCACGAACTCGGTTGGTAATCATGCAGTTGCAAAGGGTCGAAACACCCGGGCACCGTAGGTAACATATTGACCACGGTCTGTCAGGCGCGACCCCACGCGGGTGGTGTCCGCGCCGTACAGATCGGCAAAGGCCCAGCAAGCACGGCACATGTGCCGTACGGCGGGGCGCGGTACGGCACGTGCGGCATCCCCGGAGCTCAGCGGAGTGACATTGGCGGCCACCAAGCCCGGCAGACTTTCCGGAAGGCACCGCCGTCCAGCCGAGACCCGCATCACCTACGGCGAGGTCGTCGCGATCAGGGAGTTCCGCGCCCTGTGGTTCGGCCAGGGGCTGTCGCTACTCGGAGATCAACTCGCCCAGGTCGCTCTTGCCGTCCTCGTCTACAGCCGGACCCAGTCGGCGCTCGCCACAGCCGCCGTCTACGCCCTGACCTATCTGCCGCCGATCATCGGCGGGCCGCTGCTGGCCGGGCTCGCCGACCGTTATCCACGCAGGCGCGTCATGCTCCTGTGCGATCTGCTCCGTGCGGGCATGCTCGCGACCATGGCCGTGCCGGGCATGCCGTTCGCGGTGCTGTGCGTGCTCGTCTTCTGCGTCGTGCTGCTCAGCGCGCCCTTCTCCGCCGCCAGGGCGGCGCTGCTGCCCGAGGTCCTCGAGGGTGACCGCTACGTCGTGGGATCGGCCATCCAGAACGTGACCAACCAGGCGGTTCAGATGCTCGGCTTCGCGGCCGGCGGAGCACTCATCGCCGTGCTCGGGCCGTACCGGGCGCTCGCGCTGGACTCGGCGACCTTCCTCGGCTCCGCACTGGTGATCGTCGCGGGTGTACGGCGGCGCCCCTCGTCACGGCGCGAGGAGGGCGGGAAGTTGTCGATGTGGACCATGACGATGTCGGGGGCGCGACTCGTCTTCGGCGACCGCAGACTGCGGACCCTGGTCCTGTTCGCCTGGCTGTGCGGGTTCTACGTGCTGCCCGAGGGGATCGCCGTGCCGTATGCCGCGACGCTGAATGACGGCACGCTCCCGGTTCCGGTGATCACGGGGCTTCTGATGGCCGCGATGCCGACGGGAACCGTGGTCGGGGCGTTCCTTTTCGGGCGGTTCGTCACCCCGACGGGCCGACTGCGGGCGATGGGGTGGATGGCCATGCTGACCTGTGCGCCCCTTGTCGCGTGCCTGATGCGGCCGCCGCTGGAGTGGGTGCTGGCGTTGTGGGCGCTGTCCGGGATCGGAGGGGCCTACCAGCTCGCCGCCAACGCGGCGTTCGTTCAGTGCATCCCGGCCGCGGAGCGCGGGCAGGCTTTCGGGCTCGTGCAGTCCGGGCTGCTGGCCGCCCAGGGGATCGGCATCCTCATCGGAGGAGTGCTCACACAGCAGTTCGGTCCAGAGCCTGTGGTCGCCCTGGCAGGCGTGGGCGGCTTCGCCGTCGCGGCCGTGCTGAGCATGCTCTGGACCGAAACTCGTACGGAGATCATCGCCAAGGTTCGCGCCGCCACCTGAGATCAGGCCTGCGTCGGGTCCTCGGGCTTGGGGGCGGGCGGGTCGTCCTGCGCCGGGGCCGTGGGCGCGGTCTCGGTCGCAGTGGCGGGCCTGGGAGCGGCGGGGGCCGCGTCAGAGGCCGGAGCCGGGGCCGGGGCGGAGGCCGGGGTCGGAGCCGGGGCGGAGGCGGGCGCGTCGGGCCGGCCGTACGGGTGCTGCTCGTAACCCGTGGGCTGGTGCTGCTGCTGCGGCGCCGGGCGGTTCCAGCTCGCCTGCGACCAGCCGGCCTGGGCCTTGTCCCACCCGGACTTGGCGTCCTGCCAGACGCGTCCGTCCTTGTTCTTGTTGATGAGGTCCTGGGCGATGGAGCCCTCCCGGCCCTCTTCGGGGACCAGGATCCACGCCACCGCGTAGACGCCGATTCCGAGGCCGCCGAAGAAAGTGGCGACGGCGAGGACCACGCGGAGGATGTTGGGGTCGACGCCGATGTACTCGCCGACTCCGGAGCACACCCCCGCGATGACCTTTCCATTCCTGGTGCGACGGAGTTGTTTGACCGAACCGTTGGTGTTCATCTCGTTCATGTCATCAGATTGCCCTTTGCAGAGGCTTCCGCACATCGGGATTCCCCCTGGCCCAACCCCGACGATGCCCGGATACTCTGGCGTTCATGGACGACCTCCTCAATCTCGACGACCAATTGGCGCCCGAGCAGCGAATGGTCAGGGACGCCGCCAGGGAATTCGTCTCCGACCAGGTCCTCCCGTATGTGGGGGGCTGGTTCGAGGAGGGCGTCTTCCCCGCACGCGATCTCGCGCCGGCCCTAGGGGGGCTCGGCATGCTGGGGATGCACCTGGAGGGCTACGGCTGCGCCGGACTCGACTCCATCTCCTACGGCCTGGCCTGCCGGGAACTGGAGGCCGGCGACTCGGGGCTGCGGTCGTTCGTCTCCGTGCAGGGCTCGCTCGCCATGTTCCCGATCTGGAAGTACGGATCGGAGGAGCAGAAGCAGGAGTGGCTTCCGGCGATGGCGTCCGGTGAGGCCATCGGATGCTTCGGCCTGACCGAGCCCGACCACGGCTCCGACCCGGCCGGCATGCGGACCAACGCCAAGCAGGATCCCTCGGGGGACTGGATCCTCAACGGCTCCAAGATGTGGATCACCAACGGCTCGATCGCCGACGTCGCCGTGGTGTGGGCGCAGACCGACTCGGGCATCCGGGGATTCGTCGTCCCGACCTCGACGCCGGGGTTCTCCGCCCAGGAGATCCACCGGAAGCTGTCGCTCCGGGCGTCGGTCACCGCCTCGCTCTACTTCGACGACGTACGGCTTCCGGCGTCGGCCGCTCTGTCCGGCGTGACCGGCCTGAAGGGGCCGCTTTCGTGCCTCTCCGAGGCCCGGTTCGGGATCGTCTGGGGAGTCGTCGGCGCGGCGCGGGCGTGCCTGGAGGCCGCGGTGGACTACGCGACGACCCGGGTGCAGTTCGGCAAGCCGATCGGGGCGTTCCAGCTCACCCAGGAGAAGCTGGCCTGGATGGCCGTCTCCCTGGGCCAGGCCGGGCTCACCGCCTTCCACCTCGGACGGCTGAAAGAAGAAGGCCGGCTCAAGCCCCAGCAGATCAGCTTCGGGAAGCTCGCCAACGTCAGAGCGGCGCTGGACATCGCCCGCCAGGCCCGTTCGGTGCTCGGGGCGAACGGCGTGACGCTGGAGTATCCGGTCATCCGGCACATGAACAACCTGGAGTCGGTGCTCACCTACGAAGGCACTCAGGAGATCCACACGCTGGTGCTCGGCGAGGCGCTGACCGGCCTGCCCGCCTATCGGTGACCGTGGTTCGGTGTCATGTTCGGCGATGACGGGCTATCGTGATCGCCCAGTAAAGCGCGTCGCAGAAGTCGCGGTACCCTCGGTACCCTGCATCTAGCGAGGGGTGCTAGCTCAATGGCAGAGCTGCGGACTTTTAATCCGTAGGTTCAGGGTTCGAGTCCCTGGCGCCCCACCCCTAATGACCTGGGCAGACTCCCAAATTAATGATCGTTTGGAAGCCTGCCCGGTTGCATTTTCGGTTGCAATTGTTCAGTTGTCCCACAGTGCGCGGCCCATCCTCGCGGCCGCCTGGCCGGCCAGAGTCTCCGTAAGGTGCATGCAACGCTTCGCTGTGGAGAGCTGGGAGTGATCCAAGATCGCTTGAACGACTCTTATGTCAACGCCCTGCTCCAGGAGGAGCGTCATGGCCGTGTCGGGTCGGCCAAGGGTGTGCGGGTGTGCTGCGGTGATCTACGCGGGCTGTCGTGTCGGGTAGACCGGCCGTGTCGGTCCAGCTGAGCTGCTCGGGATGGGTAAGGGCCAAGCTGCTCCTTGGCGGACGACGGCAGACGATCCCCGCAGGTTGAGAACGTGTACGTGTCGGGCGTGATCATCTGACTGCTGTGCCGGAGCATCGCACTCACGGTCTTTACGTCGACACCACCGCTACTGGGGCCGCCCCTGATCCGGCCGAGCCATAAGCCGTAAGGCCCGCCCAACGGGTGTGTGCCGATCTGCTGAGGACCGATCGACATCGGCTAGCGAGTCGTCAAGGTCGGCCGGCCGCGGCAGTTGGTTACACCGCGACTGCTTCACGCGTATACAGAGATCAGGAAGGAACACCATGACGATCCCGTCACCGGCCACGCTCGCCGCATCAGTCGTCGAGCTCGATCATCGCTGTCAGAACCCCCGACGAGAACACGATTGCGCGATCTGCGATCGACACGCAGCCAAGGTGCTCAACCTCATAAACGAGCAGGCAGGGAAGGCTCAATGACCCCCGAGCTGAAGGCCGAAGTCCTCGGATCCATCCTGATCTTCACTCTCTTCATGCTCGTTGCCGCGAGCGGGTGGGCGCACACCGAGCGGTTCAGACGGAAGTACGTGGAGAAGAAGCTCGCCGAGTGCCAGGCCGAGCTGACCGCAGAACCAAAGAAGGTGATCAGTTCCGACCCGGACCGCGACACCGACGGTTGTCCGCACCATTGACGGCAACCGTTGACGGCAACGTCCCTAGACCCAGCCAGACAGGACGAGACTCTCCGGAACCCGCGACCGCGGCCGTGTGCCAGGCGTCATGCACGCGGGCGTCCTTCTCGACCTCGGCCAGGTGGAGAAGTTCCTTCCAATCCTCCCAGTCATCGCGCGCCTCGATTGGGCCTCCGCCCGGCCGGCACCACACCAAATCCCAGTCCTGCCACTCCTCCCCCGCGGTCGCGCGTTCCGCCTCTTGGACCTCACGGTGCAGCTTGAGCAGAGGGATCAAGGGCGGAGGGAGTGGGATCATCCGCTTGCTCTTGCCCTTGGGCGTTCCACTCAATGCGCACACCTACTCACGTCGATATGAGTAGTTCGCCCCTATACGTGCATGGCCATGGAGCAGACACTTCGGATCATGGAATCCGAGGCTCCAGGCAAGCGTGGCGGCACAGGATTGCTCCTGCTGGTGATCTTCTGGCTGATCGGCACGCCAGTCCTCGCATACTTCGCCGTTGTTCGGCTCATGAATGGCATCGATGGAACTGACTCGCCAAACCAGAAATTGGCGTTGCTACTGGTCATCGCCACCGCAGCTGCCGCCATAGGCCTGCCTCTGATCGGCTTCTTCGTCGCGTTGGCGACCAGAAGGAAGGTGGCCGCCGCTCTATTCGCCGCGGCCTTGGTGGCCCTTCTACTCGCCGCAAGACAGGCAGGATTACTACCGATCGAGCAGGTCTTTTCGTCTTCTACGTCCAATGAGCCGGAAGTGTGTACGGGACCGCCCGGCGCCAGTGAGGGTGTGCCGGGGTGTTAGCCGATCGGGTTGCGGGCTTCTCCGTTGTGTTAACGCATGCTGGCAACCCGCTGCACGATGATTGGCTTAACCGAGGGCCGGGGCGGTGGCCCGGCGAGGCAGGCAAAGGCATCACAGCGGGTGCCACCCGAATACGGCAGAAACGGGCCGCAGGCTGAGGTAGCCCTCAGCGGCCCTCAATCCGATGGGGCGCTACCAGTCTCGGATTGACTCTAAGCCGGAGACGAGGCTGTCGCGGGCAGCTTCGAGACCCGGGCCGTGGAGCGCTTCGGCCTCGTTCACGATGTGGTCGAGGGCGGTGAAAATTTCTTCGCGCTCGACGGTCTCGATGAAGCCCGACCGGTGGTCAAGCTTGTTGAACGCCTCACCGTAGGCCCACCCGATCTCCATCAGACGTGCTGGCCGAGCGTTTTCGGGTTCTTCGACGAGCACTTGGAGGATCGCCTTCCGCGTCGTCTTGTACTGGGCGACAGCTTTCTTGTAGGTGGTGGCGCTTATGTGGTCGCGGCCGTCCCAGTCGCGCAAGGGGTTGTTCCGGTTCTCCTCAATCCATTCGGGCTTACGGGCCCGGAGGATGGACACGAAGGTGCCCGCGGGGATCTCGGGTCGCCAGGCACTGCGCATGGCCGTGGCGTATTCGGCAGGGATGTTGTAAAGGTCGACTGATTCCATCGCCGGAACACACTGCGGTCGGAGGCGGTCTTCTCGGGTCATCCCGAACAGGTCGACGATACTGAGTCCCTGGAGAGAGGCCAGTCGGTTGAGGTCGCCCGCGTTGGAGAGCAGGCCGAGGCGTCCGTGCAGATGGAGCCAGGTCACTGCTGGAAAACTCTGAACGAGCTGAGAGCAGTCAAGGGAGTCGATGTCCGTGATCGTCAGTTGCGTGACCTCGGATCGTGGTGCTGTCGGCTGGCTGAGCAGTTCATTGACTGCCTCCCCGGTGTACTCCGCCTTCCAGATTGCGTCCGAGTCCTCGTGGATGCCTCTGTCCCACCGCCGCTGCCGGGCGAGCTGGTCGCCTAGCTGCCATCCGGGGGCCCAGCTGTTCGATGGTTGATCATGGAGCAGGGGCATCGCTCCGATGACCTTGTGGCTGCGGGGCAGGACCCAGTCGTGGTTGCAGAAGGACAGCGTCCCGTTCCATGCGTGGTGGGTGAGCTTCAGCGGTGCGACGTCGCCGAGGTCGGCTACGGATGACGGCTCGGGACCGGACCAGTCCAACTCGAGCACAGCCGCCGTCTGTGAATCGGCGTCGAGTCGGATGATCTGCGCGGCCGTCCACTCTCCAAGATCTCGCGAATGAGCGGCCACCACGTCACCGATCTTGAGTGGCCTCGGAGGTGTGGGCTGCTTCCGAATCGACATGCCGGGATCTTAGAGGCGGTTGACTGCGCACCGTCCACCCGCAAACAACGCACGAAAGAGCGGCCGACAGCGGCACTTGTCAAACATGTCCTGGGACTGATGTGTCAAGCATGTCCCGGGACAGGACATTCAGAAGATGTGAGTACCTGCCGAATTGGGGCTTATAGGAATCAAGGCCCTACGCCCGCTCGCCGGCCGGGCATGCGGCCTGGGGGCCGGTTCCGACCGGCAGCAGTTCGGACCGCCGTCGAACGGATCGTGCGCCATACCAAGAATCTCATCGTGCTTTCGCTGCACTACTGCCACAACGCAAGTCCGTATCCTGCGTTCGGAATGCTCTCCCGATGTCAGCTCCGTCGCTGCCACCATGGCCACTCGGGCGAAGCTTGCGGATTCGACGACGTCAGGGCGAGAAAGCGTCTGTCGATAGGGAGGACCAAAGCGTACAGATTCGGTTTGGTCCAGCGCGGCAAGGCGATGAGTGCCTGTTCAAGCTGCCAACGCGGCGCGTCTCCGCAGCATGCAGGGCATATGCATGTAGGTGCAATCCGGTCAGCGGTGCCAGTGGTGACTGCCTGCGTCCAAGCCAGCAACGCCCCCGCAACATCACCTGGCCGCATCCTGGTGTGTTCCAGCGCGATCACCGCGGCCATAGGCCGACGACCGAGACCAGGAACCTGATGGATCGAAGGTCTGTGGGTTCCGCACACCGATCCTCGTGCGTGAACCTCCGAAGGGCGCCTACGCGGCATGGCCCTTTCTGATCGATGTCATAGGCACGATGATCGCACCCCGAGACTTCGATCTCTACACCCGTCGTCATGCGATAGAGGGAGTTCAAGGATCAACGCCTCCGGCGGGGGTACTCCGGCTCCGGGATGACCGCCAGAGCTTGCTCGCCACCGCCGGCTATCAGTGGCTGAGGTGGGGGCCTGATCATCCCGCCCACCATCAACCTGGACAAGCCGAACAGACCAGGAGGGTGCAGTGCCGCGCATCGCGCGAGCTACAGACTCGACGCCTCATCCTCAAGGACGCCCTCATTCCGATGCTCCATCAGGAACACCTCGACCTCCGAGAGTGGAGCACAGCGAGACGCCTCGTCATCATCAGTCCGAGGGCGAAGCGCCGCAAGGATCTCTTTGATCAAGTCGTCATCGAGGCGGGGAATGACGTACTCGGGCCGCCACGGTCCTCGTGCATTAGCGTGCAATTAGACAGGGTGAAGAGGGGTTAACCACGGTCACCCGCGACCGGCCCGAAGCCCTGCTCAGCGCCCGTACGAGGCGCGATCCATACACTTCCCAAGCTGACAGCGCGGGTTTGGTTCCCGTCACCCGCTCCTTTCTTCCCACGATGCAGGGGAGCCAACAGGCCGGCGAGCGGGCCGAGTGTGTTGCGCGACGTTCGCGATCTACCCTTGCGTTTCATGAGCGCCCTCGACACCCGCGTGATTAGAAGAGCGGAGACCAGCTATCTGACAATCTGGTCGGGAGCCGACGGACCTTACGCCGTTCCCGCTAGCAGCGTAGGTGTTGAGTTCCGGGGTCGACTTGGCCATCCGAGCTCCTATGGGCTCTTG
>Ga0310811_10001961_pt1 | contig 25559 bp, 17 predicted proteins | sample YCmetagenome_FD_207642 | JGI IMG/M metagenome (GOLD analysis project Ga0310811, IMG submission 207642) | Soil microbial communities from experimental microcosm in Duke University, North Carolina, United States - YC | ecosystem: Engineered > Artificial ecosystem > Soil microcosm > Unclassified ... | reverse complement strand
CGCTCCCCGGTCCGCGCCTCCTCGGCCTCGACGAGTGCCGTGCACGCCGCGCGCGTCCGCTCGACGATCGCCGTCGCGTACGGTTCGAGGCTCGAGGCCAGGGCGTTGCGGCTCGGCAGCACGACCAGCCCCGAGTAGGTGCTGAGCGCGGCGACCTCGCTGGCCGACGGGTCGATCGGCGTGCCCTCCGGCGGGCAGCACTGCGCGCGCTCGCACAGGAAGGACCACCACCGGTCCTCCGCCACGAACATCGAGTCCAGCGGCATCAGGCCCCTGCGGCGCAGCTGGGTGCAGAGGATCACCGAGAGCCGCCGGTAGAGCGAGGGCAGCGGATCCACGCCGGGCCGCGGATAGATCAGTACGATCGCCTCCACCGCGTGCTCGTCGAGCAGCCGCTCCACCGCCCAGCGCGCGAACCGCGCCGGATCGCGCTCCACGTCGCCCAGGTCGACCCGCATCCCGTGGCAGATCGAGGAGCGCCCGCCCGCGCCGTGCGGGCTGAGGCCGAGCACCACGACGCTGTCGTCGGGAACGAAGCCGAAGAAATGCGGAACGGCCGCTGCCACCTGCCCCGGGCTGTTCAGTTTGACGGTCACCTCGCCGAACACCCCGCCGCCACCGGCCGAGTCCACCCCGGTCGCGATCTGGAATCCCTCGAAACGGTCCGCCGCCACCGCCGCCGCCGAGGCCTCGCCCTCGGCCACCCGCCACTCGTCGTTCATCGCACTCGTCTCCCTCCGCGCGAACCGCCACGTCACGCCCCGGTCCGGGGGCGCGACGCCTGTCGAGAGCAACGATCTTCGAAGCGGCCGGCATTGTCGCGGCACGAATCGCGGCCTGTGGACAGACCCGGCTTGTGGATAACACCCCTCGCCCGTTCGGCTCAGCCGTACATATGCTCAATCCGCCTATTCGGCGAGATTCGGCAAGATCTCAGCAGGCTCTCAGCGCAACGGAAGAGACTGGTCACATGCGCATTCTTGTGGTGGACGACGATCAGGCGGTTCGGGACTCGCTGCGTCGCTCCCTGGCGTTCAACGGATACGATGTCGAGCTCGCCGCGGACGGCCTGGCGGCGCTCGAGTCGATCGCCCGCAGCCGCCCCGACGCGGTCGTGCTCGACGTGATGATGCCGCGGCTCGACGGCCTCGAGGCCTGCCGCCGCCTGAGGTCGGCCGGCGAGGACCTGCCGATCCTGGTGCTCACCGCGCGCGACGCCGTCTCCGACCGCGTCGCCGGCCTCGACGCCGGCGCCGACGACTACCTCCCGAAGCCCTTCGCGCTCGAGGAGCTGCTCGCCCGGCTGCGCGCCCTGCTGCGGCGCACCCAGCCCGCCTTCTCCAGCGAGAACGGCAAGCTCAGCTTCGCCGACCTGACGCTGGATCCGCTGGCCCGCGAGGTCACCCGAGGCGAGCGCACGGTGCGCCTGACCCGCACCGAGTTCAACCTGCTCGAACTGCTGATGCGCCATCCCCGGCAGGTGCTGACGCGGTCCCAGATCCTCGAGGAGGTCTGGGGCTTCGACTTCCCGACCACCGCGAACTCGCTCGAGGTCTACGTCGGCTACCTCCGCCGCAAGACCGAGGCCGAGGGCGAGACCCGGCTGATCCACACCGTGCGCGGGATCGGCTACGCGCTGCGCGAGACGGCACCGTGAGCACTGCGAAGAAGGCGAAAGCGAAGACCGCGCGACGGCGTCCGCCGCTGCGCGGGATCCCGCTGCGCCGCTGGTTCACCTGGCACACCTTCAGGTCCCGGATAACGATGCTGGTCATGGCGGCCGTGGGCCTGTCGGTGGCCCTCGGCGCACTGATCAGCTACGTGTCCATCAGCAGGACGATCAACAACAACGTCGACAACGACCTGCGGCAGCGGACCTGGGCGCTGCTCGACTCGAACCTCGCCGGCGTCTCGATCCAGGGTCCCGGCCTGAACTCGGTCGACAGCGCCGCCGCGCTGAATCTCGCCGGCCTGAAGATGTCGATCGTCAGCGCCGGCGGGGCGGTCATCGGTCCACCGGAGATCCCCATCGCCGGCAAGACGGTGAACACTGCAGCGCCGGCCATCGGAAATCCCGAGGTAGCCGTGGCGGCCGGTACGGCGGCCTACTCGCTGCGCACCGTCAACGTGAACGGCCAGCTCTACCGGGTCTACGCGATCCCGGACACGTCCAAGGGCACGTACGGCACCTTCGTCCCGCAGGACTCAGCGATCGTCGTGGCCACCTCGCTGGCCGCGACCGAGAGCACGCTCAACACGCTCGCTACGGTCTCCTTCATCGTCGGGCTCATCGGCATCGCGCTCGCCGGCGCGGCCGGGTTCGCGATCGGCCGGGCGGCGCTGCGGCCGGTCGAGGAGCTGTCGAAGGCGACCGAGTACATCGCGCGCACCGGGGACCTGCGCAGCCTGCCGGTGAACGGCGACGACGAGCTCGCGCAGCTCACCCGGAACTTCAACACGATGCTCGAGGCGCTGGCCCGCTCCCAGGAGCACCAGAAGCGGCTGGTCGCGGACGCGGGGCACGAGCTGCGCACGCCGCTGACCTCGATGCGCACGAACCTCGACCTGCTCTCGCAGGTGATGGCCGCGCCGGACGACGACCGGCTGCCCCCCGAGGAGCGCGTCGCGCTGATGAACGACGTGCGGGCGCAGATGGAGGAGCTCTCGCTGCTCATCTCCGACCTCGTCGAGCTCTCCCGGGACGAGCAGCCCTCGCACGCGATCGAGCGGCTCGACGTGCGCGACATCGTGGACCGGGCGACGGAGCGCGTGCAGCGCCGGGCGCCCGCGCTGACCTACGACCTGAAGCTCTCGCCGTGGTACCTCGACGGCGACGCGGCGGGGCTGGAGCGGCTGGTCACGAACCTGATGGACAACGCGGCGAAGTGGTCGCCGGAGGGCGGGACGGTCACCGTCACGCTCGCGGACGGGCTGCTCCAGGTCGCCGACCAGGGCCCCGGCATCGCCGAGAAGGACCTGGCGCACGTCTTCGAGCGCTTCTACCGCTCCCCCGAGGCGCGGGCCACGCCCGGCTCGGGGCTCGGGCTCGCCATCGTGCGGCAGATCGCCGAGAACCACGGCGGCCGGGTCGCGGCGGCGCGGGCTCCGGGCGGCGGCGCGCTGCTCGGCGTGTGGCTGCCGGGCGCGCCAGCGGCCGAGGAGCTGCCGGCCGGCAGCCGGGCGCGTTAGGCCGCGTGAGGACGCGTTAACTCGGACGGCTCCGCTTCGCCGGTGCCATCACTCGCCCGGCGGATTCCTCATCGGGTTCTTTTCCGCCAACCCGCAGATGCCAGGCCTGGTCCAGAGGCCTGGCATTTCGGTTCGATAACGAACTCAGATTCCACAACGTCTTCTCCATGCTGTCTCAGCATGGTCTCAGCCGTCGGGCCGAGAGTACTGCCATGACCGAGACGCCTGACCTCCCCTCCACGCCCGAGCAGCCCGGCCCGGCGAACCAGGAAGCCGACCGCGAGCTGGTGCCGGCCGCCGTCCTGCCGCAGCAGGGTGAGACGGCGTCGGCTCCGGAGCACACCGCGCCGCTGCCGGTCGAGCCCGCGCCGAGCACGTCCGACCACGTCGGCGCGCCGTCGGACGGCACGGGTTCGGGGCAGGGCTGGGTGCAGGAGCCGCCCGCCTCGCTGGCCCCGCCGAGCGTCCCCGGCAGCGCGCCGGCGTTCGGCGCGCCCGCTGCGGCGCCCGCGCAGTCCGAGCCCCCGGCCCCGGTCCCCGCGTCGCCGCAGTACCCGGCCGCGAGCCCGGCCCCGGGCTTCTCCGCCCCAGCCGCCGCGGAGCAATCCGCGCCGAGCTGGGCCTCCCCCGCCTCCGGCGGCCTGCCGCCCTACGGCGAGGGCCCCGCGCCGATCGGCTTCGAGCCCGCCCCGGCCAAACCGAAGAAGAACCGCACGCTGATCACCGCCGCGGTCGTCGCCGCGCTGGTCGGCGGCGCCGTCGGCGCCGGCGTCAGCTACGCGCTGCGCGGCAACTCCGGCACCGACGTCACCTCGGCCTCGTCGGTCGACACCAGCGGCCTGAACACCGGCTCGGCCAACGCGACGGCCGTGACCGCCGTGGCCAAGAAGGTGCTGCCGTCGGTCGTGACGATCACCGTCGAGGCGACCTCGTCGAGCTCCAGCAGCTCGTCCTCCTCGGGTGACATCGGCACCGGCATCATCCTGAGCTCCACGGGCGAGATCCTCACCAACAACCACGTGATCTCGACGGCGGCCAGCGGTGGCTACACCATCACCGTCACCTTCGACGGCGGCGCCAACGCGCAGGCCACCATCGTGGACCGGGACCCGACCAGCGACCTCGCGGTGATCCAGGCGCAGAACGTCAGCGGCCTGACCCCGGCGACGCTGGGCGACTCGACCAGCGTGCAGGTCGGCGAGCAGGTCGTCGCGATCGGCGCCCCGCTCGGCATGTCCAACACCGTGACCAGCGGCATCGTCTCGGCGCTGAACCGCCCGGTGATCCCCGCCACGGACAGCAGCGGTTCGGGCAGCAGCTCCTCGACCACCTCGACCACCGCGCTGGACGCCATCCAGACCGACGCGGCGATCAACCCGGGCAACTCCGGCGGTCCGCTGATCGACATGAACGGCCACGTCGTCGGCATCAACGCGGCCATCGCGAGCACCGGCTCCAGCTCGCTGAGCAGCAGCGAGTCCGGCTCGATCGGCCTCGGCTTCGCGATCCCGATCTCCCAGGCCGAGCCCGTCGTCAAGGAGCTGGAGGCCAAGCAGACCCCGACGCACTCGGTGCTCGGCGTCTCGGTCCAGGACGCGTCGACGACCGCCTCGCACACGGGCGCGCTACTCGCCTCGGTCACCTCGGGCGGCTCGGCCGCCAACGCGGGCCTGAAGACCGGCGACGAGATCATCAAGATGGACGACCAGCAGATCGACGGCTCGGACGCGCTCGAGGCCGCGGTGCACTCGTACCGTCCCGGCACGACCGTGACACTCACCTACATCCGCAACGGCACGCAGTCCACGACCACGGCGACCCTGGCGTCGGCCACCTCGGGCAGCTGAGGCAGTCGGCGGCTCGCAGAGCGACGAGGGGAGGCCCCCGGTGCGATCTCGCGCCGGGGGCCTCCCCTTCGGTGTGTCGCCGGCCGCCGGGCGGTCAGTCCGACTCCTCGTCCTCGTACATCGCCGGGTAGCGGACCGGCCCGCTCTGCTCGGCGGCCAGCAGCACGTGCGCAGCGGAGACGGTGAGCGTCGGCGAGGGCTGCTCGCTCATCCCGTCCGTCCACGAGCCGTCCGGGTTCTGCATCGTGATCAGCCGCGCGGCTATCCGCCGGTTCCACCGGTCGCCCGGCCGGGTGCACGCGCCGAACCAGGCGAGGTCCGAGGCGTCGAAGTGCTCGAAGCTGCGTCCGACGACGTCCAGCAGCCGGCGCACGACCATGATCCGCGCCTGCGTCCGCAGCACCCGCGCGGCCAGCCAGTGCGCCACGAGCGGCGCGGGCAGCCGTCCGTGCGGATCGACCAGCCACTCCAGGACCTCGGAGGCCTTCGCCACCACCGCGGGCTCGGCGCCGTAGTCCGCCAGCGTCGCCGCGCAGTTCGCCGTCAGATACGCGCGGGCACCCGGCGATCCGGGCAGCAGCCAGTGCGGGATCTCGAACTGCGGCGTGCTCGGGCTCGGGCCCTCGCTCCAGGTGCCGTCGGCGGCCTGGGCGCGGGTCAGGAACGCCAGCGCGGCCGGGATGTCCACGGCCAGCGATTCGGCGGCCACTCCGCGCAGCAGGAAGAGCTGGGAGCAGGTCCCGTCCAGGGTGGACAGGCCGGCGGACCAGAAGGCGGGCCACCCGCCGTCCGGGTTCTGCGGCACGGCCGCCGACACCGGCCCGTCCTCGACGGCCCGGCCGGCCAATCCGGCAAATCGGGCACGGTCGAGGACGCCACCCCGCGCCTGCACGTACTCCCACGCCGCCGCGAGCGACTCGGTGCTGCCCTCGTCCACGCAGGAACCGTAGCGGCACCCCTGTACCGGAGTCCAGGGCGGGTCCGACTCGTACAGCGATCGCAACCCACCTGTCACCAGCAACGATCTTCGAACTCTGCGAGTATCCGGCCATTTCCGTTCATGAAGAACGGACGGATTCCGTTTATGAAGAACGGACGGAAACGCGCTGGGCCCCGCGCACCCGGGAGCGGGTGCGCGGGGCCCGGCGTTCGGGCGGACGGGCCGTCAGCTGCAGCCGCTGGTCGAACCGCAGCCCTCGCAGACGTAGCAGGAGCCGGCCGGGCGCATCTTGGTGCCGCAGTTGGCGCACAGCGGCGCGTCGGCGGCGTGGCCCAGCTTGGCCTCCAGCAGCTCCATCGAGGAGTGCGCGGCGGAGGTCGGGGCCGGCTGCGCGGCGGCAGCCGGGGCTTCGGCCTCGGCTTCGGCCTTGCTCGGGGCGTGGCGCTCTATCGGCGCGGACTGGGCCAGCTCGGTGAAGTCCGTGTCGGCGTCGGCCGGCAGGTACGAGCCGGTCTCCAGCTGGCGCTGGCGCTCGGCGGCCGAGTAGATCCCGTAGTCCGCGCGGACGTCGAAGGGCAGGAAGTCCAGCGCGAGGCGGCGGAAGATGTAGTCCAGGATCGACTGGGCCATCCGCACGTCCGGGTCCTCGGTCAGGCCGGCCGGCTCGAAGCGCATGTTGGTGAACTTCGAGACGTAGGTCTCCAGCGGCACGCCGTACTGCAGGCCCACCGAGATGGCGATGGAGAACGCGTCCATCATGCCCGCGAGGGTCGAGCCCTGCTTCGCCATCTTCAGGAAGACCTCGCCGAGGCCGTCGTCCGGGTACGAATTGGCGATCATGTAGCCTTCAGCGCCGCCGACCGAGAACGAGGTGGTCGTCCCGGTGCGCGACTTCGGCAGCCGCTTGCGGGTCGGGCGGCGCTCGATCACGGTCTGCACGATCGGGGCGACCCGCTCCACGACGCTCTCGGCCGCCGCCTTCGCCGCGGCCTCCTTCTTCGCGCCCTTGGCGTCCTGCAGCGGCTGGCCGACCTTGCAGTTGTCGCGGTAGACGGCCAGGGCCTTGAGGCCCAGCTTCCAGCCCTCGTAGTAGATCCGCTCGATGTCCTCGACGGTCGCCGACTCCGGCAGGTTGACCGTCTTCGAGATCGAACCCGAGATGAACGGCTGGATCGCGGCCATCATCAGCACGTGGCCCATCGGCGCGATCGAGCGCTCGCCCATCGCGCAGTCGAAGACCTCGTAGTGCTCCGGACGCAGCGCCGGGGCGTCGACCACGTGGCCGTGCTCGGCGATGTAGGCGACGATCGCCTCGACCTGCTCCTCCGGGTAGCCGAGGCGGTGCAGGGCGCGCGGCACGGTGTTGTTCACGATCTGCATCGAGCCGCCGCCGACCAGCTTCTTGAACTTGACCAGCGCCAGGTCCGGCTCCACGCCGGTGGTGTCGCAGTCCATCATGAAGCCGATGGTGCCGGTCGGGGCCAGCACGCTCGCCTGCGCGTTGCGCCAGCCGTTCTCGGCGCCGATCTCCAGGCAGCTCGCCCACTCGGCCTTCGCCGCGTCCAGGATCGCGGTGTCGAAGTCCTCGAGCGTGCGCACCTTCTCGGCCGCCTCGGCGTGCTTGCGCATGACCCGGGCGTGCGGCTCGGCGTTGACCGCGAAGCCGTTGTACGGGCCGACGATCCCGGCCAGCTCGGCCGAGCGGCGGTACGCGGTGCCGGTCATCAGGGCCGAGATGGCGGCGGCGATGGCCCGGCCGCCCTCGGAGTCGTACGCGTGGCCGGTCGCCATCAGCAGCGCGCCGAGGTTGGCGTAGCCGATGCCGAGCTGGCGGAAGTCGCGGGTGGTCTGGCCGATCGACTCGGTCGGGAAGTCCGCGAAGCAGATCGAGATGTCCATCGCGGTGATGACCAGCTCGACGGCCTTCGTGAACAGCGCGTGGTCGAAGGTGTCGTCGTCCTTCAGGAACTTGAGCAGGTTCAGCGAGGCCAGGTTGCAGGAGGAGTTGTCCAGCGACAGGTACTCCGAGCACGGGTTGGACGCGGTGATCCGGCCGGTGTTCGGGTTCGTGTGCCAGTCGTTGATGACGTCGTCGTACTGCAGGCCGGGGTCGGCGCACTCCCAGGCGGCCGTCGCGATCTGCCGGAACAGGTCCCTGGCGTCGACGGTCTCGATGACCGAGCCGTCGGAGCGGGCGGTCAAGCCGTACTCGGCGCCCTGCTCGTAGGCGTGCATGAACGCGTCGTTGACGCGGACGGAGTTGTTCGCGTTCTGGTACTGGACCGAGGTGATGTCGGCGCCGCCGAGGTCCATGTCGAACCCGGCGTCGCGCAGGACGCGGATCTTGTCCTCTTCGCGTGCCTTGGTCTGCACGAACTCGCGGATGTCCGGGTGATCGACGTCCAGGACGACCATCTTCGCGGCACGCCGGGTGGCGCCGCCGGACTTGATGGTGCCGGCCGAGGCGTCGGCGCCGCGCATGAAGGAGACCGGGCCGGAGGCGTTGCCGCCGGAGGAGAGCAGCTCCTTGGACGAGCGGATCCGGGAGAGGTTCAGGCCCGCGCCGGAACCGCCCTTGAAGATCAGCCCCTCCTCGCGGTACCAGTTCAGGATCGAGTCCATCGTGTCGTCCACGGACAGGATGAAGCACGCGCTGACCTGCTGCGGGCTGGCGGTGCCGACGTTGAACCAGACCGGGGAGTTGAAGGAGAAGACCTGGTGCACGAGCATGTGCGTCAGCTCGTGCTCGAAGATCTCCGCGTCCTCGTCGCTGGCGAAGTAGCCGTGCTCCTGGCCCGCCTTGCGGTAGGTCTGCACGACGCGGTCGACGACCTGGCGCAGCGAGGTCTCGCGCTGCGGGGTGCCGAGGGCGCCCCGGAAGTACTTGGTCGTGACGATGTTCGCCGCGTTGACCGACCAGAAGTCGGGGAACTCCACGCCGCGCTGCTCGAAGTTGATGGAGCCGTCCCGCCAGTTTGTCATCACGACGTCGCGGGACTCCCAGGTCACCGCGTCGTACGGGTGCACGCCCGCCGTCGTGTAGACGCGCTCGATGCGCAGCCCGTGGCCCGGCCGGCCGACCTCGGCGCCGGCCGGGGTCTTGGCCGCCGTCTTCTTACCGCTGGTCTGGTTGGGCACCGCCGCCCCCTTCTTGCCGCTGCTCCGGCGGGGAGTCGTCCCGCTGCTGATGGTCTCCGTCATAGCCCCTTCTCTCCCATTAGAGGTCAACAAACCGGAGCGCGGTCAGCTTCCCCGCTGTCGCGCTGAGTCATCGACGATCTCGACGGTGTGACGGTGTTTCGCGCCAGTTGTCGTGCCGTTCGTCCAGATGTGCCGGTCGTGCTCGCTGTGCTTTTCGGTGCCGACCAACCGGTGGCTCGTGCTGCTTTGTAGCGCCGGTCGTGAAGTCAGTCTGGTGAAGTCAGTTCCGGGTGCCCTGCACGCGCAGCTCGGCGATGGCCTTCTCGAAGTCGTCGAGCGACTGGAAGGCCTGGTAGACCGAGGCGAAGCGCAGGTAGGCGACGAGGTCGAGTTCGCGCAGCGGGCCCAGTATCGCCAGGCCCACCTCGTGCGAGGGCATCTCCGCCGCGCCGGACGCGCGCACGGCCTCCTCGACCCGCTGGGCGAGCTGCGCGAGCTGGTCCTCGGTGACCGGCCGGCCCTGGCACGCCTTGCGCACGCCGGCGACGACCTTGTCCCGGCTGAAGGGCTCGGTGACGCCGCTGCGCTTGACCACCAGCAGGGCGGCGGTCTCGACGGTGGTGAAGCGCCGGCCGCACTCCGGACAGGACCGGCGGCGGCGGATCGCCGTGCCGTCCTCCGTGGTGCGCGAGTCGACGACGCGGGAATCCGGATGGCGGCAGAAAGGGCAGTACACGCCCGTTCACTTCCCTTCGATCAACGACTCCGACGGCCTCGGACGACCGCGGCATCCTGGGTGCCCGCTGCGGTCATGACAACCTGTACTTGCGTTGATACCACAAGCACTAGGCGTTCCGTCGGGGGTTCCCACAAGATGTAGTGCCACGGTAGTCCTCCGCCGAGCGTCTGTGCAACCCGCCGTTCCCCCGTTCAGCCCTGTGTCACCGGACCCGCCGACAGCCCGATCCGGCTACGCTGCGCGATCCGCGCCGGTCGGCGGCGGTGGCCCGAACGTACGGCGCGAGCAGCTACGGTGAATTCCGCAAGGGTGTTCGCCGCAAATTCCTTCGAGAGGATGAAATCGGCCGTCCGGGCCAGGATTTTCCGCTCGGATGGCGCAAGATTGCTCCTGGGAGGCAATGGACCCTGATCCGGACCGCGGTGCGGTGGACGAGTTCGACGGCGTCTCGTTCGAACAAGTGTTGGGCGCTTGTCGGTGGCCTCGGCTACCGTGGTCGAGTGAAGGGAAGGGGATTGATCCGAGATGAGCGGACAAGGCGTCGTGCGGCAGCGCAAGGGCTCGGCTGACAAGCCGTCGGGACGAGCGGGCGGCGCGGCCGGTGCGAAGACGACAAAGGCGGGGCGCTCCGCCGTCGGGGAGGCCGAGGCGGTGACGAAGGTTCCCCTCGCCCTGCGGCTGACGGACCGTCAATGCCGCATCATCGAGGTCATCCAGGATTCGATCGACCGCCGCGGCTATCCGCCGTCGATGCGCGAGATCGGCGAGGCGGTCGGCCTGAACTCCACCTCCTCGGTGCGCCACCAGCTGGTGGTTCTGGAGTCCAAGGGCTTCATCCGCCGAGACCCGAACCGTCCGCGCGCCTACATCGTGCGCGGCCCGAGCGACCCGACCCAGGCCTGGCGCGCCCGGATGGCGCAGAGCCAAGGGGCGAGCGGCGTGGTCTCCGCGGCGGGCAACGGAGGCGAGCAGCAGTCGACGGGCACGGTCAGCCGCGCCCAGTCCGCGCTGTCCAACCTCGGCAGCACCATGGCCGCCAGCGCCCAGTCCGCGATCGCCGCCCTCGGCGCGCTCGGCGGATCCGTCGGCGCCATGGAGTTCGTCCCGCTGGTCGGCCGCATCGCCGCCGGCGGACCGATCCTGGCCGAGGAGTCCATCGAGGAGCTGATCCCGATGCCCCGCGCCATGGTCAGCGACGGCACGCTCTTCGCGCTCACCGTCGTCGGTGACTCGATGATCGAGGCCGGCATCATGGACGGCGACACCGTCGTCATCCGCCAGCAGCCCAGCGCCGAGTCCGGCGAGATCGTCGCCGCCATGATCGACGGCGAGGCCACGGTCAAGCAGCTGAAGATCACGCACGAGGACGACCGCCACGAGATCTGGCTGATGCCGCGCAACCCCAGCTACGACCCGATCCCCGGCGAGAACGCCATCGTGCTCGGCCGCGTGGTCACGGTGATGCGCCGGCTGTAGCGGTTCCGGCGGACGTCTTCCGGCGGCGCGAGCACCGCCGGAAGACCGTCGTCCGGTCACGCAGGCGGTCACGCGTCGCGGCGTTCACGCGCGCTGCCGTTCATCGCGGCGGTCACGCATCGCGGCGGTCATCGTGGCGTTCACGCCCCGCGGCAGTCACGTGCGCTGTCGTTCACTCACGCTCGCGTACGACCGAGAGCGCCCAAAGCGCAGCGCTGATCGCCGCGATCGAAAACGCCGCGATCGCGGTGACCCGCACGATGCGGTCATCCGACGCGAGCTGGAAGTGGCATCGCCCGGCCAGCTCGCCCACGGCCAGGAACGTCCCGATCACCACGATCGAACCGCTGCGGACCCCGCGCCGCAGCAGCGCGGTCCCGACAGCCGACACCGCCGCCACCCCCGCGATCGGCAAGGCCACCACGAGTCCGAAGACCCCGGCCACCGCAATCGCGGCGACCCCGATGCCGGCCAGCGTCGTCGCGGCAACCTTCGCGAAAAGCCACGCGCGGTACCTCCACGTCGCCGGATCCGGTCCGAAGGCCACGGTGGCGACGAAGTAGCCCACCAGCATCGCGCAGCCGACCGCCAAGATCACGTCCGTCTGCAACAGCGCACCGCCCACCGCGGCGACGATCGCCTCAGGCGCGGCAACGACGAACGCCGCCCCCACCCACACCTCAACGCGGCGCAGCCGCCTCCCCCACCGCCCGATCTCCTCCCGCGAAACCGAGCCCCGCCCCCAATCCGGCAGCCGCTCCAGTTCCGTCGCGGCGTCGATCGGTTCGTTCGTTGCCATGGCTTCCCCTCCCCAGGGTCCACGAGCATTAATTGAACGCGTTCGAAAATAGCAGAACCCGAAGGCCGGCGATGTCGCAGGGTCCACAGAAGCCGCGCGCGGAGCCGCGGCCCGCGCACGTAGCCGCCCGACCTACTCCTGCTCCTCCTTCTCCAGCTCCTTCGCTGCCTCGTCGAGACGGCGGAGGGCGGCGTAGGCGGTCTGGGGGTCGTTGGTCGACCAGAAGGCGGGGAGGCCGGCGCGGAGGAAGGTGGCGTAGCGGGCGGTGGCGATGCGGGAGTCGAGGATGGCGACCACGCCGCGGTCGTTCTGGGCGCGGATGAGGCGGCCGGCGCCCTGGGCGAGCAGGAGGGCGGCGTGGGAGGCGGCTACCGCCATGAAGCCGTTTCCGCCGGACTTGGCGACGGCCTCTTGGCGGGCGTTGGCCAGAGGGTCGTCGGGGCGGGGGAACGGGATGCGGTCGATGATCACCAGCTGGCAGGACGGGCCGGGGACGTTGACGCCCTGCCAGAGCGAGAGCGTGCCGAACAGGCAGGCGCGCGGGTCCTGGCTGAAGCGCTGGATGAGCTGGGGCAGCGAGTCCTCGCCCTGGAGCAGGATCGGGTATCCGAGGTAGTCGAGGCGGTGGCGCATCTCGGTGGCCGCTGCGTCCGCCGCGCGCATGGAGGAGAACAGGCCCAGGGTGCGGCCGCCCGCCGCGGCGATGAGCTCGGCGATCTCGGCGAACTGCTCCTCGCCGAGTTCGCGGCCGGGGGCGGCGAGGTGCTTGGCGGTGTAGAGGATTCCCTGCTTCGGGTAGTCGAAGGGGGAACCCACGTCCAGGGCCTGCCAGGGGATGGGGTGGTCCTTGGTCTCGTCCGCCTCCGCTGCGCCGGCATCTGACGGGTCGTCGGAGTCGCCGCCGTTGACGCCGTTGCCGCCCGCGGACTGCGCCTCGATCATCGCCGTTCGGTCGGGGCGTTCGCCTTCGAAGCGGTCGGCGCGCTCGGAGGGATAGAGGCCCAGGGTGCCGGCGACGGAGTCGAAGCTGCCGCCGATCTTCAGCGTGGCGGACGTGAGGATGGCCGGGGTGCGGGCGAAGAGGCGGTGGCGCAGCTGCTGGGCCACCGAGAGCGGGGCGATCCTGAGCGCGGTCATGCGCTCGGAGCGGTCCAGCCAGACGACGTCGTACTCGGAGTGCTGCAGGATCCGGTCGGTGATCTCGAAGAGCTGCTCGACGCCCGCCTGCGCCTGTCGCCGTGCTCCCTCGTCGCCCGCCTCCTTGTTGCGGCTCCTGCCGAGGGCGGAGACGGCATCGCGGGCCGCGTCGCGGAGCATCGAGAGTGCGGCGGCCAGGGGTTCTGGCAGGTCGTTGAGGCGGCCGGGCTCCACCTCGTCGAGTTCCGCGCCGAATTCGGCGGCGGCCAGGTCGAGCTTCTGGGCCGCCAGATCGTCGATGTGGCGGTGACAGCGGCGGGCGGCGCGGTCGGCCAGGCCCGCGGTGAGCTCGCCGGAGTCGGCGCCGGTGGCGCGGGAGACGAGCTCGTGGGCCTCGTCGATGATGACGGCGTCGTGCTCCGGCAGCACCTTGACGTCGCCGTCGAAGGTGTCGATGGCGAGCAGCGCGTGGTTGGTGACGACGAGATCGGCGGAGCGGGCCCGTTCGCGGGCGAGCTCGGCGAAGCAGTCCTGGCCGAAGGGGCACTTGCCCGCGCCGAGGCATTCGCGGGAGCTGACGGAGACCGTGCTCCAGATGCGGTCGGACACGCCGGGGGCGAGGTCGTCGCGGTCGCCGGTCTCGGACTCCTCCGCCCATTCGCGCACGCGCAGGACCTGGCGGCCCATGTCCGACAGTTCCTTCGGGTTGAACAGGCCGTCCTGCTCGGCCTCCTCCTCGCCGCCCGAGTTGACCTTGTTCAGGCAGACGTAGTTGTTGCGGCCCTTGAGCAGCGCGTACTCGGGGGCCCGGTCGAGCTGCGGGGCCAGCGCCTCGCTGATCAGCGGCAGGTCGTGGGCCACGAGCTGCCGCTGCAGGGCGAGCGTCGCGGTGGCCACGATGACGCGGCGCTCCTTGCGCGCCAGGGCGTGCGCGATCGCGGGAACGAGGTAGGCGAGGGACTTGCCCGTGCCGGTGCCGGCCTCGACGAGCAGCGGGTCGCCGTGGCTCAGCGACTCGGCGACCGCCTTGGCCATCTGCTGCTGACCAGGGCGCGGTGAACCGCCCACCGCGCCCACCGCGGCGTCCAGCAACCCGTCGAGATCAGCTTTTCCCATGGCGGATAAGCCTAAGGGGTCGGGCTGACAGTCTCGGACCGTGCGGGTGAGTACGACGTTCGCCGGACGGAGGTCGGCCGCCCGCCGGACGGACATCGGCGGCGCGTCAGACGAACTCGGCGGCTCGTCAGACGAAGGTCGGCGGCTCGGGCGGTGTCGGCGGCTCGGGCGGGGTGAGGGGGTTCGGGACGCTGCCGTGCGGTTCTACGTGCGGGCGGGTGGCGCGGTCGCGGTAGCCGTCGAGCAGCAGGCGGCTGCGGTTGAGGCAGAGGCGGTCGATGCGCGGGGTGGTCAGGTCGAACAGCTCGAAGCGGTCGGCTAGGTCGGGGAAGCGGGCCTGGTAGGCGGCGATCTCGGCGCGGACCTGCTCCCAGAAGCGGCCCGTGGGGAGGTCGAGGCGCTGCTCCATCAGGTCCGCGAGGTAGCGGAAGTGGCCGACGAACAGGGCGCCGTGCAGGAATTGGCACAGGTAATCCGGGTGCTCGCGCAGCAGCACCGCGGCGGCCTCCTCCGGCATCTCGGCGAGCGCGGGGATGTCGGCGTCGGCGACGTTCACGTCGTCGACGAAGTCCTTGACCGCGAGGCGGACGGGTACGTCGCGCTCGTCGAAGATCACCACCGCGTTCTCGCCGTGCGGCGAGAACGCGGTGCCGTAGGCGTAGAGGTAGTGCAGCAGCGGAGGCAGGATCGCTGCGAGCAGCCTGCCGAGCCATTCCTCGGGCTCCAGGCCGGAGCGCGCGATGAGTTCGGCGATCAGGGGCCTGTCGTCGGCGCCTAGGGAGAGCAGCGCCGCGAGGGTGCGGGCGCGTTCGCCCGGCTCGAGCGCTGCGGGCAGGGATTCGCGCCAGATCGCGCCGAGCAGTTCGCGGTACTGGTACGGGATGCGCGGCATGCGGTCCAGAACGTCGTGCCGCACGGTCACGGAGGCGATCTCGCCGAGCAGCACGACGCGGCACTCCCCCGTCAGGTACGGGTCGGCGCCCGTGACGCCCTTCAGCCAGCTGGTGACGGCCGGAGCTGCGGCGGTCCGGTCGGTCGGAAGGCCGCGCCACACCATCGTGTTCAGGATGGACAGCGGCAGCTTCACGTGCCGCCGCTCCGGGTGGTCCACGTTGCTGAAGGTGCGGATCGACTGCTGCGGCAGGTACGTGTCGTCGCACTCGCCGAGGTAGACCATCCGCGCGTCGGCGATCTCGGCACCGTACAGCGTCTGGATCATCTCGTCCCACTGCCACGGGTGCACCGGCAGCCACCAGTAGCGCGCGGGGTTGCAGCCGCGGCGGATCAGCTCGGCGCCGAAGCGGACGCGCTCAGCGGGCGAGAGCTCCTCGGTGTACAGGCGGCGGGCCGTCAGCCCGGCCACGGCGCGGTACTCGGCGAGGTCGTCGCGCACTGCGATCCAGGCCAGCCGGCCCGCCTCGCGGCTCTCCGGCGCGTAGCGCGCGATGTCCGAGACCGAGAAGCCCATGCGGCCCTTGTTGAACGCGATCCACGGGTGGCCGGTCTGGTGGCCCTCGAGCTCCGCGTATCCGAGGTCCGCCAGCTCGGCGGCGGTGGCCTGGGCCCGCGTGGCGATGCGCACGTCGGCGGCGAGGGTGGCGGCGAACTCGCGCACGAGATGGCCGGCGGTGTCCCCGGCGAGGCCGAGGGTGCCCTGCGCGTCGGCCAGGAAGACGAGCGGATCCGCGGCCTGGTGCCCGTCGCGGCGGATGGAGCCGGGCTCGACGAACCAGCAGTCGTACGCGCCGCGCCGCGCCCGGAACGCGTACTCGGTCACGCCGCCGTCGGGTTTGCGCGCGGCCGGCCCGTACATGCTCTCGACGACCGGCGCGGGCGTGTCCGGCGCCGCGGCCCGCACCGTCAGCCGGTACCAGCCGTCCTGCTCGTGCACCGGCTGCGGCTCCAGGAGTTCCTCGTACGCGAACTCGCCGATCGTCTTCGCCAGCAGCCGCCGTCCGGCCGCGCGCCAGAGCAGCGCGGGGTCCGCCTCAGTCGTGGCCCTCGGGCGCGGCGGCGGGGTCATCGACTCCCGCGGGCGGGGGCTCTGGGTCTCCGCCTGCGACGGCAGGTGCGGGACCGTCGAAGCGATCGGGATCTCCACCTGCTGCGGCAGCTGATCCGGCGCGGGAAGGGGTTGAGCTGGGGCGTCGGTCACGGCGTTCCTCCGGCTGGCTCGGGATCTGGCGTTGCTCGTCGACGGTTCGCTGGGCGTGCCTGGCCCGTCCGATCTGGGCGGGCAGCGCGGTCACCCGGGTGATCGCCGGGTCGGCGGTGGCGGCGGCGGCCGGCGAGAAACTGGTGTGCGCGGTGCGCTCGGGCAGCCGGTAGACCTCGTGGCCGGCGACGGCGTTGATGATCGACGCGGCGCGGCGGGCAGCGAGGCCCAGGTCGGGCGTGCCGACGCCGTGCGTGTGCAGTTCGGCGTTCTGGACGTAGAGCCCGGCGTTCGTCCCGTCCAGCACGACGCGGTGGTCGCGCCGGATCAGCGGCCTGCCGCGGGTATCGCGGCGGACCTGCGCGTCGATCGGGCCGAGCAGCCTGGGCTGACGCTGCGCGTAACCGGTCGCGAGCACGAGGCGCTGGGTGCGGATGACGCAAGCAGTGCTCGTGCGCGCGTGCACGAATTCGAGCTCGACTTCCTCGCCCTCCGGCACTTCGATCAGGCGGCCGCCGACCGCCTCCATGCCGGGCAGCAGCGTGACGCCGGTGGACGCGGGGCCGCGCGGGTAGGCGCGTCGGTCGAGCTCGGCGCGGATCTCGGCGAGGGTGTCGTGGGACACCGCCTTGTAGAGCCTGCCCTGCGTCGCGAGCAACTGGTCGCGGACGGCCTCCGGCAGCGCGTGGAAGTAGTCCGTGTAGTCGGGCGTGAAGTGTTCGAGCCCGACCTTCGAGTACTCCATCGGCTCGAACGCGGCCGACCTGGTGAGCCAGCGCAGCCGGCGACCCGGCTGGTGCCAGCCGCGCAGCAGGTCGAGGACGATCTCGGCGCCGGACTGGCCGGAGCCGAGCACGGTCACGTCGTCGGCCGCGCGGATCCAGTCGGTGCGGCTCAGGTAGTACGCGCTGTGCGAGACCAGCGCGCCGCCCGCCTCGCACACCGCGCGCAGCGAGCCGGGGACGACCGGCTCGGTGCCGATGCCGAGGACGACGTTCGCCGCGAGCGCGGTGCGCGGGCCGTCCGGCGAGTCGTAGCAGACGGCGAATCCGTCGCGGCCGTCGGCGAGGGCGGTGTGCCGGACCGCGGTGACCCGGCAGCCGAAGCGGCAGGAGGCCAGCCGCTCGGCGACCGACCGGCAGTAGGCCTCGTATTCGGCGCGCGGGACGTGCCAGGCCTCTCCGAAGTAGAACCCGAACAGCCGGCCCTGGTCGCGCAGCCAGGCGAGGTAGCTGTTCCGGCTGGTCGGGTCGACGAGGCTGACGAGGTCGGCGAGGAACGGGACCTGGAGCGTGGCGCCGTCGACCATCATGCCGGGATGCCAGCTGAATTCCGCGTTCTCGTCGAGGAAGAGGCAGGTCAGCGGCTCGTACGGCTCCGCGAGCGCGGCGAGTGCCAGGTTGAACGGCCCCAGCCCGATGCCGACGAGTTCGTAGACTTCCCGGCTCAAATCGTCTCCCTGATCATCAGGGTCGCGCGCTTGTCCGGCAGGTCCAGCGTGGCCGCGGGGGCGAACCCGGCGGCGGTGAACGCGCGGACGGAGGCGATGTTGCGCTCATCGGGTTCTGCCACGACTCGGCGTGCCTCCCGCCGCTGCACGGCGTCGGCCAGCGCGCGCAGCAGCACGCCGCCGAGGCCGATCCCGCGGCAGTCGCTCTCCCCGATCAGCAGGTGGACGCCGAGGTCGTCGGGCTGCGCGGCGTAGTACCCGGCCAGCGGGTCGTCGGCCGCGCGGTACAGCTCCCAGTAGCCGATCGCGCGGCCGGCGAGGCGGGCCAGCAGCGGCTGCGTGTGCGGCAGGTCGATCTGCGCGAGCACGTGCTCGGTGGTGCGCTCGAGCGGACCGTCGAGATCCCAGTAGCGCGCGACGTCCGGGTCGTTCATCCAGCTCTGGATCAGCGGCAGGTCGCGGTCGACCTTCACCGGGGACAGCGTGAGACGCCCGGCCGACGTGCGCAGATCGAACCACAGCAGGGTCGCGGTCATCAGGATCCCCCGGTTCCGAAGCGGGGATTGGGGATCTCGACGTACACCGACTGCGTGGCCAGCTCGCCGACCAGTTCGTCCAGGCCCGCGGCGCGGGTGAGCAGGTTCGCCTTGCAGCGCAGGGTGCTCGCGTTCAGCAGCATCTCGGTCGGCTGGTGTCCTCGCAGGCTGGAGAGCTGTTCACGCGCGACTGCGAGCAGGTCGCGCTCCTCGGCGAGCCCCGCGCAGCCGAGCGCGCCGACGACGCCGAACAGGTTGTTGATGCCGACGTAGTAGACGAGCCGCTCGGTCACGACGTCGTCCGGCACGATCGTCGAGCTGACCTTGCCGAGCTCCGGATCATCAGCCAGCTTCGCCAGCTGCCCGATCCGCGACCTGCGGTAGTAGAAGCCCTGGTTGTCGCGGTACCAGCCGGCACCGGGATAGCCCTGCTCGTCGAGCTGGATGAGCGTGTTCTGCTGGTGGCCTTCGAGCGTGACGCCGAGTTCGGCGTCCATCCACAGCATCGGCAGGATCAGGTGGGTCACATAGCGGCCGAACCAGTCCGTGGCGACGGCGCGGGCCGGGCGCCCGATCGCGGCGGCCAGGCCCTTGACATGTGCGGCCAGCTCGTTCGCGGCGCCGTCCGAGGAGATGGCGCCGCGGCCGAGGTCGGTGAGCGCGGCGACGCAGTAGACGTAGTCGACCGGCCGGAACGGCGAGTGGCGCAGCGAGACGTCGAGGCCCTGCACACCGTCGACGGCCAGGAAGCCCGCGTCCGTGAGCATGCGGAAGTGCGGGTGCGCGGCGAGCAGCTTGTTTCCGGCCTCGCCCGCGAACAGCCGGTGGGCCTCGACGCCGCGCTGCAGTTCCGTACGCAGGTTCTCGCGCTTGGAGTTGGTGATGTTCAAGCCGAGGGAGAGTTTGAGCATCACCGGCATGTCCGGCCGGTAGACCGTGCGCAGCGACGATGTGGCGAACCAGCGTGCGCCGGATCTGCCGCGGTGCCGCAGCTTCCCGGCGTCGATCAGATCGCGCACGGCGGGGCGCCGCAGCAGCTCGGCGGCCTGCCAGGGGTGCGCCGGGACGAGCATGCCGTCGTCCGGGAGCATTCCGCTGAGGAAGGTGCACAGGTCGTGCGCGGTCGGGCCGAGCTCGCTCTCCTCGGCGATCAGCGACTCGTCGACGCTGAACCAGTCGAGCTGGAAGCCCCCGCGCAGCTCGGGGCTGTACGCGGTCTCGGTCAGGCCGTCCCGGCTCTTCGGGGTCGGGTGCAGCGGGTGCCCGGCGAGCAGCGCCTGCTCGGCGGCGAGGAACGGCGTGGTCTGGATGCCGGTGGACTCCGGGTCGGGGAACGCCGGGTTGGCGGCGCGATCGGCGAGGTGCACGGCGATCCGCTCGGCCGACTCGCGGGCCCGGCCGGCCAGCTCTTCGGCGGCCGCCCGCTCCCCGGCCGCCTCGCCCATCATCATGGCCAGCTCGCCGGGGGTGATCGGCCCCTCGTCGGACAGCGCCTGGCCGAAGCGGTGCCAGCCGGTCGCGGACCAGTAGCGGACCGGCACGGTGACGGTGGCCGGGCCGATCTCCAGCACCAGGTCGGCGGCGGCCGGGCGCGGCACCCGGTGCTCGCGGACCCAGCACCGCAGCAGGCTCTCGACGGCGAGCCGGGCGGCGGCGTCCGAGATCTCGGCGGCGGGCGTCGGCTGCGGCTGCACGGCTGTGGTCACGGGCGGTTCCTCGGGCTGGATTCGGACGGAGGGATCAGCTGCTCGGCACGTCGCAGGCGCGGGCGGCCTCGGCGACGAGGTCGAGCAGGGCGTCGAGTTCGGCATTGGTCGTCTCCGGCCGCAGCAGCGTGAACTTCAGCCGCAGCGAGCCGGGGCCGCCGCCGGGCAGCGCGGTGCGCCCGACGACGGCGCTGCCGGCGGCCAGCAGCGCGCGTCTGGTCTCGGCGTTCACCCGGTCGGGGTCGCCGTTGCGGGCGCGGTGGCGGAAGAGCACGGTGGTCAGCGCGGGCCGCAGCGCGAGCTCGAACTCGGGCCGAGCCTCGATCGCGGCGGCGACGTGCGCGGTCTGCGCGAAGCAGCTCTCGATCATCTGCGTGAAGCCGTCGAGGCCGTGGTGCCGGCCCGCGGCGAGGATCTTCACGGCGTCGGGGCGGCGGGTGGTGCGCAGCGAGCGGCCGAGCAGGTTCGGGTAGCCGGCGGCCTCGTCGCCGAGGTCGGAGAGGTAGGCGACGCGGCGAGAGATCGGTGCCAGGGCCTGCGGATCACGGGTGAGCAGCAGGCCAGCCGGAATGGGCTGCCAGCCGAATTTGTGCAGGTCGACGGTTGCGGAGTCGGCGAGCTCGATGCCCGCGAGCATCGATCGCCGGACGTTCGAGAGCAGCAGCCCGCCGCCGTACGCGGCGTCCACGTGGAACCAGGCCTCGTGCTTGCGGGCCACGGATGCGCACTCGGTGAGCGGGTCGATCGCACCCGCGTCGGTGGTTCCGGCCGTGGCGACGACGGCGACGAGCGTGTCCCCGTCGGCCGCGATGCGCTTCGCCGCCTGCGAGAGCGCGGCGGCATCGAGCCGGTGATCCTCGTGCACCGGAACCGGGATGACGGCTCGTTCGCCGAGGCCGAGCTGCGCGGCGGCCCGGGCGACGGAGAAGTGCGCGACCTCCGAGGCCAGGACGCGCAGACGCCCGGCGGCGGCCGCCGGGATTCCCGTCTCGGCCGGATCGACCGCGTACACCCGAGCCAGCGCGGCGTCGCGGGCCAGCAGCAACGCGAAATAGTTGGACTCGGTGCCGCCCGAGGTGATCGAACCGGCGCCCGGCGCGCCGAAGGCGAGCGCGCTGTACTCCTCGATGACGCAGGACTCGATGACGGAAGCAGCCGCGCTCTGATCCCACGAGTCCTGAGAGGGATTGAGCGCGGCGACGAGCTGGTCCGCCTCGACGGCGACGGGATCCGGTGGACAGTGCAGGTGGGCGGCGGCGTACGGATGCGCCGGGCGGACCGTGTGCCCGGGCAGATACCCGATCAGGGCGTCGAGCGACCACGCGCCGAGGCCTATCGGCGGCAGGACGGGCGTGAACGCGGCCCGCACCTCGGCTTCGAGCGCTGCGGGACCCCCTGCCGGAAGGGGCCCACCGCTCATGACCGCCAACCGGCGCTCGCGGCCGCGATCGAGTCGAGCACCAGGTCGCGCACCTGCTCGGCTTCGAGCTCGGTCATGGTGAGGGGCGGCAGCAGGCGCAGCACCGCACCGTGCCGACCGCCGAGCTCCACGATCAGGCCGCGCTCAAGCGCCGCCGCGCGCACCCGCCTGGCCAGGCCGGGGGCGGCGGGTCGGGCGCCGAGCACGTCGGCGGACGCTTCGGCGTCGACCAGGTCGAGGCCGATCATCAGGCCGCGGCCGCGCACGTCGCCGATCGCGGGCAGCTCGGCCATCGCCTCTTCGAACTCGGAGCGCAGCCTGTCCCCGAGCTTGCGGGACCGCTCCGCGAGGCTGTGCTCGGCGACGAACCGCATGGTCGCGGTGCCTGCCGCCATCGCGAGCTGGTGCCCGCGGAAGGTGCCGGTGTGCGCGCCCTCTTCCCAGACGTCGTACTTCGCGCGGTAGACGATCACGGCCAGCGGCAGACCGCCGCCGATCGCCTTCGACAGCACCATCATGTCCGGCACGACTCCGGCGTGGTCCACGCCCCAGAGCTCGCCGGTGCGCCCGAGGCCGGTCTGCACCTCGTCCGCGATCACCGGCATGTCGTACGCGGCGGCCAGCGCGGACAGCGACCGCAGCCAGCCGTCCGGCGCCGGGATCACGCCGCCCTCGCCCTGAACGGGTTCGACGATCACGGCGGCGGCCGGGGTCATGCCGCTGCCGGGATCCTCGAACAGCCTGCGTGCGTGCTCGACGGCGATCCGCTCCCCCGCGATGCCGCCGATGCCGTAGGGGCAGCGGTAGTCCTGCGGGAAGGGCAGCCGGGTCACGCCCGCGTCCGGCACCCGCGCCGGGGTGCGCGCGGACACGTTGCCGGTCGCCGCCAGCGCCGCCGCCGTCATGCCGTGGTACGCGCCGGTGAACGCGACGAGGCCGGAGCGGCCGGTGGCGATGCGGGCCAGCTTGATCGCGGCCTCGACGGCGTCGGCGCCGGACGGCCCGCAGAAGTGCACGCGCGCGTCCCGGGCCAGCTCGCCGGGCAACAGGCCGAGCAGGGTCTCGGTGAACTCGTCCTTGATCGGCGTCGCGAGGTCGAGCACGTGCATCGGAGCGCCGGTCTCGAGCACCTTGCGCACAGCCTCGACGACGACGGGGTGGTTGTGGCCCAGCGCCAGCGAGCCGGCGCCGGAGAGGCAGTCCAGGTACGTGCGGCCGTCCGCGCCGTGGACGAGCATCCCCTCGGCGCGGACGGGGACGACCGGCAGGTGCCGGGCATAGCTGCGCGCCGACGATTCCCGGGCGGCCTGCCTCGCGAGCAGGCCCTCCGGGTCGTGAAGCTCGTCGACGCTCAAGTTCCGCCCTCACTGACGCATCACCAGAAGATCGTTGTGAGGCAAGCCTTACCCAGGCCCGGTGACCGCGTCAAACCATTTCACTACTGTGAGTGACATGTAGGATAAGCGAACCGCCGGGCCCTGGAATCCAGGACCCGGCGGTTCGGTGTCCGGCGTCAGCTCAGGAATTCGCCGAGCGCGGCGTGCAGCGGGGCGTCCACCCGGGCCAGCACGCGGGTGCCGGTCTCCAGGTGCGTCTCGCTGAGCAGCTCGCCGTGCTCGTGGATCCGCGAGATCAGGTCGCCGCGGCCGTACGGGATCACCGCGTCCACCTCGAAGGCGGGGCGCGGCAGGTCCTCCTCGATCGCCGCGAGCAGCTTGTCGATGCCCGCGCCGGTGCGTGCCGAGACCACCACGGAGTGCGGCTCGCGGCGCAGCAGCCGGGCGATCACGTCCGGATCGGCGGCGTCGGCCTTGTTGAAGACCACGATCTCCGGGACCTTGGCCGCGCCGATCTCGTGCAGCACCTCGCGGACCGCGGCGAGCTGGCCCTCGGGGTCGGGATCCGAGGCGTCGACCACGTGCAGGACCAGGTCCGCGTCCACGACCTCCTCGAGCGTGGACCGGAAGGCCTCGACGAGCAGGTGCGGCAGGTGCCGGACGAAGCCGACGGTGTCCGCGACGGTGTAGCCGCGGCCGCCCGCGGTCTCGGTGCGTCGCACGGTCGGGTCCAGGGTGGCGAATAGCGCGTCCTCCACCAGCACTCCGGCGCCGGTGACTCGGTTGAGCAGCGAGGACTTGCCGGCGTTGGTGTAGCCGGCGATCGCCACGGACGGGACGGCGTTGCGCCGCCGCTCGTGCCGCTTGGCGTCGCGGCCCTTGCCGAGCTCCGCGATCTCCCGGCGCATCTTCGCCATCTTCTCGCGGATCCGCCGCCGGTCCAGCTCGATCTTCGTCTCACCGGGACCGCGGGTGGCGATGCCGCCGCCCCCGGCCGTACCGCCGCCGCCCATCTGGCGGGAGAGCGACTGGCCCCAGCCGCGCAGCCTCGGCAGCATGTACTGCATCTGCGCGAGCGCGACCTGCGCCTTGCCCTCGCGGGACTTGGCGTGCTGGGCGAAGATGTCCAGGATCAGCGCGGTGCGGTCGACCACCTTGACCTTGACCACGTCCTCCAGGTGGATCAGCTGGGCCGGGGTCAGCTCCCCGTCGCAGATCACCGTGTCGGCGCCGGTCTCGGCGACGATGTCGCGCAGCTCCTTGGCCTTGCCGGAGCCGATGTAGGTGGCGGCGTCGGGCTGGTCGCGGCGCTGGGTCACGCCCTCGAGCACCTGGGAGCCGGCCGTCTCGGCCAGCGCCGCGAGCTCGCGCAGCGAGGCGTCCGCGTCCGCGGCGGTGCCGGAGGTCCAGACGCCCACCAGGACGACGCGTTCCAGGCGCAGCTGCCGGTATTCGACCTCGGTGACGTCCTGGAGCTCGGTCGAGAGCCCTGCCACGCGGCGGAGCGAGGCCCGATCGGCTCGGTCGAACTGCTCGCCGTCGTAGTCGTCCCCGCGCAGGCGTCCGGAGCTGGAACCGCTCGCACCGTGCTCGTACTCGTTCCCCAGCTCCAGATCGTCCCGGGCCTCGTACTCGGAATCGACTTCATAACGGGAGTTGGTCATCTGTGCCTTTCGCGATCGGTGGTGTTGATTCGATGGTCGCACGGGTCGGCGGGCGTCGGCAGGTGGATTTCCCGCCGGGCCGCGCCGCTGCATGCCGAAAGCCCCGCCCCGCGGTCGCGGGACGGGGGCTGCTCGGGGTTCGTAGGAGGCTGCGTAGCGGTCTTCTTCGCCCTTATCGGAGCGCGAGCTGCGGCACCGAACCCGCGCCGGGCAGGATGACCGGGTAGGCGAGCAGGTTCGGCGAGCCCATCGCGAGGTGCGGGGCGCCGATGCCGTGACCGCCCACCTGGCCCGGCGTGCCGGACGGGGCGAGCGCGGCGGAGCTGACCGCGGGGGCCGGCCCGACCGCGAGGTTCTGGCCGCCGTTGACGGCGCCGACCGCGGCCGGGGTGCGCCGGGTGACCGGACGCGCCGCGGGACGGGCCCCGGGACGAACGGCTCCGCGAACCACCGGCTTGGCCAGCGGCATGCTCTTGACCGGGGTCTTGTCCGCGGAACCCACGCGGGCCGTGGGTACCGGCGCGGAGATGCGCTCGGACTCGAGCTGGGCGGCGAGTTCGGCCGCGGCGAGCTCGATGGACACTTCTCGGAGCACGTCGGACAGCCGGGCGTCGAGAGCGTCACAGATGGCGGCGAGCAGCTCCGAACTCGGCTCTTTCTGGCCGCGCTCGATCTCGGAGAGGTACCCGGGCGAGATTCTCGCCGCTGCGGCGAGCTGCCGCAGGGTACGCCCTTCGTCCTGGCGCTTGCGCCGCAGCACATCGCCGAGCAGGCGACGGATCAGGATCATGGCGTCGCTCCCTCCCTCTCGTGAACTCGTAGTCGGTCTTCGGCCGCGGGTTCCGACCTCGGCCGCGCTCGGCTGGGAGCCGAGCGCCCGGGCGGCGCCCGTTCGCGCTCCGCCGTC
>Ga0310811_10001960_pt1 | contig 25569 bp, 23 predicted proteins | sample YCmetagenome_FD_207642 | JGI IMG/M metagenome (GOLD analysis project Ga0310811, IMG submission 207642) | Soil microbial communities from experimental microcosm in Duke University, North Carolina, United States - YC | ecosystem: Engineered > Artificial ecosystem > Soil microcosm > Unclassified ... | reverse complement strand
CGCATGATGTCGTGCTCCCTAAAACGTCCACTGAACGCCGAGGCGCAGCAGGCGCCCCTGGATGATTTCGGACACCTGGCCGAGGCTCGGGCCTACCGCCGTCACCTGACCGATCGCCGCATTATCGTTGAACAGGTTGTACACGTCGGCGATGCCCTGCAGACGCGATCCGCGCAAGTTGAACGTCTTCGCGAAGCGCATGTCGAGCAGTTGGTGTGTGGGCAACCGCACATCCCCGGCCGGCACGAGATCGACGCTCTGCGTCACCTGCGTCAGATTCGGGACCTGCGTTCTCGTCACGGTGAAGACGCGTGCGAGCGGCAGGCCCGTCGCCACCTGCAGCGCACCGCTGACGCTGATGCCGTACGGCATCGGATACGACCCGGCGATCTTGTACTGATACGTCGAGTCGAAACCGGTTGCGCCAATCGAGTTGATCAGCACGTTCGGATTGTTCAGATCGTCGCTCGACCCTCGCACTGAGCCGTGCGATCCGCCAATGGTCGCACCGCCGAACACATCCGCACCGTTCATGAAGCGCTGCTCCGCCTTGAACTCGACGCCGTTGTAGTGCGTGTTCAACTCGTCACGCGTGCTCAGCACGAGCGCCACCTGCCCCAGGGTCGAGGCGTTCTGGTTGTAGACCGTCATCGGCTGGCTCGACAGCGGGTTGATGATGGTCACCGGCGTGTAATCGCTCGGCTGCACGAGTGTGTTTTTGACGCCATACAAATCGCGCAACTGCCGGTTGAAGTACGCCGCGCTGACCGACAGGCGCGGGCGCAGCTCGCGCTGCACGCTGACTGTGTACTCCCAATTGTATGGACGCTTGATGGCGGGATCGATCGTCGTGTTGGAGCCGCCAGTGAACCCGGTACTCGGCCCGAGCTCGTTGTCTTCCGCATTGCCGTTGTTGTTGGCGTCGGTCCACGAGCGGCGGCTCGACGAGAGCGACATGCGATTGACGAGCGAGGTGAAACCCATGCCTTCGTTCTTCATGTACTTGCTGGCGCTCGCCTTGATCGCTGTCTTCCCCGTCCCCGCCGGATCCCATGACGCCGCGAGGCGCGGCACGATCGACTTCCAGTCCGGGACATTGTCGATCGCCGGCAAGTCGCGCGCCCCGACGAAGCGTCCCGCACCGACGTGTTCGGCCGAGATCGACGCGTTGTAATAGTCGAAGCGGACACCCGGGCTGAGCGTCACGCGTCCCATGGTCCAGACATCCTGCGCGTACACACCCACGTCAGCGTTCATGTACTGACGGATGTCCACAGGGCTGTTGTACGTATCGACGGAGTTCGCCGCGCCGTTGCTGAACCGCAGAATCAGATCCTCACGGACTTCCTGCGTCTGCCGGTACGGACCATTCGAGAACTGGATGCCGGTCTTGAACGCATGCGAGCCGGTGACGTACGAGAAGGCCCCGACGTAGGTGCGGCGCACGTTCCACTGGTTGAAGTTGTAAGTGGTCGCTCCGGTACGGACCGATGTCGTGAAATCAAGTCTGCTCGGGCCGACCGACTCGGGCCGATACCCCTGCGTCCAGTGCAGGTAATACATCGAGAAGCCGGCCTCGACCAGCATCTTGCTCGTCACCGTCGATGTGTACTTTGCCTGCGTCGTGAAGCCGAGCGGCGACCGCTGCACCCATGTCGCCTCGGGGGTGACGAAGCTGCTGCCGCCCGGCCGCCGATGACCGCGGTACTTTCCCTGATCGTCAAAGTAGAAGCTGACTTTGTCCTTCCTGCTCGCCTGATACGTCAGGCGGCCGAGGACGCTCTTCAAGCGGTTGTCGTCAATCGCCTGCGTCCCATCGAGGTTGAAGGTGTTCGCCACCAGGTTGTTCGACGCGTTGCGCCGCATCGTCGTGAAAAACCAGAGTCGGTCGCGATCGATCGGGCCGCCAAGCGATCCGTTGACGTCGTAGATCTTCGAGATGCCATTGGCCGCGCGCAGGCCGTTCGTCCTCAGCTGCGCCGACAGATTGCTGCTCTGCATGCTGTGGTCGGCGCCCGTGGCGAAGAGAGAACCGTGAAAGGTGTTGCCGCCGTCGCGCGGGATGATGTTCATCCTGATGCCGCCGGTCGCAACTTCCGCCGGCAGCGCGCTGGTCTGGATGCTGAGTTCCTGAATCATGCCGTCGTTCGGGTACAGGCCGTTCGTACCGCCGTTGTTGTTGTCGGAATTCACCGACATGCCGTCGACCTGATAGGCAATGTCGTCGGCGTTCGAGCCGTGGACCTGGATGTTGATCGACTGCATCCCCTCGGAGCCGCCGATGTCCGGGCGATTGGTCGTCACGCCGGCGACGAGCGCCGCCTGCGCGAACATGTTCCGGCCGGTGGGAATCGTGTCGAGCACCTGCCGGTTCATCACCGACTGCTGCGTGACGTTCTGCACGTCGACGATTGGCGACTCGCCCGAGACCGTGACCGACTCTTCGACGCCTCCGACCTTCAGGTCCGCATTGACGGTCGCGGTGAAGGTCGCCGGCAGCTCAATGCCTTCACGAACGACGGTGCTGAATCCGGGAAGCTGAAACGTGACGGTGTAGATGCCCGGACGGAGGTTGACGATCTTGTACTGGCCCGCCTGGTCGGTGACCACCGTGCGCGACTTCTCAATGAGTGCGGAGCTGGCCGCTTCGACAGTGACGCCTGGCAATACGGCGCCGCTTGCATCCTTGACAACTCCAGCAATCGCGCTCTGCGCGTGTGCCGGTGAGATACCTGCGGCCAGGACTGCAATCAGAAATGCAATCGCAATCGTCCACTTCATGATTCCTCCCGTTGTCCTTGAAAGCGCGGAGTATGTTCGAATCGGAAGCCGCTGTCTAGCCGCAGGGATGTAAGCCACAAGGGAATGGGCGTCCAATTTGTCGGATTTGCGAAACGTCAATTTTCGCGATACAAAACTCCGCATGCATGTCACGTCGCGAATCACGACTCTCGCGCTCTCGCTGCTTGTTGTCGCGTCTCCGCTCGCGGCGCAGACGACGATCATCAGGGCACGCACCGTTATCGACGGCAAGGGTGGAACGCTGAACAACGTGGCGATCGTCGTCCAGGGATCGAAGATCGTGCGCATCGAACCAGCAGGGGCCGACGCCACCTACGATCTGACGATGCAGACGGTGATGCCGGGCATGATCGACACGCACACCCACATCGTCGATCACTTCAACCGCTCGAACGGCCGCCTGCATACCGCCAGCGATCCGGAAACTCCAGAGCAGACAACGCTCTATGCGTACGAGAATGCGTACAAGACGCTGATGGCGGGGTTCACCACGCTGCAGAGTCCAGGCAATCCAGTGGATAAGGACATCAGGGATTGGATCAACGACGGGCGCGTACCGGGCCCGCGCATTCTCACGTCGATCCATCAGATATTCGCCAATTCAGGCACGCCGCAGCAGATCCGCGCGCTCGTCGACAAGTGGATCAAGGAAGAGGGCGCCGACTTCGTCAAGATCTTCGCGAGCGGCAGCATTCGCGAGGGCGGCCTGAAGACGATGAGCGACGAGCAGATTCAGGCGGCGTGCGACGAGGCGAAGAAGCTCGGCAAACGCACCATCGTCCACGCGCAGGGGCCGGACAGCGCGAAGTCGGCGATCCTCGCCGGGTGCCCGACGATCGAGCACGGCAATCGACTGAGCGACGAAGACATCGCGCTGATGGTGCAGCATGGAACCTGGTTCGATTCGAACAACCATCTGATGATTCACAACTACCTGGAGAACAAGGCGCACTTCATCGGCATCGGCAACTACACCGAGGAAGGCTATCGCTACATGGAGCGCGGTCTCGTTTCAGGCAACGAGTCGTTCAAGAAAGCTCTCGCGGCACACGTGAAGATGGTGTTCGGCACGGACGGCACTGCCGGCGCGCATGGACGCAACGCCGAGGAGTTGATTTACCGAGTGAAGGACGGCGGCCAGCAGCCCATGGATGCGATCGTGACGGCAACGTCGCGCTCCGCCGAGTCGCTCGGCCTCGAGAAACAGGTCGGCACCATCGCACTGGGGATGGAGGCCGACCTCATCGCCGTGGACGGCAACCCGCTGCAGGACATCACCGCCGTGCGCCGCGTCACCTTCGTGATGAAGGGCGGCAAGGTGGTGAAGAACGAAGCGCCGATGTCAGCGGCAAAGCCGGCGAGCAGGAGGACCAACTAATGAAGGCCGCTCGTCTTGCACGATTGCTGCTGTGCGGAGGTCTGATCATCGTTTCCAGTGCTTCCGGTGCGTTCGCGCAATCAAAGGACGATCCGGCGCTCGGCAGCTGGAAGCTGAACGTCGCGAAGTCGAAGTTCACGCCCGGTCCCCCGATCAAGGGTGATACGCGCAGTTACGAGGTAAACAACGAAGGATGGCTGCTCGTCACGACCGAGACCATCCAGCCAGACGGACGACGCACCGGCGTTCGGTTTGCGGCGAAGTTCGATGGTAAGCCGTATCCGCAGATCGGCCGCTTCGCGCCGACCGTAACGCTGATCACGTATGAGCAGGTGGATAAGCGCACCTTGAAGTACACGCAGTACGACAGCAATGGGAAAGTGAACTCGACCAACACGCGCACCGTCTCGGCGGACGGAAAGACGATGACCATCGAGCAGCGGTCGACGGATGAGAAAGGCCGACCGACCGTCAACGTGGAACTGTTCGAACGGCAGTAACAACTCGCAACGCCCAACTCTTGAACCTGCGGGTTTCGGATTATCGGACGTTACCAACGTCGCCGCTGCCGGTGATTCCACCGGCGAACTAAACACGGCTATTACGTGCGCTCGCCGCCCCTAGCGTTTCTTTCGCGGACGTCTACCCTCCTGAATCGTGGCAAGTCTGGCGATGACATCTTCGTGGAGAACGCGCATATAGCGGCGCGTCTCGTCGTCGCCCGACCGGATCTCGTCGCGGAGTACTCGCCGTGTTTCCTCATCGCCGCTGCGGATCTCGTCGCGGAGCGCTCGCCGTGTTTCCTCATCGCCGGCGCGGATCTCCTCGCGGAGCACTCGCCGGGTTTCCTCATCGCCCGCGCGGATCTCCTCGCGGAGCACTCGCCGGGTTTCCTCATCGCCGGCGCGGATCTCCTCGCGGAGCACTCGTCGCGTTTCCGCATCGCCGCCGCGGATGTCGTCGCGAAGGTGCACCAACTGAAGCTCGACGCGCGTCACACGATCCGGAAGCGTCTCGAGCGCCTCCATTTTCTTCTCCACTAGGTCCACGCGTTTGTCGAGCGATCGCTCCTGCATCGCCTGCCTCCGCACGCCGCACATGCGAATGCGCGGTCGGGGCGACGACGATACCATCGTCGTCAATCAGGTTGTAAGTTGGCTCCTACCGCTTCCTACGAAAGACGCTGTCGCCGAGGGCGGCGAGTCTGGCGATCAGGTTGTCGTGAAGAATGCGGAGATGACGGCGTGTCTCTTCGTCGCCGCCTCGGACCTCGTCACGGACTGCAGAAAATTCAGCGCGTATCTCCTCGCGAAGTTGCATGAACTGCAACTCCAGTCCGGCCACGCGATCCGGCGGCAGGTCTAGCGCTTCGACTTTCCTCTCCGGAATCGCCACGCATTCGATGATTGATCGCTCCTGCATGTCGTCGCCCTCCGCCGACACAGGTGCGAACGGCATACCGCGCGGACGAAAATTAACCCGCCTTGACGTGCAGCCCGAACGATCCGACGCGTACAGGAGCGACGGTCAGACCGGCGGCCGCGAGCTGTTTCCACACCTCAAAATTCAAATCGCTCTTGAGTGCGCTGGCTGTCTTGAGATCTTCCCGGCTCCATACCTGCAAGCGAAACTGAAGCCCGCGTTCACCGACCTGCACGAACTCCACCTCGGGTGCCGGCGAGGGCAACACGTGTTTGTGGTTCTCGGCCGCGAGCGCCAGAACGCGACGAACGAGCTCCGGGTCCGAGTCGTATGAGACGTGAAACATCAGCACGTATGCCGTCAGTGTATTCGGACGACTCCAATTGATCACGCGCTCGGAGATGAATTGCGAATTCGGGACGATGATGGCCAGGTGCTCGTCAGTGACGAGGGTGGTCGCGCGCGCCGCGATGTCGCGGACCTCACCGACGGCGCCAGCGATTTCGACGCGATCGCCGATCCGGATCGGCCGCTCCAGCAGCAGAATCAGTCCGCTGAAGAAATTGCTCGTGATGTTCTGCAGGCCGAATCCGAGTCCGACGCCAAGGGCCCCGACGAGCACGTTCAAAGATGTGAGATTGATGCCGGCGGCTTGCAGAATGACGAGCGTGCCAAGGCTGATGACACCATAGCGAGTGATGGCTCCGAGCGCTTCGCGGAGTCCCACGTCGACTCCGCGTCGCGCCAGCACATGATTCGTGAACCAGTGCGTGATCCGCCGCGTGAGCCACACAAGGGCTACGAGCAGCGCGATGACGATCAGCAGCTTCAGAGGAGTGATCTGGCTGCCAGCAATTCCGACGTTCAGAAACGCGCCAATACGATCGAAAGCAGTCACGTGGCGCCCTCCAGGGACAGCTATTCCGCTCCGTGCAGCAGCCGTGCCGTAAGTTCACTCGTGAACTCATCAATTGTTTTTGAGCGTGGCGTCAGGCTAAGCAGCGAAAATCTCGGACGCGGAAGGTTGCGTAGGTGCGGTAACGGTTGGATCTGCGGTAACGGTTCGATCCGCCGCGGCCGCAAACGCGCTTACAGCATGGACATGTTTCCTGACCGAGTCGTGAAAGGCGCATATCGCACGACGGTGTCTGCTCAGAGTCTCGGTATCGGGCGACCCGTGGCGCAGCGCCCGGCATTCCTGCGCCAGAGCGTTCGCCATCTCCCTCAGACAGCGTGATTCAGCAACGAGGTACTGAAGTTCGTCAAAATCGGTTTGTGAATTCGCGTTGCGACGATGCGGGATGCCAAAGACCCAGCCGCAGCTAGGGCAATACCGGTAGACCACTGACTCGCTCGCGATCATGACCTCAGCGTCGCTGGCACCACACCGGCTGCAGACCGGAGTGGACGGCTGCTCAGCCATACACACTCGTACCTGAAAGGTGTATAGCACCGCGAGTCACGCCGCCCAATACAGGGAATTACTGATCCGAGCAGTATCAGTACGATTTCGCGAACCAGGCGTGCGTCGTCGCTGCGCCGCCGCACTTCAGGCATTTCTTCCCTGACGCCGAACTCGCGTTAAACGGAATATTCCGGATCGTCGCCTGCGTCTCGGCCTTGATTTCCGCTTCGCACTTCGCTGACCCGCACCAGGGCGAGATGACGAAGCCGGGACGACCGTCCATGACCTGCTTGAACTCATCGTAGCTGTCGGTCTCGGTCGTGTGCTCGGTACGGAACTGGACGGCGCGATCGAAGAGCGCTTTCTGAATGGTCACGAGCATCTCCTCGACCTTCGCAGCCAGCCCATCCATGGGCACGAACGACTTCTCGCGGGTGTCGCGGCGCGCCAGCACCACCTGCGACTTCTCCAGATCCTTCGGGCCGATTTCCATGCGCAGCGGCACGCCCCGCATTTCCCACTCGTTGTACTTCCAGCCGGGCGTCTGCGAATCGCGATCGTCGATCATCACGCGGATGCCGCGGCCGACGAGCTGATCGCGGATCTCACGGGCCTTGGGAACGATCGTCTCCTTCCAGTTGCCGCGTGGAATCGGAATGATCACGACCTGATACGGCGCGACGCGCGGCGGCAGGATCAGTCCTCCGTCGTCACCGTGCGTCATGATGACGCCGCCGATCATCCGCGTGGAGACGCCCCAGGACGTACCGTAGACGTACTGTACGGACTTGTCGCGCGCCTGGAATTTGATGTCGAACACCTTGGCGAAGTTCTGACCGAGATTGTGCGATGTGCCCGCCTGCAGCGCGCGGCCGTCGCGCATCAGTCCCTCAATCGAATAGGTTCGCTCGGCACCCGCAAACTTCTCGCTTTCGGTCTTCTGGCCATCGATCACGGGCATGGCCAGCTCGGTCTCGGCGAAATCCTTGTAGACGCCGAGCATCTTCAGCGTCTCTTCCTGCGCCTCTTCCGCGGTTTCGTGCGCGGTGTGCCCTTCCTGCCAGAGGAACTCGGTCGTGCGGAGAAACAGACGCGTCACCTTCTCCCATCGCACGACGTTCGCCCACTGATTGATCAGGATCGGCAGGTCGCGCCACGAGTGCACCCATTTCGCGTACATCGTGCCGATGATCGTCTCGGACGTGGGGCGCACGACCAGCCGCTCCTCGAGCGGCTCGTTGCCGCCCTGCGTCACCCACGCCACCTGCGGAGCGAACCCCTCGACGTGATCGCGCTCCTTCATCAACAGGCTCTCGGGAATGAACAGCGGAAAATACGCGTTGACGTGGCCGGTCGCTTTGAAGCGGCGATCGAGCGCCTGCTGCATCAGCTCCCAGACGGCGTAGCCGTACGGCCGGATTACCATGCAGCCTTTCACCGGCGAGTAATCCGCCATCTCGGCGCGGCGCACGACGTCGATGTACCAGCGACCGAAGTCGTCGGACTGCTTGGTGATTTCGGTTGGGAGGTCAGGAATCTCGGTTTCGTTGGACATCAGAAATGTGTCTTCGCCATTTTATGTCGTCGCGATCGGGAAAGTCCGAGCGAAAGTGCCCGCCGCGGCTCTCCTGACGACGTACAGCCGCGCGCGCAATCAGCAAGCCGACGGTGACGATGCTCCGCAGGCGTCGGAATTCACGAGTCGAAATGCTGGACTCCGGCGCATGCTGTACGAGCGAATGCCACGTCTCGAGCTGCGCGATCGCAGTCTCCATCCTGCCGCGGTCTCGCAGCAGTCCGCAGTTGCTCCACATCAGCGCCCGAACATCGTCGCTGGATGGCAGATCGATCCCAGACACGGGTCGCGAACCCTCGGCCCAGCTGACCACTTCCTGCGTGCGCAGCTTCGCGCATCGCAGCGGCTCCGTCATCGCGTACGCCGCGCGCGCACCGAAGACCAGGCCCTCGAGCAGCGAATTGCTCGCCAGTCGATTGGCGCCGTGCACACCGGTGCAGGCCGCTTCGCCAGCCGCAAATAGTCCCTGCACCGATGTGCGGCCATCGAGATCCGTTTCGACGCCGCCCATGATGTAGTGCGCTGCCGGACTCACAGGGATACGATCGTTTGCGAGATCGAGGCCCGCATCCGCACACGCCTTCGTGATGGTCGGAAAGCGTTCGTGCACGAACGCGGCATGCATGTGGGCGAGCGACAGATAGACGGCCGCGTGCGTCCGTTCCATCTCTCGCACGATCGCGCGTGACACGATGTCGCGCGGAGCCAGTTCCTCCGCGGCGTCGTATCGCTGCATGAACCGCTCGCCCGCCTCGTTGACGAGACGCGCGCCTTCGCCGCGCAGCGCTTCGGACAGCAGAAAGCGCGGGCTGCCAGCCATGCTCATGACCGTCGGATGGAACTGGATGAACTCGAGATCCGATACGCGTGCGCCTGCCCGCCCTGCCATGGCAATGCCATCGCCCGTCGCAATCGACGGGTTAGTGGTTTCACGAAACACCTGACCGGCGCCGCCGCTTGCCAGCAGCGTCCGCGAGGCGTTTACGATGCCGCTGCCACTGTCGCCGACGCACCGTGCGCCGCTGCACCTGCCGCCGTCGATGAGCAGGTCCGTGGCGCTCGCATCCTGCAGCACACGGATACGTCTGTTGCAGCTGACGCGCGACCACAGCAGGCGCCCGATCTCCCGTCCCGTCGCATCGCGGGCATGCAGCACGCGACGAACACTATGCGCGGCCTCGCGTCCGAGCGATGGAGACCCATCGGGTGCGCGATCGAATTGCGCGCCCCACTCGAGCAGCTGCAGGACGTACTTCGGTCCTTCGTGCACCAGCACATCAACCGCGTCGGGATCGCAAAGACCGTCGCCGGCCTTCAGTGTGTCTTGTGCGTGCAGCGCTGGAGAATCATCTCGACCGATGGCCGCGGCAATACCACCCTGCGCGTAGCCGGTGTTGCTCTCCTCCGGATCGGCCTTCGTGAGAATGATCACATCACCAGCATCGGCAAGCGCGAGCGCCGCGCGCAGCCCGGCGATGCCGCTGCCGATGACGAGGAAGTCTGCGTGTACATCCACTGGGTTATGCTACCAATGCAACAATGCCCGAAGCTCAGGGCTCGACGCTCAACGCCGCGACCCGCCTCGATGTCGACACGGGCGCGCGCTCATCCGCAATCTGGATCGGTGAAGGCATCGTCGATCAGCTCGCCGGACTGCTCGATGCGCACGGCGTCGGCAAGCGCCGATTCATCGTGTCGAGTCCCATCATCTGGCGCTTTCACGGCAAGCAGCTGCAGCGCCTGGTGAGCGGCGCCGAACCGATTCTCATCCCCGACGGTGAGCGCTACAAGAACCTGCAGTCGGTCTCACGCATCTACGAATCGTTGATCCGCGCCGGCGCCGATCGCGGAAGCGCGATCGTGGCCGTCGGAGGCGGCGTGATCGGCGACACGGCGGGCTTCGCGGCGGCCACGTTTCTCCGCGGCATCGCGCTGGCGCATGTGCCGACGACGCTTCTGGCGCAGGTAGACAGCTCGATTGGCGGCAAGGTGGGCGTCAATCACGCGCTCGGCAAGAACATGATCGGCGCCTTTCATCAACCCGCCGTTGTCGCCATCGATCCGCTGCTGCTGACAACGCTGCCGAGGCGCGAGTTCCGATCAGGCCTGTACGAAGTCGTCAAATACGGGATGATCGCCAGCCGCGAGCTGTTCGATCGCGTAGCCCATCACACGAAGGAGATCTTCGCGAGAGATCCGGACGTTCTGCTGCCGGCAATCGTTGAATCGTGCCGCATCAAGGCCAAGGTCGTCTCGGAAGACGAACGCGAGAGCGGCCTGCGCCGCATCCTCAATTTCGGCCACACGGTCGGGCACGCGCTCGAGGCCGTGACCAAATACCGCCGGTATCGACACGGCGAAGCAATTGCTCTCGGAATGCTCGCTGCCGCTGACCTCGGCGTCGTTCGCGGAGCGCTGGCGGAACGCGAGCGTCAGGCGCTGGCGCAGCTCGTTGCCCAGCTTGGTCCGCTGCCGGCGGTCGCGGATCTGTCCATCGACGAAGTGCTCGAAGCGATCCGGCGCGATAAGAAAGTCGTCAACGGCCGCCTACATTTCGTGCTGGCGATCGAAATCGGCGCGACGATGACGGTAGACGACGTGACGGAGGAGGAACTGCGCGGCGTGTTGAGACGACTGGGGGTTCACTAGATCCGCCTGAACGCGGATCCGGCGTAGGAACGATGCGCATTCATCAGATCTCGATCCGGACGAAAGACACTGCACGAGCCGTTGCCTTCTATCGAGACGTGCTCCGGCTGAAGCTGCTCTTCGAGGCGCCGCCCCAGCTCGCGTTTTTCGACTGCGGCGGCGTGCGGTTGATGCTGTCGCCGGCAGAACCCGAATTCGATCATCAAGGGTCGGTCATCTACTTCGGCGTGGAGGACATCAAGGCCGAGCACGCGCGGCTATCGGCAGCGGGAGTGACGTTCCGCACCGAGCCGCACATGATTGCGAAGCTGCCGGACCGTGAGGTGTGGCTGACTGACTTCCTGGATTCCGAAGGAAACGTTCTCGCGTTGATGTCAGAGCCGCGGATTTAGGCGGTCTCCGCGATCCCGTACTCGCGTACCTTCCCCGTCAGCGCCTTGAACGAAATCTGCAGCGCTTCGGCCGCCTTCTGCTTGTTCCCGCCAGCATCCTGCAGCGCCTGCTCGATCTTCCGGCGCTCCACTTCCACGGTCACGCGGCGCGTCGCCTCCTGCATCGAACCGGCCAGATCGATCTGATCCCACGGGCTGACCGGCACAGGCACGCTGCCCGTGCGGAACGATAGGTTCAAATGCCGCGGCTGAATCGTGTCGGCGTCACACAGAATCACCGCCCGCTCGATGCAGTTCTGCAGCTCGCGCACGTTGCCCGGCCACGGATACCTCTGCAGCTCGTCGAGCGCAGCCGACGCGAAGTGCACTTTCTTGTTCAAATCGCGCGAGAACTTGTCGACAAAGTGCCGCGCCAGCGTGGCAATGTCCCCCGGCCGATCGCGCAGCGGCGGAATGGAGATGGGAAATACCGACAGCCTGAAATAAAGGTCTTCCCGGAACTGCTTCGTCGCGACCGCCGTCTTGAGGTGGCGGTTGGTCGCGGCGACCACACGCACGTCAACGTGCAGCGACTGCGTGCCGCCCACGCGCTCGAAGCGTTTCTCCTCCAGCGCGCGCAGAATCTTCGCCTGCAGGGCCAGGGGCAGGTCGCCGATTTCGTCCAGGAACAACGTGCCGCGATGCGCCAGCTCGAAGCGTCCCGGCTTGCGCGCCCCCGCTCCTGTGAACGCGCCCTTCTCGTGGCCGAACAGCTCCGTTTCGAGAAGCGTATCGGGAATGGCCGCACAGTTGATGGCGACAAACGGGCCGTCTGCCCGACTGCTCAATGCATGCAGGCCGCGCGCGAAAAGCTCCTTGCCTGTGCCGCTCTCGCCTTCGAGCAGCACCGTGGTGTCGGTGCCGGCCGCGCGATGCAGCTGCTGCGATACCTGAAGCAGCTTGGGATCGTCGCCGATGATCCGGGGCGCACCACGCCGTTCCGCGAGTTCCTGCTTCAGCAGCACGTAATCGGTCGCCATCCGCCGCTGCGCGATGGCACGCGCGACGAGCAACAGCAGATGATCGGGGTCAACGGGCTTGGCGAGGAAGTCCATGGCGCCTTCCTTCATCGCCGTCACGGCATCCTGGATGCTGCCGTACGCCGTCATGACGACCACCGGCAGCTCGGGATCGAGCTCCTTCGCGGCGCGCAGCACCGCGAAGCCGTCGCCCTCAGGCAACTTCAGGTCCGTCAGCACGACGCCGGGGCGCGCCTGGTCGAGCTGCTGGACCGCCGACGGTTGGTCCACGGCCTCGACAACGAGGTGGCCCTGCGCTTCGAGCGCATGCCGCAGCATGGTTCGCAGCGAATCTTTGTCTTCTACGAGGAGAACGGGTGTGGACTGCAGCAGTTATCTCCGGACGCGTCCATAGTTTCGGCCGAACAAGGTACGGGCTTCAACGCCAGAGGATGGTTTCAATCGCGCGGACGCCTTGCGCATCGGGCGGCAGACGCATGATCGTCACCTGCACGCTGCGTCGATTTCCGCCCGGACCTGCGGCCATGGACTCCAGGACGAGCACATCCCGATTTCCGTTCGGGTCCGGCGAGACGGTGACCATAGTGCCGAACCGTGAATCGAGCGAGTTGGTCTGCACGACATCCACCAGCCGCGCGACCACGAACGTCGTTGTGCCTGCCGCAGCGACCGTATTCCAATCCTGTATGGTGCGAAGTCGGCTGATGGCGAGGTCGATTCCGGCCTCCGCCGTATAGAGCGTCTGAACGCCATCGCGGTGATTCGCCGCAATCGACGACTCCGTCATCGTCGTCAGCGTGAGGCCGCCGCTCAAGGCAAGCATCAAGAGAATCGCCATCAACGACGTCAGGAGCGCCATCTACCGGGCAAAGAGTGAGTTGCGTAATGCGGCGTGGAGCACGATGTCGTCGTCGGGCACGAACAGACGAAGCGAGGGTGCCGTCGCCTGCAGCCGCAGGGCGATGCGGACTTCGCATATCCGAAGGACGTCCATGTCGAACCGACGGTGAGTGGCGTCCTCGGTCCACGGACCGTCAACCAGAGTGGCGGGATCCACGGTGACCAACGCCGTACCGGGGACCGATGCTGGAGCGAGATAGTCGAATGTGAGCCGCACGACATGGTCAATCATCGGTAGATCGCTCCGACCACCGTCGTACTGCATCAATTGCAACGTGTCACGCTTCCAATAATACGTGGTCATCGCCGTGCCAATGACCGCAATCGTGTCGGGCCGGTAATAGATGCCCGCAAGTCCGTCGTCTCGGACCGCACCGATTCGATACGGCCGCACCGAAGTGGCCACGCGGAGATCGTTCGTGAGCGCGTCGGCGGCCGCGCGCAACCGCTGATGCATGTCGCCGGCATCACCCTGTGCGCGAACGACTGCCTGAACCGGCGTCACGACCGTCAGAACCGCGCCAAGCACGAGCACCGAGAGGGTGCTGGCGATCAGCAGCTCGATCGTGGTCATGGAATGTGCTTCGTTCGCAGCGCCACCAGGCGCGTTGCGCTGCCGCGCGTCGTGACGACGATGTCTATGACGGCGACGTGTTCCGGATCGGATGCAAGGTCGCCGATTGTCCACTCACGTGTGACGCCGGGCTCGGGCGAATCGCTGCCGCTCGCCTCGAGTGCCGTTGCCGAAGATGCGCGGAGATCTTCGACCTTCTGTGCGGCGAGCAGTGTCGCGTGCGTCAGGCGGCCGGCTGCATCGTTGGCCGACACACATAGAGCAAGGACCTGCGCGAGCGAGAAGAGGGCGGTGGCAAGAATCGACGCTGCGACAAGTGATTCGGCGAGCACGCCTCGTCAGTCGCAATCATCCTGCCTGACCGCAGCCGCCGCATTTGCCAGGTAAAGAGCCAACGAGCCGCGCTCAGCCTGAAGTTTCTGCCGCAGCGCGGCTCGAGGAACTGGTCAGAAACTGAAACGCTTACCGGTACCAGGATGCCGGAACGCCCGCCTTCCGCGCCTCTTCCTGGGCGTCGGTAATCGCTTTCGTCTGAACTTTGATCTCCTGATTGACGCGATCGAGCTCCGCAAGTGCCTTCTGGCGATCGCGCTCGATGACCGCGCGCTGTGCGGGATCTGATCGCGCACTGAAGTCCGCCGTCAATGCGTTGATGCGGCTCTGAAGCGCATCAGCAAATGTCTTGGACCGCTCCAGGGTCGTGCGAGCCTCGGAGAGACGATCTTTCCAGTACTTCTCGTCCTTCTTTTGATCGTCGGCCGGCTTATCGCCCTGTTGAGGCTGCGCCGCCGATGGCGGCGTCGCGTTCGGCTGTCCCGCGTCGCCGGCCGGTGTCGGCGCCGGTGCGCCGGTCGAAGAGGACTGATCGGGATGCAGACTTTCGTTGGTGTACAGCTTTCCCGGGTTCTTGACCGCCTTGCGTCGCGCTTCTTCCTTTCGCGCCAGGTCGCCGAGCGACTGGGCGGACACCGCCGTTGCGCACAGCGTCACGGCGGCAATCACGACGGCGGCAAGAGGAGCTTTGATGCTCATGGCTTCATTTTCCCGCCAGTTCGGCGAGGCGTGCTTTTACTTTTTCGGCTTCAGCTGAGCCCGGCTCCAGTTCCAGATAGCGGCGGTACGCCGCGGCCGCATCCTGCGGCCTGGACGCCGCCTCGAGCGCCAATCCATATGAGAGCTGAAAATCCGGCTGGCCGGGCGCAAGCGCTATCGCCCGCTCGTAGGCGGGCAATGCCGCCTTCACATCTCCATTCGCCTGCAGCGCCTGCGCGAGGTTGTACTGCGTCGCGTAGTCGTCGGGGAACAGCTGCCCCGCCCGCCGATAACCGGCGATTGCAGGATCCCACTGTTTCAGCTGCGCGTATGCACGTGCGCGGTTGAACTGATATGCCCATGCGTCAGGCGTCAATTCCACCGCCTTGTCCAGGTACGCGATCGCCTCTTGTGCCCGACCGAGGCGCACCAGCACCTGTCCGAGATTGTTCAACGCGCGTGGATCATCGGGATGCTCTGCAACCGCCGCCTGATACGCCTCCAATGACCCCTCGAAGTTCCCGGTGTTATAGGCGCGCTCGCCGCCGACGAGTCCGGCCGCCGCAATCGGCGTTGCTACACCCGCCGCGGGTTCGACGTCCGATGGCAATCGCACCGGCACCGGCGCGTGCGCATCGGAGGCGGTTGTCGCGCGCGTCGTTGATGCAGGTGCAGTGGGTTTAGTACTGTTGAAAATGACGAGGCTGAGTCCCGCGACCGCTACGCATCCGACCACGATACCGATGGTCAGCCATTGATTCGAGGCCGTCGTGGCGGTGGCGGGAGCTTGCTTGGCGACCAGCGGCTCGCGACACCGCGGACAGCGTGCGCGGTCGGCCTTGACCTTCGCGCCACACGCGGCGCAAATGACCGCGTGCGCCACCTATCGCACCTCACGCCATGACAGGATGCGGACGCCTACCTGGCCGACGCCATTGTTGTAGTCATTCGGGTCGCCGAACATTTCCGCCTTCGTGCCCGCCGAGAAGAACAGATGCTGATCGACGACGAACGGAGCGGTTGCGCGCGCGCCCGTGATGGTTTTCGCCTTTACCGAATCGGCGCCGCTGAGGCCGCCATCGCCGGTCGTATCGTAGGCAGGTCCGCCGATGTAGGTCAGCGCGTACAACGTCGCATCTGGCATCGTGCAGGGGTTCGCCGCGTGAAACGTCGTCGTCGTAAAGAACACGATGTCACCGGCAACTGCGGGGAACGAGGTCACCTTCTCCTCATCCGCCGTGCTGTTCGCTACCGCGGTCAAGTTGATGGTGAAACTTTGCTGGCCAGTGACGCCGTCGTCAAGGAAGCCAATCAACTGGTACGACTGGTTCACGCCATTCGATGGCAGAAGGTCGCTTCCCGTTCCGAAGAAGATGTACTGCTGCGTCCCGCCGACGGTCACGCTCGCCATCGATGAGAACAGCGGCTGCACGGCGCCGACCTTCTTCGGGGTGCCGTGTCCACTCGACAGGCTGGCGTTGAACAGCATCACCGGATCGCCGGTAAAGGACGGCGTACCGCTGTTGTCCGTCTGAATGTTGAAGCGCCACACGCGCCCATCGAGATCCCCGATATAGACCTTGTTGATGAAGCGCGAGTCGGCAGGACCGGTGGCGACCGGGTCGGCTTGCAGCGCATTCTTCATCACCTGACAGTTGTTCACCGACGAGGCCGCACAGTCATCGACGGTTTCGGCTGTGCCGTCGCTGCCGACGTCCTTATAGGCGTCGACGAGCCCTGTCTCGATGTCGAGGACATACAAGGTCGTCCCCGCGACGACGTCGCCGCGGTTGCTCTGGTGCTGACGCGTATAAGTCAGGAATCCCGAGCCCGCGATCACCGTGAACTTGCCGCTGGAATTCACCGCCTGGCCGACCGCAGGGTCCGACCACGTCTGGCCAACGCTCTTCTCGACGTCCGTCGCAGTGCTGCTGATATCGCCGTAGACCGTCGCGCCGCGCGGATCATCGGCGCCCAGACAGCTACTCGTAACAGCCGTGCAGACCGTGCCATCCGACAATCTCGTATAGAGAATCGTGTAGTCGAACTTCGACATGCGCGGGAAGCTCCACTTGAGCGGCACGCTCGTGGCGTTCGAGAAGTACGACAGAGATGACGAGATGGTGTTTTCCGTTGGTGTGACGTACGTCGCCATGCTGTCCAGCGTCACGTCGAACGCTTGATAGAAGGTGCCGCCGGCGCCCTGTCCCATGATCAGATAGGTTCGCCACGCGTCGCCGATCTTGACGTCCGCGACCTTCGGCGAGCCGTCCATCAGATAGTCGAACTGGCCGACCGGCTGCCCATCGACGAGCGTTTTCAGCTTAGGCAGCATGTTGAACGGGATGTAAGCCCACACCTCGATGCCCAGACGCGCATCGATTGCGTGCAGCATGCCGTCGTTGGCGGCAATCCACACGATGGTGCGGCGATCTTTGTTCGCGGTGGCGAAGCTCGGATAGTCCGCATCCGGCGGCGGATCGAGGGATGGCGGGTCCATGATGGCAGGGGTGCCCGAGACCATCGCGCCGAGCGGCAGCGCACGCACTTTATCGATCACGGTAGTGGCATTGAACGTCGCCGGCACACTCGCCGCGCCGGCCAAGAACGGCCCCAGTGTCGCAGCCTGCGTGCTGTCGAATTTCACCATCGTGCCGTCGGCCAGCGAGGTGTAGATGTTCCGGCTGGATGTCGCGAGCGAGGAACAGGCGCCGCTTGTCGTCGTCCCCGGAGCGCACGCGACCCACAGACGCGTGCCGTCCTGCGAGAACTTGTATCCCGACGACTTCGTGGAGTCGGCGACGGGTTTGTAGACACGGAACGCGCGAAGCCGCGTTTCAAAGCCAGGCAGTTCGAACGCTGTCGTAATCAGCACGTTCGTGCGCTGCGGAATGAGGTTGCCTTCCTTGTCGTAGACCTTCGTGTTCGACAGGTTGGTGCCGTTGATGTCCTTGGCGTCCTCGAGGTTGACGGTGCCGGCAATCGGACTCGTGACCTGAAATTCGCTCTCGGTCGTGTTCGAGTTGCACTCGGCGTAGCGCTGGAACGCATGCTGAGTGGCGTAGTTGAGCGCGCTCACGAATTCGGGCACAGCGGATCCCGCCGGCGTGGCGTCGATGTTCGACTTGGTGATTTCGAAGTAGCGGCCGCCGCTGTTGGTGGCGATGAGCGCGAGGTTCGCCGACTCGGATGCCTGTGGCGCAATCGCGATCACGTAGACCGGCACGTGCCGGCTCGAAATGTTGAGGAAGCTCGACCCCTTGGCTGCCGTTGTCGCTGCAGTGGCGCCCGACGTCGTCGTGCCCTCGCCGCCGGCGACGACCATGATGATCACGTTATTTCGGCATTGCGTGTCCGCCGTGATCAGTCGAGTGACCTCGGTCTTCGCATCATCGAGCATGAGGCCAAGCGGGCGGTCCGTCTGCGTGCTGGTGGTGTTGCTGGCCGGAATGAGGCCGCCGGATACCTGCAGCGCCGCCGTCGGACTCGAGGGGCTGGACGGCACTGCGATGGCTGACCTGATGCTCGTATTCGCGCCCGACGCATCAGCCGCGACCACGTTAAAGTTCACATTGTTCGTGCCGGCGACCGCGGCAGCATTGTTTCCGCTGACCGTCGTCTTCATGTAGTACCAGATGCCTTTGCCGTTGCTCGATTTGCCCGTGTCGCTCGCCAGCTGACTGGCGGCGGCGATAAGCGCTGCATCGTTCGCCAGCTTGTTGTTCGGCGCAGTGCCCCACGCCGGGCTCGTCTGGCGCGTCTTCATCAGGCCGAAGCGAACGACGTTCGTGTTCTCGTCGATCACCTGCGTGATCGCGCGCCGCGCAACCATGAACCGTGTTGGCGTGTAGAACGTGCTGTAGCCTGACGCCAGGTTGCCGACCGCCACGATCGAATCCGCGGCAAAATCGTAGGTCACGCCGCTGACGTTCGTCGCCGCGGTATAGGTGCGGTTGACGAACTTCCGATAATACGGCGCGTTGTTCTGGTTGGCGATGTTGACGCCCGAGCTGAGGCCGAGCGCTGTCTGCCACGCGAGGTCGCTGCCGCTGTTGCTCCACTTGTACTGGTTCGGGTCGTAGTAGGCGCCATCGGCATCGGAGAGCATGCCGGGCCCCATGTCGATCATGAACAACACGTTGGGGGCGACGCGTTTCAGAAACAGCAGCGGATCGAGCTGCGCGGACGCATTCGTCGCCCAGAGCGCGGCGACCGCCGCCGTGAACAGCAGCCACTGCCGCGGCCGGCCCACACGGCGCCGCGACATCGTCGCTACATCGGGAGAGGAAGTACGACTACTCATTGGATCGTTCCTGTCGTCAGCGACAGCTCCTTCTGCGTAAGCGCCTTGCCGGGCGTCTGCACTGCCGCCTTACGGGCGCGGCGGTTCTGTTCGTCCTGTCCGCGCTGGCCCGTGTACCCGCGCTCGATTTCCGTCGTATCCGTGCGCGCGATGGTCACTTCGATGACGCGCTTCGCGCCGAACGGACCGTAGGCTTCGGCGTGCATCGCAAGCACGCCAAGCCCAGGGTTGGCATCGCAGCCTGGATCGTTACCAGCGCCGCAGTTGACGCCCGGCTGACCGTCCATCGTCGGATCGTTGTCGGTCTCCGACGGGTCGTCGGCGATCCAGACGACCACATAGTCTTTGGAGTTGATCGTGTCGGTCGGCAGCATGTCCGATATGGGGCCGTAGGCGTAGAGCTGCCAGCGCGGATTGTTCAGGCCCCAAGGTCGATCGTCGGTAAAGGTGTTCAGCTCCTCGTCGCTGCAGCCGTCGACCTTTCCGCAATCGAGCATGTTGGTGGCCTTGTCGAGATCGAGCTGCGAACCATCCGGCAGCGTTCTCACGCCGCTCGGCGAACCGTCAACGAACGCGGAGCGAACGTTGCCCTGCAGGATTTCGTTCCAGTCGGGAACCGTCAGGATGTCGTCCATGACGCGCTCGACGGCGGCGTCGGCGGCATAGAGTGCCTCGGTGCCCTGGCTGTAGTTGGCCGAAATCTTGGTCTCGGTCGTCGTGGTCATGACGAGCGTGAGACCAAGCGCCATCAGCAGCATCATCGCCATGAGGGCGACGATCAACGCCAGGCCGTCTTCCCGGCGAACGCGGACGTGCAATGAAAGGGGCTTCTGCATCGTTACCGTCCGAGCGTCATGTTGCGGGGCGTAACCGAGAACTGAATTTCCTGGTCGGGCACCAGTCGTTCAGGGCTCGTCGCCGTTCCGCCGTGCGTGAAGAGCATGCCGGCAGGACCGCGGAGTGCCGACAGTGCCGCCTGTACTCGCATCGTCACGCGTATGCGACGGATGCGAAGAAGATCGGCGTCGAAGCGATTCGGATAGTTCGTCACATCCTGACCGGGACACCACGGTCCATCGGTGAGCATCGCTTGTGTCAACTCGACCTGCCCGTAGCCGGAGGCGAGCGTGTCCATGCGAGGCACCTGGACGCCGTTGACCACCTTGAAGGCGCAGTTCTCACCCTGCAGATATCCGCCGGTGCCATCCTTCGAAAGACATGGAGGCTTGGGGCCGTAGGTCGTGAACGGACCTTTCTCGTCCGCGTTGCATAGCGACTTGCCGGGGACAAGCATGGGCGGCAGCGGATCGCCGAAGTACGCGAACTGCAGCTTGATGACGTTGTCAACCACTGGCAGATCGGTCTGACCGCCGTCGTAGTGCATCAACTGATACGTGCCGCTGGTTGCGTCGTTCTTCAGGTAATAGGTGTGCACCGCAACTTCGGTAATCTGCGCGCTGCCGGAGTCGTACGCCGACGACAGCTTTCCGCTGTGCTGGAGATGCAGCGCCTCGTCCTGCACGTTGGTAATCGTCGTCATGTCCCAGCTGCCGTCCACGTCGTAGACGAGCACGTGCTGGTTGTCTCTGAAGCCGCAGAGCTGGTCGTGCTTGTCGGTGCCGCAGTTTCGCATCGGCTCGACGTCGATCTCCTGCGCGTTGCCACCGCCGAAGTTCTTGATGACGGTGGTCTGCGCCGGAGTCGGCGGCACATACATCAGGCTGATCGTGTCGGATCGGTAGTAGACGCCGCCGGCGGGATCTGGATTCAGATCGCCCGAACGGTATGGCATGATCGGCGCGAAGTAGTTATAGAGCGCGCCCGCGCTCGATCCCATGTAGGTGCCGGCGCCGGCCATGATGATGTCCTTGGTCAGCACGTCAACGCCGATGCGCATCCGCTGCTGCATATCAGACGCCTCCGGCTGCGCCTGATACGTGCCCTCTGCCGGATTCATCATCGCGAAGATGGCCCCTGTGACCGCCATCATGACGGTGGTCGCCACCAGCAATTCCATCAGTGAGAAGCCGGCACGTGACGAACGTGCGACTGCCATCACTGCGCCTTCCTCGTGCGTACGGCAATCATGCGGGCCTCCTCGGGCAGCCGCGACACGTTGCCGTCGTTGGCCTGCCCGCGATCCTTGTTGCGCGTCACCAGCACCTGGAGCACGAGCGTGTTGTTGGGGTTCGTCGGCAGCGGTGTCACCGACCACCGGCGCGTATAGACCACCTGTTGCTGCTGGTTCTGCGCGTTGGAAATCTTGTTGCCGTAGGCGTCGATGTAATCGACCCAGCCCGTGGTGTCTTCCTTCAGAGTCGTCGTCGCCGAAGGCTTGAGACCCGTCCCGCCCGTGGCTTCCACCGGCGACACCGCGGTGTTGCTCGATGTATCGCTGATCGGCAGGCCCTGCGTGTCGAAGCCCCAGACGAGCGAGCGCAGCTCCTCCAGCTTCTGCTCCGCCAGCACCGCGGCGTACGTCGTGTTGCGCGAAGACACATTGGTGCGCGTTGACAGCGCAAACAGCTCCGCGAGCGTCACGATCGCCGTCGCCATGAGCGTCGTGGCGACAAGCGTCTCGACCAGCGAGAAGCCGGAGCGACTACTGAACGAGTTGGATTTTTCCAAGGCCATTCACCGAGATCATTTTTTCTTCGGTGCCTTTACGCACTTTGATGGTCGCGCCGGTGGACGCATCGAGCTGCGACCACGGAGTCTCACCGGATAGCTGCTTATGCACCGTACCGTCGGGCCAGAATTCGAGAGTGGCAACCGCACTGAAGTCCACCTGCGACGGCAGCGAGCGCACGGCCCCGTCGTGGTTCGGACGCGTCACGGGATCGTTGTCGTTCGCCGGAACCTTCCACTTGCTGTCGCTGCAGCGGTCGCTGGCGCTGTCATCCGTGTCGGGGCTGCTCGGCGTGCCGATCAATTCAACGACGCGGTATTTCCCGGCCTCCGGGCAGTTGAAACGGATGCGCATCGGCCGGTTCGAACTGACCGCGATCAACCGCGCGCTGTTCATCTCGACCATCACTTCGCGCTGCGCTTGACCGAGCTTCATGCCGGACGTGACGTCGATGATCGTCGGCAGCGCTGCCGCCATGAGGATCGTCATCACCGTCATCGTCACGATCATGTCGACGAGCGTGAAGCCGGCACGAGATTGAATGTTCGCCATCGTTCTTCTTGTGTTGGGAGGGCTCGAGGAGTGGTCGAACCGCCCGTTGGCCGTCATCCGCGCAACCGCTCTGCCATGATGTGGTTACAGAAATGGTCGCGTGCCGTATTCGCGCAAGACACTGAATCCGTGGAGGTTGCAGGGCGAAATGCCCCCCCGGCGGAGGGGTGTTGGGGATCTGCCCGTGTTGCGATCTGAGACCCGAACTTACAGGGCTGAAACTGTGTGCGGCGTCGCCAGCCGAAACGTCAACTCGATTGATGCACCACCGGCACTACTCTCGCCGATGGCAACGCGGCCGTGATGCGTCAGGACGATTTTTTGAACGATCGCCAGCCCCAAACCTGTTCCGCGAGAGCGCGTCGTAAAGAACGGACGGAACACCTTGTCGCGCTGCGGAACGGGAATCCCGGGGCCGTTGTCGTCTATGTTTATGCGGCAGATGCCATGACCGGCATCTGTGGAGCCGCTGATTCGGATGACCGGCGTGCGACCCGCCGACGCAGACGCCTCCGCAGCGTTTCGAATCAGGTTGCTGAACACCTGGCGCAGCAGGAGCTCATCGCCGTCAATCGTCGCAAGCGCGCCATCCGTGTCGATGTGCGTCCCGGCGGGTAATTCGTGCTGCAGCTCCTCAGCCACGCGGCGAGCGACGCGCCCGAGATCCACGGGCGCCAGTGATAGCTGCTCGGGCCGCGCGAAATTCAGGAAATTCGTGACGACGCTTCCGAGCACGTCGGCTTCCTGTCGGATGCCTTCCACGTACGGACGGTATTTTTCGGGAAGGGCGTTCGGATCCAGCAAGCGGCTGTAGCCGTGGATAGTCGCCAGACCGTTTCTGAATTCATGCGCGATTCCCGCCGTCAACTCTCCAAGCCGCGCGAGCGTTTCTTTTAATCGCAGCTGCTCCTCGAGCTCCACGACATCAGTGAGATCAGAGAAGAGACAGATCGCGCCTCGTGTATTGCCAGGACCAGCGAGCGGCGAGACGGACACGCCAAGATGCTTCCCTTCGGCGTCTACAGAACGGCGGAAGATTGGTTGACCCGTGGAGAGGCATTCGCCGATCACCCCGGCGAGCGGTGATGCGGCGGCGAGGACCTCGGTGTAGGAAGCGCCCAGTGGATCGGCGGCCACGTCCAGCAGACGCGCAGCGGCGGGATTGAGCACCTCGATCTTGCCGGATGCGTCGACCACCAGCAGCCCCGACGTCAGGCTGTCGACAATCTGGCCGCGCAGCAGGTCCGATGCCGCGGCGCGCTTGCTCATCGCCTGCTCCTGCGCCTTGAGCTTGCCGACCGCCTCCTGCAGTGCGGCCGACAGCATCGTCGTATTGGCACCGCCGTCACGCAGGTTTCGGCGCGCATCACGCGCGCCAGCGAACACACGCAACACGGCAAACGTCATCGTGCCGACAAGCATCGCGACGACGGCGGTCAGACCGAGGAGTGCGTACCCGAACTGTGTCATCAGGCGAGTCCGGCCCAGGTGAGATACGCGTGCACGACCTGCTGATACGCGCGCACCATTGACTCGTCAGCGTAGGCGCACACGAGCGCGGCCACGGCAATGAAGGTGCCGAACGGAATTCGCGTCTCCATGCCGCGGCGCGAGATCATCAGCGCGCCACCGCCAATCACGATGCCGAGTACGCACGCGACAATCAAGGTGATCCAGACAAGCGGCCACCCAAGGAAAGCGCCGACCATCGCCAGCATCTTGAAGTCGCCCATGCCCATCCCCTCGCGCCCGCGCACGCGAAGGTAGATCTCGGCGACGAGGAACGGAAAGAGGCCGCCGGCGAGCAGGCCGATTAACGAGCTTTTCCAACCGGGTGGCAGGAAGATGCTGAGCACGAAGCCGACAACAATGCCCGACAGCGTGATTTCGTTGGGCAGAATCTGATGCTCGAAGTCGATCGCGAAGAGCACCACCATCGCGCAGGCGAACGCCACTCGCACGGCCAACAGCGGTGTCAAACCGAAGGCGTAATACCCGGCCACGAACAAGACTGCGGTCGCGGATTCGACGATCGGGTATTGCGCGGAGATCCGTGTCTGGCAGGTCCGGCAACGGCCGCGCAGAACGAGCCAGCTGACAATGGGCACGTTCTCGAACCAGCTCAGAGGTCTGTTGCACGACGTGCAATGCGATGCGGGCCACATCACGGATGTGCCGTGCGGCAGCCGGCAGATGATGACATTCAGGAAGCTGCCGATGATCAGTCCGAAACAGGCGAGTACCGCCGCAACAACACCGCTGCTCAATGCGGCTGCTCGGTGACGGTGGGCAACGGATTCAGCGACGATGCTGGATCCAGCGTCACGCTGCCGGTGGATGGGTCGAGACGGAACGGGACCCCCGTTGGATCTCGCGGTACACCACGAATGATCCTCGCGCGAACCATATCGTCCCACGTGGTGGGAAACACGCCGGTGCGATCGCGGTAGCGCTGCACGTAGCCTTGGACGATGTCGATTCCGTCCAGTGCATCGAGCTGTTTCAACCGGACCTCACCTTGTTTCCGCAGCCAGTCCAGCTCCGCGTTCCGCACGATCTCGGTCCAGAGCGTTCGCGACGACGCGCGGTTGCCTCCCCGCGCCAGTGTCACTGCCGCCAACGGCTTCAGCCACTCGGGCGCGTTCGGCATGTCGCCAGCGCGAGTAAACCAGTCCGCCGCCGTCGTATAGTCCCGCTTCCACCAGTAATAGACGAAGCCAATGTCCTCGCCGAACTGCCACTTTCCCGGCTGAGCGCGGAGACCCTTCTGCAGCAGCGCGATCGCCAGATCCGGACGCCCGGCGCCACCCGGAAAGTCCTCGGCCAGGAAAATCGCGCCGAAGCGGTATGCGATGTCGAACAGGGGATCGACTGACGTCGTCAGATCGAGCAGCGGATACAGCAGGGCGTAGTTCTTCGGACCCGTTGATAACCGC
>Ga0310811_10001959_pt1 | contig 25570 bp, 23 predicted proteins | sample YCmetagenome_FD_207642 | JGI IMG/M metagenome (GOLD analysis project Ga0310811, IMG submission 207642) | Soil microbial communities from experimental microcosm in Duke University, North Carolina, United States - YC | ecosystem: Engineered > Artificial ecosystem > Soil microcosm > Unclassified ... | reverse complement strand
AAAAAAAAAAAAAAAAAAATTTTTCGAAAAAAAAAAAGTTGTACCCCAAAGTGGATCCCTGATACCTCAGTCACACGAAGATAAATTTGGACTTAGGGCTTGGACTTTTTTTTTGGCTATCCAAAATATAAGTTTCAAATTTTTCTGAATTTCAAAATTTCAAAATTTTTATTAATAAACATAAATCATATTTATTAATAAGAATTTATAAAACAAACATTTCTTTACATTTATTTAAAATCGATTAATATGGTGTTGAATCATGTATTGTTGGATAATTCAGACATGATGTTGGATCATGTACTGTTGAAGAATTCAGACAGGTTATATTCACTTGAAAGAGAAGAAGTCCAAGAAAATAATAAAGAGTTACCTCCCTTCGAAGAAGGACAACAGGAAGATGAAGATCTACCTCCATTAGAAGATGGAGAAAACGAAGATGAAGAATTATTTAATCCAGCTACTGATAACGGGTTTTATATATTCACTGGAAATGCGAAACCAAGAAATAGTTTTACATTTGATTCATATACTTTTATTCAATGGATTATTAGATCTAAAGAGGGGCCAGAATAATCAAGAAATTAAGAAGGAAAATTAGTATTCATAATTTAAAATTTTTCTGAATTTCAAAATTAAATATAAAAAAAAAAGAAGAATTCCCATCCTATATCAATTTATTTTATAATTTTTTTTTTAACAATAAACAACATTTATTTTTTCAGAATATATAGTATGTTCTTTAATTAAATTTTTTTTTTTATCATAAAACTGGAATTTCAATTGTATCCCAATAAACCTTTTTTCATCTTTTGAAAAAGATGAATTTATAAAACATAGTTGATTGAATTCACATTCATTCCAAATTCTTCTAAAAGTACATTTCCTTTCACATAAAATTGTTTTTATAGGATAATCACTTATTATTTTAACTGAAGCAAAATAAACATTTTTAGGTAAGTTGATGATCCTTGGGAAAGGATTGCTATTTAAATAATAATAATAATAATGATGAGAAAAAGTTTTTCTATCTAATATAGTGGATTCCAATCTTTTACAAACATAAAAATTTTTGGGTGATTCATCTGATTCAAATTGCATTTCATTTTCCCATTCTTTTAGAGTCATCGAGTTTTCTCCAATTCCAAACTTATCTCTATTATAAACTCTCCATTCTTCTCTACTATTATTAGCTTTAGCTTTATAAACCCATACGAGTTTAATAGGTTGTTCAATCTTTGTTTTATTCGAGCAATTCATTTCTTCTATTCTTTTATTAAGTAAAAAAGTAAATCCTTTTTTACTTATTAAATCAGTTGAATCCATTACTATCTTTTGTTTTAAAGTTTTTAGTTTAATAGTAAAAAAATTGGTGCTATCTGTATTAAGTGCATTTTGTATTTTACTATTAAAATAATTTAAAAATCTTTCAGATCCTCCTTCTTCTAGATCAAATTCAATTACTTTTTGAGATATTTTATTTTTTTTAAATTTTATAAAAACCTTTTTGTTTTCTCTTTTTCTTTTTTTCCCATTCATTATTAATTTTATTTTTTTTTACCCCCTCCCTCCTTCTTTATTTCAATTTTTTTTTTAAATAAAAAAAATTAAAAGGGAAAAAAAAAACTTTCTTTTTTTTTAATATATTTAATTTAATTGATTTTTGTAATAAATGAAATTTAATTTATTATAAATTCAAAGATATTTGCCACTAAAAACTCATTTTTTTTTTAAAAAAAAAATTAAAATTAATTTTTCTTATTATTATTATTTTTTTTTAGAGGAAAGAAAATTAAAAATATAAAATTTATTGAAAATAAGTAATTTTTGTGAATTTTAAAAATTGTAGGAATCTTTGTAATATTCCATTGGCATTTTGTCTTTTGCATCGAGTTTACTTTCAGAAGCACCAAATCTTTTCAATACAGAAATAATTATAGGAGAATCTACATAATAAGCAATGTGTAAAGCTGTTATTCCAAAACTGTCTACATTATTAACATCAGCATTATGTGATATTAATAATTGAATCAAATTTAAATTTCTACTCCAAATAGCCCAATGCAAAGGAGTAGCGTTATAAGCATCTTTACAATTTGGGTCTTTACCATTCAAAAGTAAATATTCAGTCATGAATAGATCACCTTGAGCACAACACCAATGAAGTAAATGATATATTTCGTAATATTTCGTAGGATAAGAATAATCTTTTTTTGAAAAAGGTAAACTTTGTGTAAAAATCTTTTCTTTGGATTCCAATTTACTTTCACAATAAGCATTTCTTTGTTCAATTTGTATAGGAAAAATAGAAGATCTAATATTGTTAATGATTACATAAATTTCATATAATCCAGGTTTGTGAAACCGTATATACTCAATCTTAATTAAATTTTTTGATTTCCAAGTAAAATTTACAGCTCTTCCACCAATTAAAATTCTTAAAGTTGGATAAAATTCAAAATTACCAAACAAATTTATAGTATATTCGTTATTTACATTATTATCATCATCATCATGAAACTTATTTTTTTCAATAATTATTTTTTTTGGAATAACATCTTTTAAAATCATTGAACCATTATGACTTACAGACATCCAATGAATTAAAGAAGGAGGAAGACTATCAAACAACTTTTTACATACATTTTTTGAAAATTCTTTTTCATTATTTTTATACATTGTTTATTTAATAAAATTAATATTGTTTTTATTGTTTTATTGTTTACTATTTACTAATTAACAACAAAAAATTAATATTTGTTTTTTTTTTAATTAAAAAAAAACAAAAATAAAAATAAAAGAAATAAAATTAATTAACAAGATATGTATTTCTTGCAATTATTTGATTATAATGATTAATAAAAATTGAACTTAAAAGACGATTATAATGATTTAAATCATCATAATTTATACATAAAAAAATATCAATATAATGAAATTCACTAGCTGGTATTGAAAAGAATTCATTAAAAATATCTGAATGATTCATATGACTTTGTAATAAACATTGATGATAGAACATGATTTTATTATTAATAAAATCGTATCCTTTTACAAGTTTTTTTTTCCCAAAGATTAAATTAATAATAGTTAAAGTATAAATATCGTTGTTAGGCATAAAAAACTTGTTTACAGTCTCTTTAATATTATTAAAGATATTAATAAAATCTTCTTCATCAAGAAGTATTATATTTTTTTCAAGAAATCTATCTAAAATTTTCTTTAAAAATTTAAAATCAAGATTATTATTAGGTGCAACTTCTCCTTTTATAAATCTTTCTAATTTACTAATGAATTTAAAGCATTTTAACTCAAAATCAACAATTTTATCAAGATTGTTATTTTCTATACTGTAACCATGAAGTTCTTTTACTTTATTTGATAAATCATTGATAATATGTTTTATAATATTTAAAAAAGTGTCTAAAATTCTTGATTTACTAAATGTTTGTTGGAATTTATCTTCTAGATATGATCTAATTTCACTAAATCTATTTGCCAAATTTTTTGATCTAAATAAGTTAATGTAATAATCGCCTGTTGTACAGAAAAATACATAACTCACACGACAGGCTAGATCAATGTATTTCATATAAGATTCCTCTTTTTCAGGATCATTTATTAAACTTTTAATATCCATTTTTTTTATTCCTCTTTTCTTTCTTTTTTTTTAAAAAAAAAAGAAAGAGGAAATTAATAACAATCCTGTTAATTTAAAACTGAGTTAATCCTTTTTTTATATAATTTTATTAAGTAATAATTATTAAATAAAAAAAAAAATTGAATTAATTATTTTATTTATTACTAAAAAAAAAAAATAATGATAATAAAAATAAAAATAAATTAATTATTATAAAATTTATCTTCATCGTATGAATCAACATATTCTAAAAATTGCGAATAATCTGTAAAAGGATTATATGTTTTTTGTTTTTTGGTTTTTAATGATATAGTTTCAGTTTCTTCTCTTCCACGTTTCTTTGTTATTTCAAAAAAATTAACTATTGGGTCAATTAAGCTTAAAAATTGTTTATGGTAAAATGTAGTGTCTAGGTCAAATTTTAAAGTACTAATTTTAAATTTAGACCAAGTTTTATTTTCTTCATTAAAAAGCGAAATAGGAATAGGTGTGTTATCAATATTAAATTCTCCTTCAGAATCAATAATATGAAGATTTTTAACGTATAAAAATCCATGGAATTCTTCAGTTTTTTTTTTATATCTAATAAAAAATATTGAAGGTTTAATTTTAGAATTCATTTTGTTATACATTTCAAATTGAGTATAATCCAAATTTTGATTTTCATCTAAAATGGTTTTTAATAAATCGATTTTGAATTGAATATATTGTTTTACTTCTTCTTGGGATGTATTTTTTAAAAGTAAAATCAATAAATCTTGAATAAAATATTTTGTATAATTTTCAATGTAGTCACAAGTTTTTTTTGAATTGTTCTGTCCAAAACCTTTAATTAACATGGTGTTATCATCACTAATAGATAATCCAGCGTAAGTATTCTTAATTTGTGGAACAAAAATAAGTTTAAATTCGAAGGCTTTTTTTACTTTTAAAAAAGTAAAACAAGATTCAATATCTTTAATAATTTCATTAATAACTTCTTCTTCACATCCTTCCATACATCCTTCTAAATTTATACATATAGAATCTGTTACTCCAAAAAGAACTTTAGTATTATAAGAACTTTTTTCAACAATATTTTGAGCAGTAGAAATAAATTTTCTACCAACACTTGTTATAGCATTATAAACTCTTTCACTGAAATAAGGAAATGATTCCATTCCTATACAACCAAGACCTGAATTTAATAAAATTTTTATGGCTCTTCTAAAACAATCTAAAGTATCTAAAGCCATTTTAGAAGAAAAAAAATTATGATTATCATCTCCTCCTTCTCTTTCTTCTTCTTCTTTTTCTTTTTTTTCTTCTTCTTCTTCTAAATTTGATTCAGAAATAATCATAACATTAGTATCACGATGAGTGCTAGTATTTTTCTTTTTTTTAATTAATTCTTCAATATCAACTTTTTTATCAATAAGATTTTTTGTTATTGATGGAAGAATTGTTTTTGAAGGATCAAGACTAAAACATACTCCAGATTCTAAGACACAAAATGAATAAAGAGCTATCCCATCTATTTCTGAAGAATAACTTTTATAAATCCCAGGTTTGGGATCAAGGTTTGTTCCTCCCTTTTTGTTATTTATTTTTTTTATTTTAGATTGTTCGAGATATTTATGATTAGAAATATAATCTGGTAAAATAAAATTATTGGAATGAAAAGCATAATTCAAATAATATAAATATTGTTTGCTTTTTTTACTAATTGTTAATAAATTCCATGGTAAACTTGATTCTTTAGATAAAATAAAAGTAAGAAGTAACCATCCTTGTTCAATAATGAGTTGAATTTGTGAATCAATAATTTCATAATTATTGAGACTTGAAGGTATTTTATGATTTTTAGATTTTATAAATTTTACCATATTGAAAATCGAGTTATTTCTCATTTTTGGTAAATATTCATTTCCAAAAGTAAGAGTATCTACAATGATACTTCTTTCCAAAATATTATTATGTTGTTTATATTTTTCGAATTTTTTTAATTTGTTCATCAAATTATTAATTATATCATAACCAAAAACCACATCTGGGTTAACTTTTATTAAAAGTTCAAAAAATGAATTAAGAGTTGCATCAAGTGAATTATCAACTACTTCACATGCTTCATAATGTTCAAAATCAATATTATTACTATGACATCCATCTGTTTCATTTAATTTTAAATTAAATATTTTAACATAAATTTTGTATTTTTCTGAAACATTAATATAATTCAACCCCATTAGTTTCATTTTAATATTAGGTAAAAAAAAGAGTTTGTTGTTTTCTGAAATATTATACTTTAATTTAAATTCATCTTTTTCAATTACTTTTAAACCATGAATTAAATTATTATTACTATCTGAAATAAGCAATTTAACCCAAGAGGGTCCTTTTAGTTTATGATGAAGAATAAACGCATCTAAAAAAGTTGCTTCATTGTAAAAAATATGTTTGAATACTTTAAACACTTTTAAAATTTTTAAATTGTTTAAATAATATAAATTCGAATCACTTTTTACTCTAAAAGTTAAACTAATAATTTTTTCATATCCATTTAATTTATATGAAGAACACTCCATAGTATTCAATTTTATGTTTTTTTCAATTTTAATATTTGAAGCTGAATCCTTTAAAATTAAACTCATTTCATTTATAATTTGAAACTGTAGTTGTTCATTAAAATCAATAGTTTCATCTAAAATAAAGTAAAGAGTTTTAAAAAATGGAAAAGAAAATACTTTCTTTTCCATAAATTCATTATTTTCATTAAAAATTGCTCCATGTAAATCAATAGTGAATCTATGTTTATTTTCATAAACTGATAAAATAAAAGCGTTTACTTCCATTTTTTTTTAATGTTTAATTAAATATTAAATTTTAAATTTTCTTTTTTTTTTTGTTTTTTTTTTTTTTTAAAAATCGCAAAAATTTTGTAATCACAAAAAAAATATGAATATTTAATATTTCATAATTTTTTTTATTTAAATTTTTTTATTAAAATAAAATCAATTAAAAACATATCAATTATTTACTGTTTTTTTTTTAAAAAAAAAACAAAATGAGTGTCTGTAGCGCTTGTGATACAACTTTTAAAATTAAATCAATTGATTTGGTTGAAAAAAAAGATAAGCTTTTTGTATGTAGTAGATGTACGCTTGTGAAATATCACAATAAACTCTGTCAAAGAGTTGATTGGAATAATCATAAACTTTTTTGTAATCCTGATGGAGGATTTATAGAACTTAATGAAGTTCTCAACAGTTCTATAGAATACATTTTAACTGTATTTAAATGGGCACCTTTCGATATTGAAAAAAAAAAGATAAATAACTCTCACAATATTTACTATAAAGTAAGAGAATTACCAACTAGAAGCATCTCAAATGTTTTTGAAGTCTTATCTCCTAAATTCGAAAATCAAAACGAATTTATGCGATTTTTTTCTTCAAACAAATGCGAGTTAAATAGGGCTTTACTTCATGTATTATCTTATTTAATAACTAAAAAAAAGAAGAGATTAATATATGATACTTATAAAGTAACTGATATCCGATTTGGTGTAGTTAAAGTGGATGATAAACTTCCTATTGTTGATGTTGAATGGTCTCCCTCTCTGCCAGGATTTGATGATATGCAACCAGGAAGATATACACACGTTGTTGTTTTTTTTAAAACAACCCAAAACGTTTGGTATTCTGTTGATCTTACAGCTTCTCAATATGGAATTTTTCCTAATGATGATTCTAAAAAAAAAGTGCCTAAAGATTACATACACATCGAAAAGATTGAAGGTGACAAAACCAACTACTTTACTATTCAAGTTACAGAAAATTTGAAAGATGCAATTGAACCTGTGCTAGATAGTATGATAAATATAAGTAGAAAAGCTATTTCCGCTCAAAATGATTTTGTGAGTGCTATAATGTGTGGTATTATTAATTATAAAAAGTATAATTTATAGTAAATTTTTTACTATAAATTACAATTTTCATTTTCATTTTTATTGATTAATTCGTTTATAATTTATCAAATAAATTTATTATTATTATTATTATTTTTTTTTTAATTTTCATTATTATTATTTATTATCTGAAAAAATCATAAACGAAACTACAACAGCATTCAGCAAAACCCAAGGATTTTTAATATAAATTGTCACGATGTAACAAGCCACCCAGATTAAAATTATATTAATAAAAAAATAAGATGCATAAAATATGTTTTTGTTATCTCCATGATCCTTCAATACTCTTACAAAGCATATACTAGATAAAAACATAACCCAAAAGTTATTGAGATTAATAGAAATACTTGCAATAAAACTCCATATTAATAAGTTAGTAAGTGTTGTAAATGCAAAAAATGAAAAAGTCATAACCATTTTTGATAAAAAAAAAGATTAAATAATAAAAAAATTAAGAAGAAGTTGTAAATTAATGAATTATTTTTTATGAAAAGCATATGATTTTTAAAAAATAAAAATTATTTATTTTTTTTTTATATTTTGTTTATTTTTTTAAGAAAATGTTAATAACATCAGGATGAGAATTTAAAAAAAAAAAAATAAAACTTCAAGTTCAATAAAACATATTATATTTTATCATAACATAATAATTAATTTTTTTTTTCATTCACTTTTATCTTCTGAAGTTTTTGAGATTAAAGTATGTGGAGTTTTTGGAACTTGTCCATAAAAAGAAGAGGTCACCATAATAGCAACAGCGAAAACATATGCGGAGTTATTATGCATAGCTACTTTATAACAAGCACTAAAAATTAAAATAATATTAACAGCGAGAAACATTGTATAAAAGATGTTTCTAGGATTGATACGATCTTCATGTACTCTAATATGGCAGATGTAACATAAAAGCATAACCCAAGAGTTGTTAAGATGAATAGAAACACTCATGATAAAACCCCACATGAAGATATTAGTAATTGTTGTAATTAAAAAAAGTAAGACAGTCATTTTGATAAAAAAAGAAAGATGTTGTAAATTTACTGAATTTATGTGTTAGATAATTTATTTTTTATTTATTTAAAAAAAGAATGATTTTTTTATTTATTTAAAAAAAAAATAAATAAATAAAAAAAAAATCATTTTTTTATTTTTTATTTAAATTCGCAAAAAAAAGTTGAATTCTTAAAAACTTTTTATTTAATTCATTTTTTTTTTATTTAAATTTTCATTATTAAATTTATTAAATCAGTATGGAAAATTTAAAATCAAAAAAAAGTAAAAGAGAATATAAATATTTTCTTAGAGAAGATGATGGATATCAAAATAAAAAAATTAGGGTTGATGCAATTAACTTAGAAGTTCCAAATAACAAAAAAGAGGATTATCAATTGAATATTTTTAATATTCCAGAAGAGATTATTTCAAATCACATCTTTTTACACATATTTCTTGAAGTTCAGGAATCTGTTTATGATTCAGTTATTCCTCCTTGTCAACATTATTTTGTTGGAGAAAAGCTATTGAGAAAATATAATAATGAAAAAACGTTTGCTTCTGTTCGTCTTGTTTGTAAATTGTTTTACAAATTGAGTAATAAATATTGGACTCAATTAGTTACGTTAACAAACATGTATATATATCTTTATAAAATCAATAAAGGTATTGCATTGCCTCCATGTAATCTTGGGATTTTGGCATATATAGATTATGAGATTTGTGAATTAGACCTTGAACCTCTACAAGATTTACCTATTAAAACTCTAGAAATTAATTTCAAAACTAATTTAGAATTTGGTTTGGAATATCCTTCTCTGGAGGTAAACAAAAAAGGATTAAGTTTACCCAATACAGTTAAAACTCTAATTTTAAATGAAACCACGTTAACTGCAAATAATTTTTGTTTTTTTGGAGATAACCTTGATACCATTTGTTTTCACAATCTTCAAAAATGTGATGATAATGAAAATGACATTGTTACTAATATAATCATAAAAACATCTGAAACAAAAACTAAATTGACATTACATTTTAATGGATTTTTTTTTGATGAAGATTTTTTTTTAAATTTTTCACAAAATATTAAAACTTTAGTTATACATTCAAATATTGATCTTTTACCATCTCATTTATTATCTCTAAATACATCGATTACTCAGTTTACATTTATACTTAATTGTGTAAAAAGACATGATGTTAAAAAGAGAAAGACAATTAAACCTAATTTATTTAATAAAACTAAACACTCTGAAGTTTTTTATCAATTAACAAATTTGGGTTGGAATATAAAAAGAGAAATGGTTGAAACAAAAGTAAATGATAATTTTGATATTATTCAATTTTTTATTTTTAATATGAATAGAAAAAATATAAACTGAAACAATTTACTTTTTTATTAATATTCTTTTGAATCTTCTGAATACTCAGAAGAATCTTCTGAAGATTCTTCTTGTTCTTCTTTATCATTTTTTTTCTTTTGTTCTTCTTTTCCAAATAAAACTTCCCATGCTTTATACATTACTCCTTTGTCTTCTTCTTTTTGTCTTGGTTCAGGTTGTCTAAATTTAAAAGTATAATTTGGAGATTTTTTAGTTCCTTTCATATAAGAATAAACTGAATAATCAGCATTGAATTTAATTTGTAAGTCAATATATTCCTGATATTGCTTAACAATACCGTATTTAATATACTTAAAAGCTTTATGAGTTCTTTCAATAAATTGTTTTTTATTTTCCCATTTTATATTAATTATGTATAAAGCTATTAATACTAAAATATATGGAGTTGAATTAAATTCCAATTCTCCAAAAAATTGATTAAAAAAAAGATCTCTAAAATAAATTTCAATATCACGTTTATATTCCTCATGATAATAATCCCAAAATTTTATCAATGCGTTTTTTTGATTGTATTCATCCTGTAAATCCCATACATCTCGAGTTGAATTTTTGAGAATATATTCAATATTATCAAAATCTTCTCTTTTTAAAATTTTTTTTTTATCTTCTTGATCAAATTCATTAAGTTTCAATCTTTCACGATGAAAAACTGAAGTTATTGAATTAATAAACATATCTTGTTTTGATAAAGAAATATGTTGAAGATATTTTTTATCTTTTTGTCTTTTTAGATAAGCATAATAATTTAATGAATATATAGTAGTAGTAATGTTACGTGAAACAGTTTCAAAAATAATAAAACAAAATTCTCTTTTAAGTAATTCTAGAACTTTTTCATATTCAGTTTGTGTTTTAAGTAATAATTCATTGTTCTTTTTTATTTTTTCTTCATATTTTTTCAATTTTTCTTCGTTACCAACATGTTCTTTTACAATTTCAATTGTCGCTTCTATAGTTTCAATTTCATTTTTATAATTATTTAATAATTTATATAATTGATTAAGTTTATTAAATATGAATTGACTATTCTCAGGTTTTCCAATCACATTTATATTAATAGGTTTATTGGAGGGATTTATTTGATCTTTAACCTGCTGATCAATATTAACTTTAATACATAATTCTCCTGTCTCAGGTCTGAATGCTAAATTAGATGTTGCCCAATTTTTTATAAAAAGTTCATTATTATAAAAATCTGAATTAAAATAACCTAAATTCATATGCCCCATCCATGCTACTATTCTAATATCAAGACTTGGATCTAACATTTTAATTACAAAGTAATCAAGAACCGTGTATAAAACGCAATTTCCCTCCTTTTTATTAATAAAATAAAAAAAGTTCCATTCTAAAGATCGATAATTTCTTTCTTTAATACCAAAAATATTACTTAACAAACCATATTCAACTTGAATCATATAAGACAAATTAGCTATACTAGAAATTGGATTTTTAATTTCTCCATTTTCTCTATTTTTCATAAAATTAAATAACGTCTTAGAGTAGAAAATTTTTAATAAAAAAAAAATCCAATATGCAAAACCTTCTGTTAAATTATTAATCAATCCATTCTTTATTGCATATAACATATGAATTTGTATTGTTGAAGGCATTAACTTTAATAAGTATTTGCATCCTTCATTTTTTTTTGAATTTAAATCATTATCATTATCATTAATGTCTTCACGAGTCATTTCTCGAAAAATTTTAATAAAATCTTCAAATTTCAAAGTTAAAATATTTGTTTCATTTATTATAACTTCTTTTGCTTCTTTTGCTTCAAGTTTATCAGTTACTTCTTTATTAAAAATACTAACAAATCTCGTGTGATTAAAAGAATTAATTTTAATTTTTTTTTGACATTGTGAACAAATGCTTTTTAAATGAATTTGTTTTTTATTAATGTTCTTCTTTTCAGATTTATTATAAATATAATCATAAATACTTGAAAGATTATGTGAATGTTCACATAAAGGTTTTTCTTCACCTTTATTATTTATAAAAAAAAATCCATATTTATTTTGATTATCATTATTTTTTTTAATTATTATTTTATCAAAAAAATTTCTTTGGTGAAACGATCTCAAAAGTTTTTTATCAATTAAATCACCCATTATTTTTAATTTTTTTTAATAAAAAAAAAATAAACTAAAAAGTTGTGTTTTATTGAGAATTTATATTTTATTTAAAAATAAAATACATTTAAAATTCAATTTTTAATTTCAAAAACAAAAATAAAAACAAAAACAAAACAACAAAAAAATGGAGGATTACACGCAAATTGATTATCAGGGTTTACAACTTTTTTTAATTTTTCCAGAAGCTATTTTAATTGAAATAGTATCATACTTAAAATATAATAAGAGTTCTTTGATAAGTCTTCGTTTTACTTCAAAGTTATTTCGTAAGATTGTTAATTTTTTTTGGAAACAATATATTACACTTGAAAATTTAAAATTTTATCTTTATCAAATTCAAAATAAAATTGCAATTGAACCCATTAATCTGTACATCACTAGTTCTAGTGGTGTACGACATTATCAAAATACATTCGATGGTGTATATAATACGAATAATAATACAAATAATCAATATATTCTTTCTACAGATGATATCCCAAAAAAAAAACTTTCAGAACTTCCTTCTTCAATATTAAAATTAACATTAGATATTACAAATTTAAATGATAATGATATTAAAAGACTAAGATCTCTTAGTCTTAAGAAATTAATTATAGTTAATTATAATAAAATTACAAAAAAAGGACTTTCATATTTTTCATCTAATTTAACTAAATTAGAATTAGATTGGTGTCAAACTATTACATTCGCTCAATTAAATAATAATGCTTCAAAGTTAACAGGGTTGAAATTTAATAAAATAGGAAATATTTTTAATTACGAAGGAATAACATTATTTAAGAATCTTACAAAATTTGATATAAATAATAATGTTTATATAATAGATAAAGATGTAAAAGGGCTTCCTTCTACACTCACAAAGTTGAATTTATCTGGTGGTAAGATTTCAAATGAAGGATTAAAGTTTCTTAGTACAAATATTACAGATCTTGATTTATCATCTTGTGAAAAACTTGATGATAATGGATTTGTTTTATTTAAAAATTATAAACTTATTAAATTAAACCTTAGTGATATTAAAAGTATTACAGATGTAACACTTTATAACCTCCCTTCTACATTAACAGAATTAGATTTAACTGGTTGTGTTAATATTACAGATGAAGGATTAAAATATTTATTTACGAATTTAACCAATTTATATTTATACTATGGTTCTTCTAATAAAGGGAAATGTAATTTTATCCCATCTAGTATTACCAAATTGGATATTAGCACTTCTTATTTAACTAATTTAACTTTTTTACCATACAATCTTACATACTTGGATGTAAGTCATTGTGTTGTTAATAATTTTTTTGAATTGAATATCAATGCTCCAAAATTAAAATATTTATTTTTAAAAGGTAATATTATTAGTAATGAAACGTTTAAGTTTCTTTCATCGACTATTACACACTTAGATCTTAGTCAATGTAGAACACAAAAAGATGTATTAGATTTAAAATTTTTATATTCAAATCTTAAATCTTTAGAGTTAGAAGATTCTTATATCCAGTTAAAACAAGATTTAACTTTATTTTCAAATATTAAATATTTGAATTTAAGCAAAAACCAAATAACTGATAATACACTTTTACGACTCCCTTCTACTCTCACAGAATTAGAATTATGTAATTGTCATGATATAAGCGATGAAGGCTTACTTTATCTTCCTTCAACCCTTTTAACATTAACCTTATCAAAAAAAACAAATATTACAACTATGGGAATCACTGCTTTAAAAACATTAAACACTAGAGTTACTACGAGTTTTAATTATCATAACAAGTTTTATAAATCAAATAAAATTGGAAGACTAGAATTTTTAACAGTTGATCTTTAAAATAATTTTATTTTTTTATTTACTAAAGAATCATCATTACAAAATAACATTTTTCGTTTTCGATTTTTTTTTTCTTCATTTAAATTATTTTCAGTACAATCTTCATTAATAAAATTTATTAAATTTTCAATCAAATCTTCTTTTACTTTATTTGAATTAATAGACAATTCATTACATATATTGATTAATGATTCAATTGACATAATATATAAAAAACATTCTAATCCACATAAAAAAATTTCATTACATACTTCATTAATTTCAATATTATCACTTAATTTATTTATAGTTTTTAAAAGGATTAAATCAATCACAACTAAAGGAGTGGTTTTGAAAAATTTAACTACCCCATTTTCAATTATATTTATTAACAATTTTTCTTGAAAATTTTCTCCAATATTTTTTTTTGTAATACCTAATAAATTACAAATTCCTTCAAAACAAATAGAATTTTCAATACGAAGTAAAAATTCAAATATTCCAATATTCAAAATTAAATTTTCTAAATCATTTGAAAAACATTCATTTTCGATATTAATTAAACAGTTGTGAAAATTTTTCAACACAATATTTCTGTATTGCTGAAAATTTTTAATAATATACTCTGATTCTAAAGTATGATATTGTGTTGTTAAAATAAATGCTTCTTTAAATGATTTTAAATCAGATAATTTATCTGATTTAATCTTTTTACATAACATTCTTTTTCTTTTATCCCTTTTATAAAAAAAAAACAATTTTTTATTCTTTTTATAATAGAAAGATTATTGATTTTATTTATCTGTTAAAAAAAAATAAGTTATATAAGTGAATAATATTATATTTTTTTTTTAAAAAAAAAAAAAAAGAAAGTAAGAGATGGAGATGGATCAATCATCCCCAAAATCTAATTATGAATATCAAATAGAAAGAAGTATTAATAGAGCTGTTGCTATTAAAAGTAGAAGAGAATTTTTTAGTTTATTCATTGGATGTATACTTATATTAATTGGAATAATATTAAATATAATAGCATTAAAACTTTGTAATAATACAGTTTTTGGTAATAACCATGCATGTTCACATCTAGAAATAGTAGCAATTCTAATATCAGATGGAATGTTAATGTGGATAGGAATAACCTTAATACTTTTAAAAAAAACTATTTCAGACTTAATAGAAAAGCATAAAGTGCAAATAAGACTCTTAGCAATAAATTTAATTGTTATTGTATTTGGTTTTATTTTTTATTATATATTCCTTTTACTACATTGTAAAGATTGTCAATATGTAGTCTTATTTTTTTGGTATTTGGCCATTGGTTTTGTGATCATTTTCTTTTTAAGTTCAAAAATATTAAAATGTATTGAGAGATGTATTCCTTTTAAATTTAATTAAAATAAAACTTGTTAATATTTAAAATGTTGTTTAACAACCTCGTTAAGAATTTTCTTTTTTTTTTAAAAAAAAAACACAAAAATTTTGACAGACATAAATGACAGACATAAATTCTTAATAAAATAATAATGTACTCAAGAATATTATAAAACAAAAACTGATGAATTTATTAAATATTCTTTAGTACATTTATTGTTCTTGAGAATTTATATCTGTCATTCATGTCAAAAAAAAATTTGTGTTTTTAGTATTATATATTCAATAGAATGTACTCAAGAATTTCATTGATTCGCCAACTTTAAATACATTCATGAACACATATAATTTTTATTTATTAAAAAAAAAAATTGTGAATAAAAGAAAATGTACTCAAGAACTTGGTTGATTCGCCAACTTTAAATACATTCATGAACACATATAATTTTTTTTATTAAGAAATTTTGTGAATAGAAGAAAATGTACTCAAAAATTTGGTTGATTCATCAACTTTAAATACATTCACCAAGTATTCACTTATTCACAATTTTTCTTTAATAAAAGAAAATGTGTTCATGAATACACTCATAAAAATACTTATTTCTAAAAATAGAAATTCAAATCAAAATAAATAAACTCTCGATATGGAAATTTTGTTTGATTTATTTTCTTTTTGAGGAAAAACATGTCAAAAAAAAAAATTAATTTGTTAAACTTTATAGGATTTTTCATTATCTGAAGATTCTTCATTATTTGAAGAATCTTCACTTTTTGAATAATTTTTAAAAAGAAGATTATTATATCTTTCCATTAAAAAAGAACGTTCAATACAATAAAAAAAGAAACATATAATTAATATGAAATTTAAAACTGATACTACTATAGTATCAGTTAGAGTAAAAAAATTAAGGCTAAGATGACTTAGAATAGGATTGTAGTAACAAATCATATGTGAATCTTGAACACAAATACTGTTTATATAATCTGCTCTATTATCAAAAAGGTTTACTTTCATTTTGATATTCTCATTATATGAAAGTACTAACATCGCACTACATTCATATTTAAAAGAGAGATCACCTTCGAATTTTTGAAGGCTTACCGTTTGAATCATAGTATCAGTAATTAAACAAGTACTTTTATTACATAATAAAAGTCTTAAAATCAAATAAGAATCATATAATAAAACCAAATAAACAATCCAGATACAAATTTTCATATTTAATAATCTTCTTTTAAATTTATTTTTCGTAAAAAAATAATATCCCATCATTTCAAATTCTTCTTCCATTTCTTTCAATTCTTTTTTTTGTTTCATTCTTTTTTTTTTATTTGATTTAAAACTTATTAAAAAGGAAACGAGTAAAAAAAAAAAGATAGAATTGTGACAATTTTTTTTTTGAGGTTTTTTTTTTATTTTATTGTTTTTCTTAAAAAATATATTAATATTTAAATTTTAATAATTTTTTTTTTAAAATGAAGTTGTATTCTTATTATTAAAAATAAGAAGGATTCCTTCTAAATTTTTAACAAGTTGCTGGATGTTTTGAATATCTTGCTCAAATCCTTTTCTACTGTTATCTAATTCAATTAGATAGTATTGAATTGTATTTAAAGCTTTTACAGTTGTTACAGCAAAACATATTAAAACAACAAAAACCAAAAAGATCATGCATGAGTTATATAATAAAAAGAATTTTATGCGTTTCAATATTCTATTACTATATTCAGAATCGAAATTCAAATCCATATTAATTTTAAAAATTTAAGTCTCCCTTCTTACTAAATGGAATTATTGGTAAAAACTAATTATATATGATGAAAAGAAAAGAAAAGAAAATTAATATTGATATAACTTTAATTTTATATTTATTTTTTTTAATAAATAGTTTTAATTAATTACCCTTTAATAATTTAAAAAATTTAATTTTTTTTTGATAATGCCTTCATTTAATATAAATTATACTGGGAAAAAATTTAAATACATAACAAGTGTTATTATCTGGATTATTGTCTTAACATTTATAGCATTTACTATATATTTTACAATTAAAACAACTCAATATAAAGGAGATTTATATCAATTTAAAATTGCTTCAGTATTAATATTATGGTTTCTTGGAATTCCATTACTTTGTATCATGGGTATTTTTTATCATACATCAATAGATCTTACCCTTACCAATCAAAGAAAAGTTATTCAATTAGAACAACAAATTAAAAGATTAGAAGAAGCACTTTTAAAAATTGATTCAAATTGAATAACTACTTTTTTTTTTATGTTTTTCAGTAAATTACTTAAACAAATTTGTTAAAGTAAAAAACGAATTTTGCTCTAATATATAGTAATAAATAAATAAAAAAAAATTATATTAAGTTTTTTCTCTCCTGAGATTTTTTTTTTAAAAAAAAAAAACTAATTGGAAAAGAAGAGAAAAGAAATGGCTGACGATTTCAAAAAACAACTTTATTACCGTTTTGGAAGTTTAGTATTTATTGGAAGTAATGGCGAATTTGTTCCAGATCATAAATTAAAAGTGATATATTCTACATTCTTAAAAACTGATGTAGGAATGAGAAAAAATAAAGAAGATTTTGAAAATTTTGTAAAAAATTATGATGAAAAAGAAACTCCAAAATTAAATTTTGGACCACATATCACTACTGGAAAAGTAGGTTCTAGACCAGGACGTCCTTATGATTCAGAAGATTCAGAAGATTCAGAAGATTCAGAAGAAGAAGAAAATTCAACAACTTATATTACACAACCAGCAAAAAAAAAACTTGATTCGTCTGATGAAGAAGAGGAAGAAGATTCACAAGAAGAAGATTCAGAAGAAGAAGATTCAGAAGAAGAAAAAAGAAGTACTATGAATCAAAAAATTGGGACATCTAATTCTAGTAAAAATAAATCTTTGGAAAAACCAAAGATTGGTTCTAAACAATTAGATGAAAAGCCAAAGTATGAAATTCTCACAAAAGAAAAGATTGAAAATTATATTAAAAAACAAAATGCTTTGATAAATTCTAAAGCAAAAACTGAAGAAAAAAAACTTACCATTGATAGTATTGGTGAATTGTTATCTAAATCTGAGAAGAGTAATAAAAATTTAGGTAAAAGTTTAAATGTTGAAAGCAATGAATATACTCAAAAATTAAACTCAAGCAAAAAGAGATTAGAAGATCTGAATTTAAAAACTAAAACAATGCTATCTCAAAGTTGTAATAAACATGAAGAAAAAAGTAACTTAGGGAAATCTGCTGTTACTAAAAAAAGAGATGATACAGAATTCTTACCAAAAACAAGAAACAAATCTAGCAATATAGATGATGAAACTTCAAAAATTGAGGCATTTAAAAGAAATATTGCAAGTTTACAGACCAAGATAACTAAAACAAGTGATGAAATGACAAAAAAATATGGAGAAATCAAATCAAAAATAAACGAATCTAAAACTTCTACGTTATCTACGAATTCTTTAAACGAAGATGTTATTAAAACATGGAGCAAAAATATAAAAAATGGATCACAAATTAGTAAATCACTCTCTAAAAAAAATACTTCTGTTGACAAAAAATATGATGATGATTTAGTGATGAATTTAGCTCATCAATTATTAACTAAAGTATCGTCTGAATTAATTAAGTCAGACACAAATCAATTTACTTTACTCATTCCTAAAGAGTATGTTGTGAAAGGAGATGTTGATTCTGTCTCTAAAAATGTTATTATGAATCATTTAATAGTTGACACACTCAATCCTTCAGGAAAAGTCCAAACATTGAATTCAAAGGAATACAATGTCATCAATAAAAATTCTAAAGTATTTATGCAATCAGAAGATATTAAATACAAAATATCTAGACAAGAAAACAGTGTGAAGTGTGAAAAGCCAAAATTAAAAGTAAAAGTTCTCCTCGTTAAAAAAAATTAAAAAAAAAATAATTTTTTTTTTTCTTTTCTCTTCTTTTCTTTATAAAAAAAAAAAAATCAAAAATAAAATAATAAAAATTTGGTATTTTTTATATAAAAGTGTTAAATGTATTTGTTACAATAAACTTAATCAATTTACATAATATTAAAGAATTTTTTTTTTATAAAATAAATAATAATAATGGACGATTTTGAAAAAAAAAAAAAAGTATTTAATAAAACTAATCCTAATCCAAATAGTGTTACTAATACACAGACTGTAAAATTAGTAGAGGAATTGAGAAATGAATTAAAAAAGTTAGAAGAAGAAAATAAGCAGTTAAAAGAAGATAAAAAAAAATTAATTGCCACTCAAGTCAAAAAAGAATATGAAGAAGAGGAAGGTGAAGGTGAAGGTGAAGGAGGAGAAGGAGAAGAAGAAGGAGAAGAAAATGGAAATACTGCTAAGATTAAAAAATTACTTGAAGAAATGGAAAAAAGAGAGGGAAATGGTGGAGAAGAAGGAGAAGAAGGAGAAGAAGGAGAAGAAGAACTAGAACTTAATAATAAAATTAATGAAAATTTATTAATACCTAGATTGACTGATGATATTCTTTACAAACTTAAAAATTCAATTCCTTCTAATGAAAATACTGGTACAAATTTTAGAAGTGAATTGGGGATGGAAGATATTAAAAAATTTATTAATGATAAAAAACAAGAAGAACTTAATAAATTATTTAAATCTAAAACTTATAAATTTTATCAAGCAGTAGCTTCAAATATTAATGAATCAATTGATAAACTTTATAAATTTCCAGATTTTAATGAGGAAGATGAACAGAAATATGATACTTTTTATAGAGAATTATTGATTACTTTCCAACTTGAGTATACAAACGCTACAGCATGTGTACTCGAATTATTAGAAAAAGCATCCAATTACATAATTGCGAATGTTTTAATATACATTTTTGAAGATAAAGAAAAAAAAAAAGATATTAAAAAATCAATTGAATCTTATAAATTAATATTGAATAAGATTAATTTACTTATTTTTAAAAAGGTTGTTAATTTAGATTTGAATGAATTTAATGATACTATTAAAAAAGAATATGAAAATGTTTATAATATTCAAAAATTAACCAAATGTATAGATAATTATACTTTATTAACAAGTAATGATTATCATGATTATCATAGCGTTAATACTATGAATTATTATAATATAGAAAAGGATTTAATTTTATATGTTATTAGAAATTGTATCTTATTAGAATTGATTCTATTGGAAACTCTTTTACAAATTGAACAATACAATAAATTTATAGATAATAATTTATCAATTTTAATAGGTGAATCTATATTATTTTGCGCGAAACAACCTGTTGAAAAAGAATTTTTTAAGTATCAACAATACAGAAATTATTATTTTAAAGGAAATTATAATTTAAATACAAGTAGAGAATATTTAGTTCAATTGTTTAAAAGTGTTGTTACGAATTCTTCTTTGAATATAGAGCCTAAGGATCACCATTCATATATAGAAAATACATTAACAGATTTAAAAAGATTAAATATTTTATTTGATGAACAATTTAGTAATTTGAATTATGATTTCATATTAAAATCATATTCAATTGCTTTTTCACCTAAAAAAATCTTTGAAGAATTTATTACGAAATACAAATTATCTTTAACTCCAAAAGTATCTGATATTCTTGTAACTTCAACACAAAACTGTTTGGCAACTCTTAGATCTTATACTAGAAAAAGTGACGAAATAAATTTTTTAAATTTGATAAAGGATGATAACTCAGATACATTCTTCTTCTTAGCTAAATATGTCGGAATGGAAGTCAAAAGTGCTTTGATCATAGGTTCAAAACAATATTATACTAGAGAAGATCATAAACAAAATGAAGAAGGAAAAATTATTTCTTTAAAAAATTTGTTAATAACAATGGGTTTATCAAGAGGTCGTATTATTCCTTACTAATAAAATTTTTAACAATCAAATATAAAACAAAAAATTATATATATTAAGTGTGTATTTAAATATTAATATTATTAAAAAAAAAAAAATTAATATTAATCCTTTTGGTTTAATATATAATAAAATATATAAAAAAAAAGTAATATATTAGTTCAATTTAAAAAAAAAAAATGTTACCTTCTTTTGCACATGATCAAGATCTCGGTATAGATCCTGAAGAATTAAGTACTTCTTCAAGCGGAGGTAGAAAAAATAATACCTATCGTAAAGTTGGAAATGATTATGAATTAAATGGGGAAATTGAAACAAAAGGGGAGATATCTGGAACTTATGAAGAGGGTTATTCTACTTCAGAAGGAGAAGAACATGATTTAGATGAAGAAGAACATAATTCAGAAAAAGAAGGATGTAGTAGTGAAGATGAGCGAGAACAATATGAAGAACACAGGAAACGTAGTGCTAGAAGAAAAGAAGCTTCTAGAAGTACTTCTAAAGTTTCTTATGAAACACTTCCTAATCCTAATTCTCTTCCCCCTCCTCCCATTGAAAATAATTCTACTGGTAAAAAATCACATTATACAGCTTTTGAATCAAAAAACTCATATAATGAAAATTCTGACGTGAGACATAAAAGAATTCATATTTTATCTACAGTTAGTTTAGACGAGTTAGCTAGTGGAAGTTATAAATTAAAAATTGTTCCTAAAGTAAAAAAATCTTTAGCTAATCAAAATGAAAATGAAAATAAACCTTTTTTTTGTCCACCTGGATTCACTAATGAATTAGTTAGTGCAACATTATCTTCTTATAATAATGAACATAATGTATCATTAATTGGAAAATTCGAAGGATTAAAACTTAGAAATGAACATGAAGTGAGCTCAAATCTTGGTGCATCTGGTCATTTTATTCTTCCTAGTAACTCTTCAAAAGAATTAAAAACTAAAGGAGAAAAATTATTTAAAAATGGATTACGTCAAAAACATGAATTTGTACGAGAAACTCCTGGTTTTACTAAAAAAAATTTAAGAGTTGGATTATTAGAGTATCAAGGTCCAAATAATGTTTGCCATGTTCCTTATGATCATCCAATTATTAAATATATTCAAGGAATTCAAAAAAAAACAGGAAAAGTTATGTTGAAAAACCCTAACATAGTTCATATTGGAGCTGACAAAAAAAAGTTTATTGAACTTCCCAAATCTGTTATTGATGAAAAAATTATACCTGTTCTTGAAAAAATTTATGATGAAGGTCAAACAGAAGTTGATTTATCTCAAATGGAAATTGGATTACATTTTCCTACTTTTTTCACCACTACCAATAGTGAAAAAAATAAACAAAACCTTATTGATGCTCTTAAATTGAATGAAGTATATGATTCAAAAAGCCAAGAAATCACCTTTAATGTTCCAAAAAAAGTCGAAATGGTATTTGATTTTGAATACAGGACAGTGCGTGAACATCGAAATGATATTTGATTTTGAATACAAGACAATCCGTGAACATTAAAATTAATTCTTTTTTCTTCTTCTTCACTTTCTTCTTCTTATTATAAAAAAAAAAGAAGAATTAATTAATTTTTTATTAAAAAAAAAAATAAATAAAATGTCAATAAAAAGATTTATATAATGTAATTGTTCAAATTATTTCTTTTTTTTTTTTAAAAAAAAAACAAATCATTAATAATAATTTTTTTTATTAAAAAAAAAAAATGAGTCAAATTAATTATACAGAAATTGATCTTGAAAACTTAAAGAGTTTATATCATGATGATATAGGTTTAATGATAATAGCTAAAGCTATGTTATTAGATATAAAAGAGTTTAATATTTTTCATAAAAAAGAAGAAGAAAGACAAGAATTTTTATATTCTTTTTTTAAAGAAAAATTACCTAGATTTAAACCTAACTTAACAATAGTGAGTTTGAAAAAATTTTTTCAAACATCAAAAAATTATGATGAAGTAGATACTAGAATTTATCCTTTTGGAGAATGTGAATTATTTCTTGAAATACAAGATATTAGTCAAGCACAACGTATTGCTATTAGAAATTTTATTCAACAAGGAAGTTTTCATACTTGCGAAATCAAAGAAAATGGAACAAAAACAATATTTACTAGATTTAAATGGAATCATTATTTATTAGACATTTTTGATTATAAAAAATTATTTGTTTTCTTTTTTTTTTCTTATATAATGTTTAAAAGAAATATCGAAAATGATAATGAACTCAAAAATGCACCTTTATCTTTAGAATTGTTTGATAAAAATTTAATTGATCAAATAAATGTATTTGCTAATATAAAAAATTAACCCATTCCGCATGCTGGACATCCTGGTTCTCTTGGAGCGCCATAATTTTCAAAATCTTTTTCTTCATGGTTTTCATTTTCTCTTTTTTTCATGATTTTTTCCCCCCTTCCTATCTCAGTTAAGTCTTTTTTTTGAGATACAGATTTTTTAGAACTTTTTTTATTGATTGGAGAATCAGCCATTTATATATAAAACAATGTTTTTAGTTTATTTTAAATTTAAAAATATTTAAAATGATAAAAGAATATAATTTAATATTAATAAAATTATTTTTTAAAAATAAAATTTATCATATAAAAATAAAAAAATTTGTTACTTTATTTTAATATCTCATAATATTTTTATTTTTTTTTTTTAAAAAAAAAAATACCATGAATTATAATATCTCTACAGTAATTGAATTTGTCCATTGCTTATCTAGAAAGAATTATGTTGAATTTTCCAAAGCAGTACGTTTACCATTAGACAGGGAGAAACCAGAACACTTATCAGAATATTGTGGAAGTATATGGAGTTATATACACTTTTTTTTTATGGTTGTGTTCATTTATCCTCTTATGATTTATGAAATATTTTTCTATTTAAAGTACATTTATATAATATTTAGAAGAAGAAAAGAAAAAAATGAAGAAATTACAAATAATAATATGTTAGATGAGGGTGATAAAAGATTATATAATCAAATTTGGATTATTATCTCTGTTTTTACTATTCTTTTGTTTAAACTTTTATTAAACCCTGAATTTTTTGGAGCTTTTGGATCGATATTGGTGCTTATGAATTATACTTTCACATTAATGATAGCATCAAATAAACAGCTTTTAAAAATTAAAAAATCAGATTTTATATTAGGATTAATTTTATTAGCAATAACTATTATTGATTCCAAATTTTTCTTATTAGATGTTTAAAAAAAAAAATAAAAAATTTATAAAAATTATAAATAAAATTTTAAATAGAATTTAAAGTAGTTTTATCATTAATAAAAAAAAAAAAAGTAAAAGCTTTTAAAAAAAAATGGCAAGAAGATTAGGAAAAATTTTATATAATTCATTTTTGCAACAAAATTTCGAAAATGTCAAGGTTTTTACAAATAATCCTATATTATCTTCAAGTCTTGAAGATATTACTCATATATTTGGTACCTCTCAATTTATAGATTCAATTCGAGATATAGATAGAATTAAAATAATAGAATTACACTCTATTGTTTCGAATAATTCTGCATGTATTGTTATTGCATACCCAAAAGTAAATATTTGTGATTTAACTCAAGCTTTTGAGTTAGATCACACTAATAATGGATTGAACAAAAAAAATTTTAAAATAAGAAATAAAGAAGTAACAAGATTAAACAAAAGAGATTTCAAAATAAGAAATAAAGAAGTAAAAAAACTTGAAAAAAAAGAAAAATGGGTAACAAAAAATCTACAAAAAAGATCTAATTTAAATTATCGTTAAAAAAAAAAATTAAATAAATTTATTGTTTATTTTTCTATTTTTTATTTTTCATTTTTTATTTTTTTTTTAAAAATAAATAAACAAATAATATATAATTTTTTTTTAAAAAAAAAATGAGCAGCATTATAAATGAAAACACTCTTTCTTTCTTTATAATTCCTCAAGAAATAATTAGTAATCATATTTTAAAATCTCTTGGTTTTATTTCTTTAAAACAATTACGTTTAGTTTGTAAAAAATTTAATATACTTGTGCATCCTTTTTTTAAACCTGTTTTATATGGTGATGCATTATCATTCACAAAAGATCCTATATTATTTCTTAAATATACAAAAAAGGGATTTACAGATCTTCCTATATTAGAATTTTTTTCTATAAACATTGATTATACCCAAATTCTTCCTGACGAAAAATATTTTAATCTCATAAGTAATTATGAATCTTTTCAAAATTTAAAAAAGTTAGATCTAGGAACTCTTGATTTTATTAATGATAATGTATTAAAAAATTTACCTTCTACTTTAACAGAATTAAGTTTAGCTTATTGTCTTAATATTACTGATGAAGGGTTAAAATATT
>Ga0310811_10001958_pt1 | contig 25581 bp, 16 predicted proteins | sample YCmetagenome_FD_207642 | JGI IMG/M metagenome (GOLD analysis project Ga0310811, IMG submission 207642) | Soil microbial communities from experimental microcosm in Duke University, North Carolina, United States - YC | ecosystem: Engineered > Artificial ecosystem > Soil microcosm > Unclassified ... | reverse complement strand
AACCTGTTTCTATACATTTATTTAGATGAATAGATAGTGAGTGGTTTAATATAATTTGAGCTTTTCAATTTGATAGTTTGACAGTATCTATGTTAATCCCTGTATTAATAATAAGTTTTTTAGTTCATATTTATTCAGTAGGTTATATGAGTGGAGATCCTCATAATCAAAGATTTTTTAGTTATTTAAGTTTATTTACTTTTATGATGATAATCTTAGTAACTGCTAATAATTATTTATTAATGTTTGTAGGATGAGAAGGTGTAGGAGTTTGTTCATATCTTTTAGTTAGTTTTTGATTTACTAGAATAGCTGCTAATCAAAGTTCTATGTCTGCCTTTTTAACTAACAGAGTAGGTGATTGTTTTTTGACTATAGGTATGTTTGCTATATTATGATCTTTAGGAAATCTAGATTATAGTACAGTATTTTCATTAGCTCCTTATATTAATGAAAATATTATAACTATCATAGGAATATGTTTATTAATAGGTGCTATGGCTAAAAGTTCTCAGGTTGGTTTACATGTTTGATTACCTATGGCTATGGAAGGACCTACTCCGGTATCTGCATTAATTCATGCAGCCACAATGGTTACAGCTGGAGTATATTTATTAATGCGTTCTTCTCCTTTAATTGAATATAGTTCAACTGTTTTATTACTTTGTTTATGACTAGGGGCAATTACTACTGTTTTTAGTTCTCTTATTGGATTATTTCAACAAGATATAAAAAAAGTTATAGCCTATTCTACTATGTCTCAATTAGGTATGATGGTTATAGCTGTTGGACTATCTTCTTATAATATAGCTTTATTTCATTTAATAAATCATGCTTTTTATAAAGGATTATTATTTTTAGGTGCAGGTGCTGTTATACATGCTGTGGCAGATAATCAGGATTTTAGAAAATATGGAGGATTAATATCTTTTTTACCTTTAACATATTCTGTAATTTTAATAGCAAGTTTAAGTTTAGTAGCTTTCCCTTTTATGACAGGTTTCTATAGTAAAGATTTTATATTAGAATCTGCTTACGGGCAATATTACTTTAATAGTATTACAGTATACTTTGTAGCTGTTATAGGTGCTATATTTACAACTCTTTATTCAGTAAAAGTTTTATATCTTACTTTCTTAGCTAATCCTAATGGATCTATAACATCTTATAAACATGCTCATGAAAGTGATATATTTATGAGTTTACCCTTAGTTATATTAGCTATATTTTCTATATTTTTTGGATATATTACTAAAGATATTTTTATTGGATTAGGTTCTAATTTCTTTATAGATAATAGTTTATTTATACATCCTAATCATGAAATAATGATGGATACTGAATTTGCTGTGCCTACATTATTTAAATTATTACCTTTTATATTTACTATCTTTTTTAGTATAATAGCTATAATTATGTCTGAATTTATACCTGAAACAATAATCGGATTTAAATCATCTAGAATTGGTTATAATATATTTGGATTTTTTAATCAAAGATTTTTAGTTGAGTTGTACTATAATAAATATATTACTGAATTAGTGTTAAAATTAGGTGGACAAACTACAAAAACATTAGATAAAGGTAGTATAGAATTATTAGGGCCGTATGGATTAGAAAAAGGATTAATTAAATTAAGTAAATTTATAACAAATTTAAGTTCAGGTATGATAACAAGTTATGCTTTATATATTTTAATAGGTCTTGTAGTATATATATCTATACCTATGATGAATATAAATTTATTATTATTAATTATAACAACATTAACTATATCTAGTATTGTTTCAAGAGAAGTAAGTGAAGTAAGTCATAATAGACTTAATGCTTCCTTTATTTCTTTTAAGGTTTTTAGTTTCGCGAGGAAAACAAATAAAATCTAAATTTACATTAAAAATTATATTAACTAGTTTTTTAATGGGTACTATTCTTTTAGTTATAAAAATATTATTTTCAACATTATTTTCAATAGATGTGTTAAAAATTATTTCTATAGTTAACTTTGATAATTTTTTCTCTTTAATAGACTTAGAGCTTATAACAAGTTTCTGTTATTGTATAAGTTTTCCTTTTATAAGAAAACTTAGTAGAGAAATTGTATATATGATTTATGATTATAATAATAATAATTCATATATGACTATGGGTGGTGATTCATCACCTAAAAGACCACGTGAAGAAAGTGATGACGATGAACTTCCTAACTCAAAAAGACCGCATCATGAAGAACCTTCTGGCTCAAAAAGGCCACGTGAGGAGAGCGATGACGATGAAGAACTTCTTAAATCAAAAAGACCACGTAATGAAGAAAATGATTTAAATAATAGTGGTTCATCAGAAAATGAAATTAAGGCAAACCCCTCCGATGAACAAGTGTTAGATAATAATTTATCAAATAATGATGGACTTAATAGAGAAGATGAAAGTTCTAATGTACTAGATGAAAATAATGAAACAAATGGTTCAGAAAATGAAAGTAATTTAGGAGATAATAGTTTAGAAGAGAGTGATAACGAGGAAAATGTTCCGTGAACTAATCGTCATGGAGACTCTGCATATGGTTCAAATCATTCTACTGACCCTGGGTTTGATTCAGATGACGAAGATAATATGGACGCAGATCAAGATTTAACTCAAATTCAATCATATTCTCAACTAACTACCTTTAGACAAGCAGCATGAGAAAATTATCTAGAAGCTCACGATGCAGAACGTGAAGAAGACATGGAATTCTTTAGAGCTAGATTTGAAGAAGCTGATGAAATTATAAGAAATTGAGATAACGAACGTAATAATATAAGTAATAATAGTAGTGATAACAATAGTGGTAATAATAGCAATAGTGGAAATAATAGCGATAATAATAACGATAGTGGTATTAATAGCGAAAGTGGTAATAATAATAACTAATAGTATAATTTATAACTGAATTGTATTACCTATATATTTTTATTTATTAAAGTTTATTTTACATTTCAATTTAAACATATAACCAATCAATTTATTAGCTTTAACCCTAGAATATTTGTACAAGATGCATATAGAGTTTTATTATTAATTAGCGTGTTTATTAATAGGTTTTTTAATGGTTTAACGATCTCTATTTAATTTTTAATTATAAAAAAATTTAATTTAAATACAATGAGAATATTAAAAAGTCATCCTTTGTTAAAATTAGTGAATTCATATCTTATAGATGCTTCACAACCAAGTAATATAAGTTATTTATGAAATTTTGGTTCTTTATTAGCAGTTTGTTTAGTTATACAAATTATAACAGGTGTTACATTAGCTATGCATTATAGCCCTAATGTTTTAGAAGCTTTTAATTCTATAGAACATATTATGAGAGATGTAAATAATGGATGATTAGTACGTTATTTACATAGTAATACAGCATCTGCTTTCTTCTTTTTAGTATATTTACATATAGGAAGAGGTATATATTATGGTTCATATAGAGCCCCTAGAACATTAGTATGAGTTATAGGTACAATAATCCTTATATTAATGATAGCTATAGGATTTTTAGGTTATGTTCTTCCTTATGGACAAATGTCATTATGAGGTGCTACAGTTATTACTAATTTAATAAGTGCTATACCTTGAATAGGTCAAGATATAGTAGAATTTATTTGAGGAGGTTTTTCTGTTAACAATGCAACATTAAATAGATTTTTCGCATTACATTTTGTATTACCTTTTGTATTAGCTGCTTTAGTTTTAATGCACTTAATAGCACTTCACGATACAGCTGGATCAGGTAATCCTTTAGGTATATCCGGTACTTACGATAGAATATCATTTGCTCCTTATTACTTATTTAAAGATTTAATTACTATATTTATCTTTATATTTGTATTAAGTATATTTGTATTCTTTATGCCTAATGCTTTAGGAGATAGTGATAATTATATTATGGCAAATCCTATGCAAACTCCTGCTGCTATTGTGCCAGAATGATATTTATTACCATTCTATGCTATATTAAGATCTATTCCTAATAAATTATTAGGAGTTATTGCAATGTTTAGTGCATTATTAATAATATTAGCTTTAGCTTTTACAGATTTAGGAAGATCTAGAGGTTTACAATTTAGACCTTTAAGTAAAATAATATTCTGATTTTTTGTAGCTAATTTTTTAATATTAATGGTATTAGGAGCTAAACATGTAGAATCTCCATTTATTGAATTTGGTCAAATTAGTACAATCTTGTATTTTTCTTATTTTATCTTTTTTGTACCTTTTGTTAGTATATTAGAAAATACTTTAACAGACTTAAATGCAAGTAAAAATAATAATTATACTAATAAATAATTAGTTAAAATAATTATAAACTAACTTCCACATTTAAACCAATTAATAATATATATTTAAGTAAAAGAACATTTAGTACTAATCATAAAATGTACATTTCTTTATCTATATCATAAAAATAATATTGATATTTATTTGTATCTTATCATATTTAATCGTTATTATTTAAAGATTAATATATAATAAAAACAATTATTATATATAAGGATTATGCGGTAGATGGTCTACACTTTGTTGCAAAGGTAGGGTTCGATTCCTTAGTAATCCATTTTATTTTTTTTTTTTATGAATCAACTAATTACTTTGGCTCTTTTAAAGAGAAGTAAAGTATATGTTAATTTAACAAAAAGATATACTAAATGTATAAGTAGATTTAAATTTAAATTGAAAATATCTTATACAAAAGAAAAGAGTCTCTGGCACAATTAGGCATATTAACCTGTTTAGATAATTATAACAACAATAAGTGTTTTCATAATACAAATAATCTTATATAAGTATATAATAACTATTAATCTAGAAAGAGTTGTATCCATATAAACTATACCTTCTTATGATAAATTCTATGGGTTTAGTTGGAAGATTACATTTCTTAACTAGTACTTTTCAAAGATATGCCTTTATAAATTAAAATAGTAAATTTTAAAGCAAAATTTACTTAAATTGGTATGAAATTGTTTCAAATAGTTTGCTAGTAATATTATTGAAAGATACTAGATTGCCTAAAAATCATAAACATCTTAAAGGATATTATGTACAAGGATTATGTGGTAGATGGTCTACACTATGGTTGCAGTTCATTAGGTTGGGGTTCGATTCCTCCATAATCCTCTTAATAATATATCTTTTTGAATTAATTAACTACTTTTCCTTCTTCATAAGATAAAATTATGTGAATTAATTTTCAACTATTATATCTCAGGAACATAGGCATAGTACTATCTTAAATTCATCCATATCAGTATGAACAGAAAGATGATTTTTGTCTACTAATGCTAAAGATATAGGTACTTTATATTTAATATTTGCATTATTTTCAGGATTATTAGGTACAGCTTTTTCTGTATTAATAAGAATGGAATTAAGTGGACCAGGGGTTCAATATATAGCTGATAATCAATTATATAATAGTATTGTAACAGCCCATGCATTAGTAATGATATTTTTCATGGTTATGCCTGCTTTAATCGGTGGATTTGGAAATTTCTTACTACCTTTGTTAGTAGGAGGTCCTGATATGGCTTTCCCTAGACTTAATAATATAAGTTTTTGATTATTACCTCCTTCTTTATTATTATTAATATTTTCAGCATGTATAGAAGGTGGAGCAGGAACAGGATGAACTCTTTATCCTCCTTTATCTGGAGTACAAAGTCATAGTGGTCCTAGTGTAGATTTAGCTATATTTGCTCTTCATTTATCAGGAGTTAGTAGTTTATTAGGAGCTATTAATTTTATAACTACAATTATTAATATGAGAACACCGGGTATAAGATTACACAAATTAGCTTTATTTGGATGAGCTGTGGTTATAACAGCAGTATTATTATTATTATCTTTACCTGTTTTGGCAGGAGGAATTACAATGGTTTTAACAGATAGAAATTTTAATACATCATTCTTTGAAACAGCTGGTGGAGGTGATCCTATATTATTCCAACATTTATTTTGATTTTTTGGTCATCCAGAGGTTTATATACTTATTGTGCCTGCATTTGGTATAATAAGTACAACTATTTCTGCTAATTCTAATAAATCAGTATTTGGTTATATTGGAATGGTGTATGCAATGATGTCTATTGGTATATTAGGATTTATTGTTTGAAGTCATCATATGTATACTGTTGGTTTAGATGTAGATACAAGAGCTTACTTTACAGCTGCTACATTAATAATTGCAGTACCTACAGGAATTAAAATATTCTCATGATTAGCCACATGTTACGGAGGATCTGTAAAATTAACACCTTCTATGTTATTCGCATTAGGATTTGTATTTATGTTTACAATTGGAGGACTTTCAGGAGTTGTTTTAGCTAATGCATCTATTGATATAGCATTTCATGATACTTATTATGTAGTTGCACATTTCCATTATGTATTAAGTATGGGTGCTGTATTTGCTATGTTTAGTGGATGATATCACTGAATACCTAAAATGTTAGGTTTAAATTATAACATGTTATTATCTAAAGTTCAGTTCTGAATCTTATTTATAGGAGTTAATCTTACATTCTTCCCTCAACATTTCTTAGGTTTACAAGGTATGCCGCGTAGAATAAGCGATTATCCTGACGCTTTTGCAGGTTGAAATTTAATAAGTAGTTTCGGATCTATAGTAAGTGTTATTGCTGCTTGATTATTCTTATATATTGTTTATGTACAATTAATAGAAGGAAAATCTGCTAGTAGATATCCTTGATCAACTGCACAATACTTTACTGATACTTTACAAGCTCTTTTAAATAGAAGTTATCCTAGTTTAGAATGAGCTTTAAGTAGTCCACCTAAACCTCACGCCTTTGTAAGTCTTCCATTACAAAGTTAAATTATATTGATTCTAAACTAATAATAAATTATACTGAAACATATTAAGAAATGAATATACGAAAGATTTATTGGCTCAGATGTTTAAGGATGATTCTTCTTATATGAATGATGAGCAAGCAGAATTGGTAGGATTACGTTTAAGTATAGTTTTTTCCAAAGTAGTTTACATATTTATATATATTTATATAAATATAATCCTCATTAGCTCAAAGGTAGAGCGAAATACTTCTAATATTTTTATTTTAGTTCGAGTCTAAAATGAGGGTTCGTAGATAATAAATAACTCATTACGATGTAATTCAAGGTTATTGTTTTAATGTATATTTTACAATATTAAGTGTATAAAAACCAGTATATAGTTGTAAAAAAATTTTTATTTTAATTTTTATGTTAAATTTTCCTATTCTTATATCTATTTTAGAAGTAGTTATAGTTTTAGTTCCTGCTTTACTTGCAGTAGCTTATGTTACCGTTGCAGAAAGAAAAACTATGGCAAGTATGCAAAGAAGATTGGGGCCTAATGTTGTAGGATACTATGGTCTATTACAAGCTTTTGCTGATGCTTTAAAGCTTTTATTAAAAGAATATGTTGCACCTACACAAGCTAATATGATTTTATTTTTTTTAGGACCTATAATTACTTTAATATTTTCTTTATTAGGTTATGCAGTTGTACCTTATGGACCTGGATTAACTATAAGTGATTTTAATTTGGGTATACTATATATGTTAGCTGTTTCATCCTTAGCTACATATGGTATATTATTAGCTGGTTGAAGTGCTAATAGTAAATATGCTTTCTTAGGTTCTCTTAGAAGTACTGCACAGTTAATTAGTTATGAATTAGTTTTAAGTTCAGCTATCTTATTAGTAATAATGTTAACTGGTAATTTAAATCTTACAGTAAATATAGAATCTCAAAGAGCAGTATGATTTATATTACCTTTATTTCCTATATTTATTATTTTTTTTATAGGATCTGTAGCTGAAACAAATAGAGCTCCTTTTGACTTAGCTGAAGCGGAATCAGAATTAGTTAGTGGATTTATGACAGAACACGCTGCAGTAGTATTTGTATTTTTCTTTTTAGCTGAATATGGTAGTATAGTATTAATGTGTATACTTACAAGTATATTATTTATGGGAGGTTATTTATCTTTAGATTATTTATTTATTTTTAATTTAATATATTCATTGTTAGATTCTATATTTTATATAGATTGAATATTAAATTTAGAATATTATATAGAGTATATAATAAGTAATCCTATTATAGAAGGATTATTTTATGGTTTAAATTTAGGATTAAAAAGTTCTATTATGATATTTATTTTTATTTGAGCTAGAGCTTCTTTTCCTAGAATACGTTTTGATCAATTAATGGCATTCTGTTGAACAGTCTTATTACCTGTTGTTTTTGCTCTTATAATTTTAGTACCTTGTATATTATACAGTTATAATATATTACCTATAAGTATTAGTTTGTTTTAAAAAAGACTATACATAATAAATAAATATTTAATCATGAAATTATATTCATATGATGATAATTTTGTATATTGCAAATTTTAAGTAAATACGTAATTTTACATAATAATAAAAATGTTATTATCATCTTTATTATTAGTACCTTTGGTAGGGATATTTTTAATATCTAGTACAATTTCTTATGAATCAACAACTATAAAAACTATATATTGTAAAAATATTGCTTTTATTATATCTATTGTAAATTTAATAATATCATTAATTATATATATTCTATTTGATTTTAGTAGTAATCAATTTCAATTTGTACAAGAACACCACGATATAAGTTTTTTTGACATTTATTTAGGTGTAGATGGAATATCAATATATTTTGTATTATTAACTACAATAATCATGCCTATAGCATTATTATCTAATTGAAATTCAATAACAGAAAATATTAAATCATATTTAATTATTATGCTATTATTAGAGACATTATTATTAGGTGTATTCTTAGTTTTAGATATCTTATTGTTTTATATTTTTTTTGAAAGTATATTACCTCCATTATTTTTATTAATAGGTTTATTTGGATCTAGTAATAAAGTAAGAGCTAGCTTCTATCTTTTTTTATATACATTAGGAGGATCCTTATTTTTATTATTATCTATATTAACTATGTCATCTATAATGGGAACTACAGATTTTGATGCATTATTTAAAACAAATTTTAACTATACGACACAAGTATTTCTATTTTGTGGTATATTTATAGCCTTTGCGGTAAAAACTCCTACAATCTTTTTAAATAATTGATTATTGAAAGCTCATGTAGAATCTCCTTTAGGTGGAAGTATAGTATTAGCTGGAATAGTTTTAAAATTAAGTTTATATGGTATTTTTAGATTAGTACTTCCTATACTACCTAAAGCTTCACTTGATTATACTTATATAATATATATAATTGGAGTTATTACAATAATATATGCTAGTTTTAGTACACTAAGAACTACAGATATTAAAGAATTAATTGCATATAGTTCTGTATCGCATGCCGCAGTGTATTTAATAGGTGTATTTAGTAATACAATCCAAGGAATAGAAGGAGGTATACTTTTAGGTTTAGCACACGGATTTGTTTCTAGTGGTTTATTTATATGTGCTGGAGGTATATTATATGATAGATCAGGAACAAGATCAATTTACTTTTATAAAGGTATAGCTCAACTTATGCCTTTATTTTCAATACTATTTTTCATATTATCTTTAGGAAATTGTGGTGCTCCTTTAACTTTAAATTTTGTAGGTGAATTTTTATCACTTTATGGTGTATTCGAAAGATTACCATTATTAGGTGTATTAGCTAGTTCTTCTATTATCTTTTCTGCAGCTTATACAATATATATGTTTAATAGAATTGCATTTGGAGGTTCATTTAGTAAATTTTTTGAAGTAAATATAAATGATGTTACAAAAAGAGAATTCTTCTTATTATTAACATTGGTATTTTTTACTGCCGTTTTTGGAATTTATCCTTCTTTCATTTTAGATGGTTTACATTATTCCGTTGCTAGTTTAATCTATTATATTTAATAACCATTTTAGACAAATTAGACAGATGGTTATTTAAGTCTTTTCGTTTTATATTTAACGTTAATATTTAATTAAGTATTTAATAATAATTACTTTTTCTTTATGCCTCAATTAATACCTTTTTATTTTATTAATGAAGTAACATTTACTTTTGCTATTATAGCAATATCTGTTTATATGTTATCTAAATATATATTACCAAGATTTGTTCGTTTATTTTTATCTAGAACATACATTTCAAAGCTTTTCGAAAGCTCTAATAGTAAATAATATAATTTATAATTAAATATATACCTCGATTTATCAAGATTTACACTATAGGCTTAAGGTACAAAATGAGTACTTTGAGCTTACATAATAATTTTAATACAGAAATACTTAGTCCATTAAATCAATTTGAAATAAGAGATTTAGTAAGTTTAGAAGCACCTATTTTAGGAAATTTACATTTATCTATAACTAATATTGGATTTTACTTAACTATAGGAGCTTTCTTTATATTAGCTTTAAATATTTTAAGTATTAATTATAATAAATTAGTAAGTAATAATTGATCAATTAGCCAGGAATCTTTATATGCTACAATTCATAGTATAGTAACAAATCAAATAAATGCCAGAAGTGGTCAAGTTTACTTCCCATTTATTTATACTTTATTTATTTTTATTTTAATTAATAATTTAATTGGAATGATTCCTTATAGTTTTGCATCAACAAGTCATTTTGTTTTAACATTTGCTCTTAGTTTTACTATAGTTTTAGGGGCAACTATTTTAGGATTTCAAAAACATGGTTTAGAATTTTTCTCTCTTTTAGTACCAGCAGGTTGTCCTTTAGCTCTATTACCTTTATTAGTTTTAATTGAATTTATTTCATACTTAGCTAGAAATATTTCATTAGGTCTTAGATTAGCAGCAAATATAACTGCGGGACATATGTTATTAAGTATATTAGCAGGATTTACTTATAATATTATGACTTCAGGTATAATTTTCTTTTTCTTAGGATTAATTCCATTAGCATTTATTACAGCATTTTCAGGATTAGAATTAGGTATAGCACTTATACAAGCACAAGTATTTGTAGTTTTAACTAGTGGATATATAAAAGATGGTTTAGATTTACATTAATTAAAATTTAATTATTTATGGTAAAATAGTGATGAATTAAGGAAAGTCTAGAGTTTCTAAAATATAATATTATTAAGGTAAAAGTTTCAGGTGTTAAATAGAAAATGTAAAGAAATTGTAAATAATTTAATATTACATAATAAATTAATTTCTTGCGGACCAACAAGCTTATATAAAACTTTCATTTAGTAAGAAAAAGCTACTAGAATCAGCTTATATTTGTCCTAAAAAAATATAAAATCTCAAGTCTCTAGACTTATAAGTGATGTAATTAAAATATTTTAACAAATATTTATATTCATCATAATTGATAGATGAGTTTGGTGATGGCTCTGAATGAACACTGTCCAAATGCTTGACACATGCTAATCGAACGGTTAATTTAACGAAAGTTTTATTAATAAGTGGTGAACAGGTGAGTATAAGATTTTCAACCTACCTTAAAGAGAGGGGAGTAGATCCCTTATAATATCAAAAAACGGAGTATATCCGCTTTAAGAGGACCCGAAATATCTTCGAGATAGGTAGTTGTTAAGGTAATGGCTTAACTAGCCTACGATTCTCGTAGTCGAAGCTGAAAGGTTGATCGACCACATTGGGGATGAAAAAATCCCAAGCAATAAGGGGCACAGCAGTGAGGAATCTTGGTCAATGGCCTAACGGCTGAACTGGCAATTTGGAGGAATGTACAGCCTTAAGATTTACATGAATCTTAAGTTTGATAATCGTATACCGATTTATCGGAAAAAGTTCTGGATACATAATTGATAATGACAATATGTATATTTGTCTTGACTAATTACGTGCCAGCAGTCGCGGTAATACGTAAGAGACTAGTGTTATTCATCTTAAATAGGTTTAAAGGGTACTCAGACAGTAAAATTAGCCTAAACCAGGTACAATTTTTCTAGAGTTTAATGTAAGGGGATCGTACCATTGAGTGTAGAGATGAAATTCTTTAATACCTAGGGGACTGATGAAGGCGAAAGCAATCCCTTATGTAAAAACTGACGTCTAAGGACGAAGGCACAGGGCACGAACAGGATTAGGTACCCCAGTAGTCTTTGCAGACAATGATGAATGCCATAGGTTAGGTACTAGCTACTTAGTCTATAAATGAAAATGAAAGCATTTCACCTCAAGAGTAATGTGGCAACGCAGGAACTGAAATCACTAGACCGTTTCTGACACCAGTAGTGAAGTATGTTATTTAATTCGATGATCCACGAAAAACCTTACCACAGTTTGTATATTTATACAGGTGTTGCACGGCTGTCTTCAGTTAATGTTGTGAAATTGTGGTTTGGTCCATAAAATTAACGAAAACCCTTGCTTTATTTATGAAAGTATATTTTAATAGAGCTATCAGCCGCGATATTGGTATTGATAAAAGGGACTAAGACAAGTCATCATGGCCTTAATACTGTGGGCTATAGACGTGCCACATATGCCTAAACAAAGAGATGCGAAAATGCGAATTTTAGCTAATCTCAAAAAATAGGATAAAATCGGATATGGATTGTAGTCTGAAATTCGGCTGCATGAATAAGAAATTGCTAGTAATCGTGAATCACCATGTCACGGTGAATACAACCTCGGATTGGTACTAACCACTCGTCGCATGCTGAAAGGAGTGCGTGCAATAAGTTTGCTCTCTTGTTTTTATTAAGTAAAAGTATAGGATTTAGATTTTTTAATGGGTTTCTTCGTATGCGCGACTCTGATTAGTGTTAAGTCGAAATACGGTTCGTGTAGTGGAAGTTGCACGGGATTAATTAACTTTAACGTTATAAGATTTGTGTAATATACATATTATACATCAAGGAGAGTTCCTTTATTGGCAAGAAGGGTTGAGCTGTAAACTCAATAGCAATATCCTGCTTTATGAGTTCGAATCTCTTCTCTCCTATATTTTTAGCCTTTATAGCTCAACGGTAGAGCATGATACTGTTAATATTGTGATAGATGTTCGATTCATCTTAAGGGCGCTATATAATAGTTTAATTTGTATTTAGATTATTATTATTATTGTTATTATTTAGCCGTATATAAATACGGATAATTTTAATCAACTATTCATTTTTATTATTAAATTTATGACTAATTTGGTAAGAAGTAATTTTCAAGATCATCCTTTTCATTTAGTATCTCCTTCTCCTTGACCATTGTATACAAGTATCTCTTTATTAACTTTAACTACTAGTGGAGCATTATCTATGCATAGTTTCAGTTCTCTATATATAGTATCTTTTATAGCTTTTGTGGCAGTAGTTTCATCTATGTCTTTTTGATTTAGAGATGTAATAAGTGAAAGTACATTTTTAGGAGATCATACTTTAGCAGTGCAAAAAGGATTAAATTTAGGGGTTATTTTATTTATAGTTTCTGAGGCCTTATTTTTTATGGCCATATTTTGAGCATTCTTTCATAGCGCTTTAACACCTACTGTTGAATTAGGAGCACAATGACCACCTATAGGTATTGAACCTGTTAACCCTTTTGAATTACCTCTTCTTAATACAGTAATATTACTATCTAGTGGAGCAACAGTTACTTATGCTCATCATTCTTTAATACAAGGAAATAGAAAAGGAGCCTTATACGGTTCAGTGGCTACTGTATTATTAGCTGTTGTATTTACTGTTTTCCAAGGTGTTGAGTATAGTGTTTCTTCTTTTACTATTAGTGATGGTGCTTTTGGAGCATGTTTTTTTTTTGGAACAGGTTTTCATGGTTTACATGTTATAATAGGAACACTTTTTTTGGGAGTTGCTTTGTGAAGAATATACGCTTATCATCTAACTGACAATCACCATTTGGGATTTGAGGGAGGAATTTTATACTGACATTTCGTAGATGTAGTATGACTATTCTTATATGTATCTATATATTATTGAGGATCATAATATCCATTATTTTTAGTTATATCCATAGAGTAGTTTATTTTATTAATAAAATAAAGTTATTATTTAATAATATATTTCTAATTATATATTACGGTGTTATTGTTATTTTACCTTTACCAGATATTTATTCATTTCCACTATTGTTATCCTCTAGTGGAGATTCTGATGATGATGATCCGGAAAATCATGAAGTTGTTGAAAATGAGGATCATAATGCGCCTGAAGAAATTATGAATGATTTGGATCGTGTTCAGGAAGCTAAGTGAGGTTATCAAGACGCCTTAGAGGAACTAAAGGAAAAATATCCTGAATTCTTCGATAAAAATGATGATGATGAAGAAGGGGTAAAGCAAGTTGAAGAATATTTGTGAAGTGAGTTTCCTGGAGAATACGAACAATCAGAACGAGAGGCTGATGAAATGGACAGAATAGATAATAATGGAGAAGGATCAAATCGTCCTGGCCCTTCATCTCCGGCTAGCCCTTCAAATTCTACTGGTCCTGCTGGTACTTCACCTCCTTCTGGTTCTTCTGAGGGCGGTAATAATCATAGTAGCAAGATATGAATTGTTCTCGGTGGTATTTTTGAAAGTATATCAGAAGTTCTTAATAATTTATTTTAAATTATTGATAATATTTATCGTATCTAAATTTTTATTAGATACGAAGGGGTTTTAGTATAATGGTAATACATATGACTTTTAATCATTAAGAAATTGGTTCGACTCCGATAGATCCTATTCTAATGAAATATTAATAATTAGCGGTTATCATTTAATGGTAGGATTACTGTCTTCCAAACAGAGTGTGATGGTTCGATTCCGTCTAGCCGTATTTAGAATTAGTAACTTAATTGGTAAAGGACTTCCTTGTCACGGGAGTAGATCTCGGTTCGATCCCGGTCTAATTCGCAATAAGGAAATATGTCCATGGGTAGGGTAAGATATTTGCTAAATATTGTGTTTATACACTTAGGTGTTCGAGTCACCTTATTTCCGAGAAAGAGTATAATTTAATGGTAAAATAGGAAGCTTCAACCTTCAACTTCTTAGTTCGAATCTGAGTACTCTTGTTTAAATAATGTGTTATAGTATATAACACAAGATGTAATATATTCCTTCCTCTTATGAGGCTATTAAGTGTAAAAAAAAAAATGACAAATTTATTTATTGTAACTGAAAGTTTTACAAATGGATATAAAGCAGAAATATTAAGTATTATCTCTTTGTTAGCTATAATAAGTGGTATATTTGTAATAATAAGTAAAAATCCAATAGTTTCTGTATTATTTTTAATAGGATTATTTGCTAGTATTTCTACATATTTAATAATATTAGGTTTAAGTTTTATAGGTTTATCTTATTTAATTGTTTATATAGGAGCTGTATCTATCTTATTTTTATTTATATTAATGTTAATTAATATTAGAATAAGTGAATTACAGAGTAATACTAGCAATAGTATACCTTTAGCTATAATTATAGCAATTTTATTTAATTATCCTTTATTTCAATTATTACCGTATGATATAGCAATACTTAGTGTTTATAATAATTATTTAAATAATATACTATATAATATATCTTTAAACAAGTATAGCGATAATTATTTAAATTCATTAAGTAACAATAATAATAATGATATACTATTTGTTACTAGTAAAATATGAGATGGAAATTTAGCTGAAACTAGTCATATAACAAGTATAGGTAATATTATGTATACTAATTATAATATATGATTATTACTTGCAAGTTTTATATTATTATTAGCAATGGTAGGAGCAATAGTTATAACAATAAAACAAAAAAACTAACTATAAGAGAGATTAACTTAATTGGTAGAGCAACTGTTTTACACACAGTAGGTTATCCGTTCGAGTCGGATATTTCTCATAATTTAATTCCTTAGTTTAAGTGGTTAGAATTCATCTTTGATAAAGATGCGGATTAAGTTCGAATCTTAGAGGAATTAATCGAGAGAGTTGACCGAGAGGTCTAAGGTGGCAAGTTTGAGTTTTGTTTGGTCAGGAATGATTACATCCGTTCGAATCGGATACTCTCTGAGCGGATTAGGGCCGGTCGGCTAGGCGTCCTATTTGGGTTGGGAAATAATTGTGTTCGACTCACAATAATCCGATCACGAAAACGTTTAAGAAATGTAATTGATATAAAATAAATATTTATATATATAAATATATAAGTATATAAAGAGACTATTATGGATATCTAAGCTATGTATTAAAGAGATCTAATTGTGTTTATTATTTTAATCTGAACACATGAACTCTAAGAGAAATTCATTAATAAACGAAGCGAATTGAAATATCTTAGTAGCTTCAGGAAAAGAAATCAAAAGAGATTCTACGATTAGTGTGAATGAAAGTAGAGCAGCCTAATAAGTAAAATGGTAATAAAACTGTTTGAATTTATGGGGAACCTTCCTCTAAGGCTAAATATAATACATAAGCTACAGTGAACGAGTACCGTGAGGGAATTTTGACTATTTGAAGTAGTAGTTTTATAAGCAGCTCAAGTTAAGAACAAGAGCGTACCTTTTGCATAATGGGTCACCAAGTTAACATTAGATGCGAGCGAATAAATACGCGTAGTTAAACCGATCATCAGAAGACATTATTGAATAAATAGTGGCGAATGAAAAGTGTCTAAGGTTAGACCCGAAGCCTAGTGATCTTACCATAATCAGGATTATAAAAGTCCGAACGGGTTATCGTTGCAAAGATATCCGAAGAATTATGGTAAGCAAAGTGAAAGACAAAACTGACTAGGATAGCTGGTTTTCTGCGAAACCTATAATAGTAGGCAATTTAATTTACATCTTTGCAGGTACAGAACTTAATCTCAGACAAGATGTATTCTTTCACATTATGTGAAACTACATTTTATTGATTTGTACATATCGGGGGATCGTGAAGATTTTACCGGTGAGTATGTAGACTCGGAATGGCAAAGATGAATATTGAATTATCAGACATAGAATGATAAGGTTGTATGTCAAAAGGGAAACAGCCCAGAACAAGAGTTAAGGTTCCAAAATTATTATTGAGTGAAATTAAGAAAGTTTTTATATAAGTCGACAAGGAGATGGGCTTAGAAGCAGCCATAATTTAAAGATCTCGTAATAGAGCGCTTGTTAATTCTTAAAAGCATCGAAAATTTAACGGATCTAAATAATATACCGAAACCTTGTCCATAATTAACAATTTTTAATTGTAATTTGATGGGGTAGCAGAACGTTGAGTTAATATAAGAGTTCTTTTTATTAAAAATAACTAAAATTTCATATATGAATTATGAAAATAAAATATAACTCAAGTGATAATGGTGACATGAGTAACTAAAAAGAAGTAGGATATTTATACAATTGTATAAATATGGTCTATTCTCGCCTAAAGCTTATGGATACGTTAAGTAACGGCCTCTAAGTTTATAACCTGAAGGTTAAAACGATGAGAAAATCTTATTACTAGTTAAGGACAACATTTAGTAAGTGATAAGTGTGCTGGAAAAAATTAGTAATTTTTATTAAACTAAAAATATTGGTTTAATAAAAATAACCGTACCTAGAAACTGCAACAAGTAAGCTAGTGTAGAATACGAAGGCGTAAATGAGATAACAATCATAAAGGAACTCGGCAAATTGACTACCGTAACTTAGGGATAAGGAGGGCTCATTAGTCTCGATTAATATCGAGTAAAAACGAAGAAGCATAAAATAATGTTGTACGACTGTTTAATTAAAACAAAGCACTTTGCATAAAGATGATAAATCTAAGTATTGAGTGTGATTTCTGCCCGGTGCCGGCTGGCTAACGGATTTTCTAAACTGGTAAAAGGTTTGGTTTTGAAGGAACCCCCGGTTAATGGCGGCCTTAACGTGAGGGTCCTAAGGTAGCGTAATACCTTGGCCGTTAAATGCGGTCTTGCATGAATGATGTAACGATACAACAGCTGTCTCTATGATTGACTCAGTGAAATTGGAATAACTGTGCAGATACAGTTTACCTCTAGTTAGACGAGAAGACCCTATGCAGCTTTACTGTTACTAATTATTGAGTATAATGCTAGCAAATATTAGAATATAAGGTAATCGATAGGATGATAGTGAAATACCTTTATTTGTTTATTATATTATAAGAACCTTGAAAGAGGAACAATTGTTAGGAGACAGTTTATGCGGGGCACAGGCCCCATAAAGAGTAAATGGGTGTGTCCAAATTCATCATTTTTTATAAGTGGTGTAGTGTACTAAATAAAAATTTAATTATTTGTTTATGTTTGTAATTTAATATAGCTTGGCTATATTTTATCTTTTTGAGTAATAATTGAAATATATTATGAAATAATTAGATATATGTATACGTATGTATATCGATAATAAATTAGGTAAGATTTTTTCTATGGTGAAATTAGGTGTAGACAAAATATTATGAAAGATTCTAATATTTTAATAATTATCTTAGGATAATCATGTTTAATACTTACCAAGTTTAATGGCTTAATCTTGCTTTACTGTTTGATTCACAACAAATCTTTCAGTCGCGTAAGCGGGGCATAGGATCACAAGACACAAAAAGGAAAGGTCTTGGATTATTGGAAAAGCTACGCTAGGGATGCTATGTTTGTCCTTCAATATTTTATTTTTAATAAAATGATTGATTATATATTGGGTTAATTTCAAGAATTACTTATAGTATATATAAGTAAATTTGAAGCGAAGCTTATTTTAGCATAATTTTTAAGATAAGATCGTTCAACGACTATAAGGTGAGTGATGCTAACAATAATCCTTTATTAATACCCAACTTTTTCTTTATTATGTACAGAATTACAAAATTGATAAAAATAATTTGCCTCAAAATTCTAAAATTTTTTATAAATTTATTAACAACAAATATAGATTGGTGCCTTTTACTAAATTAGTAAATTCAATTGGTAAACCAAAATATTCTCCTGCTATCTCCAAAGAATGAAATAACAGTGTTTATTACTACAATAATAATAATATGAAAAATTTACCTAGTTATGATATAAACTTAAATAGTATAATAAAAGGTTATTTTAATTCATATTTTAATGATAAAATTTTAATGCGTAAAAAAGCTATACCTCGTAGATTAAGACGTTTATCTTTTACTAAAATATTTCTAAGTAAAGCAGAAATAAAGCATACTAATTCTACGGCTGTTGTGACTATCTACACTTATAATAGAGAAAGAATAGCTTTAAAAAAAATTATAAAAAAATTGAAGAAAAGTTTTTTTAGTAAAATATTATTTATTATAAAAAAAAGTAATAATCTTTACAAAAATATAACTAATAATAAATACATTAAACATGATCTAAATCAAGAAATGATATTAATTAGAAGATATAAATTAAGACTTAATCTTAATAAATATAAATTTCAAGAATTTTTATTATCAAGATTAGCTAATATTATAGGTAGAATATATAATAAAGAAGTCAAATTTAATATTGTTAATATTAAATCTATTATTCTTAATACTGATATATTTACAACTATATTAGCATTAAAACTTAAAAAAAGAAATACTACTGTATTAAGAGCTATGTATAGAATATTAGACAAAGCAAGATTTCCTATAACTAACAATATTATAGAAAGAAGTAGAATAATGAAAAATGTAGATCTTAATCAAATAGATAATAAATATAAAAGTTTAAATTTGAGCTTTATATTGAAAAAATATGGTATTGATAACGTTTTAAATAGATTCTATGTTAATGTTTTTGAAAAAAACTATAAACAATTATATGATACAATATTTAATGATATTAAATATAAAAATATGTCAGGAATAAGATTAGAAATTAAAGGTAGATTAACTAAACGTTATAGAGCAGATAGAGCTGTTTATAAAGTAAAATGAAGAGGAGGATTAAAAAATATAGATTCCTCTTTTAAAGGATTATCCTCAGTAAACTTCAGAGGGTATAGTAATTCAAATGTAGATTATTCAATACGTACGTCAAAACGTCGTATTGGTGCTTTTGCAGTAAAAGGTTGAATTAGCGGTAAATAAAATTATGGAGTTTATTTGCGATCAATACATAATAAAAAAAAATGAAGAAATAGTCTGAACCATTTTGTGAAAAATGGAAATAAAAATTTATGATAACAAGTTGAACAGGCTAATTTGCGCAAGAGTGTACAAAATGAGTGCGCGGTTTGGCACCTCGATGTCGGCTTAACTTATCCTCATGGATGCAGAACCTATGTAGGGTACGACTGTTCGTCGATTAAAAAGTTACATGAGCTGGGTTAAATACGTCGTGAGACAGTATGGTTTCTATCTTCTAGAGGGAGTTAGAATAAAATAAGGAATAACCTAGTACGAAAGGAACCTGGGGAGACGTTATTTTATCTAAAAATAAAATAATTTTATTAACCTCTGGTTTACCTGTTGTTTATGTGCCCAATATTAATTTATGTGTATAAAAGTACACAGGGATGTTATCTTCACTTGGTTAAATATATAGCATAGGCACGGCAGGAAAGCTAAGTTAGTCAGAGATAAGTGCTGAAAGCATATAGGCACGAAGCTTACCTTAAGATATTTCTTAAATATGCGTAATATAACATTACGAATCTAAAGGTTTACAATTTAGACCTTTAGTAATATAGGCTTTTGTTTGTAATTATCTAGAGATATTTAGGAACTAAGTACTAATTTTATAATTTACTGAATATTTTCATTATATCTTACATTTTTGTTTGGCTTGGTTAGCATAAAAGTAATGCAATTGTTTTGTAATCAATAGAAGTAAGTGCGATACTTACACTAGGCTATAAGGATTAGTTGTCAAGTGGTAAGACGTAGCTTTTTCGGTGCTAAGATCGCGGGTTCGAATCCCGCCTAGTCTATATGAGGCTATAACTTAATCGGTAAAGTGTACTGCTCATAACGGTCATTATAAGTGTTCAAGTCACTTTAGCCTTATTTTCTGCGGGTTGATGTAATAGTAACATATTTGACTCATGATCAAATTATAATAGGTGCAAATCCTTTATCCGCATCTGCATATTATTAAATCCGAGTGCTGGAATAGGTAGACAGGGTATTCTTAAAATTTACTGATGAGAATCGTGAACGTTCAAGTCGTTTCTCGGATATTTAGAAGGGGGATATAGTTTAATTGGTAAAACTACGATTTTGCATATCGTTATCTCAGGATCGTTACCTGATATCTCCAACGCTTGAGAAGCTCAATTGGACGAGCAGGGCTTTGAAGGTGCCTTGGTTGTAGGTTCAAATCCTACCTTAGGCAATTAATTATAGATTATTTCAATATGTTGTTAAAATAACATTATTTTATTGTAATGGACTTTAAATAAAAGGTAATGATGGAATTGGTAGACATGGATAGCTTAGGACTATTTGGTTAAAGACTTTATCCGTTCAAGTCGGATTTACCTTAACTATGCTGTGGACTAATGGGTAAGTCATAAATTTTTGATATTTACTATTGAGTGTTCGAATCACTCCAGCATAACGGTGGGTATAGTTCAATCGGTAGAGCGGCTGTATGTGGCACAGTTGGTTCCCTGTTCAAGTCAGGGTATCCTCCCTTTAAGCCAGGATAGTTTAATTGGTTAAAACCTTAATTTCATGCGTTAAAGATGAGAATTCGATTTTCTCTCCCGGTTTCTCTTATTACAATAAGTGAATTTATCAAAATTTTGTTTAACTTTTTTACATAATGATATTAATATCTATACTTTCTTTATTACTTTCTAACGCCGTCACATTAAGACGAGATATGTCAATACTTTTTAATAGAATAGCTATAATAGCCTTAATGTATGCTATTTTACATGATATTATGAGTTTATCTATTATAAGTAAAGGTATTGGTTTACATGGAGGTTTACTTAGTATTACTAATATATCACAAATTTTTCACATTTTTATTTTTTTTATTAGTATACTAATATTACAATTAACTAGTTTTTACCCTAGAAAAGTATGAACACCTGAATATTCATCTTTAAATGATTTATTATTTAATAATTTTGTGTATTATAGAACAAAGATTATTAATAAAATGGGAGAACATTTAAAAATAATAGAATACCCTTTAATACTATTATTTATAATAACTGGAGCAGTTTTTTTAATGTCAACTAATGACTTAGTTTCTATTTTTCTTTCTATAGAATTACAAAGTTATGGTTTATATTTATTAAGTACTATTTATAGGAATTCAGAATTAGCTACTACAGGAGGTTTAATGTATTTCTTACTGGGTGGTTTGAGTTCATGTTTCATTTTATTAGGAACAAGTTTATTATATGCAAATTCAGGTACTACTAATATGGATGGTTTATATATTATCACTAGTTTAAGTGATATCAATGATAATGCAAATTATTGATATAAACCTTATTATATTAATTTTTCTTTACTTATATTTAGTATAGGATTTTTATTTAAAGTCAGTGCAGCACCATTTCATTTTTGATCTCCTGATGTGTATGACGCTATTCCTACTATAGTTACTACTTTTGTAGCAATAATAGCTAAAATTTCTATATTTATCTTTTTATTAGAATTAGTATATTATACTAGTAATTATCTTTTTGATTTTAGTTGAACTTTCGGTTTATTAGTAAGTTCATTATTTTCATTAATTATTGGTACAGTAGCAGGTTTAACACAATTCAGAATTAAAAGATTATTTGCATATAGTACTATTTCTCATGTAGGATTTATACTTTTAGCTTTAAGTACATCTAGTATAGAATCTACTCAGGCCTTTATTTTTTATTTAATACAATATTCTATAAGTAATTTAAATGTATTTATTATATTAGTTACTATGGGATTTTCTTTATACTATTACGTAAGTGATAATAAAGAGTACAAAGAATTATTAGATAAAAATAATTCTCCTATACAATTAATTAGTCAATTGAGAGGATATTTTTATGTGAATCCTTTATTATCTTTAAGTTTAGCTATTACTATCTTTTCTTTTGCAGGTATTCCACCTCTTGTGGGATTCTTTGCTAAACAGATGGTATTAAGTGCTGCTTTAGATAATGGTTATGTTTTCTTATCTTTTGTTGCAATAATTACTAGTGTAATTGGGGCAGTATATTACTTGAATATTATTAAAGAAGTTTTTTTCTACTTTCCTCAATATAAAATTAATCCATTATTAGAGAATTTAACTATAAATGGAAATATTTATAATCAAAATAAAACTTTAATTAAATCTGTTACATTTAAATATAGAAACATTGTTATGTCTAGTCCAATAGCTATAACAATTTCTATTAGTACTTTAGTAGTTTTATTATTTATATTTATGAACAAAGAATGATTAAGTATGGGTACTATATTGGTACAAGTTTTTTTTAATTCTTAAATGAGTAGTATGACTTTATTTATTCTAGTAGTTACTATTATAGCATTACTTTTTTTAGTTATTAATTTTATATTTGCGCCTCATAACCCCTATCAAGAAAAATATAGTATTTTTGAATGTGGTTTTCATAGTTTTTTAGGCCAAAATAGAACACAGTTTGGGGTAAAATTCTTTATATTTGCATTAGTTTATTTATTATTAGATTTGGAAATATTATTAATATTCCCTTTTGCAGTAAGTGAATACGTTAATAATATATACGGATTATTAATAACATTAGGTTTTATTGGAATTATTACATCTGGTTTTGTGTATGAATTAGGAAAAAGTGCATTAAAAATAGATAGTAGACAAGAATTAACTATAGGTAAGGTTAAATCATCTTATACTATAGATTATATAAGTACTATAAAAAAATAATTAAATATGTATATAATACATTTTGTGATTTAAAATCTAACATCTCTTATTTTAGAGATTTAAATAAATGGTAAGTTCATTTAAATTAAGAAATAAGTAGTCTATATTATAAGTTTTTATATGATACAAGTAGCAAAAATAATAGGAACAGGATTAGCCACTACAGGATTAATAGGTGCTGGAGTTGGAATAGGAGTTGTTTTCGGAGCTTTAATATTAGGTGTAGCTAGAAACCCTTCATTAAGAGGTCAATTATTTGCATATGCTATTTTAGGATTTGCTTTTTCAGAAGCTACAGGGTTATTTGCTTTAATGATGGCTTTCTTATTATTATATGTAGCTTAATTTTTTTTTTATGGATATATTAATGCTAATTTAACTATTTATTTTTGGATTATCTTTCGTTAGTGTAGCAGTCTGAATTGTTAATTGATAATTATATACAATATAAAAAAAATAATATATTTATTAAACTTCAAAAGTATATAAGAATTATTTATTAGGTAATGAATCTAATTGCGAAGAATTGAATCATGAGTTTAGATGCTCCTAGTGCTTGAGGAATATATTTTCAAGATAGTGCTACTCCACAAATGGAAGGGTTAGTAGAATTACATGATAATATAATGTATTATCTAGTTATTATTTTATTTAGTGTAGGATGAATTTTAATATCTATAGTAAGAAATTACGTAAATACTAAATCACCTATATCACACAAATACTTAAATCACGGTACTTTAATAGAATTAATATGAACTATAACTCCGGCAATTATATTAATATTAATTGCTTTTCCTTCTTTTAAATTATTATATTTAATGGATGAAGTAAGTGATCCTTCAATGTCTGTTTTAGCAGAAGGACATCAGTGATATTGAAGTTATCAATACCCTGATTTTTTAGATTCTAATGACGAATTTATAGAATTTGATTCATATATAGTACCAGATTCTGATTTAGAGGAAGGTAGATTAAGAATGTTAGAAGTTGATAACAGAGTAATACTTCCTGAATTAACACATGTAAGATTTATTATAACATCTGGTGATGTTATACATTCTTTCTCTTGTAATTCTTTAGGTATAAAATGTGATGCATACCCAGGTAGATTAAACCAAGTATCTGTTTTTATTAATAGAGAAGGAGTTTTTTATGGACAATGTTCTGAAATTTGTGGTATACTTCATAGTTCTATGCCTATAGTAATAGAGTCAATATCTTTAGAGAAGTTTTTAATATGATTAAAAGAACAATAGTATATTAAAAAGATAGACATGTAAAAATTTTTTAATTAATAAGGTAATATATAAATTAACTATATTTGATTATATAATTTTTATAGTTTTAGTTTAATTAATATCTTATAATAATTAAAAAGGCGTGTTGGCTTAATGGTAAAGCATAGTATTACGGACACTATTATATAAGTTCGATTCTTGTACACGCCCTTCTTAAATAACTTGAAACTTATTTAAGAAACACCAATAATTTAAAATTTAACCCCATAACATATGAATACAACCTTAATACTTTTTTTAATAGGAATTTTAGGATTCGTGTTAAATAGAAAAAATATAATATTAATGCTTATTTCAATAGAAATAATGCTTTTATCTATAACATTCCTAATATTGGTTAGTTCACTTAATATTGATGATTTAATAGGACAAACTTATGCAATATATATAATAGTTGTTGCAGGAGCTGAATCAGCAATAGGTTTAGGTATTCTAGTTGCTTTTTATAGATTAAGAGGAAGCATTGCAATAG
>Ga0310811_10001957_pt1 | contig 25589 bp, 31 predicted proteins | sample YCmetagenome_FD_207642 | JGI IMG/M metagenome (GOLD analysis project Ga0310811, IMG submission 207642) | Soil microbial communities from experimental microcosm in Duke University, North Carolina, United States - YC | ecosystem: Engineered > Artificial ecosystem > Soil microcosm > Unclassified ... | reverse complement strand
GGTCCTACGTCCGCCATCGTCCGAATAACTTGTACTAGCGAGTCTGAAGCAACACTATTCGCATAATCATATGGAAGGCATGGCAACGCAGTGAGCTTGCCAATACGCTCGAGACCGTCAACATTCCTGATGAAATCTCTGCAATGTTGCGTATGTTGGAACAGACCCTCAAGAAACTGCGAGAACAAAGTACCGTGAATGCTAGTCTCGGGAAGAAGTGTGCACAACTCACTCGGCACAAGACATCAACATAAAGAACTACATTGTTATCATGACTCCTCAGCGAGTCATCGTCAGACGTGTCCTCTTGAACGTCAGAACGAGCGTCACTTTCCACAACATCCATCGGGATGACATCGCTCTTGTCGTCCTTATCGTCCTTGTTCGTAGTTTGCGAGGCGAGTATGAGACCATACCACTCTTTGTTGACCTCAGGAATCACGAAAGTATTTCCAAGATCCTCGATTTTACTCAGAGCAGACTTCACGGCATCAAAAATAGGAGTTTTGAGCGTTGGATGGTGGCGGATCAACTCGTCAATGGCAGTGCCCATTAGTACGGCGTTTTCTTTTTCACGAAGGACCTTGATATGGCTCTCGGAAGTGAAGATCGAGATGATGCCAGGTATGACGCTTGGGCGAGTTGCAAGCTGATCCTGACCGACCTGGTTGAGGCAGAGCGCCCCGATTGCATTGGGAATGGCTTGAATGAGCTGAAGGAAGGCGTAAGTTATTGCAAATGGTAGAGAAATAGTACTTACTTCGATGACAGGTTCCAAACCTGCTTCGATCACCTTATAGAACACCTGAGGCAAACCTGCTTCTTGAATCGTCGCAAGCGACGTCGGCTCATTATGAATAAAAGTTGCCATGATGTTCATGGCTTTCATCGTCATCAATCAATCAAACCTGGATAGTATACAAGGTGCTTACCAAGAGGCAGAAGATTGGGACCAAAGAGGCCACGATACTCCATGATCTTCTTGATTGATTGTGGCAGAGAGGAATCGATCAAGCCGCGCAACCCTTCAGATGTACCCGTCGACTGCATCATGCGATGTATGGAACGCAATGTGTGTTTAAGCACGGCGGCCCTTGGAACCGGAAGTTGTCCTGCGAGTATTATCGCACTGCGTTCTACTCCTAACTCACAGCACACTCACCGTACGAACCAAACAGGTCCCTGGAGCGCTCGTTGCCATACATTGTGATGTCAAAGTCGACCTCGTGCTGGTCAAAATTTGATGAGTCAATGATTGACTGAAGGGCGATGCCATTCTATGCTTACCTGGATCCTAGTCACTAAGACCTCGACCCCACGGGAGTTTGAAAACACCTGGAACGCGTTTGAAAATGCGTAGAGGATGTTATCTACCAATTGCATAGCCTTCGAGACCATCTGGAGTCTCTGAGCCAGCCTATTCTCCATGATCTGAACCAGCAAGGGAACCAGGCCTGCGCTAACAAGCATATTTCCTCCGTTGATATGCTGTGCGAGGTAGGTCACAAATGAAAGAAGAGACTCGACGAAAGTCGCTGAGATTCTGCTCTCTGGGTTGTTAACCTCCAAGATAGTCTTTCGCAGAAGCGCCATGATGATTCCATGGTTGACACCAGCATTGACGGCGCCCAACACCTCCGTCACTTTTCCTCGGTACCTAGCGATCGAGTCCAGTGCGGAGATAGCCGCTGTCTGCACAGGTATCGAAACCCCACGATCCAACTGGAGCAGTTCAGCAATGTGGGTGGTGAGATCCGGTTCATACAGGAAAAGTGTTGATGATGCTTGACTCTCGCTGTGCGTATGGCCATAGATGGCGATACAAATTAGTCGTATGACGACAAGCTCCTCTCTCATAATTTCGTTGCCACTGGCAAGTGCCTTGGCGGATCGGACGCGACAAAGGAGCTCAAACTTGTCATCGTTATTCAACGGGTGCGTCTCCAATACATCCGCCATGATCTCCATGACTGCCTTGTTCTTCAGGGTCTCTTCGTCGATATGAATGGTAGACGCGTATGAGTGCGAAGTCGAGGGTGGAACGGAGAGTTTGCGAGGGCTGGACAGCGTAGCCTCACTGTGATCGATTTCCTTCCCCTGTCCCTTCTCCTTTTGGTCAGTTCGGTAACAAACGAAACTTACATCTCGAGCTTCGGCAGGCAGAACATCGACCTGTAATTGACCGTTTGCACTGACAAGATCCAGCAAGCTTATTCCATGTTCATGGATGTGAGGCCACCGCTTGGAGAGGGAGAGCAAACGGGGTGTGGATATGCTAAGGGCTGTTGATACCGCGGGCTGAGCGGAGTATTGTTGTGCGGGGCGGAGAAGAAGACTCAGTGCTAGCGTGAGCACGTCAAGATCTGATGTGAACAGTAGGGAATTAAGCCTCTGAGATCGAGCCCATTAAAGCAACAATTAGACGCGGATCGATGATTGAATGAAAAGGACGCACATCATAGGAGTTGAAGGTCTTGCGATTGGTGGAATTCTCCAACAAAAGCCTCTCAAACCTAAGAATATGGCTTATGGTTTTCTTCGTCGCCGGAGTGAACACGTTTATCTGCAACTTGTCCACTTCGTAATCCCGGATGGCTTCCTCCAGGATGACATCAAACTTATCAAGGACCTTAGTCCAAGCATTGAGATCGGATCGCGGCCATTTCCAGGAGTCAATGTCAGCCAAAACGTCTGCAAGATCATCGTTTGGGGTGTTTACGAGCTTTGTGACAAGCTCTGCTACTTGAGGGTGCTGAAAACGTCACGACTCTTGTCAGATACCAATTGCTTTGCGTGAGAATGAGTTTTAGACTACTGACCGGAGAGACCGCCCTCCTTGATTTCTGAGATATCTTCATTGATCCGCAGCGAATGCGGGAAGATAAAATTGAGGCTTCAAATCTGAATTAAAAGACTCGACTGTAGAAGATAGGAAACCAAATTGGCTGAGAGGAGCTTGACGACGTAACATGTCCAACCATATATTAGGAAGGTATTTCCCACGAACGCGTCTTCAGCCACTTCGAACTTATTAGTACAACTTGAAATTCAACGACGCGTACTGGCACGTTCAGCAGAATATTTCCAAACAACCCATCACTTGAGCATCGTCCAACACGTTCATGCCTAAGCGAAAAAGCCCAACTAGTGACGACGAAAACGAAGACTATGAGTACTCTGAGGACGATCAGCCAAAAACCGACACCAAGGCAAGCCAAGTACCCTGTGTGTGATATTATGCTCATCAACGATTCCGACAAAGAAAAAGCAGGCTCCAAAGGCAACTGAGCAACCCTTGACCATTAAGAAGCCAAAAATAGGTTCTTCAGATAGTCAAGTACGTGTTTTTTTATGACCGCTGCACTTAAACCCCTGATTCCACCACTGGTCATCAGTCTCCAACAGGCTCGAAGAAAAAGTCAAACCATGACAACGATGTGGAGGTCTTTTCCAGTTCCGAAGGTGAACAATATGTTCAGCTGGGCCAAAAGAAACGCGTAACCGTCCGTGAGTTCAAAGGTGAGCCTCAACAATTCATATCTACATACAACAATGTTGTTAACAAACAGCAGGCAAGATTCTTGTTGATATTCGTGAATTTTATGGTAAAGACGAGGACGAAAAACCAGGAAAGAAAGGCATTTGCTTGAATCAGGAGCAGGTTAGTCCACCAATTGTATATTTCAAGCGTCCCAAGTAACACCTCTCAGTGGGCTTGTCTGAAAAAGAGCATCAACACCATCGACTCTTTATTTGTTAACAGCAAGAAATAACATTACATCTAAAATTCCATCTATCACGACAGTACTGACCTTCTAATCGTATGTGTATCATAAAATGTAACTAGTAGAGACCAGCTGCCGCATCGTGCGCTCCCGCTAATCCTCTTGAATAAAACCCGCGTAACCAAGCGCTCGACTTGACCAGCGAAGCTTGCCAATCCATCATGAATTCGATGAATGTGATTTTGGAATACCCAGTTGCGAATGCCCTGCAGGTGAATGCAATCAAGTGTGTAGTCAAAACAGAGGATTCAACGTACCAAACACTGCCCAAGAAGGATCCAAACCCGAGTTCACCCTCACGGAAGCGGTTTTTCTCATCTTGCCATACTGCCTTCATGCAGTACTTTGACGTGATGAGGAATATCCTGACCTATTTATCTCCACGTTGAGATTAAGCCATGAAGTAAAAAATAATACCAACGCTTGAATGAGTTGTTGCTAGTGAATGATCCAAGTGCCTGCGGGAATGGTTGATTGACGGCAACTTTCGAGAACGTGATAGAACCTACCTCGCCAGGTCATTGAGCTTCATAACCATCACCACGCGCCTAGGTAGTCTGCGCAGGACATCGAGTACAGATACCAATATGTCTCCTTGGGCAACAGGTTCCATTTTCTCCTCAATCTGAGAAGCCATGTCGAGCATGCCTGTAGCTCGTGAGATGTCGTTCTTGGGTCCGTCGTCTACTTCAATTATACCATCGGGTGCCAGCCGGCCTAATGAAAACAGTCAATAAAGGAACATCCACGAGCGCATGAGCTTGCCAGTAATTGCTGCTTCGAAAACAGGATACTATTGATAAACACATCATGACATGCTTTGCTTCACTAAAAAAACCAGACCCTTACCAAATCAGATGTGATGTTCCCCACCAACTCTGCATACTTCCGGCGGTCAGCGTCGACAATCGGCGACGAGCGAGCAATGAGCGACAGCCAGAACCTGCTGTAGTTCACGCGAAGTTCCCGTTCAAGATCAAAGTACAAGCCATGGTCCAAGAGTGCGATCTCAAAGTTATAGGGCGACTTGGATGATTTGGAAGCAGGCCGTATCAACAAATTACCTGTACTACGTCAGTCAAGCTACGCATAGAAGGAAAATCGTTTACCAGGATGAGGATCCTGTAGGAAACCTGAGTCAGACCTGGCTCAACTGTGTGTAAAGCACCTCACCGCATGGAACCACCCGTTCATAAACACCATTCGATTGAAGATTCGCGTAAGCTCTAGGGCGACTTTATTCCTGTCAATGTTGTGTTTTGAAAGGTATGCAAGGTCGTCTACGCGGCCTCCTTGAATATACTCCATAACGAGAACTCGTTTGTCCGCAAATATGACCTCAGGTATGTATAATGAGGTCTTGACATTTTCAAAATCAGCAACAGCAAGAGCCGTATTGCGAGCTTCGTGCACAAAATCCATTTCTTTCGGGAGGTTTTCCTGCATGTCCTCGCCTAACCAGGTAAATTCAAATTCCGGGAACCAGTATTTGATCCAACCTATAGCAAACTGTGAGTGGCGCTGGACTCTAGGGACCGAACATACATACCCAAAGTAGAATGAACCATGTTGATATCGATGTTGAAAAATTCGACCAGGCGAGGATGTTGAACCTTCAACCAAGGTAAACGCCTCAAACCAGTGCAACATTTCGATCCGCACCTTTACTGCAACTTTTTTGCCCGATGCCTTATGATATCCCACATGAACCTGAGCCAAACTTGCAACACCAATTGGAACTGGGTCGAAATCGTCAAAAATTTCGCTTATAGGTTGCCCCATATCTGATAAGAACAGTGCTGCAATATCCTCGTATGGAGTGGCATCACATCTGTCTTGAAGCGGAGCCATGGTACTGGTCCATTCCCTCGGTAGCACAATTCTTTGCTCAAATGATTAGAATCTGAAAGGTATATCGACATAAGGACGAACGTACAGCGATGCGACATGTTGTCCCAATTTGATATAGATGCCTGGTCGAAATTTATCATTTCAGTTATAAGACCCATGACGCAGCCAGAGTATTGGAACAAACCTCCATTCACCAACAGAGCATGCCGCACCTTCGTAGCGCTCCGAATATGACATTGTGAGACTGCTTCAAGTCTATCTTCCTCAGAAGCATAGGTGCGCGCAAGAGTAAGTTTGTAATCAATGGCTCCGGATATTGCAGCCCCTGCGCGTTACTATTGAGTGTTTTCAAACATCAATTTGTCGCCGGAAAACCTTACGCGCAAGTCGTGAGCACCGTAAAGTCGCTAATACAGCATGCCGGGAAGGCTGGTGATTCTCATATGCATAGTACCCTGCACCAGTGAGCGCTAGAAGCGTTGCCGGATACCAAAACCACGACTTTCCCTGAGGACGCTTTGGTAGAGCTTGGGGCGCGTCGGACGAAGCTAGGCGCTTATATAGGTCAGTTTTACTACGACAAACGAACGACTTTTGAGAGGGAAGGAATGAACGTGAGCTATGCCAGCTAGGTGGACCACGGAATTTCAGGAGAATGTGCATGTCGATGGTCTGGCAGCAACATGATCGGGCTCGGGCAAGGCTTCATAAAACTTTTTGTAATTCGCTTCGGGCCTACTAGCACTAAACTATACTTAGCCATTACGTAAGTGAACTATTGAGTAGCCGTTATTACATATCCGAGATAACGGCGGCACGGTGCGCTCGGACGCGTCAGTCCCGCGCGCACTCCTATGTACTACTTACGACGATCAATTTATTAGTTTCATACATCGTGAGTCATACCTCGAGGCCTCAAGCTCTACATAAAGTCTCATAGTAGTACAGGTAAGAACAGAATAGACATAACACCATGTTCACTATTCAGCAACTTACGGGATCGCCGATCATAGCAGGCGCCGTGAGACGGTGACTTACAATCGTGCGGATGACAGACAACAGAAGGGTGTTTTGGGAAAAACATGGAGCACTGTCTGCGGTAAAATCATAGTTGTGAGTATGACGAGACACGCCTAGTACTTTCGCACTACATAAACAAGGGATGATAGCATCAAGACACGGAACCTGGTAACAAATAAGGGAGGCAAATTTCACAAATGAAATGACATGACATTGACATTTACACTCCCCTGTTGGGGAAGTAAACACAACAGCAGAGAATGAACAAAATCCCATGTGTTCAGATCAATCTTCAAACAGAGGCTGAAATGTCTAGGTAGATGATGGATTAGCACTCAGCCCTCCATGGTATGGCAAAACATACCTTCTTCCTGCCTCCAACGTCGTCCTGCGTTGGCCCAAGCTCAGTGCCAATTCCTTCAAAAAGTTCGAAGTTTTCAGGATCACCATCCGCAGAAAGCATAGCCGAATCTCCATCTTCCACGTTGGTTAGATTCTGAGACGGTGCGAACTCAAAGTCAACTTCTTCGCCCTCCCCTTCGAGCATTGCCTCTAGTTCATCCTGGTTCATGTCCTCAATACCCAAACCAGAAGCGCGTATTACCTCCTTGTCTGCCTGAGAGAGTTGTGACAAGGGATAAAATAATAGTGTTCGATCCCGTGCTTTAGCTCGACCCACTTCAGGGCTCCCGCTTGGCCCATCTGATAATAACTGAGAGGACTGAGGGTAGAAAAGAGGTTCGGGTTGCACCGTAACTTCATGAGATGGATCTGGCGGGAGATTCCAAGATGGCGAGGGAAGAGGCGACATCTGATTTCGCGGAGAACCTGAGGTGTGTTGAGGAACATAGGACGGTGGTGGCATTGATCGTATATCGTTGTGGGCTTTCGAAGTAGAAGTTGCGTCAGGTGTACGTACATCCACACGCTGCACTGCTTTCATTGGTTTCTTGATCCTTGGTGTTTCGCTTCGCTGTCTCGAACTGCCTTCACCATCATCGCTCGGAGAAGGACGTTTGCGTGCATTGAGTAGAGTAGAGTTTGACGGTGGGGGTGCGACTAAACCACCGTATTGCGAGGTGGATATGACAAAAAGACATTCTAACTCGTCGCTTTCGACGTCGATGAAAAGAGGGGCCGCAGGATCCGTGAAGCGTAGATCTAGGCAGAGACCCATGGATTCCGCGAAAATAATTGTGGCCTAACAGATAATAGAAGTCAGAGACTGTAGAAGTGGACATGAGCTGTGGTGACACACATTAAACTCCCGCAAGTGGAATGAGATGATAGTTGGGGTTGCGTAGACGTCATAGACATCAAACTCATCCGCGCTGATTGTCAGCTCTGTTGATAATTGAACTTTACCTGGTTTGGGGGACAGATATAAGCCATCCACCGTCTGGACTAGGCACTCCCACCTCTAGTGTCGATAGAAGACTCAAGGCTCTTGACCTCAACCTCCGTGTCTCCAAAGGTCCATACAAGTTGAGGATCACTTTTCGCTCCTCGAGCGTTCGGGAAGTGCTCCGTTATGTCTCTTATTGCGCGTGGACCTATTGTAAGATGGGATTCAGCCAAGGGGTCTGAGGTACCCGGTGAAAGCAATGATGTAGGGACCAAGAGGGGCAGTCTGTGAGTCTTTACGATGCCTTGGGAAATTATTTACATGTCTGTGCACTTGGAGTGGGGTTCGCGCATACCATGTTTACAGTGCAGTCGAATGATCAATCTGCACTCTAATGTGTCCTGGTCCTCGTCTGGCTCACTTTGATCGTATAGATCTGTTGCTTCAACGATTGTGAATTCGCAGCGTTCCATTGTCTTCTCGATAGTTCTATGTTTAATAATGGAAAGAAATGTCTATGTTTCCAAACAGTCTGTCACGGAACGCAGTTAAGCAACAAGGCAGACATACCTTAGCGAGCAATTGTCCTTTCACGTCCTGGACACCATCTTGTGCCACGCCATCTCTGAATTTATATCTGGAAAAGAACCTGCGCCCATACTTGAAGCAACAGTATGCGGAGAGTGAGGAATTAGTCGCGCTTAAAGAGAGGTGTTCTGGGTTTGCAGATATGACAACGTCGTCGCCATATCTTGACAGACATGTTAGTGCCCTAATGAACGCTGGAACCGAGTGAGCTCGAAAATGTAATATTAAGGTTGGAGCAAACGTTTGAGAGCGGCGACACTGAGTGTCGCTTGCATGAATTACAGCTGATGTCAAGAAGTTCTAGTACCGTGACAATGAGTCAATTCAAGGCGCTCCTACGCGCCGCGTCGGTCACGGTCGGCGTCGTTCCCAGGCTCGCGAGCTGCTCAGCACTTAGTTTAATAGTTGGTCCCTCCTGATCTTCTGAACCATGCCGCCTCCGGTGAAATTAGCTATAATCGGTGGAGGGCCATCTGCATTTTATGTAGCCTCGCGCTTGCTCTCCCTCCTTCCACTGAAGGATCCAATGTCTCCACCACTAAGGGTGCACCTGTACGATCGACTGTGGGCACCTCATGGTCTCGTCCGCTATGGCGTCGCACCAGATCATCCAGAGGTCAAGGTGAGCTTTGAATTGCTTCATCTCTCACTGATCGCTGAAGAGACTCTTAGAATTGCACGAACAAATTCGATACAACTGCAACTGACCCGCGTTTCCGTTTCTTCGGAAACGTGAATGTCGGAAGCACGCCCCTCCATTCTATTCCTCACGCGCTTCATTTACCCCTGACCTCTATACTCAACAACTACTCCCACTTACTGTTCGCGACGGGATGCACTATACCAACCCAGCATCCCGCAATCCCACCGTCTGCTTGGTGCATTCCTGCTCTATCATTGGTACATTGGTATACACAACACCCATCGCGGCCGCCACCCCCCGCGCTTGACAAGATATCACACCTCACATTAATTGGACAGGGAAACGTATCATTGGATATTGCACGTATTCTTCTGACTTCCCCCTCTGTACTTCGTCAATATGATGTACCAGAGCATGTTCTCGAAGTTCTCTCCCGTTCTACCGTCAAGCATGTCTCCATAGTTGGAAGGCGGGGACCTCTGGAGGCTGCATTCACTACTAAAGAGCTTCGGGAGATGATCAATCTCCCAGAGGCATCGATGATTCCCATCGAACCTACTTTGCTTACACCCCCATCAGGTGTCATATTAACACGCCAGCAGCGGCGCACACTCGAGCTACTTCAGAAGGGATCTAAAAATCCACCAGGGTCGACGCCCAAATCCTGGTCGCTCCATTTTTACCGCTCTCCTGCTAGCCTTACTCCTCCATCAAGTGCTTCAGCATCAGACATGGTGAATCTTACCCTTGCTCATACCCGTCTTGATCCTGCCACTGCTCGTGCAGTGCCTACTGGCGAGACATCAACTCTTCCTACTTCTCTCGTCGTTACCTCTCTTGGATTTCATGCAGATCCAGAAACAACTTTCTACGATCCTGCTCTACGTCACTTCCGTTCATCCGCAGGGCGTATCACTACTTCCGAGGGTTCAGCCCTGAAAAATATATATGCTTCGGGATGGGCAGCTAATGGTGCTAAGGGTGTACTTGCGTCAACTATGATTGATGCATATGCGGTCGCAAGCACTATTCTCTCTGACATAGTACCGTCATCAGAAGCGGTAACAACTACCGCACTACCCCCACCAGAAATAGGGATGGCATCAACTGAACTACTCAATCATCATCCAAATCTTGATGCATTACCATCAGAAATTGTCCATGGAATTAAAGAAGGCATGGTCACACAATATGATGACTGGAAAGTCATTAACGCCGAAGAAGTTCGCAAGGGCGAAGCCCTGGGAAAGGAACGGGAGAGAATGAGCTGGGATGAGGCCCTGTCGTTTATCGCCCTCTCGCGCGCGCGGCCGTGATCCGATAATCGTGTCGGCGGTGACTAGGTGAGGGCTTAACATGACTAATTTATATTGGCATATCGATCGGACACTCGCTTGTTTCCACATAGATCGGTGTACTACATAGATCGCTGTTCTCCACTCATCCATCTTAACACCCCACTCACTCAGCTCTGATTCTAGTCCGAGGATCGCGCCTCTGAAACCTAACATCATCAACACTATGGTTTTCAGGGTTGGGTAACGGACGTCGTTGTGGTGATTGCGAGCTAGCTATATTCTGGACATTTGGGTGACCCGAAGACCTTGGAGGTACACGCCCATAGGGAGCCTGCAATTTCAAACACATAAAATTATCAAGCCAAAAGGAGATTGACGGGACGCACCTCGGATTCCTGCTTTTGCTTGGAGTAGAATGCGAATAGGTCCGCAATTTGTTGTTCGATCACTTGCTTCTCTTTGTGCAGTCTCCCAACATCTTGCGTCATTACTGCGACTTCACGACCCAGCTCAGCCTTGAAATGTTCAACGTGAGCTGCTCGTCAAAATATCGTCAATAAAGGATCGGGGGGACATAGGGCAAACGCGCCTTGTACATTAATCGCTGTGGCCTCTTTCATTGCTTCCACGAATCGCAGCCGTTCCCCTCTGATCTCCTCCGTCAGTTCTAGCATGTGTCAGACAAGTTCTTCTGGATAAAGGAAACCACTTACCGCTCGATAACGCTCGCAGCATTTGCTCCTGGTCTGCTCTTTGGCGATTGATAATTTCCATTACCGAGTCCGTCACTAAGATTTATCGTCATTTAATCACTGATGCCATTAACAAGACCCGAAAAACAAACCAAGTGCTTTCCGTTGCTCATCTCCATGTGTGAGATGTTCTTGAACGACCTGGATCAACTCATGGACTGTTGACCGCAAGTTATCTTCATTGTTCACTTGACTTCGTGCTGACTCTAGCAGTTGTTGTACCTGTCCACTCAGATTGGTGCTTCGAAGCTCTTCGGATGTGCTGATACCCAGTTGTTTACAAATTTGTTCAACACCAGTTGCGACAGCTTGTATCTGTGTGGTGCCTTTGTTGACAAACGCGTCCAGCCACTGAAGAAAAGTCGTCAGTATCAGTGCATAATCTACGCTCTGGAGCTAACCGAGTTTAGTTCGTTCAGGTAGCGGACACTGTCGGCCTGCTGTTCGAGCTGCACTTTTTTTTGTTCTTCATCCACGTTCAGGTAATCCAGGACGGCTTTCAACTTGTGAAAGTTCAGCCACTGGAACCGCGTGATTGAAAAAACGAACCTTGTCGTCTAACAGTCGATGTGCTAGCTTCTCTGTACTTTCTGCATTTTCGTGGGGGCTTCCTAAAGTGGGACTCAACGGGGTGTTACCAGTCTTGTAAAGTAAGGCTAGCTCATCCAGCTTCGCATATATGTCCGAGAGGTCCACATTCAGATAGGGCGTTGAACCTTCCGCCGGCGGAATTGAGAAAGGAGGTCCCAGATTGTTCATGGTGATGCTCGCGCGTGACGTCGACATCTCTCGTTCTTGATTGTCATGGATCGCATTGAGTTTTTCGAGAACATGAGGAAGACTTGACCTCAACTGTGTCTGCATTACGTCCAGGATCTTCATAATGGAGTGTCCCTGCAGCTGGACAGTGCTAGGGGAGCCTTGTTGCTGAATCTCCTCTACCCTGGCAACCAAGGCTTGTATCGTAGAAATAATAGCCTCCTTAGCCTCAGTAGAAGATTGACGAGTGGTGTCAGCCAACAAGAGTGCCAGCTCACTGGGAAGGTGTTGAATACCACGTTGTAACGCAGCTATTTGTTCGCCAATACCTATGGTTCGATCTAAAGTCATTGCTGCGCCCTCTTTCATCAGGTCCGTAATGGGCATCAGCTGTAGACCCTTGTCTATTGTAGATGGCGAGGGAGATCGAACCGGTAAACCTTCCCTGATAACTTGCGTAGTCTCAGGAAGAGTCGGAGCAGGTGTTGGAGACTTTCCACTACGAGCGAAAGCACTTCTTGATCGTGAAGAGTATGTTTCGATCGATGCCGGCGATCTCGGTTGCGGACTGAGTCCACCACTGCTCAACGGCGAGTCGCTCGAAAAGCCTTCGTCTTTCATCTTATGGATTTCCGCAAATGCACGGCGGGCACGGATAGGCCGGACGGTTTGAGCACCCTGTAGGTGCGGCATGATAGAGTCACTACTCGCTGATCCTGGAGAACTCGTTTGATCAATCTGCGCCAACCGTTGTGTGACAACGGAAAGGTTTCCGAGTTTGGCAATGGAGGGGCTCTTAGGACTAGGACTCCGTAGTGATATTTGTGACGGAGGTCGTGGAGGTAAGAGAGACATGGGAGAGCGATTCTGTGGTGAGTCATGTAGACTGAAACGAGCCTGAGACTGAGTAGACAGGGGTGATTTGCTGCTCGGCGTCGGAGGAAGAGACTGCTCCGTCGTCAGCGAGGTCTCGGATTCGACACCACTAGACGGAGTATATTCGGAGGAAGTATACTCTGACGCTGACGGAGGCTGCAAGTAGTCTTGATCTTTACGCTGGAAATTTGTCTGTATCGTTAACGCCTGTACCCGTGTTATCCCCTGCGACCGCCTTTGAAGTAATGTATCCCTGTGAAAGTTGTCGCATCAATTTGTATCCCTAATTGTGTCATCACCATACCATATGGCACTGACCCATCGTGCCCGTTCTTGACTCGATGATGCGGCAAACTTTTCTTTTCGACGGCCCTCGAATAGAAGCTCGAACACCTTCGGCTCGGACTGGTCTGTTTGGGTCGGAAGAAGAGCCTTCTCATCAAGATCCAGTCGGTTTAAAGAAATAGAACGGACATCGGTGCAACCATCTAGTGGAAGGACATGAGTCGAAGGATTGCCGTGAATAGTATACCACGTTATGAGTATATGCGGGGTATGCAGGGTGATATTGCAGGACGTCCAGACGGGCAGGATAGACGAAGCAGTGGAGGATGATGGCATGGAAAGATACAACAGCGCACCAGAGTGGAGTGCAGAGACTTTATCAGCTGACAAGACTACGGCACCTGTATCATGAGGGAGGGGAGCGCTCTCGGTGTACATCGAAGGGATCTGAGCCATGCTCGGTGCGTCGACCACAACTGTAGGGACGTCTTCTTCTTGGTCATATCCGTCCTTTCCTTTCCTACCCTTCTGAAAGACGGACAGGAGATTGCGCAACGAGGCACTCAGAGACCTTCTCTTGCCCTTGCCGACGGAGCGAGACGATAATACACCATGAAAACGGGCTGCGCTTGGTGGCCTACGAGCAGCTGACGGTTCCACCCTTGAAATAGACTCGTATCTGTCGATGAGCTGCTTGGCTGACTGACGTCGTTGAACAGTTGGGTGGTCATGAGAAAGAGAGAAGGAATGTTGTTTTTCACCGGCACGGTATGATGGATCATGATTGAAAACAGGCAGGCTACCTGCGTCCATTCTTCTTGGACCAGCGACAGTCGTACCGAAGCTGCGTCTCATCGGTGCCAAGTTTGTAGATTCCATAGTTGTGCTAGTCCAGGCCACCGTTGGTATGTGTGTTGAGGATTCGAGAAGGTGCTGACGCAATACTGGGCATTGCAAACCATGATGTAGAACAAGTGGTGGCCAGAAGGGGGTCAGGCCGTTTCATAACAACATGCACACATTGCTCAGCGCTCAGCATGGGAGTTCACGGAGCCCCTGTGATACACCCCTGCCACCTACAAGAAATGCGCAAGTGCATTTTTTCCTGGAACCGGGTTGACATTAATATCGAGGTTGCTCGGAAGGTCTCTTAAGCTTTGCCGAGTTTGGAACATCATTAATTATATTGACGCAAGTATCAGTGGCTGCAATTCTACCAATATCTGTTGGACTGGGCAGAAGTAGCATCCCCCTTTATGAACCTACCCCCACCTACTCTCGACAAGTGAGTTGAGAGGACGGTCTGCAGAATGAGACATTATAGAGAGCCTATAGTACATCTTAAGTTGTATTCTACTTTGTCCCGTCATATACGGTCTAACCACCATCGAGCGATGCCTCCTTGCAACATCCACTGTAACAGCGGACTCTATTATATCAATCACAACCTCCTGAACTGATTCCTGACAGCAAATTGTATGTGTTTATCAACCTCATGTCTGTCCTAGGGCCGTGGAGAAACTGTGCCCCAAGAGGATAAGAATATTCAAATTGGACTAGAGGATGAATGATAGGTGCTGGTCCTTTAATATCGTTACAACGGTCGTTTCCGAAGTCAATTTACTTACCGAGTTCCGCGACAAATAGTCGGCGGGAATGGCGTACTAGGGGATATATTCATCATCTCAGGGCATCCGCAGACCTGAAGTGCCATCAGGGACTGGCGTTCCTTAAATTAGCACGTATCGTTCTTCATATTATGGCACAGGACAAAAAAAGATGTGTCCAGGGAGATGATGTGGACAAGAGAGTGAGGTGTGAACCCACGGAAAGCGAAGTCTGACGTCGCGTATAGTTTGATGGCTTTCAGTCATAGCAAATGGCTGCAATGACAGGTGCCTGAACCCAAGGAATTTCAAGGCTCTCGCGTTTATAGCGCTTAGGAGAGTAGAATCTGGGACAGTGTCGCGAAAATATGTCAACTCACATGGGCCTGACCAAAAGCGCGATCCAGGTAGTAACTGACCTTCATGCGTACGAGTTTCCTCCACGAATTTGCAAGATTGATATGGCAAACACAAGATTCAAGGAGTCTTGAGACTGGAAGAGCCCGACGGCAATAGATCATATCAAGTCTGACTATTAGTAGATTCAGTACTATGCATTGCATTGCAGCGCGAATATACAATGAAGAGGGTAAGTGGGCCGAAGGGCAGAGGGAGACATCTATTGTAATATAGATTGCGAGGCAGGTATGGAGCTAGTGTCCTGAGGGTTGTGACTGGATAGTGTCTGGTACTGTGGACAAAAGCCGCATGATAACATATAACGAAGAGGTGGAAAACAAACAATGCGAGTGAAAATAATCAGTCAATGGAACAAATTCAGACGACACGACGTACGTTGCGGAAGCTGTGGTCGTGTACCCTCGCTGAATACACGGGAGAGAAGGACACCGACGCCCTCGAATACACCCAAGAGAATACCACACGCAATTGCAGATCCTAAAGCTGATTTTGGGCCACCTGACGTCCGACGTCAGAAATGAAGAAAGGAGTAAAGGCGAGGGGAAACTCACTTCGTGCAGCCAAACATCCACCCGTCATGAACCCTGAAATAATAGCGTTCCAAGCATCCTCTTTTTGCCGCCAACCTTTCACGGCACAATCGAAAGTGGAAAACATGCCTCCCCAAACGCCAAAGTTGCCACCTGTGACTGGGGCACGTGCTTTGATAGTAGATATGGCACCGACCAAACGTTCACCCTACGAGTGTCCACGTTAGTGACGTTTGTTTCGGTCGGACTAGGAAGAGAACAAAGTATAAAAGCAAGACAGAGAACTTACCCTAGGAGAGTTTCGCGCGCCCTTGATACCGTGCCATATACCGCCACCAACAGCGCCCATAGCAAATGCGCCTCCAAAGTCATTCAATATGACCCATGGACTTTACAAAATCATCACCTGAACTGGCTAGATAATTGGTTTGAAACGCACCATGGATCTCTTGTGTGGTCAGCGTGAGACATGGTGAAGGGTCAAAGGGGAGCGGAGGGGGGAAGAGAGCAAATGGATTATGGAAGTAGCAAGCTAGCTGAGGGACAGCGTGACAGCTCGTCAGGATAAATTTCATTCCCACGACATTTGTCACAGCCACCGACCAAAGGTCTGAGTACTTTGCTGACATGCTGACATTGCTCAGGGTAGCTCATATCGCGGCTGGTTGCTCTGACTCTCTGTCGAGAATCGAACTGTGACTCTCGACTGGGAGTAATAGCAATTGATGGAAGAATGCGGCGTCAAAGATGAAAGAAATTGTGTGCGCAAACACATTCAAGTTTCCTGTGATTCGTGAAGCATACATAGGGATCAGGGAAGGTTCGAATTCGGTACCGATTCTAGTGAACGAACGCGTATAGATCATCACACATGTGGGGATGAAACTGTTGGAATAAAAATTCCCAATGCGACTGGTGACCCATGCCAGCTGTGAATTTTACAGGCTGGGAATCAATTAATCATTGTTATCGTACCACGACGTAGACGACGGACACGCTAGTCTAATTGCCATTGGCCAACATTTGACATCGACTAGAACGACATGGATATCTCGTGAGCATGTTCATTCTCAATGATCTCACATCTACAATACTGATTCCACTCAGTTCAATCCTCCAGGGTGGATACCAGCACCCCCTGTCGCGCTCATGGCAGGGTCGCAGACAGCTCACAAAGTCTATGTTCATGTATCCCATCTTCATCACCGATGATCCAGATGCCAGCGTGGTCATATCCTCACTGCCTGGTCAACGCCGCTGGGGTGTCAACCAGCTCGAATTTTTCCTCGGCCCACTGGTAAAGAAAGGGTTGAAAAGTGTCATCCTCTTCGGTGTGCCTTTGAATTGTGAGAAGGTGAGCTTCCGTCTAGTGAAACTGCGCGCGGTGGCCTTATAAATCTTGTAGGACGGCCGTGGCACCCCAGCAGACGATTCATCTGGACCCGTCATTCAAGCTATCAAAAAGATCAGACTCTTATTTCCATCATTGTACATCGCCTGTGATGTCTGTCTGTGCGAGTATACTTCACACGGGCACTGCGGTCTGCTCCATGCTGATGGCACCATCAACACCAAGCCATCCGTCCTACGTCTTGCTGAAGTGTCTGTCAGCTACGCCAAGGCTGGCGCACATTGCGTAGCTCCCAGCGATATGATGGATGGGCGCATCAAAGCCATCAAGCAGGCGCTCATTGACGCTGACTTAGCCAGCAAATGCACCCTTATGAGTTACTCAGCCAAGTTCGCGAGCGCGCTGTATGGCCCCTTCCGCGATGCTGCCGGAAGCGCACCATCATTCGGCGACCGCAAATGCTACCAACTACCTCCTACTGCCAAGGGACTCGCACGGCGTGCAATAGTAAGTCCTTTTCTCCGTCTCTTACACAATGCGCTACTGATTGTCGTGTTTTTTTTAGCAACGAGACATGGCAGAAGGCGCAGACATCATCATGGTGAAACCTGCGCTTCCATATCTCGACATCATCTCGGATGCTGCACAGCTCGCACCAGATCATCCTCTTGCTTGTTATCAAGTCAGCGGCGAATTTGCGATGGTTCATGCTGGTGCTGCTGCGGGCGTTTACGATCTCAAAACCATGGCATTCGAGACTACAGAGAGTATGGTCCGGGCAGGTGAGTACACCAGTATTGGATTTTTGGTACTCTGACATAAATTCGTGAAGGTGCTACTCTGATTCTGTCTTACTTCACGCCAGACTTTTTGGACTGGTTGGAGGCGTAAAAATGACGATCAATACTTCAAAAAATCGAAGGAACTAAATTGCATTTTTTTATTCGATTAACTGTAAAGCTGACTCACTGTAGGTGGAATGTGTATCTTGTCCGGCTCATGCTTCAAACCTTGGTTACTTCAGAATGATACCACTATGTAACATGCATCGTTGACGTGTCTAGAATGGGCCCTTTGTCAGCGTGCACTAAGAGATTCTCCCCTACGCCTCTAGTCAAAGCCTATGAGCTGTCGCCTATAAGGGCGCTGGTCCAAAGATTCACCTCGCGTCCCTTTTCTCTTCTTCCTTCCCTATGTGGCGCTCTCATTTTTTGCCTGCCCGTCTTTTCCCTCTGTGCGTAGCGCCTGTCAACGCCTCCCATCGATGTTGCTCTCGGACGTATGCAATGCGGCAGGCCAGCTTATCAAGTGACGGTGACTTGGCAACATCATCAGATGCGTTGGCCTACCTCAGGCGCCGGAACATTGCCAAGGCTTGATGGACGGGTGAGATGTTATAAACTGCAAACTTGATGAGTTACACGAGGGTCGAGTTGAGTTTAGCCACACTGGACTTGAACTCTAATTTTCGCTCAATACAGAGTGTCAAAAACCTGTGGCAGTGAGCGGCTCGCTTTACTAATAACACATAGGGACCACATAGAGACTCTCCTCCCGTTACACCACAAGAGCGGAATACATAACGATACGAAATATCAGTCTGTCACTCGTTTTTTTCATCTCATGGCCTGCAGCAGTCAATCTTTCATTCAGTCACTAGCTTCGGTGTATGACCTGTGTGCTTTGTCCAAGTCTCAAAGCGCCAATCCCATTTCTGTGCGCGCAGATGCTGTGCCCGGAGGATACCATACCAGTATCCAAGTTCTCATCAACGTCGAGAGTCAATAATGACGTGGATCCTACTAGACAATGACTACCTTTACCTTAATATCGGGACCCAATCAACGATACCAGACTCCTTGGGATGCGAATAATATCTTGCGGTCATGTCACTGGTCATTACGCACAACTTGAGAGCCTTAAATTGGTCAAATCGCATTATGTCAACTCGTTTCCACATTCTGTCAAAGCTGGCTCGAATAAGAAACCCTCAGAAATCATGTGACCAAAGCAATAAAGACATTTGTTTATTGTACGCGTCTTTTCAGATTGAACCACGATCATCATCATCATCATCATCAATGGCAGGTCAACCAAAGGGCATCGTAAGGCGTCTATCTCAAGTCTTTGTCGAAATTCCTGCTTCCGCGTTGCATAAACACAGTATACCAGCTACTAGCAATACCACGCACACTGTGTCCGGCCGCAAAGAAAACGCGTTGCGTGCATCTTTGTCTCAAAACACCATCATGAACAAGACGTCCAAACGCAAATCAGATGAAACTCTCGACAAGCCGGCAAAGAAATCAAAGCTTGAAAATACAGTTACCAAGCCAATCGCTACGCGTCGTTCCCTCCCGAACGCTACCCCCGATTTCCCAAACGGCTTTGTTTATTGTCATCAATGTAGCAAGAAGCGTGACGCAGCTGTCGCAATCCAATGTACGCGTGAAGACGCGAAATATAAGCGACGGTGCAACACCAAGTACTGCGGCCCCTGTCTCAAGAACCGCTATGGACTCACGCTTCAGGACATCTTGTCCACCAGCACTGTTCCAGCAGCCGAGAAAAAACGGCATGTATCGGGCGAGGGGTACTTTTTCAAGTGCGTAGTGACTCTAATGTCCGTATATACTGTTAGCACTGATTATATGCGTGGTTTTCCGTCTTTGCTTGCACTTATTTAGGTGTCCCCGATGCGAGGAAACTTGTAACTGCGTTCACTGCAGAAAGGCAAAGGGCCTTCAGCCCACGGGGTGCGTACCACGCGTTACGCCACGACTTAACTAATTTTATCCCCACATAGGAACCTCACTGTCGCAACGCGTAAATCAGGGCTCCAGTCAGCCGCAGAACTTCTTATACAAGATCCAACTGCGGCCGTATGTGCATATATCAGTCTTAACCTCTTAATACTGACAAGTACACAGGGCCCAATGGCAGGTAAATCTATCGCTGAGAAGAAGTCGAGAACAAACAAACCTGCGCTCCAGTGCACTGCAAGTGCAATCGATAGCTCCAAGTCCAGATCTACCAAGCATATATCCACTGCTGCACCTCTTCCGGCCCCGAAACCCCTTCCCAAAGCCCTCTGGACACCGGTCCGTACTCATCTCTCCCTACAGGGAGCGGAAGCTCGCATCTACATCCGTGAATTTGCACTTCGTTTCCTCCCTCTGTCACGTTCGCACCACGACGAGCTGGAGGTTCTCTCCCGCTCTCGACGAGATTTTGACGACGAGGAGGAGGATGGTGATTTAGAACCTTGGGTTTCGGAGGGATGCGTGAAAGCACTACTGATTGCATTATTAGGCATGATAGAAGTAGACGCCAAGGTGTGTTCCAGTCTTCTCCACCCCCTCCATTCCACTCACTATTCTGGTTTCCCCGACAGATTCTCTCCACAACAGCCAACGCACTCCATCAACAGGTGTTCCTCTTCAAGATCGCCAATACCCTAAGTACCTTGAGCACACTCCCTTCCCTCACACTCCCGTCTCCTACGCCCGCCCCTGAGCACCTCCTTCAGAACGCGCCGACGATTAGAACCCGTTCTACCCGCACTTCGTTTCATGCCAAGGAAACGGGCAAGGAGACAGACTGGCCCGAAGTAGTCCGCACCTCACAACTCATACCTGTCGTCAGTGTCCTTGTAGACCATGCATCACAAGGAAAGGCGGTCAGGGATGCATTAGAGGAAGGCGTAAAGGATGCGAAAGAATTGACGAGGGAAAGTTTAGAGATGAAGAGAGCTTGGGATCGGGCTGAGAAAGAGAGAAAGGAGAAGGCGAAGGTAGAGAAGGAGCAGATGGCTAAAGATACGAAAGCGCAGGCCCAAGATAAGAAGGGGAAAGGGAAAGGAGGCGCCAGTGCCAAGGGGAAGGAAAAAGAAAAGGAGAAGGGCGGCACCAATGTCCAGGAGAAAGAGAAGGATGCGAAGGGCTTAGAGGACACACCGACGCATACACTGACCCCCCAGACCGCCCTAACCATTGCCTTATCCTCCTGCGCTCAACGCATCATACCACTAGGTCGGGATTCAGAAGGCAGGGTATACTGGGCACTGACACCAGGACGAGGAGAGAGAGACTTTTCACGCGAGTACCTCACGTCCAATATAGAAGTTGGGGAACGGGACGAAGGTGCCAAGACTAAGAGCCGTAAACCTAAGTCGAGATCAACATGGACTTCCCCCTCCCTTTCGGAACGTGCGTCACACAAACGATGGAGCTGGTTCATAGCTGTGTGGGGCGTGCGGCCAACTATTGAAGAGAGAACAGATCCGCCATTGGATGAGGATTGCTCAGAAAGTGATTCCGAGCCTGAGTCCGATCATGATTCTGAATCGGATGAGGACGACGACAAGAGCAAGAAGTCACAGAAGACGAAGACCGAATGTCCCAGATGGTATGCCTTTTCGGAACCTGCAGAAATATTCAAGCTTGCGGAGTGGGTCGAGCGAAAAGCTGGACTTGCACCGCGTTCCAGTTCCTCGAAGAAGTCAAAACCGCGGCCTGTACCAGCCTTACCTCGTGCGGCATCTGCATCGACGTCTCATGCGGTCTCGTCTTCAAACACCCACACGTCAGTATCCACTTCCACCGTAACTTCATCCTTTGATTCGTCCTCCAATAAACTTAGCAAGGCCTCAAAATTTGTCGCTTCACCCTTAGCTGATGAGGTTTCGTCATCCGAGATCGACGAGTCTGAGTCTAGCGATAAAGACCAGAGCGAGGATGATGACATGGATGTGGATTCACCCATAGACTTCGATGACACGCCCCGTACGCCCCAGCTTCAGTCACTCGTCCGTGAACTCCGAGCGTATGCTGTGCTGTTGAAGAATCGAGCATAGGCATAAGCTGGGGCGTTTTTTTGGACTTCGTATACTGCCCTTCGACTGACTTTGCACATCTACCGTAGCTTCACCTCCCTCTGTAACATGCCTCGTTGATCTCCGTCCTATAATTGGTTGGCGTCTTACATTTACCCCCCTTACAGCTAATCGACTCTTCGTTGCCTTGCTCAATCATTTGTCCCTATTCGCCATTCCGCATCTGTTGCCCTCTTTATACCACTATCGTCTTTTAATTATCAATTGACTTTCCATCACCCCACATAAACAGCGATACACCTGATTATATTTTATATTCCACAGACATTTTTTCTGTTTACGTTTAGACATAGAATATCCTGCTATTAGTGTCTGGCGACTACTTTATTACTTAAACTGCGGGCTTGGAACATTGATCAAGAGCCTTTGGTCAGCTCGATTAGGTTTGACTGCAGGAACCCGTCTAAAATTGAATACTTAGTGAGAAACGGAATGGTTGTTTGTGTCTGTTTTGTACAGCCACTCATCCGTCTCCGACACACTTGAAATCCCGGCCACGTTCAAAAATATAAATTCAGCTTGCAGCGCTTACAGTGATACGCAAATTTTTTCATGAACCAGCAAGGCTGCGAGGACAGGTAGAAGTGATGCACGTTCGGCATCCCTTGGGTTATTTGCAGCGCTTCGTTAATATCCCCACTTGCATGAGTGCACGTATCACTCACAGCAGCCAAGCGCAATTTCTGGATCTTAAGCTTTCACGATTTGAAAATGACGACTTCCATATATACCGCTATCATGATCTAGTGGGGTCGCGACCACCTCAGAGGGCCACTGCAGACCGCAAAGCCTCAATGCATCCATGACTCCCTATGAGGAGGATGAGTCGTGGTGCCACCAGCATCAAGGTCTTCTATGTTCAAGCTTACAACGAGACTACAAAACTCCGAAGTACTTCAGTCATATTCTACGCATTAATATTCAAGTACTTGACATTTCTTCTATTCCAAGATCTCCATTACTCGGGCGGTAGTGGAATGTGTTCAGAAGCAAGACATTGTATTGAACTACTAGTAATTCACACATCGTGCCATCATGCATCAGTCATCATTGATGCTAATTGAAGTAGAAACGCGACTCACTGCAGTTTACTGTCGCGACATGGCACTCAGTCCAATACACACACCCAGACGACCTACCACGCCAGTGAGTCACGTGGTTAAATCCAGGCCACAAAACACTTGTACTCACAACAAATATTCCCTGCGGTACACATTTCTGCCCAGCACAGCAGTTGTAATCTGAGCACAATATAGGGCATCCGGTACTATCAACGGTAGTGGGACTGGCGAATGTTGATGCTACAAAAGCGGCAGCAACGGCGAGGACAGAGGAGAAACGCATTGTTTGTGAGGATGTGAGGTGAGGTCGAATTGATCTGAATTGAGTGGGATAGTAAGACGACTTATTATACTATGTGCTGGATATTATTCTTAAAGTCTGTTTCCGATCATGCAATATACAATGCCAATAGATTGCCACTTGTGACCCAAGACGATTTGGCAAAATATCACTGTTGCGACACAAGGTCGATGCCAGCTCGAATTTGCTTTGTTTTTCCAACTGATTACTCGTGGAGCAAGGAGCTATATGCCAGCCGTCTAGTATTATAAGCCATCATGACAACCTAGTGACCTGTTCCGGGGCATTGAATTCGGACATCTCTTTCCATCGGTGCGGCCGTTCACGCACTCGTATTTCACAATACAAACCATCCCAGTCCTTCTTACGTTTCATATCCTGTAGTGTATGCATTCTTCTTTTTTTGGGGGAAGAGTGACGTGTACAACGCTGTACTGACTAGGTTTAGTTCTACCGGTCTGAGGGAAAAACACACTTAGTACGCACTCTCCGTTTTCATTTAATTATTCCTCGCCCCTTACAAAGGCCTGAGCAAACCTTTGACAAGACTATCTATCCAATGATGATTGACGAATTAGTCACCAATTTTCGGAACAGCCAAAGATTGTCGGGAAGAGCCCATATCTGACATGTTTCAATGACTACATTTGATGATCTCCCGACTCAGACATCATCACAAAAAAAAACCTGAATCCCCCCAAACTGGATGGCCGCTCTTGCGGCTTTAATGAGTATCATACCACCCTTGCCCTCTGCGAACGAGGAAACCAAGTAATTACAAGAGTCTCACCCGGCAGAATTGACAAGCTATCGATTTCCCATACGCCCAATCGTTTCTGCAATGAAGCTGACGACAACTGGGGTTCTGAGTGCCAACGGACTTCTCGATAGAAAGGAGCTAATGTCGTGGCCCCTAAACGGTTGGCATTTGTGATGTTGTTAGACTATTACACAAGATGCTATTGGTGCTTGGAATGTGCGATCGAGAATCGTGCTTGAATCCTGGTTACAGAAACTGATGACCTAGCTGATATAAATTGCAGTGCCGTGGATGTGGTTCAACTCCATGCTGCGAATACTTATGGAGTAACCAAGATCGAACTCGATGAGGGCATGTTCAGATGGTACCGAAATGTTTCTGTGCTACGTGTTATCGTAGAGTATGACGAGGTCCTCAGTCTTCACGGTGATGATCATGCAATCGAGAAGTAAAGAATTAGGGCAACCTGACAAGTTATTCAATCAAGTGCTCCTTATCTCTGTAAGGCCTCTGATAGAAATGAAGATATGCCTGTGATCGAGGATTGCAAGCGAAATATCTAGGAAGAGACATGTCCCGCAAATTTCAATAGTAAGTCATCATCTTCTATAGGGCGCACAACACAACGAGACCACCTATCTGCAAGACAAACCGCCAAGACATGTTTGCACTACCAGCGGCGTCATTCATCAAACTGTTACCATTGGGATGTAAATTCGCACCATAAGATGGTTCTCGGACATTAACACCGAGTATGCGAATGATGGGCAGGTGCAGTAACTAGACACAGTTGTAGATGCAGCGCCGAGATGCGGAAAGACGGTGTACGTTGAAGTGGTACCTAGAACTTCGTAGTATTGCCGGCCCCAAGAAGTCTTGTACTTCATAACTGAAGGCCCATCATTCAGCTGCAAAATCTGTAGCGCATGAAAGTAAGGCTCACCACATTCGCGATCAATAATGTCTAAAGCAGCTATAATCATCGTGTCTGGGAGGACAGCACGAAGCATTTCAATGCCTTCCTCAACTACATCCAGGGTTTGTGAGCATCTTATTATGAGAGAGGAGAGATCTGTGAGGGCATACAGCTCTCTTCGTCCGAGTCGAACGCCTGAATGCTCGCTTGTAGGACATGCCCAAGGTGTAGTGGACCTTCAACGGGTATCATTGACTGGAATAATCCATACGTCTGGAACCCTCCAAACAGGCCCTCGAAAATGCCAAGTTGGACTCTAGAGGTCAGTGGTCACGCGTGACACGTCCGTGACTTCCGCCAGTGTGACATTTTATTGTCATGGTGCAGTTTGAGCTATAAAGCGAGCCTGTGAGCAGAGAGCTCAAACTAGTGCTTACTAAGCGAGTGAGCGCCATAAGCCACAACGCGTATCCATACGCGTATCTTATCTTCATTCTTATTGCGCTCTCACTCGCTCTTTTTCTCAATTCGAGGATTCGACTCTACC
>Ga0310811_10001955_pt1 | contig 25594 bp, 19 predicted proteins | sample YCmetagenome_FD_207642 | JGI IMG/M metagenome (GOLD analysis project Ga0310811, IMG submission 207642) | Soil microbial communities from experimental microcosm in Duke University, North Carolina, United States - YC | ecosystem: Engineered > Artificial ecosystem > Soil microcosm > Unclassified ... | reverse complement strand
TGTACCCTTAACATCATATTCATAATTATCCCCATAAGTATAATTAATATATTTTTGAAGGTGTATACCATAATGCCATAAATTATTATGAATTAATTTAGATGTAATCTCTAAAGATTCATCTTTTAATAATACCTCTCTAAAATGAGGTATAAACATTCTGAAAGATTGTTTATATTTTAAATCATAATATCTATCTAATGATAAAATTATGCTACAACTTTTAAGTGCACCTTTTTCCTTTTTACTTTGAATATTTAATAAAAATGATAAGAATCGTTTTGCTAAAAAGTTGGCACCTTCACTATCATAAAATAAAATCTTTTCAACATCTTCTACAATTATTATTTTATTTTCTCCTAATTTTGATTTTTCTATATTTTTTGACATAAAATCAAAATATTTTTCTACATAAGAATCAGAAAGCATTATTAATAAATCCAAATTTATTGAATAAACTTGGACTGGTTTAGAAGTAGATTTACGGATTGCATCATTTGCTATAATGATATCATCACAAAATTTTTTTATAATTGTACTTTTACCACTTCCATAATTTCCGATAATTATCATAGATTCACCATTTAAATAACTACGATTCATTAAAGATAATTCATTTTTTCTGCCAATAAATTGAACCCTTTCATTATCATTAAGAATATCATATTTTTCTAATAAATTAGAGAAATTTACTATTTCATCTTTAGCACTTTCTTTTAATTCTTTAAGTATAAAATTTTCTGACATTTTTTTTATTTAAAAACCACTTTATTTTATTAACTTGTTTAATAAAAATAAATTGAAACTAATCCTTTTTTTTTATTATTTAATTTTCTATTGTAAACATTTATTATTTTATATAATTTTTTTTTAATAAAGAGTTTGATTTTAAATGATTAAAATGAGATGATATAGAAAATAAAGAAGTTTCTAAATTAATACCAATTCCCTTTTTAGTTTGAATACTGAGTCTAACTCTAGACACATCTGGAGTATATATTTCATGTGCTAATTTAATATTTTGAATTTTTTTATCGGAAGCTAATTCGTTTTCTAAATATTCTTTTACTTCAGGAGAGCCAATAATTTCTGGATAACAAAAAAAATGCAAAGTCTCTTCATTGTAAACAAATTTTCCAAATTTTTCTTTAAATACATTATTTAAAGAAGAAATATGTTTGGATATGGCTTTATGTCTTTCATTTTTAATATTATTAAAAATTAAATTTCTTCTTGGAGGTATTTGTTTTGTTACAACATTGGTCAGTTCAATTTCATCTTCTCCTAAAGGTTCTAATGGTAACACTCTACACCAATCTTTACCATAGTAAACATCTTTGATATGCAATCCATAATATAATTGATCATTTTCTTTAGTTGAAGAATTTGTAGATATATTTTTTTTCCGATCAGGAGTTCCATTTTGAGTAAATACAAAAGTATTTATAGAATTTCCACTTAACATAAATTTTGATGTATAAGCCTTTCCTATCATTCTATAAAAACTTGACATTGAAGTATCATTTTCATCATTTACCCAAGGACATTGAATTTCAGTATTGAATACCGACATAATCATTGGATGTGCTGTAATAATGTAATTTTTATCATTAATACTTTTTTTATGAAGTTCTTTAAAATATTCTATTGTTTTAATTTGTTCATTGGTTTTTTCTTCAAGGTGAGATAATGTTGATTCATACATCAAACCTAAAGGAAGAAATGGAGGATGCATAGGACCTGTTCCTTCTCCTAAAAGACAAGGAATACTTTTTTCCCAAGGAAATGAAACACCTTGTCTATAACTTGAAAAAGAAAAATCTTTTTTCAAATCAAATTTAATAGAAGAATTAGGATCATTAAAATTCAATCCTATCAAAGTTTCATTTTTTAGTTTGTTTAATTCTTTTTGATTAGATGTTGATAACATCATTTCTTCAAAATGTTTCATAGGTATAAAATTAACAAATGCATGTCCTGAAAAAGAAGATTTTTTATATTCTTCTGTATCAATGCTTGGAAGATTTTCTTTGTCAACTGGATTTTTATCATTAACAGATGGTGCTGTCACTGAACCAAAAGTTGAAAGAGGTACATATAAAAACATCATTTTTTGCATTGATTTAACTAGTGGTGATTTAAATCCTCCATTATAAGTCCAAGGGTAATTTAAATCTTTATATTCTGGAATTCCTTTCATCAATAATGTACTAGAAAAAGCTATTAAAGATGCAGTATCTTCACAATCTCCTGATAAATATTTTAACGGGTCTCTAAAAGATTCAATAGGCATTGAAATTTTACTTTTGTTTTCTAGATAATCTTGTATAGTTTTAACTTCTTTAAAATTCTTTTTTTCGTTTTCAGTGCCATATAAAACTTGATCAGTAATATATGGTAATGAATTTGACGTAGCACAAATTGACCTTACTAACATAATTAAACCTTTCAAAAAATTTGGATGAATAACTTTTTCTTTCGAATTAAATTGATCATCTACAGTTTTTACAAAATTATCAATACTAACTCCATTTTTTTTCAATTCAATATTCATAATATTATAAAAAAAATTTTCATCAGGCACGTGTCCAGAAGTATTTGTAAAATGTATGTAACTAGGAATGGTTTCTGCTTCTTTAATTCCTGGGTTAAATAAAGGTGCATGAAGAAATTCCATCTCTGGATATTGAACTTTTATAACATTAATTTCTTTATCATAAAGAATCATTTCTCTATAAAGAGTTAATTTGTTATATAAATCCATTATATTCTTTTTATAAAAGGCTTCTTTATGAGGATTTTTGTTTTTTTTTAATGAAATTTTTTTAAAACTATTATTCCATTTTATTTCAATAAGTAACACAGCTTTTTTTACATTTACTTCTCCAACTTTTTCAACATCAAGTTTTAATTCAAAATTCAAAGTTTTTAAAAAGGATTTGCGACTTTTTTTGAAATGTTTATGAATTTCTCCAAAATATAAAGTATTCAAACCTCCTTCCATAGTGGCAGGTAAAACAAAATCACTTGCTGTAGAAAGTCTTAATGTAAATATTATAAAATCATTTTCTTTAAGTTCTGATTTTTTGAATTCAATAAAACATTCATCATTTATAGTACCATCTTCTTCAATTAGAATATCTTGAACATAATTACTGTTATCTTTATTATTTATATTACTCCACACTTCAATTGAATGAAAATGTTCATAAGGTATCATAAAATCTTTATCACTTTTTAAATTTAATGATAAATAAAATCCTTTCTTTTTTCTCTCCATTATTATGGCAACCTTTAATTTAGCTTTTTTTTTTATATATACTTTAAAAGCTAAAAATTATAAAAAGAATATTGAATAAATTTATATTTATAATAATTAGTTTAACAAAAAAAAAAATAGTTATAGTCAATTAAATTAATTGACTATAATAATTTTTTTTCTGTCTCTTTCTTTTTATTTGACTTAATTAAACGTTCTAATATTTTATTAATAATTTAATTATTTTTTTTTTTAAATAAAAAATGGACAAAGATAATGAAGATCCTTATTTTACAAAAGATGCATTTGAAATTTTAAAAAAACCCATTGAAGATCATGAAAATTCAAAATTAAGATTTAGAAAAAATAATGATCATTATTTTAATGAAGAAAATTTTGATTTTTTTACACAAAAACATGCTGATGATGATTTTGATAAAAAAAATTTTGCAAGTAGTGTTTTTATGCCTCTTATAGGTTATGAAGATATGAAAACAATTAATGGTGAATTTGTTGGTGGAAATAGATATTACTTAAATGTAGTGGCATCGTATGAATATTTTGTTTCAAAACCAGACGAATTGTTAAACATTTATTCTTTTTCATTATATAATTTTGTAATGGCAGCTATTGCTTTTGTAATATCCATTGTATTTATTTCACTTGGATATGGACTTAACAGTAAATATAATGTAACTTTATTCAATTATTTTCCGATATTTATTGGAAATGGTTGGGGTTATGATATATCAACTTCATTTACCATAAACATTACAGTTTTATTAGGATTTTCATTTTTAGTTTTATTTTTTAGTTTTATTATTACTGGATATTTTATGTATTCAGCATCAATTTCAGCTAAATTGTATGGAGATGCATATTATCCTATTTGGCAAGATAATCGTAAAGCGTTTTCTGATGAATCTTCAAATGAATCAGTAAAAAATTTGAGTATGAAAGATATAATGAATAATTTTAAAAATAATACACCTCAATCTTCTCAAATTAAAATTTTCAGTAATAGAGAAAACGATAAGGTGCTTTGGGAAGATATTAGAGATAGAGGAGTAAATTGGATGAGAATGGTTGGTTTAACCATAAGTGATATATTAAATTTTTGGGCTTTTGGTATGATTTGTGGAGTTAGTGGAATAATGGAAATTATTTGTATAATAGCACTCGTAATAGGAATAAATATGTGCTGGTTTTGGTCTGAAATAAATGCTAAAATAAATACTCCCATAGAATATTGTTTATATAAATATTCTGAATTTGCCAAAATTAAAGACAATGAACACGATTTCGAAAAAATGGACAAATCTTTGGCAGATTATTATTCCAACGGTAAATTCCCAGAGTTTGAACCAGGAGCTTTTCTTGGTGTGATTCAATATATTATATATGAAAGAGAACACAAACGTATTTTCAAGGAAAATCAAAATTTATTACCTTATATTGTTCTTGGAATTTTATATTTTTTTATGTTTGTATTATTAATTGTTCCTTTTGCTTTTGGTGTAACTAATGATGGAGGTAGCTCAAAAAATATTCCTTACGTTGCAATTGTAACCATCACTCTCACATTGGCTTTATATATTGCGAAATATATTCTTTTAGGACTCAGAATTTGGTTCGACCCTTTAAGAGCTCAGCCTTTTCTATACGAAATATTAATTTCAATATTTCAAGTCATCATGTTACTCACTGTAACTATTACAGTATCTATAGCTGGAAGAGATCACAATGGGTTTGGATTAACTCAATAATAATAGAATTTCCTAATATGATTAATTTAAAAATTTTAAAAATTCAATGTTATTGTTTATAAAAATAAATTTTAAAAATTTAATTTTTTTTTTTTAATATTCTTCATTTTTCTTCTTTCTTCTTTTTTTAAAAAAAAAAAATAAAAATTCCTGTTAAACTTTAAAAAAAAAATGGAAGGCTAATATTTTTAATGAAAACACAAACTCTTTTAAAGGAATGACTTTTTTTATTATAATTTTTTTTTCTTGTTTTATTTAAATCAAAATTCTACAAGTGTTTAAACAAAAAATATTGCATTCCAAAGATTTTTGATTACATTTTAAAAGAGCATTAACATTTAAAGAATCACATGTTTGTGCACAGTATACATCTTTGTTACATTGGATTTTACAATAATAAAGATTTTCATTAGCATCTTTCTCACAGTTTGTGGATCCACAATAATCCGAACATGAATCAATTTCACGACAATTCAAGTTAGATATATATTCTGATGTTGTAAGATAATTTTGTGTAGTTTTCAATTTAGTTGTTTCATAAACTATATTTTCAGTTGTAACTTTTTTTATTTGCCCTGTAGTACTATCTGTTTTTAACTCTTTTGTTGTAAAAATTTGATGGGATGTTGTTAAATCCACATTATTTTCTGAAGAAGTTGTTTGAAATTCAATTTTATGTTCTGTTGTTTCATTTCTACTAATTGAGTTATTTGTTTCCGCAAACAAATCAAATTCTTTGAGATTTATAAATTGATCATAATTATCACCAACTGCAAGTAAAATATATACTGTGGAAGCGAAAGATAAAAATAAAGTAACTATGATCACATACTTTAAACTATTCAAACAATATTTTACTCTCCTCATTTTTTTTTTTAAAAAAAAAATTAATTATCTTATTATTCAATAATAAAAGATTTTTAAATAAAAAAATTGTGGAGAAGAATATATAATTTTTTTTTTTTGTGAAACTTTAATTTATTATTTAAAACTTTTATAATTAAAAAAATTATTAATTTATTTATTATATTTTTAAAATATTTTAACATAATGTATTTTTATCACAATTTACTATTGCTAATAAATTGATTGATCCATCTAAAGCTCCTACAGTTGAGTGATCAAGAAGATCATTTCTATGTAAAGTAGCTTGTTGTGTATTAAAAACTAAACCTACTTCTAACATTTCATATAACAGGTTTGTATCCATTATACCTCTAAAATTTACTTGACTATTTGGTGTTGAGTCTAATCCCATTTGATTACACATACTTGGAGGACTAGAACCTGGAGCCATAAAGAAATTATTAATGGTAGGTAATTCAGGTCCAAATATCCAATCTTGACCAGGTTTTGTTACCATTTGAAAATTGTTACATAAACCATGAGTTGAATAACCAACAATAGTATTATTTTCTAAAGACCAAAGTTCAACTTGATAACTTAAGAAAGGACCTCCAAAATCTTGAACGTTGGCGCCATCATTTGCAACACCAAAAGAAGGTTTAAAATATTGTTCAGAACTATATTGAAGATTAGAACCCATTGTATAAGAAAGCAACCCAGTTTTAGTGTTATCAGAAGGTAAAAAGGAAATTGAAGAAACTAAAAGCATATTTTCATTAACTTCAATATGTGGTGTACCAAGATAACCTCCACCAAGATCTAAAGAATTTACTTCTGGTGCAATTTTTTGAGTAGGAGATGTCCAATTGGCTTGATACCAATAAATAATACCATTCACTGGAGTTGTTTCTGAGCATTGATTAAGAGAAATGGATCCAGGTGCGCTAATAAAAACACTTTGATTTCTTACTGCAATATCTGTAGGAAAAGTGAAAACGTTTACAGATGTCATACAATCTAAAGCTGGAGCTGTAATTACAGCTTCTAGAGTATATGTAGCTATTCCTACATTATTATTAGACATAGGGTTATCATCTCTAAATACAAAAACTAAACCAGAACAAGAACTCCAATCACCAGAACGAGCTATTATAACTAAATCTTGATCTATTCTAACAATAATAGGTGAAGAATAAGGAGGTTGATCTGTATAAGCAATATCAGTTAAAAATTTTTGTTTTCTGGCTCCTCTAGGTTTGTTTTTATCATCATGATGACGATTATGATTCAAAAGAGCTAAATTTCCTGTTCCACAGAGTGTTGTATAAAGTGTAAAATGACCTGTATCATCAGCTCTATAAATATCTGCACAAGCTACAGTAGTATTATCTCCTGCACATCTAGAAACAACTAATGTGTTATTTTGTGCTGCCATATCTAAACCATAAGAATTTGTACAAATATCTGGTGCTGCTTCATCAGCAGCAAAAACAGTTGTTACATTAAAAACTTGATTAGCAACCCATCCTCCAGTTAAATCATTATTTCTTACTAAGACAGTAATAGAAACATTTCCTATTAATGTTGTATTTACATCAATTTGGTCGAATAAAAGCCAAGAAACAAAAGTGTAATTAGCTGTCATAACAACTTTTAAAATTTTAAAATCTATCGTATCAGCTAAATTATAACTAACTAATAAATCAGTTGGTTGGAGAATTTCAACTAATTGACATTGATCATAAGTAAAAGAACCAGGGAAAATTTTAGAATCTGTATCATCACAATCTCCGTTAAGAGTTGAATAAGGAATAGTAACAGTTTTTTCTATTGGATCACAAAAATATGTAGGTACAGTATTTTCTCCATAACCATCTCCATCATAATCTGGATAATGAGCTAAAGGATAACCAATATTTGTATTATTATCATCACAATCTGCTGGACAGGGTATATTATCAGAATCTTCATCTACTGCAATATAAAAACAACTTCCATTGTTACAAATACCTCTGTAACAATCATTACTAATTTCACAAGTAAATGCATTTGAATCACAACATCCAGGTATTTGATATAAATCAACACAAGCTCCATCTTGACATGTAGAAACCATACATGGTGTTTGTGTGCAATTTTCAAAACAAGTTTCAACACAAACACAATCAATACAAGTGGATGTTTGATTGCATTTATTTACTTCATCACAACCATTTGTAGCATAAGAATGTACACAAACGTTATTTATACAACTGTCAATTGTGCAAGTATTACCATCGCTGCAATCAGGATTAATTTTACATTCAGTTAAATTTTTTGTTTTCACAAAAGATATTGAAGCTACAACAATTCCAGCAATAGCAGCTAAAAAACCTAAAGTCATAATTACTAAAAAAACAATTGAGTATGACTCGTGATGATCATGATGACCATGTTCATGTCCATGTTCATCATCACTAGGATGAACTCCATGGTAATTATGTTGCTCAAGCCCTTTCCCTCTCCTCATTTCCTTTTTAGGTATCTAATTTTAAATTTTTTTCTCTTTTTTTTTTTTTAAAAAAAAAAGGAAAAAATATATTGGTATTAAATTATATATTTTAATTAATAGTTTTTTTTTTTATAATAAATTTATTTACATAAAATTCCTTTTATTTATGTTGTTTTTATTTTCAATAAAAAAAAAAAATTCTGAATGAAATTAGTTATTTTGGGATTAATTTAAAAATGAATTCAGAACATATAAAATATATAAACGGAAGAGATTTTGCAAGTAATCCTAAAAATTTTCCACTTAGAGAAGTTTACGAATTTCAAACATCAAAAAAATCAAAAAATGGAAAAAAAATAGATATAAATGATTTAGATAAATATAATTTTGCTAATTTTAAAGAACCTGAAGTTTGGGATTGGTCAGATGGAGTTAAAATACAAACTAATATTTATAATATTGTGTTAACAATTAGTTTAAAAGATTATCCTAATTCAAAAAATTGTGAAAAAAATGAAAGCAATACAAGTAGTAATAACTCACTTTCTAAAAAAAGAAAACATGAAGAAGATTCTATTGAAAAATCCATGAAAGAAACACCTAGTAAAAAATTAAAATTAAACAAATCTAAAGAAGAAATTCATGATATTTCATCAATTACTTCATCTTCTTCTTTTTCAGATGATGAAGAAGAAGAAGTAATTGATGAGAATGATGGAGGAGTTTATTGTCATTTAAATTTAGAAAGAATTGCAATAGAATTGAATAAATTAAATAATTTTGGAATTCGTTTAAATAAAAAATCTTTTGCCGCAGCAATGTTAACCACTAATGCTTATACAGTTTTAATTTTTTCTTCAGGAAGAATTGTTTGCACTGGATCACAAAATGTAAGAAATGCTTATAATCATTTAGAAAAATTGATTGATCAAATTAAAAGAATTGGTTATCCCAATATTAAAATTCAAAGTTTAAGATTACAAAATATTGTAGCTAGAGTTAAATTACCTTGGTTCGTTGATATTGAAAAATTTCATATAAAATATTCTCAGTATTGTAGATATGATCATAATTCATTTCCAGGAGCAATATTAAATTATATAGGATTTTTAAAAAATGCTGCATTAATATTCAAAAGTGGATATTTAGTATTTACTGGAATTAAAAGTAATAGACAATTAAGAGAGATTATGCGCGTTATACCTCCTTTAATAAAAGCTTTTAAAATTATTTCAATTGATGAAAAAATAAAAACAATATCTTTACAAGATAAAGAAAAATTTTTTATTAATAGTTTAATAAAAGAAGATTCTTTGTTAGAAAATGTCATTAATGGTAAAAAATGTAAAGATGTAACAGATAGAATCGAAAAACAATTTAAATTGATTAAAAAGAAAGCAAAGAAAAAAATAGAAAACTTTGAAAAAGATTCGAAAAATGAAGAAGAAGAAGAAGATGATGAAGAAGAAGAGGAAGAGGAAGAGGAAGAAGGAGTTACAGTTGATATGCCAGATTTTGATTATTTTATGGATTAAAAATAAATAAATATAAAACTAAAAACTATTTTAATTATATGTTAAAATTTAAAAAAAAAAAATAAATTAAAAAAAATAAAAAAATTAAAAACAATATGGAAACTACTTTTAATAGTCTCGAAGGATGGTCTGAACATTATGATTTGAATAATATTTTATTAGAATCAGGTAGTAATGGAAATAAATTAATAACAAGTGAAGGTGAATCTATTTGTAAAAATTATCACAATGAAGAAGATTTTTTGAATAATTTAATTGAATTGAGATCAAAACCAGGATTATTAATATGTAAGAGTTGTAATGTTGATGGAAATTTAATTTCTAAATTATTTAGATCATCTAGCTCCTCTAGATCTCTATATGAAGATTATTCTTGTGAAATTATGGCTCATCTTATTGATTTTTTTTTATTTATTAAAACCAATATTTTAGATTTGCTTAGAGATCCTGAAATTGATACAAAAGAAGATGTTAAATCTTCTTTGCATAAAGAATTAAAAACTAGATTAAATAAATTACGTGTAAAGTTATTTGGTGAAAAATATGATGTTGAAGTGAAAAATGATAAAGAAAATGTTATAAATCTTATTAATGATGCTCAAAAAGGTGTATCGGTTGATAATATGAAATTAGTAAATGTAAACAAAAAAAGTTTATTTTATAAAAATGGAACTTTATTACTAAAAAAAGATACTGTCGGATTTCCTTTTCAATCAAAGAATGTTAAAGAATATTTAATTAGAACTTTTTTTGAGATGGCAGATTATTACTCAAGTATTGTTTATCAATTTGCTTTAAGATATATTCAAAATTATGAATTGGGAAATACATCTAAGGATTATATAAATAATTTTTATACTCAAAATCATAAATTTAATACTGACTATGATTCCCATTATAAAAGTATCTCACTAAAATTTGAAAAATTTTTTGGATACATAAGATATAAACAGGAAACTATAACAGGTGATTTAAAAGGCGATGATTACCCTATCGTATTTTTTTCACCAGAAGATATTTTAGATAAATTTATTGATGATTTATCTATTAAAAATGAAATAAGAGTAATAAATTATCAATTGCATCTTTGCATAACATCTCTTTATAATCAAATAATAATTCCTGGTAGTAAACTTGATGTAGAATATGTAAATTCTGCATTACCTCGTTTTAAACAACTTGAAGGAACTCAATTTGAAAAAGCTTCAATAATTAAAACTACACGAACTTTAGCAAATTTATTATGGAAGAATACAATTTAAATTTTTTTTTATTTTTTCCTTTATTTTTAAATTTTTAAATAAAATCAATCTTTTTTAACAACTTTTTGGAAATTTAAATTATAATTTTTTGTCATATTATTATAAATTAATAGAGGATCAGCACATAATCTACCTAATTCACAGAGAATTATTTTTTTTTCGATAAATCCAATTGGATTTTTATCATCATTTAGAACAATAAAAACTTGTTCAATGTCTCCTTTAATAGAATAAAATTTTTTGAAGTCATAAATACTACAATCATGTTGTATTGTGTCTAAATGAGTTTTTTTTAAATCATTGCAAGAAACATATTCATTATTTTTTATTTTGTTAAAGATAAATTTGTTGGTAATGAGAGAAATACAATTTTCTTTATCAAATCCTGTTACTGGATCATAAATCAATAAATATTTTTCATTTTTTTGTTTAGCTATTTCAAGAGGTATTCTACAATCTTTTGAATCAAAAGATGGTATTCTAACCATATTGTTGATGGGTTTCATATAATTTTTTATTTCTTTTTTTTTAGCTTTTAATATTTCACCTAAAATATTAGATTCACATTTTTTAAGTGTTCCTTCTTCATCAGAATGAAGATCTAATAATTGAACTAATTCATCTCTTTTAAAAAGTTTCATAGGATCAACTCCAGCTATTTTACTTAAAAATTTTGACAATGGATAAGCAATTGGATAATTAATTGCAATTAATACTAAAACTGGGTAATAAAACATTGATCCAATTTTTAATGTATGTTTTCTAAATAAAGATTGTGGAATAATATCAGTAACTAATACTACCAAAGAAACAGATAAAATCCATGCCACTGTGTCATTTGCTATTTTATTTATTACAATAGGTAAAGCAAGATTTACACAATTATCGGAAATTATTAATGTTAACATTAATAATAATTCATCTTTAAGCAATTTTTGAATTTTTTTAATTTGTTCTTGTTGTTTTTTTGAACCAGTATTAGCCATAATTTTTAAAGAAATTTTATCTAAAGATAATAATCCCATAGATAAACCTGAAAATATAGCTGCACTTGTTAATAAAACTATAATTATTAAAACATAAATCCAAAACATATAAGCATTAGGTTTATATCTTACTTCATCAACAACAAATATTTTTTCACCACATTGGATAGTCCTCTCATTTATTACACTACACAATAACTCCATTGCTATGAATTTTTTTTTCTTCTTCTTCTTATTAATTTAAAAATTTAAAAAATAAATTTATTTTTATTTATTAATTTAAAAATTTAAAAATTAATAAATCAACTTTTATTTTTTTTTTTAAAAACTTTTATTTTAATTATTTAATATTTCATTTTTTTTTAAAAAAAAAAAGTAAACTAATAAATTCGGAAAAAAAAAAAAAGAGAGAAGATAGAGAATAAAACAATAATAATGTCAACAGAAGAAGATATAATTGAATTAATTGATAGTGAAACTATCAATGATAAAAATTTAAATAAAAAACTTATGTTAAAAAATAAGTCTAAAAAAACAAAACCTGAAGTATCTCCAATATTTTCAACAAACATTGGAGATATTATTATTTATTTAACAATAGAAATTGTTTTGACCATTTTTGAGTTAGGATTGCTTTTTTTAAGAGATTTTTTTTTATCAACACCTTTATTTATTGTTTATTTTGGGTTTTTTTTTTTAATATTGATTAAATCAATAATTTTTTTACTTTATCCAAATCATTTGGATAATATTTTTGGTATTCCAAGTTTTATTGGATTGAATCCTTTTTGGTTAATATGGATTCTTTATGGTGTTTTTTATAATTCATATTTTAATAATGAATATACAGAACCTATTTTATATTTGAATTTATTATTCTCATTTATTCAAATAGCTTGTATGATATTTTTAATGCATGTTTTATTTTTTCAACAAAATAAAAAAACAGTAGTAATAATTAAAAATATTTTTACTATTTTTGTAGCAACTTTTTTATTTCCTTTTCAATTCGAAAACCCTTTTAATCTCAATCCAGTTATAATAATTCTAAAAACTTTATTATTTATCATCACTTTTACTTGGTTGAATATATACTCTTTTAATAAAAGAGTTTCTGAATTAAATAATTGTAAAACATTAAAAGAGAGAGATATTATAATAAACTGTAATTTAACAAATATGATTAAATCAACTGCTATTAATAACCAAATTTATACTATTTTATCCTGTTGGATTCTTTTTTCTAATTCTTGGTTATTAATATTATGGCCAATTCAAAATTCTTTAATAATTTATTATGCAATTAAAACTTTTATAAAAGTTAAAGATAAACAAATAAATTAAATTAAAAAAAAAAATAAATAAATTAAAATAAAATAATATTACATTTCATTTTTTTTTTAAAAAAAAAAGTAAAGTAAAAAAAAAAAATTATGTTTAAATTTGTTGTAAAAAACAAATCAATAAAAAGTTGTCCACAATATCTTTTTAATTGTGGAAAATATCCAAAATGGATTTGGTCAAGTGATGAATATAATAGTGAAGATATTTTTTTACAGTATAAAAATGAGATAAATATTACAAGTGAAAATGACCCAAATCTAGAAATTATTATTGATGAATTTATTTCGAGTTTAAAATACTGGATTAATCATTTTAAATCTGAACAAAAGTTAGTTAAAATTTTAGAAATAAACAATATTAGTTTTTTAAATACAAAGATTTTTAGAAATCTTGATTCATGTATTAAAACATTAATTATTAGATGTAATTATATTCATTTTGAAAAAGAAGCAATTCCTTCTACAGTAAAAGGATTACTTATTGATTCAAAGAATGGAGAACAACTTTTAAAATTAAATATTTTACCTAACAATTTAAATTTTTTATCTTTATATAATGTTAAAATATATTGGGTCAAAAAAAATGCATTTAATGAACTAAATACATTAATAGAATTAGATTTGTTTATGGTTAAATGTGTTAATAATCCCAAAGATTTTGTTACTTTTGTTATTCCTAAAACTGTCCGTTCTTTAAAAATATATGGGGATCATGTTACTATTGATTTAAGTAAAACTAATAATTATCAATTTGAAGAAGTAAATTTTCAAAATGTTAAACTAAAAAACGATATGTCATTTTTACCAAAATCAATTAAAAAAATGAATTTATGTTATTGTGATTACTCTTGTCTCGAAAATAGATTCGATTTCTCTCTTTTTATAAATCTTGAAATATTGTCTTTATCTGAATTTGTTTTATCATCTAAAAACTTGAGTTTGCTTCCACGATGTTTAAAAACTTTAATCATTAATGATGTAATACTTGTTGGAGATATTAAAAAGGGTGATTTTCCTCAATTAATATCATTTTCTATAGATCATTATCATTATACTTATTTAAAAAATATTATATTAAATTTAATTGAATCTTTACCCGAAAATTTACTTTGTTTTTGGTTAGAAATCGAATTTCCTGATGATTTCAATTTTAAAAAGGATTTAATTAAAAATTTACCAAAAAAATTAATTAAATTTTCTACATCTATAGATGTAGAAAATCAATTGATTAAGTATTTCCCAAAAAGTTTAGAAGGCTTATTTTTAAATGGTGAAACAAAAATAAATTTAAGTGTTTTTAAGAATCTCCCAAATCTAAATTATTTAGAAATAAGCGATGGTTTAAAGCATATTGAAGATTTAAATGACTTATCACCAAACATCATTGGATTAAACATGTATAACTCTTGTTTTTATGACCTAAATATTGATGAAGAATCTTTTTATAAAGCTTTTTTTTCTGAATATGAAAAGAGAAGTGTTTGTATGTTCGCAGACAAAATTTTTTGGAGAAACAATTTATCTGGAGAAGAAAGAAGTGATATTTTATTTATTACAAATTGGTGAATTTATAATTTTTTTAAACAAAAAAAATATAATTTATATGAATTTTTAAATATATCTTAATTAAAATTTAAATAAATACATTATTATCATACTAAAAAATTTGTGAAAAATCCCTTTTTTTTTTACTGCATTGACGAGAGAATGGAAAGAAAAAATTTTTCACACATATTAAAAAGTATTAAACATGATTCCTTAAATTCAGTTAATGAAATTACTGAATATTTGAATCTTATTCATCAGATACTTGTTAATGTGAATGAACAAAACGTTGATCGAACTGAATCTTTAGAGGTTAAATTTAGCTTAATTATTCAAAGATTTAGAGAAATAGCTGATAAAAGTAGTAATGCAGCTGATCATCTTGAAAATTTGTGGACGTATGACAAAGTAAAAAATGAACTAAATATAATCAATGTCGATGTTTTTCTTTTACCCGCTAGTGTGTTACTCATGCAAGAAGGTTTTATGCCTTCTACTTTCATTGATGATTATTTAAATGATTTTTTTATTAAAGTTCTGAAAAGTAATGAAGATCTGATGATTAAAAAGGGATTTCTTTTCAAATTTAACCTTATCAGACCATATGAAGAAACTGTAGGAAAATATGGATTTAGAATTCCTTTAGAGAAAAGATTAAGCAATTATTTCAAAGATAAATCACCATCTTCAAATTTAGGTATAATGTTGATACCTATTGGAGAGAAAGGAACTCCATCCTTTCTTGAGACTTATATATATGGTGATTTTATGAAAGCATATAAAAACAGATACATTTTTGTAGGTGTAGAAAATTCAAAAATGTTTCATGGTACACCTTATAAAAGGGGAGAGGATCGTTCAATAAAAAATGTTGATATCCTTTTTGATTACTCGAATAGAGATATACGCTATTCTGTAGGAAAAGGTGAAGATAGTTTTAGTTTCGATGATATTGAAGAGGGATTTAAAGAGCTTGCAAATAATCTTATACGAAAAAATGAACAATTCTAAATCTATAAATAGATTTTTTATACTCAAAAGTCAAAGAGAAAGAGAAGGGAAAAAAAAAATATTTTTTTATTTTGTTTTTTTTTTTTTTTAAAAAACAAAAAATTAATAAAATAAAGTTTAATTCAAAATTTATTAAATTTTGCAAATAACTCTTAATTTTTTATCCTGATTTTAATGAAATTTGATAAAAAAATGAATAAACCTTTTTTTGTTTATATTTCTGGGCCATATTCATCAGATCCAGTACCAAATGTTGAAAATGCAATAAAAACTGCTGATATTATTAGAGGCTATGGATTTACACCGATTATTCCTCATTTGTGCCATTTTTGGAATGAAATCTGTCCTCATGATTATAACTATTGGATAGAATATGATTTGGAATTACTTAAAATTTGTAATGCTTTAATTAGAATTCCTGGTGAATCTAAAGGAGCTGATATAGAAATTGAATTCGCAAAAAAAGAAAATATACCTTATTTTTATACTATTGATGAATTTATTTCAAAATTTTCTAATTAATCTTTTATTTAAAATTTGTTGTTTTATTTTTTTTTTTTTCAAAAACAAAATATAAATTGAATTGATTAAATTTAATAAAAAAAAAATTAACTATCTGGATTAGGGTTTGATTTTTCTTTTTTAACAGTTTTTTTAATTTTTTTCTTTTTTGGGTCCATTTTATCCGTTGCAACAAGAAATCTTCCAGAATCTCTATAAATAGCAGAGATGTTGTTCATTGGCATAATTCCAAATGAAAAAAGATCAATATTTTTAAACAATTCTTTTAATTCAGGTAATCTTTGAATACTTAAATGAACATCTCTTCCTTTGATTCTCTTATTTTCATCTTCTTCTTCTTCTTCTTCTTCATCTAAGCCTTTATTTGCATGCATTATTCTAAGAATAATACTTTGTACGACCGAACATAAATGAATTGATGCATTTCTGCTAATTCTAATTTTTTTTCCATTCTTTATATAATTTTCGATTCTACCAACAGGGAATATTAACCCTGCTTTAGAACTGTTTGATACAGCTTTTCGTCTTATTTTTTTTTCATGAGGTTTTTTTTCATGAGTTTTTTCTTCTTTGTTTTCAGCTTCTTGTTTTTTTACTGATTCGATAATAGTCGACATCATTACTGTTTTAAATTGTATATTATAATAACCCTCTTTTTTTTTATGAAATATAATAATTATTATATATTTGAGTTTGTTTAATTTTTTTTTTATTTAATTTGAATTTGAAGTTGATTTAAATTTAATTTTAATTAAATTTGATTTTTTTTGATTTTTAAAATAATAAAGAAAAATATAAAATTTTAACTTTATTTTATGAATAACCAAAAATGGAAGATGAAAATTAATTAATTAATTTTATTTTTTTTAGTTTGTTGTTGAGTAAAATATTCTATATTTTTATCACTTTCGAGTTTTCTTTTATGAGAAGAGGAAGGAGAAGATAATAATGAAGTTATTGAGTTGTAAAAATCTTTAACTTTTTTACTAGCCATTATATATTCCTTTTTAAATCCAATAATTCTTAAACCGTCCATTCCGGTTAATCTTGATAAACTTACATAAAATTGTCCTTCTTGAAAAGTTCCTAATGGGTTTACAACTGCTGTTTTGATACTTTGACCTTGTGATTTATGAGCTGTTATTGCGTATCCCAATTTAAGAGGAATTTGAGTGATGGAGATTTCTCCTATACCATTTATGGTTCTTGTCCAAGAAGAAAATGATATAACTGATCTTCTACCATTTTCAAATTCAACATAAGGATATCCTGTAGCTTTTTCAATAGATTTTACTTTTCCACACAAACCATTAACTAAACTTCCTTTTGTAGAAAAGTCTAAGTTTTTTAGTAACATTACAGTTGCACCAACTTTTAATTTTAATTTTTGTGGAGCAGTGCAATCTTTTTTAAATAATTCTAAAGCCTTTTCTAAAATAGATTTGTAAATATATTTTTTTGAATTATCTAAAACAACATAATCTGTTGTCATTTCATATGTATACTCTTCTCCTTCTATTTTTTTTAGCATTTCATTATTCTCATTATCTACATCAATATTTTTTGTATAAATTGTAACCCAAGTTCTGTTTTCTGGTGTAATTTGACATCCTAAATTATAAGGATCAACAGGGTTTTTTGCGATACAAGAATTTATAATTTTTAATCCTTGTTCAGTAATTTTACCAATTCTAATATCGTTTAATAAATCAATAAACGTTTTATCATTTTGACGGTGAATATTTTTGAGTTCAAAAATATTAAATTTACAATTCTTCCAATTAGGAGTTTCAAAACAAAATTCAATAGGATTACCCAAATTATATGAATCAGTAATAAATTGTAAAACTGGTTTGGTATCTTTATTAGTTGGGATAGGTGGTAATTGAAAAAAATCTCCAACAACTACAACTTTAACACCACCAAAAGGTAAAGGATTGCCCCTTGCTTCTTGTAAACACATATCCATAATATAAAAAAGTCTTGGACTAACCATAGATATTTCATCAATAAAAAGAATACTTATTGTTCGTAATTCTTGCTTTCTGATTTTATTACCAAGACATTTTTTAATTAATACACTCATATCATCTTGTCCAAATCCAATCCCAAAAGCGCTATTTATTGTAACCCCATTTATATTTATACTGCTTATTCCAGTAGGAGCAGTTACTAATATTTTAACTTCCATACTTTTTAATATTTTAATCGCTTCTTGTAAAACTAATGATTTTCCCACACCAGCTCCTCCAGTAATAAACACATTACCACCATTTGGATCTAATATTTTTTTAATAACATTGTTCTGTTCTTCATCCAGTTTAAGTTCATCTGGTTTAAATTCTTCGAAAGGAGATGATTCTTCATCTTCTATCAAATCAATAACATTTTCAGAATTAATATCCATATTTAAAACTTAATGTACTAAATTGGATTAAAAATTTATAAATATTATATATATTTTTTTTATTTAAACAAATTTTTTTTTATTGAATTTTATTTTTTTTTTAAAAAAATAAAATATCAAAGAAGAAATAATAAAAATTTTGCGAATTTAAAAAAATTAGTAATTCTTTTTTTTTTATTTATTGAAAAACACATTCTTCTCGTTTATTCGTAATCATACGTTAATAATTTAATTTCAATTTTAATAAAGTTTTTTTTTAAAAAAAAATAAAAAAAAATTCAAACATGGAAAAAGATGATAGCATATACAATATAATTGATTATTTACTTTATGTAATCAAAGTTGAAAATGAAATGAGCTACAAAAAAAGAATATATAGAACACGTTCATTAATTATTTTTTTAAAAGCATATATGCTCATTTATTGTGAAAATCGATCAATTCCACGTCCATTGAAAGGAGAGATACAAGAGTTAATGAAATTTATAAAAGAGGATTCTCTGAAAAAGCTTAACAAATTTTTAAAAATAAAAGAGAAAAACACAGTTCCTATTCTCACAGGTAGAACTTTTTTAACTTTTGGTTCTACATGGTATTCTGCTTTTCCTACCGAACATTTGTAATTAATATGCCATTGAAATACAATTTTTTTTTATTTTTTTTTTGTTTATTGAATTTTTTTTTTAAAAAATAAAATTTGAAGAAGTAATAAGAGAGTTTTTTTATTAAAAAACATGTAATCATATGGTAATATTTTAAAATTGATTGACACATATTTTAGAATGAAGATTTTTTAATCCTTCACCCGTAATTTGATTACAAGCAGATAAGTTTAAATCTTTGAGATTAGAAGAAAGATTTTTTAATCCTTTATCTGTAATATTTTTACAACCAGATAAGTTTAAATATTCGATATTAGAAGGAAGATTTTTTAATCCTTCATCTGTAATATATTCCATATAACTTAATGATAAATCTTTTAACTTATATGGAAGATATTTTAATCCTTTATCTGTAATATTATAGCAAAAACCTAAATGTAAATATACTAAAGTAGAAGAAAGATTTTTTAATCCTTTGTTTGTAAGATCAGAACAAAAAGATAAATTTAAATATGATAAATTCTTAGGAAGAAATGCTAACCCTTTATCATCAATTTTCATTTGAGATAAATTTAAATATAATAAAGTAGAAGGTAAATAACTTAATCCTTCACTATTAATCTCTTCACACTTAGATAAATCTAAAGATAATAATTTATAAGGTAAATATTTCAATGCCTCATTCGTAATTTTAGGAGTTGAAGTAATGATCAATTGTTTTAAAGTAGAAGGGAGATGTTTTAATCCTTCATTTGTAATGTTACCACAACTCTTTCCTATATCTAATGTAGTTAAATTACGAGGGAAATCTTTTATATCTTCATCATAAATTGCACATCTTTGTAAATACAAAGATTCTAAAGTAGAAGGGAGATTTTTTAATCCTTTGCTAGTGATATGACTACAGCAATGCAAATTCAAATGTGTTAAAGTTGAAGGAATGTATTTTAAAATTTTATCTGTAATCAAAGTGGAGTATGGTAAGCTAAAATCTTTAAGTTCGTCAAAGGCATTATTACACAAAACGTTTCGTATGACTACATTATCAGGTTTATATTCCGAAGGAATATTAAAACCATAAAATTTTAACTTAGGTAAGTTAGTTAAAATTTTATTAGATGTTAACCATAATGCAAAATCTGGGCTTTTACAAAAATAAGGTTTCCAAAATATATGAACAAGCAAATAAAAAAATTTACAAGTAGAACGTAATGTTTTCAAATCATTAAATAACAAATATGAAAAAATATGAGTTATGAACATTTCTTTAGGAATGAATAATAATAAAGATAAATCATTATTATTTGTAGACATTTTCTTTTTTTCTTTTTTTTAATGTAAATCTATTGAGAGAAGAGAAAAGGGAAGGGAATTAAATTAAAAAAAAAAATTATAAATTTTTTTTTTTAATTTATTTTAAAAATAAAATACAAAATCATATAAATTTTGAGAATTTAAAAAAAAAAGAGTAAAATTTAAAATATTGTCAATTCTAAATTATTACGAATATTAAAAATAATAAAAGGTATATAATATAACGAATCATAAACATAAAATAGCGAAATTGTAAGTTCTATTATATAACAAAATATAACAAGAGCAATCAAAAAGCGTTCAAACCTATCCCTCATTATAATATTCAAACAAAGTTTAATTATTTAATTTAATTTAATTTAATTTAATTATAAATAATAATGTTTTCAAAAAATAAATGGTTAATTCCATTTTATAAAAGAAGTAAAATAAATCAATTTGAAAATGATGAAATTCAAATATATCAAAATAAAAGAGAAGAGAAGAGAAAATATAAAGAAAAATTTGTAAATAACTATAATTCAGTTTTTTTAAAAGAAAAGGAAAATATTCCAAAATTTATTGATCATATTACTTTAGATGTTTTAAATTTGATTATTAACAAATTAAATACTAATGATTTAATTAAACTTCGTTCTGTGTGTAAATTCTTTTTAATTTATGTACACACTAAATTATTCAATAATTTTTTATTAAAATTAAATTCAGAACAAATATATAGTTATACACTGTTTGTTGATAAATCTATTGAATGGCCTATTTACAACACGTATTTATTAATTCAAAAAAAAAATATTGATGATTGGAGAATATTTTTACAAAATATTCCATTATATATACAAGAATTAGTGTTAACTGATTTGACTTTTAAAACACCAACAATTAAAAACTTCTTTTTCAATTTAATATGTTCAAATGAAGTAAATCCTAATCTAAAAAAATTAGTGTTAGAAAATATACCTATTTCAAATGAACACTTAAATAATTTACCAAAGAATTTGACTCATCTTGCCATTATAAATTGTGTGAATATAAAACCGTACTCACTCATAAATAAATTTCCTCAGACAATTCAACATTTAAGTTTATTAAACAATAAAATTAGCAGAAATAGTCTACGAGATTTACCTAAAGATTTAATTTATTTAATAATAGACACATATACAATTACTCGTGGAACTCCTCGTGATTTTATATTTCCTGAAAAATTAAAATGTCTTATTTTATTAGGTGATGATTTTGTTCCAACAATTAATTTTAGTTGTATTCCAAAATTTGTAACAACAATTGTTGTTTACACCAACAATAATTTTAATCTTAGTATAAAAACTTGTGATCCAAGAATTACTTATTATCCAAAAGAAAGTTTTTACTCTAATTTTTATTAAATTAATAAAAATAAATTCAATTAACTAATTATTATTATTATTATTTTTTTTTTGATTTTGTTTTAATTTACTTTAATGGCCAATAACTTGACAATAAACAATAGTTCCATCAGGTGCTAATGTGATAGAATTTGATTCAAATGAAAAAGCAACGACTTTTACAGTAATTTTATTGTTAATATCGTCAATCGTGTCAATAGTTGCATAGGCATATACATTTGGACTATGAGCAACGGCTAAAACATGCAAAATTTCATTAAATATAACTGTTTCATTTATTATTAAATAAAAATCCGTTAAACCAGAAATAGTAAAATTTGAACTAGTCCAAATTTTAGGTGAAACATTTTTTTCATCCCACATGTAAGGTATTTGAAAATCTCCTTTAACATTTCTTATGTTAAAAAAAGGTTTTCCTTCACTAGGTAAAACTTCAATTTGATTTTCATCCTCAAAATTATAACTGATGTTTTCTTCTCTTGTTTGTTGAATAAAATTATTAAATTTATAATCAAGAATAGCTGCAAATAAAGCAACCATAAGTAGCATAAAGCCCATTAAACCAATTACACTGAATCTATTTAACTTTAACATTTTTTTTTGTTAATTTTTTTTGTTATTCTTTTGATTTATTTAATTTTTTTTTTATTTGTTTTATTTAATAAAATTTTATTAAATTACGTTAAGTAATTGAAAAAAATAAAAAAAAAATTTGATTTTTTTTTTAATCTGTATGAGATTGATATGCACAAACAGAACTCATATGATTAATTTTAGCACCCTTTTCATAAAACAAAAGCATTATTTTAGAGTTTTCATGAAAAATAGCTATGTTCAAATAATGAAATATATTTGATTCAAAATCAATCTGGGCTCCATAATGCAGCAACAATTCTATTATATCGGTATTATTGAAAAGTAATGCAAGTAAAAATGGAGTAACAATAAACTTAAAGGATGGTTTTAGCATATCTTGGATTAATACGTCTTTTTTTAAAAAAAGGGATAATAAATTTTCATCTTTAAATATAGATAAATGTTCAAGATCAACGGTAACTTGTTCGTTTGGATTACAACCATATTCGAGAAAAGTTAATACTAGTTTTATATCATTTCTAAGTACAGCCATGTATAAAGGTGTAAATGAATAATTATTATTATGGTCTGGATGATCATCGTGCACACAAAAATATCCAGAACGTTCAATTATTTCATTTTTAATTAGAATATCAATTTTTTTATATTCTTTTGAATATATAAAATTTCCAATCATTTTATCAATATATTTTTTCAATGAATCTTCTTTAATAAAAGGGAAACCATGTTTTAAAAAAACCATAAAAGCATAAAAACGGTTTTTTTGAAGACAAAATTTTAAAATGTCTTGCCTTTTTGGACGTGCTCCATTTTTAATAATAAAAGATAAAATGGTAGTATCATTAATACTGTTTATAAGTAATGAATCTTCATCTTCATCAGAATGTGAATAATTAAGATTTGCACCGTTTTGAATAAATATTTGAATCGCTCGAATTTTAATTTCTGTTGGTATATAAATATTATTGATTAAATAATATAAAGCAAAATCATTAGGTCTTGTAGAAACATTAGGTTTTACACCATATTTAAAAAGTAATTCAATAAAAGGTATTATAGCTTCATCATTTTCTATATTGCAAACTTGACATAATAATATTGGACCACGTTTTTTATCGTAAACATTAGGGTCTGCTCCATTTTCAAGTAATAATTTTAGAATTTCAATGTTATGCAGTGAATAATGAAGCTGAGTAAAACCATGATTATCAATATGATTAATTAGTTTAAATCCATTCTTAAAAATGATATTGGCAATTTCAAGAAGTGTTTTTTTACCATCAGGTTCACGTGGTTTAAATGCATACATTAAAATAGTACTCCCGGATTTAGAAATATAATTAATATCACATCCTTTTTCTAGTAATTGAAATATTAGATCAATATTTCTTTTCATCACAGCTAGTGATAAAGCGTTGTAAGATTCTATGGTATTAATCTTCCAAAAACCCGAACAATCATTAATGATAAGCTCTGGATTGAGTCTTGAAATAGTAAAAGAAGTAATATGATTTGGAGAATTATATGTAACATTATTATCAAGTGTCAATTCTTTAATAGTATATGGAAGATCACATAAGAAACTGTTAAGTTCATACTTAGGATAACCATATTTACTATCTATATAGAGAGATTTAACATTGCTTGTTAGAAAATATATGATGTTGTAACTCCAACTTGTAAATCTCAAAGTTTTAATTGAATTATTGTTTTTTAAACATTCTTTTGCAATTAAATCATTTTTAGCTATTTTAGTATAACCCTTTATATGAAGTATTTGAGTTTCATTATTAATTATAGATAATGATTTATCAATGTTTAAAGCATTAATCTTTTGGATCCAAAAAGAAGAAACAAGTTTTTTAAAATTTTTACAAGCCAAACGAATAGATCGATAAGTCGCTTGATGATCAATAAAATCAAAAATGTAAAGTATAATATCATCACCAAGTAAACAGTATATATTTTGAGAAATATTGGAATTATTTTCTATTTTTCTCTTCTTATTACTTTCTTCTTTCTATTTGAAAAAAAAAAGTATGTTAATAAAAAGAATGAGAATGAGAATGAGAATACATACCTTTTTAGAAGATTGAGAATTTAAACTTTTCTTTCTCTTTCTTGTTGAATCCATTTTAATAACGTTTATAAAATTTGAACGAAAAACAAAGTTTGAATATTCTTATAAATTTTTTTTTTCTTAAAAAAGCTTTTATAAAAAGGGAAAAGAATTTTTTCTTTTTTTTTTTTAAAAATAATTTATGTTTATTCATAAAAATTTTGAAATTCAAAAAAAATTGAAACTTATATTTTGGTTAACCCAAGTCCAAGCCCAAATCCAAATTTATCTTCGTGTGACTAAGGTATCAGGGATCCACTTTGGGGTACGATTTTTTTTTTTTCGAAAAAAAAAAAAAAAAAAAAGTTCGTGAGTGGTGACACAGAGTATCACGGGGTTTTAGATAGGGGGACCCTATCCATCATGAATATCAAAAATGCTCAGGACACCTTTTTAAGCATATTTGGTCTTCCCCTATCTGAGACCCCATATCGTATTTGAGACCCCATCCCCTATCGAAACCTCGTGGTACTTAGTATCACCACTCACGAACTTTTTTTCGATTTTTTTTTTCAAAAAAAAAAAAGTTGTACCCCAAAGTGGATCCCGGATACCTTAGTCACACGAAGATAAATTTGGATTTGGACTCGGGCTTGGGTTA
>Ga0310811_10001954_pt1 | contig 25596 bp, 22 predicted proteins | sample YCmetagenome_FD_207642 | JGI IMG/M metagenome (GOLD analysis project Ga0310811, IMG submission 207642) | Soil microbial communities from experimental microcosm in Duke University, North Carolina, United States - YC | ecosystem: Engineered > Artificial ecosystem > Soil microcosm > Unclassified ... | reverse complement strand
AGGGCAAACGGGCGAGGCTGCTCGTCGTGGGCGCCCGCGGCCGGGGCGGTGTCTCCGGCATGCTGCTCGGCTCGACCAGCCAGGCACTGCTCCGGCGGGCGAGGTGCCCGGTGGCGGTCGTCCGCGATCCGCAGCGGTTCTCCGGTTAGCCACCCGGCGGCCTACTACTCGGAATGGAGGTCGACGATGACCAGGATCACCGGTGGCGAGCTGTTCGCCCGCGCGCTGCAGGCCGAGGGGATCGAGTTCCTCTTCGGCCTTCCCTCTCCGGAGATCGATCCGCTGCTCGCCCAGCTGGACGCGCACGGCATCCGGTTGGTGCCGGTGCGCCACGAAGCAGCCGGGGTCCACATGGCGGAGGGTCTGTACAAGACCACGGGAAAGGTCGCCGCGGTGCTCGGCAACCCCGGCCCCGGCTCGGCGAACCTGCTGCCCGGAGTCATCACCGCACTGCACGAGGGCATTCCGGTGCTGGCCATCACCTCCCAACACCGGCTCGGCATCGCCTATCCGTCCTCGCCGTCCACCTTCCAGGGCCAGGACCAGCTCGATCTGTTCCGTCCCGCCGTCAAGTGGGGCGGCCCGATCTTCGAATGGTCGCGGATCCCCGAGGTGCTGCGCCTGGCCTTCCGCGAGATGCACAACGGCCGCCCCGGCCCCGTGCACGTCGAGTTGCCGGCGCCCGTTCTCTACGAGACGGGAGACCCCCTCACGGCGCCGGTGTGGGCGCCGGACACCTACCGCATCGGGCAGCCGCAGGCGCCGGACCACCAGCTCGACGAGGCGGCGGCGATGCTCGCCGAGGCCCGGCGCCCGGTGGTGTTCGCGGGTCAGGGCGTCGACCGCGCCGGCGCGCGCGATCTCGTGCTCGAGATAGCCGAGGTGCTCGCCTGCCCCGCCATCAGTTCGATGGCCGGCCGCGCGAGCGTGCCCTCCGACCACCCCAATTACGTCTTCGGCTTCGGCCCCGCAGGTGACCTGGCCCGCAGCGAAGCCGACGTCCTGCTCGTGGCCGGCTCCCGGATGGGCAATCTCGACGTCCCCTACGACTCGCACTGGGGAGATCCCCTGGGCAAGCGGATCATCCAGATCGATATCGACCCGCGCCATTTCGGCGTCTCACGGCCCCTGCATCTCGGCATCCTCGCCGACGCGCGGACCGCCCTCGACGGCATCGCCGCGCGTCTGAGGGGGGCGAGCGGCCGCACCCGCGACGGCTCGGACCTCGCTCGCTATCGAGAGCTCGACCAGCAGGTACGGATGGAGATGGCCGTCCCGATCCTCGAGTGGCAGGGGCCGGGAATCCATCCGGCGCACGCGATCGGTGCGATCGGCGCGGCGTTCGGCCCGGACGCCGTGTACACCGTCGACGGCGGCAACACCTCGCTGTGGGCCTACAACACGCTGCCGCCGACCCGGCCTCGCTCCTACCACTCGATCCTCGAGCTGGGCATGCTCGGTACCGGGATCCCGTCCGCGATCGGCGCCAAGCTGGGAGCTCCCGACCGTCCGGTCGTATGCCTCACCGGTGACGGGGCCGCCGGGTTCAACTTCATGGAGATGCAGACCGCCGCCCGCGAGGGCCTCGACGTCACCGTGATCGTGTTCGCGGAGGGCTCGTGGACCATGGAGGAGCTCAACGAGCTCCAGCTGTACGGAACCACGTTCGGCACCGCTCAGGGCGACATCCGCTGGGACGTCGTCGCACAGGGGCTGGGCTGTCACAGCGAGTACGTCGAGCGCATCGAGGAGCTCGACGGCGCGCTACGGCGTTCGCGCGACCACCGCGGGCCGAGCCTGATCTGCCTGCGCACCGACCACACGGCCAACCTGGCCATACCCGCCGAGATCGCCACCCGCTTCTTCGAGGTCTACTCCGGACCGGCCTCGTAGTTGACCGACCGGTCAACTACCGGCTAGGTTCACGAGCATGGGGCGAACATCCGATGCGCGGGAGCGGATCATCCGGGCCGCCGCGCGGCTGTTCCTCGCCGGCAGCTACCAGGCGGTCGGTCTGGGCGAGCTCTGCGCGGCCGCCGACGTTCGGAAGGGCAGCTTCTACCACTTCTTCGCATCCAAGGCCGACCTCACCATCGCGGTGATCGACCACCACGCCGCGGCGTTCGACGCCCAGCTGGCCGCCGCGGGGGCGATCGGGGATGACCCGGTTTCGGAGCTGATGTCGTTCGCCGTCGCGATCGGGCGGGTCCAGGCCGGCTTCGAGGGCCGCTTCGGGCATGTTGTCGGCTGCCCGTTCGGCAACCTCGCGGCGGAGCTCTCGACCGCCGACGACACCGCCCGCGAGCACCTTGCGGGGGTGTTCGAGTCCTGGCAGCGCCGCCTGGCCGCCGCCGCGCGGCGCGCGGCCGAGAACGGGTCGCTGCGTCCCGGGACGGATCCGGAGGCGCTCGCCCGGGCTCTGCTCGGGCAGATGCAGGGCGCGATCCTGCTGGCCAAGGTGTGCCGGAGCCCGGCCACCGACATCGAGGCGAGCGTGACCGACCTCCTCCGAGCGCACCTGACCTCTGACCGATTGGCCGATGCCCGATGAGCTCTCCCGACCGCCCGACCGCCATCGACTTCCACTTCGATCCGATGTGCCCGTTCGCCTACCACGCCTCGGTCTGGATCCGTGAGGTGCGCGCCCTGACCGGCCTGGAGATCCGCTGGCGCTTCTTCAGCCTGGAGGAGGTCAACCGGGCCGAGGGCAAGAAACACCCCTGGGAACGGGAGTGGTCCTTCGGCTGGTCGTTGATGCGGATCGGGGCCCTGCTGCGACGTCGCTCCATGACCTTGCTCGACGACTGGTACGCCGCGACCGGCCGCGCGCTGCACGTCGACGGGGACAAGCCGCACGACCCGGCCGTCGCCCGCCGGCTGCTCGCCGGGATCGGCGCCGACCCCACTGACCTGGACGACGCCCTCGCGGACCCGAGCACCCACGACGAGGTCCGGGCCGACCACGACCGCGTGATCGCCGCGGGCGGGTTCGGCGTCCCCACGCTGTTCTTCGACGACGGCCGCTGCCTGTTCGGTCCGGTGCTGGTCGACCCGCCCAGCGGGCCCGCCGCGGTCAGGCTGTGGGAACTGACCACCGGGATGCTCGAGTTCGACACCGTCTACGAGCTGCAGCGTCCCAAGGGCGAGCGGGAGCGGACCACGATCGCCACCGCGCTGGAGCCCTACCTGCGTGGCCGGGACTGGGTCAGCATCAACCGGGGCAAGGTCGTCTCCCTCGACACCGTCTCCTCCGACACCGTCACCACCGACACCGTCACCACCGAAGGGGCCCTGCGATGACGAGCATCCCGAGACAACCCCTGGTCGATGCGCTCGACGAGCAGTGGCGCAACATCTCGGCGCTGATGGCCGAGCTGCCCGACGGCGACTGGGCGACACCGGCGCTGCCCGGATGGTCGGTACACGACGTGGTGGCGCACATGGCCGGCACCGAGGCCATGCTCCTGGGCGAGCAGCCACCGGAGCCGCCGGATGACCCGTCGGCACTGCCCCACGTGCACAACCCGATCGCTGTCCTGAACGAACGCTGGGTCGCGATGGTGCGCGGCTGGAAGCCCGGTGACCTGCTGGCCCGGTTCGACGAGGTCACCGGCCGCCGCCGTGAGGCGCTGGCAGCCATGTCCCAGGAGGACTTCGACGCCCCCAGCTGGACCCCGGCCGGGCAGGCCACCTACGGCCGGTTCATGCAGATCCGGGTATTCGACTGCTGGATGCATGAGCAGGACATCCGCGCCGCCGTCGGCCGACCCGGCAACGAGGACGGCGCACCCGCCGAACTCGCCATCGACGAGATCGAGCGCGCACTCGGCTACATCGTCGGCAAGCTCGGCGGCGCCCCGAAGGGCAGTACCGTCACCTTCACGCTCACCGGCCCCGCACCCCGGGTACGGCACGTCGTCGTGGCGGACCGCGCCACGGTGGCGGACACGATCGATCACCCGGCGACAGCCACCATCACCATGCCGAGCACGCTGTTCGCCCGCCTCGCCGGAGGCCGCACCCAGGCGGTCCGGCACCGCGACGCCATCACCCTCGGCGGCGACACCACACTCGGCGAGCACATCACCGACAAGCTCGCGTACACGATCTAGCGGGCCAGCGGCGGCTCGCTCACGGCGGCTCGATCAGCGGCGGCTCACACGAGACCGCGCAGCATCAGGTTCCAGTACAGGAACGGCAGGCCGTAGCGCTTGAGGTACCACATATCCGTGCGTTCCTTGATCGTGTTGATCAGCGGGATGCTCGGTGTCGGCTTCAGGGAGTAGTCGAACTCGGCGAGCAGCATCTTGCGCCGCGCGGTGATGAACGGGCAGGAGCCGTACCCGTCGTAGGTCGCGGTCGGTTCGTGCCCGTCGATCGCCGCGAGCAGGTTCTCCACCACAACCGGGGCCTGGCTGCGGATCGCGGCACCGGTCTTGGAGTTCGGCGAGGAACCCACGTCACCCAGCGCGAACACCTCCGGGTAGCGCACATGCCGCATGGAGTGATGGTCGATCTCGACGTAACCGGCGGGGTCGGCCCGGTCGGCGAGCGGACCCTTCTTGATCCAGTCCGGGGCGGACTGCGGCGGGGCCAGGTGCATCATCGAGTAGGGCAGCGCGAACGTGGTGCCCTTCGCCCGGTCGGAGACCACCGCCTCCCGGGCGTCCGGACGCACCTCGGTCACCTCACTGTCGAAGTGCACCGTGATGCCGTAGCGGCGTGCAACCCCGACCAGCACGTCCGAGAACTCCTTGACCTTGAACATCGTCGGAGTGGGCAGCACCAGGTGCACGTCGATGTCCTTGAGCACACCCTCCCGCCGCCAGTGGTCGGCCGCCATGTAGGCGATCTTCTGCGGTGCGCCGGCGCACTTGATCGGACCCGACGGCATCCCGAACACCGCCGTGCCCGAGCGGGTGTTGCGGATGAAGTCCCACGTCGCCGGGGCCAGCTCGTAGCGGTAGTTGCTCGACACCCCGTCCCGGCCCAGGGTCGAGGACAGCCCGGGGATCTTCGTCCAGTCCAGCTGGATCCCCGGACACACCACCAGGTACTCGTAACCCACGGTGGACCCGTCATCGCAGGTGATCTCGCGGTTGTCCGGGTCGATCTCCGCCGCGGCCCGCTGGATCCAGGTCACGCCCTTGGGCATCACCGAAGCCTGCGGCCGCGCGGTGATCTCGATCGGCGCGGAGCCACCACCGACCAGGGTCCACAGCGGCTGGTAGTAGTGGGTCACCGCCGGATCGATGACCGCCACGTCCGTCCGGCCCGCCCGCCGCAACCGGGCAGCGACGGTGATCCCCGCCGTCCCGCCACCGACGATCGCGATCTGATGGAACGTCCGAGTCATCGTCCACACACCTCCGGGCAGCGCCTCACACATCGAATGTTCGGACAACTGTCGGTGCGGATCCCCCGGCCTGGCACGGCCGGACGACCCGGATCCCGAGGACACAGGTCCCGATCCGCATCACGGGTGGTTCACCGTACCCGGGCGGCCCGGACGACCCGGCCGGTCGAGCCGACGGGCGGCTGATCGTTGGGTGTGACCGGCGCGGCCGGGGCCGGACGGGTGACCGGGATCGTGGGCGCGGGAGGCGCCGGGAGGCGGGCGCCGGTTCCGGCGGCGGCGTAGACGACCGCGTCGGGCCGGACGGCCAGCGCGGTGATTCGGCGCGCACGCATCCAGTCGCGCAGGATGTTCCCGGTGTCGACCAGGACGCCCGGTCCCGGTGCCGATCCGGCCGCCAGCAGCTCGATGACGTCCACGCCGGCGCGACGCCACGCCTGCAGCTCCGGGCGGGCGGTGGCCGGTCCGGTGTGCAGCACCGCCCACGCGGTCCGCCCGAGAGCGTCGTCGAGACGGGCGCGGCGGCCCTGCGCGTCGAGCACCCACGGCTGCGGCAGGTGCGCCCCCGCCGCCGTCGCGCCGCCGCGTCGGCCGGGCTCCTCGCGGTCGAGGAACCCGGCTCGGTGGGCTGTCACCGGGAACCACTTCATCTCCCGCAGGTAGGACCCCACCCCGGGCAGCCGGCAGGCGAGGCGGAACAGCGGGTCACGGACGGCGGCCACGGCCCGCCTGCGTTCGGTGATGACCCGGCCGAAGAACACCGCCGCCTTGGTGATCGCCCGCACGTGCGGCATGCGCTCGGTCTCGTAGGAGTCCAGAAGCCGCTCAGCGACCTCGGTGGGAAGATCGCCCCGGATGACGGCCGCGAGTTTCCAGCAGAGGTTCTCGGCATCGCGCACCCCGGAGGCCATCCCCTGGCCGATCCAGGGCGGCATGACGTGGGCGGCGTCGCCCGCCAGGAACACCCGGCCGATCCTCCACCGGTCGGCGAAGCGCACGTGGTGGCTGTAGATGACCGCGCGCACCACATCGACCTGCTCGGGACCGATACCCTGCGTTGCCAGCAGCGCCAGCACCCCCTCCCTGGTGACCAGGGCGGCTTCGTCGTCGCCGTCCTGCACCGGGAACTCCCAGCGGTGGTGGCCGAGCGGGGTCGGGCAGTCGACGGCCGGCCGGGCGGGGTTGCAGTGGAACCGCAGCCTGTCGACCTCGGGCCATTCCTTTATGACCGCGGTGTCGATGACGACCCAGCGTTCCTCGTAGGTGCGGCCTTCGAAGCCGACGCCGAGGCGGGTGCGGGTCGGGCTGGATCCGCCGTCGGCGGCGACCACGTAACCGGCGCGGACGGACCTCCGCCCGTCCGCGCGCCCGGTGGGGTGGATGGTCAGCTCGACACCTTGGGCGTCCTGGACGAGGTCGGTGCACTCGTGGCCGAGGAGCACCTCGACGGTGGGGTACCGGGTGACGCCCTCGCGCAGGGTGCGCTCCAGCGCTGGCTGGTAGATGAACAGTTGTGGCGGGTGCCCGTTGCCCATCGTCCTGGGGGTGAACGACAGGAACGTGCGTCCGCCCGAGTCGACGAAGGTGAGAGCTCTGTCGGCGAGCATGTCGGCGGTGAGCTGATCGGCCAGTCCGATGCGCTGCCAGATGCGGATCACCTCCTCGTCGGTGGAGATGGCACGGGCGCGGGCGTAGACATCGAGGGCACGCTCGACCACCAACACCCGCAGCCCCATCTGACCGAGCAGGTTGGCGGCGGTGACCCCGACCGGGCCGTAGCCGATGACGGCGATGTCGTAGGTGCCGTCGGAGGTGGTGTCGTGGGTGCTCATCGGTGGGCTCCTCGCGGTACGGACGACAGGGCCGGCACTGTTTGTTCGCGGGTGCGTAGCGAACGGGCGGCCGCCTGGAAGCGGCTCAGGTGGGTGGCGACGCTGTCGCCGACCGGGGTGTGACCCCAGATGGAGATGGCCTGGTAGGTGGTGGGTTCCCAGGTGGCTTCGAGCTCAGGGGTGATCACGACCGGGTTCCAGCCGACCTCGAGCTCGAACCCGGACGGGGTGACGCAGTAGTAGGACAGCTCGCGGTCGTTGGTGTGCTGCCCGACCGACCACGCCATGGTGAAGCCCAGCTCGGTCACCCGGTGGAAGCTCGACAGCAGGTCCTCCAGGTCCTCGACCTGGATGTTCACGTGCTGCACAGCAGTGCGGACGGGGTCGATCGGCAGGCCGGCCACGTCGGCCAGCGCGATCGAGTGGTGCCGCTCGCCGGCGCGCAGGAACCGGATGTGCAGCCTCGCCGGGCCGATCCGCTCCACGATCCGGTCGGACAGCCGTAGGTCCAGCAGATTGTTCCAGTAGGTGTGCAACTGCTCCGGGTGTTTGGTGGTGATCGCCAGATGGCCCAGTCCGGCGCGGCCGGTGACGAACGCCGCGTTCTGCATCCGCAGCGGGGCCGAAGTGGCCCGGGGGCGGGTGAAGATCTCGGTGGTGACCCCTTTGGGACCGGGGAAGCACCACAGCCGCTCCACTCCGCGCAGCGCGGCGTCCTCCGGATCGGCCTCGACCACAGGCAGGCCGGCCGCGGTGACCCGACCGGCGATGACCTCGAACGTGTCGTGGTCGTCGACCTCCCAGCCCACTGCGGTGACGTCCTCCGCGCCACCTCGCTGGATCAGGAAGCGGCACTCCCGGTCATCGAGACGCAGCCGCAGCACGTCGCGGGTCAGCTCGTCGACGTGCAACCCGATCGCGTCGGCGCCGAACCGGTTCCAGTCGGTGAGCCGGTTCGACTCCACCACCACGTAACCCAGCCGGGTGGATCCGAAGATGTCCGGCCGGGCCTGGCCCGCCCGGGTGGTGCGCGGCGCGCTCACGCCGCCGCCTCCAACCAGTCCAGGACGAGTTTGTTGAAGCGGGTGGCCTGCTCGTACTGCGCCCAGTGCCCGGTGCCGGCCAACAGGTAGAGATCGCAGTTCGGCATCGTCTGTGCCAGGAAGGGCCCGCCGGAGGGGCGGTTGACCTTGTCCTCGGTGCCCCAGACGACCAGGGTCGGCACCGCGCAGCGCGACAGCCGCGCCTTATCCCGGGTGAAGTCCATGCGCAACGCCGTGCGCAGCGCCCCTGGCCCCGACGGGCGGCGCAGCGGCGGGTTCGCCATGACCTCCGGGTCGATGCTCGCCTGGTAGCGCAGCTCGATCAGCTCCTCCGACACGTCAGAGGGGTCGTGGACCAGGTGATCCCGGATGAACGAGCGCAGCTTCTCCCGCGACGGGCCCTCGCCGCCGTAGTAGTTCAGCAGCGCGTTCAGCCCCTTGGTGGGCAGGGCCCGGGTGGCGCCGATCCCGCCGGGGCCCATGAGCACCAGCCTCGCTACCCGGTCGGGCCGGTCCAGGGCCAGCCTCAGCGCCGCCGCACCGCCCAAGGAGTTGCCGACCAGATGCGCTCGGGGCACGTCGAGCGTGTCCAGCAGCCCGCGGACGAACACCGCGAGATCACCGAACGGGTCGGACTGGTCCAACTGCTTCGACGAGCCGCCGTAACCGGGCATGTCCGGCACCAGCACCCGGTAGCCCGCCGCGGCGAACGCGTCGATGTTGCGCACGTAGTTCGACGCCCCAGTGGCACCGGGTCCGCCACCGTGCAGCAACACCAGAGGAACAGTCCCGCTCGCTCCACCGTCGCGCACCGCCTCGCTCAGGGATATCTCCCGGGCACCCACCCGCAGCGTGGCCTCCGTGCGGGTCACCCCGCCGGTCCGGCTCGCCGCCTTCTCAGGCCTCGCAGCCGCTGTCTGCATCCCCATCCCGCTCTCCCGCTCTGGATCAATCACTCTAATTAGAATGAACACTACAACTAGAACGTTCGCTACGGTAGGGTGTTCTGCAGGACATCGTCAAGGGAGCGGGGGAACATGGTTGAGCAGCGCACCGGCCGGCGCCGGCGGGCGGACGGGGAGCAGTCGCGGCGGCGGATCCTCGATGCCGCCGCCCAGATCGCGGGCGAGCGCGGCTACGACGGCACCAGCATCGCCGCGGTCAGCGCCCACTCCGGGCTGCCCGCCAGCTCGATCTACTGGTACTTCGCCAACAAGGACGAGCTCATCGCCGCAGTGATCGAGCGCAGCTTCGGCAGCTGGCTGTCCGCGCTGACCCTGCCCGACGAGCAGGGCGGCGACGCCGACGAACGGGTGCGCGCCATGGCCGCCACCGTGGCGAAGACACTGCTGGACTCACCGGACTTCCTGCGCCTCGGACTGATGCTCGCCCTGGAACGTCGCCCGTCCGAGGCCACCGCCCGCACGAAATTCCTCGAGGTCCGCGAGATCGCGCGGCAGCGCGTGCAGGAAGCGCTGACCACCCTCGCCCCCAGCCTGCCCGAGGCGTCCGTGCGGCAGCTGAGCACCTACGTGATCGCCGGAGCCGACGGGCTGTTCATCGCCCACGAGATCGACGGCGACACCCTCGACCTGATCGCCATGTTCCAGCTACACGCCCGGGCCGTGGTCGACGCCGTCACCCGCGAACTCGCCGCCATCGACGCCGATCCGCACGGGAGGAAACCATGACCATCCGGATCGATGTCCACCAGCACCTGATCCCTCCGACCTACCAGGATCTCCTGCGCACGGCCGGGATCACCGCTGCCGGTGGTCGCGCGCTGCCCGCCTGGAGCTCCGAATCAGCCACCGCGCTGATGGACGAGGTCGGTATCGCCGCCGCGGTCGTCTCGGTCTCGGCCCCGGGTACCGGCTTCCTCGACGACCCCGCCGCGGCCGCCGGCCTCGCGCGGGACATCAACGAGTTCGGCGCCGCTCTCGTCGAGCGGCGCCCCGACCGGTTCGGGCACTTCGCCACCCTCCCGATGCCCGACATCCCCGCCTCGACCGCCGAGGCGGTGCACGCCCTGGACGTCCTGCACGCCGACGGGGTGATCCTGCTGGCCAACAACCGCGGCACCTATCTCGGCGCCGAAGGCCAGGATCCACTGTTCGCCGCCCTGGACGAGCGCCACGCGGTGGTCTTCATCCACCCCGCCGAGCTACCCACTCCCGCGGTCCCCGGGATCCCGCCGTTCGTCGCGGACTTCCTGCTCGACACCAGCCGGGCGGCCTACCTGCTCGTCCGCAACGGGGTGGTGCAGCGCTACCCGAACATCCGGTTCATCCTTTCCCACGCCGGCGGCTTCGTGCCTTACGCCGCACACCGGATGGCCGTGGGCATGTCCGCCGACACCGGCCGCAGCCCCCGCGACATCCTCACCGACCTACGCGGCTTCTACTTCGACACCGCCCTGTCCGCCAGCCCCTCGGCGCTACCCAGCCTGCTCGCCTTCGCCGACCCGGGCCGGATCCTGTTCGGCAGCGACTGGCCCTTCGCCCCCACCCCCGCGGTGCACTACTTCGCCGCCGGCCTCGACGAACACCTCAGCCACACCCCCACCCCACACGCCACCGCCGACGCGATCAACCACAACAACGCGGCCACCTTGTTTCCCCGGCTCGCCCAGCGAGCGGGCGAACCACGACGCGGCGATCCCGTCGGGGCGGTTCGGGCCGCGATCAAGGACAGGGTGGTCCGGGCCGCGGTCAGACTCGTCGACCCCACCCGGGTCTGAGCCTCCACCCCGATCGTGGCCGAACCAACGTGAAACGGCCCCCGGACAGTGCTCAACGAGCCGTTCTGCCTGGTAGCGGGAGAGGATTCGGCCCTACGGCCTCTTGGCAAGGACTGTCCAGCGTCCGTGGGCGTACTGGTTGCACGGTGCCGTTGCCACGCGGCTCGCAACTCAGCCGGGCGGTTGCGATGGCCGAAACTGCGAGGGGCAGCGGCCGAGGCGCCCGCGTTATGGAAGATCTGCCCCTTCGGCAGGCCGCCGCCCGCCGGATGAACGGCGGCGATGACCGCGACGTACTGGTCCTGGGTTCCGCCGGCAAAGAAGTGTGTGACCCCGTACGCCATGGTGCGCCTTCGATCGTGACGGCCGCGTCGCCGCGTGGTGGAGGCGAAATCCGCCAATCGATGTCTCCCGGTACCTTCGGATCTGTGCGCTCCCTGATCTCCACGGTCAACAGCCGCCGTCCCTCGGAGGAGCGAGCGCTGAGCTCAATCCGCCCGAAATTCCGATCGTCGCCCACCCGCCACGCGTGGGATACAATAAATTCACTGAGGAATAGGCTCCAATGAAGCGCACGCTTTCATCACAGAGCCTGAAGCGTCTCTTTCTTCCCCGACTGGTAGGCGGATCGCTTGGGGTGGGGGTGGCCCTGCTTCTTCTGGTACGGATGCAGTCGTCTGTCGGGATACCGCGAGAACTGGTGGTCGCTGTGGCGGGCGCCGTCGTATTGATTTGGAGCACCCTGGTGGTGAAAGATTGTCTCACGTGGCGCAGCCTTAGGAGGGTGGCGTTAGATGAGCACTTTCTCTATGTTTCTGCATATGATGATTCCGAAGAGATCGTAGTCCCTCTCACTGATATCGTGCGTATTACCCAGTTGCGTGGGCGCACGCTCAGGACAGTGACAGTACATCTCCGCTCGCGGTCGAAGTATGGCGACCGTATTAGGTTCCAACCACACATCGAAGAGTGGGGCTGGGCATTGACAGAGGATAAGATCGTGCAGGAGCTCCGGATGCTAGCCAATCTGCAAGCTGACTAGCTGAGACGCCTTGCCGACAGCCCGCTGACCACCAGGATGTGCGGCTTGTCCAGCCAGATCTCTGATGCGCCGGTCGGCCTGTCCCATGCAGCACCCTGCGATACTGTTCTGCCACTGGATCCGAAGTCCCGTCGACCTGGCGCAGCCCTACGTGACGCCATCGGTTGACAGCGGGGTCAACCCGAAGATCGTGAGCGGCCGGATCGGACAGACGCAGCTGAGAAGATCCCTGGAGTGATGACACCGCTCGGGTTCGAACACCGGTGTGGCATCCCCGACCTCCGAGCCAGGGAGCACGACTCGCAGCGGCGCCTCGAGCCCCCGAGGTCGACCACCTGAGCACGCGGCACGCCGGAATCGACAAGCGCCGACCTGGTTACGATCGAACCGCTTCGCGATGCCGGTCGATCACGTTCCGCGCGGCCTTCTGCGCCCAGGAGACGGCGGTGTTCTGCCCGGTCTGAGACAGCCAGTCGCCGGCGAACTGCACCCTCGAATTCGGGTCGAGGACACCGGTGAACTCGCTGATCGCCCGGAACGCACCGGTCCTGGTCCTGGGTAGTGCGACGGGCCAGCGCTGGACGAAGCTCACGTCCACCGTGTCCCGCACTTCGGGGAAGATGCTGGTGGTGATCTCCAGCGCCCGCGCCACCAGCTCGCCGTCGCTCTTGTTGATCCAGTCGGGGGCCGAGCCCATGTCCCAGTGCACGACGAACAACCCGTGCCCGTCGGGAGCCCGACCCGGGAGCTTGTTGTGCTCGAGGTACACGGTGGCGACCTGGTCATCGTCCTCGGTGGGCAGCAGGATCAGGAAGGCGGGTGTGCTCGGCCGCACGGTCGTCCCGATGACCACGCTCACCACAGACCCGAACTCGACCTCCTTGGCCAGTCGGCCGAGGTTGTCGTTCTGCTCGCAGAGGGCTGCCGAGATGGGTAGCGGGCACGTCACGACACATGCGTCGTAGGTCGACGAGTCCGGGCGGCCGTCGATACCAGCGAAGGAGACATCCACGCCGTTGGGCCCCTCCGTGACCTGCTGCACGACGGTGTTCAACCGCAACGACCTCAGGCTCGCCACCAGCGCGGTGATCAGCGTCTCCTGGCCGCCCGGCAACGCCGTCAGCTTTCCGGCCATCGCGTTGATCAGGCCGGACATCACCTCGATCCGGCTCACGTCCTTCGACTTGGCGAAGGTGAGCACGCGCATCATGGGGTCGGCGAAGAGCCGGTCGGCCTCCTCCCCCGCCAACCGCCGGACGTAGCTCGCCCCGGACTCATCGTCCAGCGGATCGGCGGCGCGGAGGTCCTCGTACACCAGCCGACCGCGCAACTTCGCCGTCAGGATGCTCGCGCCCAGGCGGGCCATCCGCAGCTTCGCCGGCCAGGAGAGCAGGGTGGTCTTCAATCCGGAGGCGGCCAGCTTGTCCAGCCGCAACTCGTGCAGCCGGCCGTCGTGGAAGACCGCGACATAGGGCGAGGTCTCCTGCGGCTGCACACCGAGGCTCCTCGCCAGAGCGGTGTACACCGGGTACCGAGCGGCGATCGCGAAAGCCCCGACGTCGACGACGTAGGGCCCCTTCTCCACGGTCTTGACCCGGCCACCGGCCCGCTCGGTGGCTTCGAAGACGTCGACGTGCCAGCCTGCGCGCTCCAGTTCATAGGCCGCGGCCAGACCCGCTATTCCCGCTCCGACGACGGCGGCGTGCGGCATAGCTCCTCCTCCGATCGTCCGTTCACCGTCCCGGTCCGGCGCGGACCGCCCGGGCCGGCTCCGTTCCCGGATGTGGGGGCGATAGCCGTCGTGACAAGTTGTCCGATTCCCTCGATCTCGCTGCGGACCACGTCACCCGGGCGCAGGTACTCCGGCGGATTCTGGGCCATCCCAACCCCGGCCGGGGTGCCGGTGAAGATCAGATCGCCGGGGAGCAGGGGGCAGACCGCCGAAAGATGTTCGATGATGGCGGCGACCGGAAAGAGCATCCGCGAGGTCCGGGAGCGCTGCCGTACCCGGTCGCTGACGGTACAGGTCAGGGCCAGGTCGTCCGGGTTGTCCAGCTCGTCGAGGGTTACCACCCAGGGACCGGTCGGGCCGTAGCCCGGGTAGGACTTACCCAGGCTGAACTGGGCGGGCGATCCGACCATCTGCAGCGTCCGCTCCGACAGGTCCTGTCCGATGGTGTAGCCGGCGACGTACTGGCCAACCTCGGCCCTGGGCACCCGGAACGCCCGACGGGCGACCACCACGACCAGCTCCAGCTCGAAGTCGGTGGTCTCGCTGGCCAGCTCGACGGCGGCGTCCGGCCCGGTCAGGCAGGACTGGAACTTGGTGAACGTGGTCGGGGTGGCGGTCAACGGCATGCCGACCTCTTCGGCGTGGTCGCGATAGTTCAGGCCGACCGCGAACAGCTGCGAGGGCGCCGGTACGGGTGGACCCAGCTCGGCCGTATCGACCTCTCCCGCCCCGTGCGCGCCGGCCGAGCGACCCCAGTTGAGCAGCTCGTCCCACCGCTGGTAGGCGCTCTGCGGGTCGGGCCCGATGCGGCCGCCGGTGGCGTCGGCGATGTCGGTGAGCCGGCCGTCGACGAAGGTGTGCAGCCGGCCGCGCAGGTTCATCAGTCGCATGGCTCAGACCGCCGTGTATCCGCCGTCGGCGGTGAGTACGGAGCCTGTCACGTAGGAGGACTCGTCGGAGGCGAGAAACACCGCACACTGGGCCATCTCGTCGGCCCGGCCCAGGCGGCCCAGCGGGGTCGCGGCCACCACCTGGTCCAGCGCGCCGGGGGGCGCGGCCTGGCGGAACCGGTTCATCATCGGGGTGTCGATCAGACCGGGGCAGAGGACGTTGACCCGCACGCCGGCCGAGGCGAACTCCACCGCCGCGGTCCGGCTCATCGACACCACCGCGCCCTTGCTGGCCGCGTACCCGCCGGAGCCGGGGACCGCGAAGAGGGCCTGGGTGGAGGCGATGTTCACGATCGAGCCGGCACCCGTCTTGGCGAGCTCGGGGAACGCGGCCCGGGTCGTGTGGAACACGCCCTTGAAGTTGACCGCCAGCAGGCGTTCTAGCTGGTCGTCCGGGTGCTCGGAGATCGGCGCCGGGTCACCTTCGATGGCGGCGCAGTTGCACAGCACGTCGAGCCGGCCGAACTCCTCGACCGCGCGGGCCACCAGCGCCTCCACCTGGCCCCGGTCGCTGACGTCGACGGTGACCGGCAGCGCCCCCTCCCCCAGCTCCGCGCACGTCGCCTTCTCCTCGCCGGAGACGTCCGCGGCCACTACCTTCGCTCCCTCGCGGTGGAACCGCTCAGCCACCGCGCGGCCGATGCCGGAACCGGCTCCGGTGACGATCGCGACCTTGCCTTCGAGTCGAGCCATCGGCGTGCCCCTCACGAACCGTTGCGGACGTACAGGTGGTTGAGCTGGCGGACCGGCAGCAGCCGGCGCCAGATGATGTCCTGCTCAGCCAACCGAAGGTCGGGAAAGCGCTTCAGCAGTGTCTCGACGGCCTGGATGACCTGCTGGCGGCCCAGTGCCCGGCCCAGGCAGCTGTGCAGTCCGGCACCGAAGGCCAGCGACTTGGCCAGCTCGGGGCGGTCGACGTTCATGGTGTCGGGGGCGTCGAAGGCCGCCGGGTCACGGTTCGCCGACGCGAACAGGCCCACCACGTGCTCGCCCTCGGCCACCTGTTGGCCGCCCAGGGTGGTCGGGCGCAGCGCGATCCGCATGAACGTGTTCTGTACCGGGCTCTCGTAGCGCATGACCTCGTCGAGCGCGGCCGGGATCCTCGACGGGTCGGCCTTGAGCGCCGCGAGAGTCTCCGGGTCCTGGAGCAGCAGGTACATCGACGTGGTGAGGGTGGTGGTCGTGGTCTGCGAGCCGGCCGCCATGATCGTCCAGATGACGTTGATCAGCTCGACCTCAGTGAGGGTCTCCCCCTCGGACTCGATACGGGTGAGGACGCTGATGATGTCGTCGCCGGGGTTCTCCCGGCGCTCCTCGACGCGCGCCTTGATATAGGCGTGCAGCTCGGCGGTGGCCCAGTCCGCCCGGGCCAGCAGGTCACCGTCCAGGATGGGTTTGTTGGCGTTGGCGATAGCCTCCTCCCACTCGCACAGCGCGGCCCGGTCGGAGTCCCGGGCGCCGAGCATCTCCCCCAGCACCAGCGCCGGCAGCGGCTCGGCGACCAGCTTGACCAGGTCGGCGGACCCTCCGGCGGCCATGGACTTGTCGAGCTCGTCCATCAGGTCGTCCAGGCGCTCCTGGATCCGCGGCGTCAGCTCCTTGATCATCCGACCGGAGAACGCCAGCGAGACCAGCTTCCGCAGCCGGGTGTGCCGGGGCGGATTGGAGAGGATCAGCGATTCCTTGATGGTGGAGATGAAGGTGCTGTCCTCGCCGGCGCCTTCACTGCCGAACCCGAAGCTCTGCCCGAAGTCCTTGGACTTGAGCAGCTCCATGCACAGATCGTGCGTGCTGACGAACCGCACGCCCAGCCCGGTGAGGTGGTTCGGCGCGATCTCCCGGAGCCGCTCGTAGATCGGGTACGGATCACCCAGCGCGTCCGGGGACATCAACGTGCCGATCAACTCGTCGGCGTTCATCGAGACCAATTGCTGGGTCATGCGCTTCTCCTGATTGATCCGTTCCCAGTGACGCTGCTTGCCGGGACGCCCACCTCGACGAACACGACCCCGTCCTCGACCGTGACGCTGTGCACCCGCACCGGCTCCTCGGCCGGCGGGTCCTCCGGTATCCCGGTGCGGAGGTCGAAGCGGGAGCCGTGCAGCGGGCATTCCACGTAGCCGTCCTCGGCCCAGCCGTCGGCCAGCGAGGCATCCTCGTGCGAGCACGTGTCGTCGATCGCCAGGACAGTGCCGTCGACGTTGAACACGGAGAGGGGCGGTTCCGCGCCGAGCCGCAGGCACCGCCCCTCCGGCAGCTCGTCCAGCCGGCACGCGCGCACCCGGTTCACTTCGCTCACGTCGGCCCTCGCAGGCCGTCGAGCTTGAACAGGTTGCTGGCGTTGCGCCAGCGGATCAGCTCGTCCTGTTCCGGGGTGAGGTCCAGTTCGTCGAGGTAGGCGAAGCCGTCGGCCGAGTCCATGCCCTGGTAGTTGTCGCCGATCACCAGTCGCTCGGCACCGACCGCGTCCACCGCGAACTGGCGGGCCACCTTGTCATGGATGAGTAGGTCGAAGTAGAAGTTGTCCAGGTACTCGCGGACCGGCCTCTGGTTCTTACGGTCGAAGGCGATCTGGGACAGGATGTCGATCCGGCCCAGTTGGAAGGGCACGAACCCGCCACCGTGGGTCAGGTACACCTTCAGGTCGGGGAACTCGTCGAATACCCCGCCGAGGATCAGGTGCAGGAACGCCGACGATTCCTGGTACGGGTAGCCCAGGATGATTGACTCACGGTGGCGTTCCTCGGTGCCGTGCACGAATGGGGTGGGTGCGGGGTGTACGAACAGCGGCACGTCGTGCTCCACGGCCGCCTGGTACACCGGGAAGAGGGACCGGTCGTCCAGGTCGCGGCCGGCGATGTCACCCGCGCCGATGTTCAGCCCCCGGGCGCCCAGGTCGCCGAAGGCGCGGTGCGCCTCCTTCACCGCGAGGTCGGCGTCCTGCAGCGGCAACATGGCGGTGAAGAACAGCCGGTCCGGGGCGTGCGCGCAGTATTCGGCGAGGTTGTCGTTGTAGGAGGCCAGGAACGTGTGCGCGATCTGCGGCTCGATGTTGTAGACGTAGAGCAGCGGGGTGCCTGAGACCCCGATGATATCGATGCCCTTCTCGTCCATCTCCTCGATGCGGATACGCGGATCGGACAGCAGCGTCCAGTAGTCGGGCTGCTCGCCGTCCGGGATGTCACGCTGCACCCGGTCCGCGCGGAACGTGGAGCCACCGAACTTGATCACGAGCACGCCCGTGTCGTCAACCGAGACGTCCGGCCCGTAGTGGCCGGCCATCCCGTTGATACCGCGAGGGACGACGTGGCTGTGGATGTTGATCTGCAAGTCAGGTCCTTCCGGATAATGATCGGAGCGGCGGTCAGCCGGCTGCGACCGGCTTCACCGTGTCCGGCAGCCCGGCGCCGACGATCTTGTGCCCCCAGATCTCGCCGCGGTCGGCCCGGACGACGTGCCAGGTCTCGTCATCGACCTGCCGTCCGCCCCACCCGTATTCGATCTCGAACCCCGCCGGTGATACGACGTAGAACGACACCATCTGGTCGGTGGAATGCCTCCCCAGCTCCATGGACAGCGGGTAGCCACCCTGCTTGACCAGGTCGTACCCGATGCCGACGTCGTCCAGCGCATTCACCTCGAGCATCAGGTGGTGCAGCCCCGCCACCCCCGGTACCTCCAGCACGGCGATGCTGTGGTGGCGGCTGTTGCAGTGGTAGAAGTAGCCGGGCGTGTGGAATGCGGTGTCGACGATGTCGCTGAGCTTGAACCCCATGGCCTTGGTGTAGAACTCGTGCGCGGCCTTGGCGTCCGGGACGATGAACACGATGTGCCCGAGTCCCTGCTGGCCGGTGACGAACCCGGACATGGGCCGCCCAGGCACGAACGGGTCGTAGGTGACCACCGCGCCGTAGAACACCTCGTGTGGGATCCCGGCCGGGTCTGCGAAGCGAACGAAGCGCTCCACCCCGCGCGAGACGCACTCCTCGCGGTCGCCCTCGGTCCAGGAGACCCCGGCGCCGTTCAGCCGTTCGGTCATCGCGGTCAGGCCGGCTTCGTCGGCGACCTCCCAACCGGCGTAGCGGATGCGGCTGTCCTCGCCGGGATGGATGGCCAGCCGGTGGCGGCGCTCGTCGGCCCGCAGATACAGCGTGCCGTCATCGCCCTTCGCGGTGACGGCCAGGCCGAGCACGCCGGTGCCGAAGGGCTCCCACGACGCCGGGTCCGGCGTCTGTACACCCAGGTAGCCGAGACATTTGACCGTCATTGCGTTGCCTCCTGCTCGTCGCTCATCGACGCGTCGAGTGCGAACCCGTGGCCGATCAGTCCGATACCGCTGTCCCAGTTCACGATCGCGCCGGTGCCGACCATCCCGTCCCGGCGGGAGGCGAGGGTGACGTACAGGCCCGCGTACGCCGACCCGGGCGGGCAGATCCGCAACGGGTTCATGTGCCGGGCCGCCTCCTGCAACCCCGGGAAACGCGATGTCGGGGTGTCCGCCTGCTGGCCGAGCGCCTCAGGACCGCGGATGTCGCTGTCCGCTATCACCCCGGGCACCACGCCGTTCACCCGCACCGCGGGCGCCAGCTCGTAAGCCAGTTGTTTGACGACCATCGTCAAGGCTGACTTCGACACCGAGTACATCGCGCCCTGCCCACCCGGGTAGATCCCAGAGGTGGACAGGGTCAGGATGATGCTGCCCCTCGAGCGGACCAGTGCGTCCCGCGCCGCGGTCGCCACCAGGATGTGACCTAGCACGTTGGTGTGCAGGACCTCGTCGAACGCGGGCGCCAAGCGTGCCCGGTCGTAGCCGGAGAAGCTCGGCGAGTAGTCGGTGATCGCCGCTGTGCCGATGAGACAGTCGATTCCTCCGAACCGCTCCAGGACCTGCGTGACCGCCCGTTCGCTGTCCTCCGGCAAGCGGATGTCGCCGGCGATGCCCAGCGCGCGTGGTACCTCGGCCGAGACCGCCTCGACCTTGTCCGGGTTCCGCTCCAGAAAGGCGACGTTCGCGCCCTCCTCGGCGAACCGCTCCACGATCGCTCGACCCAGCCCGGAGCCGCCTCCGGTGAGCAGCACCGTCTGGCCCTCCAGGCCAGTCACAGGATCAGCGCCATGTTGACCGTGCCGAGATTGCTCTGGTCCAGCAGCACGTGCCGCCGGATCAGCCGGTAACCGTCCTCGGGTGAGCCGATCAGGATGTCCCGCCGCTCACCGCTGATCCACTGGTAGACCGGGTTGTCCCAACGGCTGCGAGCGAGCAACAGGTAGCTGACCACGTTGAGCCGGTCGGGGTCGTCCGTCTGCTGGTGGACCTGGATGTTCGACACCATCCGACGGGTGCGCGAGGGCGGGTCCTCGCCCCAGGCGAAGTTGGTCTCCAGCCGGGCGACACGGCCCTCGAACGAGCCGAAGGTCTCGTCCATGTGCATGGCGGCGGTGAAACCGAGTCCGTCGGTGCGCCAGCGGGTCACCCGCACCGGCACCTGGTAGCGCAAGTCGGTGTGCAGCAGCCCGAGCCACTCGCGCTGCCGCAGGTTGTCCAGCAGCGTCGCTTCCCGCAGCAGCCAGCGGCGTGCGGCCTCGAACCTGGGATCGGCGGCGGCCAGCTCGGTGGCCGGCGGGAACACCCCGGGCACGCCGGACTCGTCGACCGCGTCGATGTCGAGGGAAGCCTGTGTCATGACTGGACCTCGCTCTCCAGCATCAACGCGCGGTAGCGCTGCCAGAACAGCCACTGGGTGTCGTCGCGGCCGATGCCCCGCCAGTGCAGGCCGCCCTCCTCCACCGTGGGTTCGCCCAGGGTCGAGGTGTAGATCAGCTTCCGGCGCCGGCCCATGACCCCGCGCACCGAGCGCTGGATGGCCGACCAGGCCTCCGAGTCGTCCTGCTCGAAGATCCCGCTGTCGCTGAAGGTCTGGATCGTGGTCCGAGCGGTGGCCTGCTTGAGCTCCTCCGGAGCGTCCTTCTCCACCAGGGTCCAGGACAGGATCTCCATCCGCTCCGGCCCCCGGGGCACCCAGGTCCGGAAGGTGATCACCCCGCCGACCATGCCGCCGGCGGCATCCGGGAGAGACATGTTCACCCAGGCCATGGTCGGGAACACCTGCCCGACCACCGGTGGGGTCTTGGCCAGCGCCTCGACCTGGTCGGGCCGCAGCACCTCGGACAACCGCGCCGCCAGCTCGGGGGTCATCCCCGGCGGGGGCATCTGCTGCAGCAGGTCGCCCTGGTCGGCCGACACACCCATCGAGGCCAGCACCGGTTCCATGTCCAGGCAGCGCAGCGCGTGCCCGCGTCGGGTGCCCGCACTGACCCCGTGCAGGATCGCGGTCGGGTCCTTGGGGAAGACTCCGAGCTCGCAGAGCGAGTTGTGCAGCATCACCGTGTGGTAAGCGTCCCCGGCGAACTGCTCGGCGGCGACCTTCCAGTTCGAGTCGAACGTCCATCGCTGCGGCGGTCCGAGCACCTCCATGCCGGCCGAAGACCGGCCGAAGGCCATCTGCAGATACCAGGCGTACTCGCCCAGGTCCTCCAGCAGCGAGGGTGCCTCCGGCGACCAGTTGGCGAACACGATCCCGGCGAACACCTCGGCACGGGCCCGCATCAGCCCGAGCGTGGACTTGTCCAGTCCGTCCTCGCCGTACATCTCCTTCTGCGCGCTGACCGCCACCAGGTTGCCCGCGGCGTCGTAGCTCCAGGCGTGGTAGGGGCAGCGGAAGAACTTCGTGTTCCCCATCTCCGCCCGGCACACCGTCATGCCCCGGTGCGAGCAGGAGTTCAGCATCACGTTCACCGCGCCGGCCCGGTCCCGGGCCACGATCACCGGGTCCTCCCCGATGTAGCGGGTCACGTAGTCCCCGGCGCGCGGGATCTCGCTCTCGTGCGCGACGGCCACCCAGTTGCGGGTGAAGATCCGCTCAAGCTCCATCTCGTAAAGCTCGGCGTCGGAGTACAGCCGCGCGGAGACAGTCCGGGCGTCCAGATCGACGAGATCGCCGATGGATGTGCCGTCGGCCAGTCGGTACCGCTGGGATCGAGTCTGGGTATCGGTTGGTGGGCGTGGGCGCACCGGCGTCTCGGTCATCTTCGACTCACTCACTCTCCGACCCGTGCGGAGTCAGCCGCGCACGATGTCCTATGCCGTGGCAGAAGGAACCGGACCGGCTCGCATCCGGTCCGCCTGCAACTCGCTCAGCTCAGCACTGACACCTGCCCACCCGCAGGCGTACGCGGTACCCGAGTTTCGGGGCGGGCACTACGCAGGGTTGCGCGTGGCGCCTACCTGCGCGGCACGAAGCTTGGCTCCGAGCTCGTCTCTGCTGGTCACACCCAGCTTGGAATACACGCGCTGCAGCCTGCCCTCGACCGTTCGCACGGACAGGCAGAGCTCGTCGGCGATGCTCCGGTTGGACCGGCCCGCCGCGGCCAGCAACGCGGCTTCCTGCTCTGTCCGGGTGAGCACGCCGCGAGCAGAGCGGCTGCGACCACCGAGCAGCACCGCTCCCTCGCACCGGTCAAGCAGAACGCCGGCGCGGAACTCGTTGGCTGCCGCGCGTCGCCGGTCGTGTCCGGCTTCGGCCGCTGCCGCCGCGTCAGCCGCCGCCTCTGCGGCCAGGATGTCCGCCCCGGTGGCCTCGAACTCGGTCGCCGCGAGCTCCAGACGCCCGACGTCGTGTTCCACCAGCCCGCGCACATGCCCCGCACGGGCCCGCACCAGGTCTCCTTCTACCGCGTCGGCGAGCCGGTCGAGCCGGTCGGCATCCGTACGGTCGGCGCGTCCGATCCGGGCGAGCGCATGGAGCGCGACCGCCGCTCCAACCAGATCACCGATGCGCTCACCGGTGTCGACAGCATCGACGAAGCGCTGGTGGGCTCGCCGCATCTCCCCCTCCGCCACGTCGACCCACCCACGGGTGATGGTCAGGTCCATCCCCGTGAGGTAGGTGGTGGGCACTCCGAGGTCGTCCAGGGCCGTGAGCGCGACGCGTGCCTCCTCGGCTTCGCCTTCCTGTGCCAAGGCGAACGCCAGGTCCATCAGGGCTTCTCGCTCGACGAGGGACCGGCCCAACCCGTGGAACAGCGCCGCCGCCTCCCGGCAGTACCGCACCGCGGTGGCGACGCCCCCGCGTTCCCGCATGCTGAGCGCGACCGCCCAGGCGAACCATGCTTGAGCCTCGATCGAGCCGTGCTCCAGCGCCGCGGCGTACTCCCGCCTGGCGAGGATCTCCGCCTCCGCAAACCGGCCGGCCAGCGCCAGCGTCTGGCACCGGAAGAAGAGGTGCACCCAGGGGTACCACTCGGTGGGCCGGGACAGCGACCGCGCGATCGCGAACCCGCGGTCGGCCGCCTCGAGCGACGCGCTGAATCGGCCGATCCGCGCGTAGCTCGGGGCGGCGATCTGGTTGGCCCAGACCAGTGCCCGGTCGTTGTCCCCGGTGAGCAGTGGCTCGAACGCTTGCGCGGCTCGCCAGGGGCCGCTCTTCGCTAGCAGGAGGCCGGATTGGCGCGCCGCGATCTCGTCGCGCCAGTCACGGCTCTGGATGGTCTCCTCCGCCTCCCGAACGATTCGCAGTCCCTCGTCCATCGCGCCGCCGAAGAACGCGTGATTGTTCAGCCGCGCGAGCACGATGAGCGCGTTCTCCCGGTCGGTGTGGGCCTGCGCGGCCAGCTCCGCCAACCGGGACTGGCCCTCGGCGATCCGTCCCTGCAACGCGGCGAGCTCGGCAGCGAGCAGGGCGGCATCGAATCCGGCACCCACCGCCAGCGCCCGGTCCACCAGGCGGGCCGCCAGCGGAAAGTCGTAGCTCCACCGTGCGGTCTGGGCCGCGGTGAGCATGACCTCGGGGCTGCCGCCACCACCATCCAGCCGCCAGGTGGCCACCCGCAGGACGTCCCGAGGGTGCTTGACCCCGCGCCGCTCGACGGTGTCGGCGAGCAGGGTGGCCAGGCGGGGCACCCGCAGCGAAGGGGTCCGCGCGCGGACGACGTCCCCGTACACCGGATGGGCGGGGCGCACCTCTCGGCGGTCACCCTCCAGTCGGGTGGTCAGGAATCCGCGTTCCTCGAGCAGCTCGGCGTGCGCGATGTCGGCGAGTGCGGCCAGTTCGGTCATCTCCAGCGGCTCGCCCCAGCACACCAGCTCGAGCAATGAGCGCTCGACACGGCTGAGGTCCGACAGCCGCGTCTCGACCAGCTCGACCAGGCGTTCCGACGGAGTCAACGGGCTCACCAGCCGCCACATCCCACTGTCCTCGACCAGGCTCCGGTCCCGGACCGCGCCGATCACCAGCTCGCGGAGGAAGAGGGCGTTGCCCTGGCAGTGCTCGGCCAGACGGGACACCACCGCCGAGTCGACCTGCCCACCCAGCTGCGCGGCCAGCAGGCCGGCGATCGCGTCCGAGCCCAGCCCGGGCAGCTCGACCCGGTCGAGCAGGTCCTCCTTCCACAGCCCGAACACGGCGGCCGGGGCCGGCTCGCCGGTCCGCACTGTGACCACCGCAAACACCCCGTGCGCTGTGATCAACTGGTACACCAGCGTCGCCGAGGCGTCGTCGAGCAGGTGCGCGTCGTCTACAAGCAATACCAAGCGCCGATCCCCCGCCTCCCGGACCAGGGCCGCGGAGGCGCTGCGCAGCATCGCCGCACGGCTGCCCACCGACTCCTCGGGGTAGTCCCCGGCCGGCAGCAGCGAGGCGATCGCACCGAACGGCACCCGGTTCGTGGATCGGCTAGCGGTGATGTGCGCGGTGGCTATACCCGGACCCTCCACCCGGTGCAGGAACTCCGTCGCCAACCGGGTCTTGCCCACCCCTGCGGGCCCGGCGAGCACCACCCCACGCGTGATCCGGCGAGCGAACCGGTCGAGGAGGCCGTCGAGCTCCTCCTCCCTACCCACGAACGCCCACGACACGGGCCGAGTGTGACACAGGACAGGGCCCGGCTGCGCCCGTCGAGGAACCGGTTCGATGTCGCAATTCCGGGACACTCCGAGCGATCGGTTCCCGCCTATGTTCCATTGGACTGTGTTCGCGTGTTCGCTGATCGGAGACCTGCATGGAGCAGCGCGTCGAGTTCCCGAGTGATGGTGAGACCCTGGTCGGCACCCTGTTCCGACCGGATGGGGCGGAGGGCCCGCTGCCGACGGTCGTCGCGGCCGGCGGCTGGTGCTACGTCAAGGAGATCGTGCTGCCGCACATCGCACGGCTGGTCGCCAACCAAGACGTACAGTTCCTCGGCTTCGACTACGCCGGCTTCGGGGAGAGCTCAGGGGCACGGCGGCAGCACCTCGATCCGTGGCAGCAGATCTCCGACTACCGCAACGCCATCACCTACGTCGAGACCCGGGACGACGCCGACGCCGACCGGCTCGGCGTCCTGGGCATCTCCTACAGCGGCGGACACGTGCTGATCCTGTCCGCGATCGACCCCCGGGTGAGGGCGGCGGTCTCGATCGTCCCGGTGGTGGACGGCTACAACAACATGAAACGGGTGCACGGTGAGGCGCGGTTCCGCGAGCTGGAGCTGGCCATCCTGGAGGACCGCCGCAAACGCGCCACCGGCGACGGCGGCACCTGGGCCATGACCACGATGACGCCCTTCGAGGAGCTCGTGGTGTGGCCGTTCCCGCGCACTTTCGAGGTGTTCCACCAGCTCAAGGAGACCGAAGCACCCCGCCACGAGCACTGGAACACCATCGAGTCGGCCGAGCTGCTGCTCAACTACGACGTCACCCCCTTCCTGCCGCGCATCCTGGACAAGAAAGTGCTGATGATCGCCGCCGAGGGCGACATCCTCACCCTCTGGGACCTGGAGATCGCCGCGTTCAACAAGATCTCCTCGCCGTACAAGCGGCTGGAGATCCTCCCCGCGGTGAGCCACATGAGCCTGTACTCCGAGCG